>Ga0073899_10000241_pt1 | contig 50462 bp, 41 predicted proteins | sample KloWWTmetaKNB5Ph_FD_88975 | JGI IMG/M metagenome (GOLD analysis project Ga0073899, IMG submission 88975) | Active sludge microbial communities from Klosterneuburg, Austria, studying microevolution and ecology of nitrifiers - Klosterneuburg... | ecosystem: Engineered > WWTP > Aerobic digester >... | reverse complement strand
GGCAGCAATAACGCGCTGAAGAGGTAGCTGTACAGCGCAAAGGTGAAGGCCGCGACCATGCCCAGCCACCAGCCCAGCCTTGACAGGCGTGTTTCGCCTTGCCAGCCGCGCAGCAGGCAATATGCGCCCCACACCAGCCCCGTCGTCGCCGGCTGAAACATGCGCAGCTCCTGGCTGTACCAGACCAGCACCGGCGCCAAAGCAGTCAATGTAGCCGCCAGCAGCCCTGTGGTTCGCCCGCTCAAGCGCCGCGCCAGCAGCAGCACGCCCAACACAGTCAGCACGCCCAGCGCAGCGCCAAGCGTGCGCAGCGCGGCATCGTTGTGTTGGAGTCCAAACACTTTGAAGATATTCTGCCAGGCATGAAGCAACAGATAATAGCCGGGCGGATGCTTGTCCTTGAGCAGCGTGAAGGTGCTCTGCCAGATGTAGCCGGCGCCATCTTCCGCCCAGTCCAGGCTCACCGTTTCGTCGAACCAGAAAGAGTGGTAGTCAAGTCGCCAGCAGCGCACGAGGGCGGCAACGAGGAGAATGAGTGCTTCCGGCCAATAACGGCGAACCGATGGGGTCTCGCTAAACTTCACAGCAGTCATGGTCATGCGTCAAAGACATTTGCTCTTGTGATGATCTCGTCGCTCTGCGTCAAATCGTTCTCCATCGTAGCGTGAGATGGCAGGCGCGTCAAACAAGGCAGCGCATTACGTCACGCGATCTCGACTTGCTTGAGCCTTTCGCGCCGGGTCTGCCAGTCCGGCATCACCTTCTCCAGCAGGGTGTAGAAGCGTTTGCTGTGATTCAGCTCGATTAGGTGACAGAGTTCATGGACGATCACATAGTCGATGCAGGATTGGGGTACGCGCATGAGGTGAAGGTTCAAGGTGATTTTGCCCTTGCCGGTGCAGCTTCCCCACCGGCTCTTCATGGCGCGGATGCCAAGCTCCGGCTCGGGCAATACAAGCGGGTGGAAGCGCGGCAGCAGCACCACGACGCGTTCGTAGAAGTAACGCTGCGCCTGCCGGCGCAGCCACGCGTCGACCTGTGCGCGCACATAGGCCGTGTCAGCCTTGTTCGGCGTGATGACTTCCAGATGGGTGCGCGTCAGCTTGACCCACTCGCGTTCGCCCTCGGTGACGCTCAGCCGATATTGGCGACCCAGGTGAGCGAAGTTTTCACCGCTGACGTAACGGCGCGGCGGCGGCTGAGGGGGCGCGACGGCAAACTCGGCCTGCTTGCGCAGAATCCACGCCGCACGCTTGCGCAGAAACGCTTCGACCGCGGCAAAGTCGCTGCCCGCCGGCGCCTTGACCGTGACCGAGCAGTCCGGGTGCACGGAGATGGCCAGCGTCTTGCGCGGGGCATAGGTCAACGTGTATTCGATGGCGGCGTCGCCAAATTGCAGGGTGTGCGTCGGTTCGTTCATGGAAACTCGCTCACCTTCCAGGAAGCTCAGAGCTTCCTGGAAGGTCGTTCAGTCAGATTCGTTCTCGTGGCCGCTGCTCGATCACCGCTTCCTGGCGGATGTCGATGTCGGCACTGTCCTCGTCGTTCAGGCCGTAAGCCGTCAGCGCCTCACGCACGATGCCATAGTAGGCCGGCGCAGTTGCTGCGCTCGCATCTCGCCCAGATGTGCTTCTGTCAGATGCAGATACTCCAGTTCGCCGATGCGGCGCTGAAGGCGTAGCGTGCACTCTTGCAGTCGATGGCGTTGTGTTCCGCCAGCCACGGGTCGAGCACGCCGGTGAGGAAGATGTGCTTCTGCTTGCCGTCGCGCAGCGCAGCGCCTGGGCGGACGACAGGTAGCTCCAGCTCAGGGTGATGAGCAGTTGCAGGGCGGGGAGTTGGGAACTTAGCTCTTCCAGATAGGCGTCTGAGGAGGACATAAACATTTCTTCGATTGCTGGAATCTACTGCTGTCTGTGGCAGCATTAATCAACAAAAATGGCAAAGGGACGGCAGCCATGTACGCCGGCAAAGCATGCAATCAACTCACGTTCGACGTCGCGCGCCGGGCGATCCAGTACAGCACACCAGCAGACGAGCAGATCCCGGTGGTCGGATAACTGCCAAATGTAGCGCCCGCCACGGTGGCCGACTGGCTCGCCGGCCCCGAAATCCATGTATTGTTTGAGCCGTTAGTAGAGACCCTTGCGCCCGCCGGCCTTGCCGATGTAGACGATCGAGGCGCGAGGCGCCCAGTTTCCCTCCAGCACATCGAGGGAGACGCTGGGGTCTTTGCCCTTGAACCGACCGGCTTCGCTGTGCTCAAGATATTGCGGCGGGGTCGTGGCAAGGCGCACGATGAGGTACACGCCCAGTTCGCGTGGGATTTGTTGGCAGCGGCTGGCTCGCAGATCGGCTATTGAGACGGGCGTCGAAAAGCCAGCCAGTTCGATACCGTCTAACATAATTACCTTCTCAAGCAAAGCCATCTGTCAGCCCTTTCGCGCCCACGTAATCCCTTGCGCAACGAGTAGCCAGCTCATCACGTCCGCTCCGGCCTGGGCGCGGCTTGCAGGCTGAAGTGCACCTGGTAGAGCATCAGGTCGACGTTAGGGATGGCGCTGACGGCATAGGTGAGCGAGGGATCGACGCTGTGCGCCACGATCAGCCCATGCACTTCCTCGTGCGGCTCGGCCAGGTGATGCATGACCCAGCCAATGTAGCGCAGCACCTGGCCGGCGGTCTGGTCGCTGGTCTGGCTACGCTTCAACTCCACCACCAGCCATTTTGGCTCGGTGCAGTGATGCGCCAGCAGATCGATGCGCCCAACATTGCATGGGTACTCGTAGCCGGCGTTCTCGTTGCCCGGCTCGCGGTAAAGCCGCCACGTCTTGCCCAGTTCAGTGTGCGCCCAGTTGTCGCGCAGGAACTCGTGCAGATGGCGTTCCAGCCCGAACGCCTGTACGCCGATGACCTCACCGCCGTCGCTTTCGTCGATCACAGGCGGAGGAAGGGGTGGTTTGACGCTGTCAATATCGAGCAGCAGGTAATACCACAGCGCGTCCAGCGTCCAAAGGTCGACTTGCAGCGCCGCACACAACTCTAGCAAGAGTACATTGATCGTCGCATAGCGGCTGCCCTCGCGCTCGCCCCGCTCGAAACGCGGCCACAATTCCAGCGCCTTGAGGCCAGCTTCTGAAGTTGTGTTCCACACGCCATACCTGTCCGGGTGCGCCACGAGCAGGATGGCGGTCGCCACGGCGCGGCCCATGCCGTTGATGTGGCCGATGGCGTAGTCGTAGCGGTCGGCAATCGGCTTGCTCTCGTTGAGCAGCACGGCCAGCCCACTGCGCAGCGTCGGCATGTCGGCGCACAGCCGCGGGCCAAGGCGCTGCAGGCCGCTCCAGTGCTTGTTGTTGTCGAAGATCAGGAAGTCACGTAAGCCGGCCTCTTGCATCTCGGGCAGAGCGGTCGGTGCAAAGATCGGCTGGAAGCGCGCCAGCACCGCCGCTGGCGCCATCAGCGACGGCTCGAACGCCGCGCCGGCAAATGCCTCGGTCTGCACGCTCGCCAGGACCGTACGCAGGCGTTCGACCGCGGCGTCGAACGTGGATGGTTCAGTCATCGGGTCAATCACCTTTCGTGATCTCTACTCAGAAGAATTGTAGTCGGCAGGTTTCTCGCGCACTGCTTGCGTTTTTGGAGTGGACATTCCAAGTGTACGTCCCAGCGCCACGGCAACATAGGTGCTCAGACTTACACCGTCTTGGGCGGCGGCGGCGGCAAGATCCCGATGAAGAGAGCGTGGCACACGCACCTTTAACTGACCGGAATATTCACTCTCGTCGCCCGGCTCCGGCACAAATACACCTGCATCGAGCGCAGTGACAATCCACGCGCGCATTGCATCCTGCACCATTGCTTCCAGTTCGTCGAAGGTTTCCGTCTGGGTCATGCAACCGGGCAATTCGACGACATGGGCAAACCACCCTTCCTGTTCGCCCGACGGATCGTGTACTACCTCAATGGTATAAGGAAGCACCAAATAGTCATCCACACTTTTTGTTCTGATTGCCATGATTGGTTCAATCCTCATCCCATACAGCAGTCAGTGCGTCCAGCAACTCAATCACATTCTTCACGTACACGGGCAAGACGTACGGCTTGCGAAACGGAATCGTGATGATATTTTCGTTCAACCGGTAGGTTGCATGACTCCCAACTTGCCGCTTCTCAAAACTCAGACCAAGCAGAAGATTGTCGATTTCATCAAAGCGAACTGTCTTCGGATTTCTACGAAATCGCTGCAAGAGCTTCTGGCGTTTGGTCATATTTTCCCGTCTGATTGGCGCTTGCATCCGCACGCAGCCGCGCCACGACAGAGCACGGCGCCGTTACGACGGCGATGGATTCGCCGATGGCATTGAAGACTTCCAGGAGGGCGCCATCCTCGCCGCCGGCAGGGTGAGGCACGATCTCGACCAGCACGGCGACATCGCCGGCCCGAAGTTGCGTGCCGGGTATCGTGCGCAAGAGGGCTACCTCTTTGTAGAGTTCAAGCTTCATTTCATTCTTCGGTCATTCGACAAGTAGATACTTCGTCAGTTTTTCACGGGCAATCATAGCATTGGATGAAATTTTCATCTACACCACCAGAATCACTCACGAACCTACATCCGCACCTGCCCCGTCAACAGCCGCTGCATTAGCCCCCTCTTCTGCGCCTGCAACTACGACAATCGCTGCTGCTGCAAGGCGATTTCCTTGGCGGCGCAATCTTCCTGGCAGTTCGGAGCTGCTGGGAAGATTGGCCATCAAGCGCGTGCAGCGCTTGATGGCCAGCGAGCCGGAGCCACCCGCCGGGCCACAGATGCGCTCGATCAGATATTCGTAGGCGTCGCCGATGATGTCCAGGTCGCACACGCGGGAAGGGCGCAGGTCGAGCCGCAGGTCGTGAAAGTCTTGCAGCAGATGCTTGAGACGTTCGTTGCGCTGTGCGGTGCGGCCCAACACGGCCTCACTGTTGAAGTCGATGTTGCGAAAGACCTCGTCGAGCTTCTCCTTGTCGGCATCCTCAATGGCCTCCGGCGCCACTTTGATCAGCTCGCCCAGGTTGGGCGCGTTGCGATTGTCGGAGGGATGGATGCCCAAGCCGTCAGTATAGCATCAGTTCGTCGTTACGACAGCGGCAATGTCAGGCCGGTAGCCTGACCCTACGGGGCAAGGCGCACTTCGTAGGTCGGGTTATCAACCCGACGTGGCCGGTCGAGCAGTCGGTTGGAGCGGTGGGTTGAGGGCGATGTCAGGCTGGTAGCCTGACCTACGGGGCGAGGCGCTACGGGGCGAGGCGCTACGGGGCGAGGCGCTACGGGGCGAGGCGCTACGGGGCGAGGCGCTACGGGGCGAGGCGCACTTCGTAGGCCGGGTTATCAACCCGACGTAGCCGGTCGAGCAGTCGGTTGGAGCGGTGGGTTGAGGGCGATGTCAGGCTGGTAGCCTGACCTACGGGGCGAGGCACACTTCGTAGGCCGGGTTATCAACCCGACGTGGCTTGTTGAGCCGGTGGGTTGGAGCGGTGGGTTAAGGGCGATGTCAGGCTGGTAGCCTGACCTACGGAGGAAAGGAGTTGCGCACTTCGTAGGTCGGGTTATCAACCCGACGTGGCTTGTTAGGGGCATCGGTTGATTGGTGGGATGAGCGGCAATGTCAGGCTGGTAGCCTGACCTACGGGGGAGGGAAAGGCGCGCCCGGATTGGACGTGGAAAATTTCCTTGAAGGAAGTTGCGGGCAGGGTTTGCGACAGACCAGGGATGACCACAAGCAGCAGCGTTATTGGCCTTGCGTCAGCCCTAATTCCTCCACGCGGGCGCGCAGAACAAAGCGGCGGTACGCGCGCACTTCGGCAAGCAGGGCGTCAAGCTCCTGCCAGAGAGTTTCTGCGTCGCGGCGGGTGACGACTGGCGCGCCGGCGGCAATGGCCGCGCGGTCGCCGTCCAACCATTCGTCCAGGCGCAGGATGCCGCGCGCTTCCAACAGAAGCAGCGCCGTACGCACGACGGCTTCGGTCTGGCCGAGCCGCGCAGCCATGCGCCCGACGTCGACCACAGCGTCGTGGCTGAGTGCATATTTCGCCATGCCCGCCACCTGTTTGACAATGGCGTCGGCGTCGTCGTCCGTGGTGGTGCGCCCGCACAGGTAGAGCGTGCGTCCGCCGCTGCTTGCCGCCAGCCAGTGCAGCACTTCGCCCGACGGCGGGAGGCTCCACAAAATGAGCGGCCGGCCGGCCGCGGCAGGCACGGCAAAGCGTGGGGCGTAGGCAACGTCCGGGCTGACGCTTTCGAGCCGTACGCCCTCAGCATACCAGACCGCGCCGCCGGGAAGCTGCGCGGCGGGCTGCTCCACCTGGCGCAGATCGACAATCTCCAGCGGGCCGCGTGCGTCAGGAATGACTTCAATCGCCTGGCGCTGCGCGGGACGGTGCGCGACATACATCAATTGCAGCGAGCGTGCGCCGCGATATTCGTTGACGCCGAGCGTGTAGACAAAATCCAGCGCGGCGTCGGCGGACAGTTCGACATCGCCGCCGCCAAACCAGACAAGCTCGTGCACGGGTGCGTCCGCGCCGGCCGGGCAGAGGCGCAGCTTGCGATGCGCGCCGTCGTTGCCCATGCGCCGGTCGTTGACGACAGTCAAGTTAAAGGTGGCAAACCGCGGCGTTGGATTGCCCTGGCCAAAGGGCGCCAGCCGCGCCAGCTCCGCTTCCAGTTCGAGCGACAACTCACTCAGCGGCGCTTCCACATCGATTTGCAAGCCAGGTTGCAGCGCAGGGTCGCGGTAATGTTCAATTTGCCGGCTCAACTCACGGCGGAACGCAGCGATATTTTCCGGCAGCAGACTCACGCCCGCTGCGCCCGGATGGCCGCCGTGCGTGAGCAGCAAATGGCTGCACGCTGCGATCGCCGCGCCGATATCGACGCCGGGGATGCTGCGGGCGCTGCCGCGCGCCACCTCGCCCGGCGGATTCAGCAGCAGCAACGCGGGTTTGCCAAACTCCTCGACGAGCCGCGAGGCAACAATGCCGACGATGCCCGCGTGCCACTGGGGATGGGTCAGCACCAGGGCGTTGAAATCGAGCAGACTCTGGTCGCGCTCGATCAGTTCCAGCGCGGATTTTGTAATCTGGCTCGTGAGCAGGCGGCGCTCCTGGTTGAGGCGCTCCAATTTGTTGGCAAGTTGCCCGGCGCGAATCGGGTCGCGCGTGGAAAGCAACTCGACGGAGACCGTGGCGTCGTCCAGCCGTCCGAGCGCGTTCATGCGCGGGCCAAGCTGAAAGCCTATCGACTCGGCGGTCAGTTTGGTCGCATCGACGCGCGAGATCTGCATCAGCGCCATCAGCCCGACCCGCTTGGTGGTGCGCAGCCGTTCCAGCCCACGTTGCAAAAGATAGCGAGCGTCGTTCACCTGTTCGGCGACGTCGGCCACGATGCCCAGCGCGACGAGGTCGAGCATCTCTGCCTCTTCACCGCTGCGCCCGGCCAGGGCAAACAGACGCTGCACCAATTTGTAGGCCACGCCGACGCCGGGCAGCGTGCGCAACGGGTCGCTATCGGGTAGGAACTTGGGGTTGACAATGGCGTCGGCGCGGAGCACGCTTTCGACGCCAACCTCAACGGGGCTCCGCCCCCACAAAGGATCAACGCCCGGCGTCAACCCGTGAAACTCTGCGGACAAATCGTGGTGGTCGGTAATCACGACCGTCAAGCCACAGTCGCGTGCATAGCCAACCCCCGCAGCTTCGGCAATACCGGTGTCGCAGGTCACGAGCAAATCCGCGGGAAATTCGGCCAACTTCTCCTTGAGTTTGGGCACGCGGATGCCGTGGCTCTCCTCGAAGCGATTGGGCACATGAAAATGCACGCGTGCGTCACCGGCCAAAGTGCGCAGCGCGGTGACGAGGAGCGCGGTGCTCGTCTGCCCGTCCACGTCGAAGTCGCCCCACACCAGGAGGTTTTGCTGGCGGGCAATGGCGTCGTGGAGCAGGCTGGCCGCGGCATCCACGCCGAGCAAGGCGGAAGGCGGCGCCGGCGTATAGGCGTCGGCGTCAAGAAAAGGGATGGCCTTGGCCGGCGTGTCGATGCCACGCTGGGCAAGCAACTGCGCCACCAGTGGATGTCCACCGACGGCCGCGACCAGTTCCGGCGATGGGGTGACGGATGGTTTAGTAATCCAGGGTTGCGTCATGGTCAGACTGGTTCTGGGTTGCACGGGTCATACGCTTGAAAATCCTGCCGGACATCACTACTCATTTCTGGAAGAACCGCAGCAAATCGTGCGCATTGTATATGCGCGCTGGTGATACGTCAACGTCGTCTTGGAATAAAACTATTCCCCCGCCGAAGTGTTGATCGAGTCGTAGCGTGGTAAAATCGCAAGTTTGTATGATGGCACCAAGCACTTCTGCTCCAACTTCGCGGCCGGCGCGGCTCCTGGTGCGCCTAGGGATGCTGGCGATGCTGCTGCTCGCCTTTGCGCTGCGCGCCTATCGGCTCGATTTCCAGAGCTTCTGGAGCGACGAGGGCATCAGCCTGCAACGCGCGGCGCTGGGCCTGCCGGCAATGTTGGACGCCATGCCGGTCGAACATCTGCCCGGCTACTTCATCTTGTTGCACTTCTGGCTGCCTGCGACCGGCGGCTACGACTTTGCGCTCCGCTTTCTGTCGCTTTGGCCCAGCGTGTTGAGCGTGGCCCTGCTCTACCGGCTAGGCGTCGATCTCGGCTATCGTCCTGCGGGTCTAGCGGCCGCGTTGCTGCTGGCGACAAACGGCTTTCAGATCTGGTACGCACAAGAGGCGCGTATGTATAGCTGGCTGCTGGCCGCTTCCCTCCTCTCCACGATCGCATTGTGGCGGCTGCTGGCGTTGGACGGGCGGCGCAGAGATCGTGCGCGATGGGGCTGGGGCATTACGTATGCTCTGGCAACCGCGGCGACCGTCTACTTGCATCTGTTTGGTGCGTTGACGCCCCTGGCGCAGACGATCTTTATGGCCGGCTGGTTGGCTGTACGCCGCGATGGGCGCGGCTTTGGGCGCTGGCTTGCCGCCGCGACGGGTGCGTTGCTGCTGTTTCTTCCCTGGCTGCCGCGTGTATTGGGAATTTTCGCTTTTGGCGGCTGGCGCGACGCGGGCGACCCGGCGGAAATTCCGTGGCGTTATCTGGCCGCCTTCACCGTAAGCGACGCCATGCCCGAACCGTGGCGCACGCCGTTGGTCTGGTTCTATGCGTTGTTGGCGCTGGCCGGCTTGCTCTTCTGGTGGCGTGTGCGCCGCAGCGCCGGGTTTTTACTGGCAACCTCCCTGCTGGCGCCCATGCTTGCGGTCATCGCGCTGGCGGTGCGCAACCCTGATTATCATGAGCGCTACGCCATCGTGGTGGCAGCCCCGCTGCTCTTGTTGGCGGCAGGCAGCATCGGCTGGCTCGATTGGCGAACAGGGCAGTCGCATCGCGCGCGTTCACGTGCAAACCCAGCCGCTCAGGCGCTGGCGGTGATGGCGATGCTTGCCCTCGCCGCCATGAATCTGCTTGCCGTGCAGCGCCACTACACCGACGCCACGCTCCACAAGCCGGATTTTCGCGGCGCGGCCGCCACGATCATGGCCGGGCTTGCGCCGGGAGACGTGGTGCTGGTCGATGGGCCTGACCCCAACAAGGTGTTTCTGCACTATTATCGTGGCGCCGCGCCTGTGATCGCAGTCAGCGAGCTGGAGCGCACGCCGCTGGCGGAAGCCGATGCAGCGCTGCGTGAGCGCACGAACGGCGCACGCCGCGCCTGGGAGCTGCTCTACTTTCACGCGCCGGCCTCGGTCCAGGTCTGGCTGGCGACGCAGGGCTGGGCCACAGAACCCAGTTACCACAACGGCATCCGCGTGACGCTCTACGGGCTGGACGCAGGCAGTGGCGTCACCACGCCGCTGGATATCGCCTTTGGCCCGGACTTGACCCTGGAGCGCGTCACGCTTGACACGCTGACGCCACAACCCGGCGATCTGCTGCGTGTGACGACCGATTGGTTCACACAAGCCGCCGCACCGGAGTATAAGTTCAGCTTGCGCCTGCACGATGCCGCGGATACCCTGGTGCAGAGTGTAGACTATACGCCACAGAATTGGTTTGCGCCCACCAATGTCTGGGTAGTTGGTCAGCCTGCGCGCGACCAACGCGGGTTGCTGTTGTCGCCAGATCTGCTGCCGGGCGACTATCGCCTGACGTTGCGGCTCTACGAACCGGACACCGGCGCGCCCGTGATGACCGCAGCCGGTGAGGATGTCCTGCTCGCCACGTTGACGGTGCGCAAGGCAGGGACGCCATGAGTGGTGCGGAGCACAGACGTCGCGTCTGCAAGTGCGGACGGGGACGTCCGCGATCCGGGAAAGGTGGATTTGGTGAAGCTTTCGTCACAGCCTGAACACAGAGCCTGGCTGACACAACATGGCAGAGTTGCGCTGCTTGGACTTATCCTCCTGGCCTATCTGCGCGCGGTGATGTGGCTCGATCAGCAGCCGCTGTGGTGGGATGAGAGCCTGAGTTTGCAGCGCGTTGAGCAGCCGCTGGCCGATTTGTTGCGCGGCGTGTTGTGGATCAGCGACAACCTGACCCGCATCCCGACGATCGACCAGCATCCGTTCTTCTACTTCCTGTTGCAAGGTATGGTCGTGACGGGCGCCGGCAGCGAGGAATTCGCCGTGCGCTACGCATCCGTGCTGGCGGCAACGCTCTTTGCACCCGCGGGCTGGGTGCTGGCGCGCTGGTTTGTGCGGCGTGAACTGGCGCCGCCGGCGACGCCCTGGTTCGCCGTGCTGTTGGCGGCGACCAGCCCCTTCCTGCTCTGGTTCGGCCAGGAAGCCAGACCTTACGCGCTGTGGGCCACGCTGAGCGCCCTGTCCACCTATCTGCTGCTGCGCGCCACTGAAGACCAACGCCTCAATCGCCCAGCGGCGGTCGGCTATCTCCTCGTGGAGTTGATGGCGCTGGCGACCCACTATTTTGCCGTGTTCCTGCTGCCTTTCCAGGTGCTGGTCATCGTGGTCTGGGCGTGGCGCAGCCGCCGTCTCTGGGCGGTGGGCGCGGCCCTGGTGCTGCTAGGCGTCGGCGCGCTCATTGGTCTCTATGCGGCGTGGCTTCTGATCGGTCAGGGCGGCGGCGGCAACTTCTCCGAAATTTCATTGCCGATTTTGATCCCCGATTTGGTCAATGCGTTCAGCCTGGGGCTGAGCGTCGATTACGGCGTCGTCTGGTGGATCGACCTGATCTTTGGCGGGCTGGCGCTGATCGGCCTGGGGTGGGGTCTGCTGCAGCGCCAACGGCTGGCGGCCGGCGGCTGGATCTTGCCCGCCTTCTTCGTGATCGCGCTGGCGTTGCTGCTGGCGGTCAACGTCTACCGCCCGCTCTACATGACGGCGCGCCACCTGAGCCAGCTTCTCAGCGGCTTTGTCCTGGCGGTGGCAATCGGGCTGGCTGTGCTCTGGATGCGCCAACGCATCGTCACGCTGCTGCTCACGCTGTTTCTGCTGGACGCGGTCGGCTACAGCACACTGAACTACTTCACCGACGAGCGCTACGCCAAGGACGACTACCCGCGCCTGGGCGCCTACATGCAAGAACGCATGATGCCCGGCGACCTGATCCTCTACAACGAAGCGCCCACCAAGCGCATCTTCGAGTACTATGCGCCGCTGGACGCGGTTTACGCTGCGATGCGCGGCGGTGCGGAGCTGGCCGTCTTTGGCGCGCCGCTGCTCGACCGCAGCGTCGATGAGACGATTCAGTGGCTCGAAGCTCAGGCGCCCGCCTATCGTCGCATCTGGCTGCTGCGCTCTGGCAATCATGTCGTCCAGGATCCTGACGGGCGCATGGAGCAGTGGATGAACGAGCATTTCACGCTGATGCGCGATGTCAAATTTTTCAGCCAATCTTCGCTGCACGTCAAGCTCTATCTGCCGACCATTCCCGTTTTCGAGCAAGGAACGCCGGACATCCAGCATCCGGTGCTGGCCGAATTTGGCGGGTTGATCCGGCTGGTGGGCTATGACGCGGACCCGCCGCAAGCCGCCGACCTGCCGTCGCAGACGCGGCTCTACTGGCAGGTGACGAGCAAGCCGGAGCGCCGCTACCGGTACATCTGGCGGCTGCTAGTGCAGGATGCCGAGGGCAATTACCATCCCCAAGCCATCGTCGAGCGCGAACCCTATGAAGGCGACGCGCCCACCATCTACTGGGATCCCGGCAAAACCATCATGGAGTATGTCGAACAGCCCCCGTTATCACCTAATGCACCGGTCGAAGGCCGTCGCTTCTATGCGCTGGAGCTGTATGACGCCGAGACGCAGGAAAAGCTGCCCGTCACAGCCATCGAAGGCGGCCAGCTTGCGGCTGACGGCGTCACCGCTTTGTTCCCGGTGGACGGCCCATGAACGGCTTGACCTCCGCGCCTGGCGCGGCGCCGCCCCAGGTGCAGCCATCCAACGACCGCTGGATGCAACGGTGGGCGTGGCTGATCCTCGGCCTTTTCCTGCTTTTGGGAAGCGCCTACAGCCTTGTCGTGCCTGCGTTCGAGACGCCCGACGAACCCTTTCACTACGGCTTTGCGCGCCACATTGCCCAGGGCAATGGCCTGCCCGTCCAGGACCCACAAAACACAGGGCCGTGGGCGCAGGAAGGCAGCCAAGCGCCGCTCTACTATCTGCTCGCCGGGCTGGCGACGACTTTTATCGACCAGCGCGATTTTGCTGAAAGCGCGGTGCGCAATCCACGCGCCAATATCGGCGACCCGCTCTACCCCGGCAACAAGAACTTCATGCTCTACTCCGGACGCTGGCAGCCGTTGCAGGGCGTGAACCTGGCGCTGCACGTCGGTCGTTGGCTCTCGCTGCTGCTGGGCGCGCTCACGCTGTGGGCGACGTTCCGGCTGGGCGTCTACACCTTCCCCCACAGTCGCACATTGCCCCTGCTGGCGATGGCGCTGGTGGCGGCCATCCCGCAATTTCTCTTTCTCAGCGCCTCCTTCTCCAACGACAACGCCGTAATCGCGGCCAGCACCTTTACCCTCTTCTGGCTGGCGCGCTTGCTGGCCAGGCGCGACGATGCACCCATCCAATGGTGGGAATGGAGTGTGCTGGGTGTGGCGTTGGGCGCGGCCGCGTTGAGCAAGTTGCAAGGGCTGGGGCTGATCCCGCTCAGCGGCCTGGCGGTGCTCTTGCTGGCCTGGCGTCGCCACGCGTGGCGGTTATTGCTGGACGCGGTGATCTTTGCAGGCGTCCCCGCAATCGCAATTGCCGGCTGGTGGTACTGGCGCAACCTCACGCTCTACGGCGACTGGAGCGGGCTGTCGCATCTGATGGAGATCAACGGGCAGCGTCAAGGCGGGATCGAGTGGCGCAACTTCTGGCCGGAGTTCGCCGGCTTGCGCTATTCGGCCTGGGGCGTCTTTGGCTGGTTTAATATCCTGCTGCCGGACTGGTTCTACAAGGTGATGGACGCTATCACGGTGATTGGCTTAGCAGGCGCCGTGCTGTCGACTATTGCCTCCCTCACGCGAAGACATTTGCCCCTCACCCCTCGCCCCTCGCTCCGCATACTGGCGCTGCTCTGGCTCTGGCTGGCGATGATGCTGGCGCTCCTGCTCTACTGGACGGCGCAGGCGACGGGCAGTCAAGGGCGGCTGCTCTTTCCGGCCCTCGCGGCTTTTGCCATTTTGTTGGTGGCGGGCATCGACTTCTGGCTGCGTTGGCTGCCGGTCCTCGCGCAGCGCCTGGTGTGGACGGGGCTGTTTGGGCTGTTGGCGGGCATGTCGATCTACGCGCTCGGCTGGCTGTTGCCCGGCGCCTATTATGCCCCCGCGCCGGTCGCCGCGATTGCTAGTAACGCGCTGCCCGTCGCGCTGCGCTATGGCGAAGACGAGCCTATCTGGCTGGAGGCCGTGACGATTGACGCGGCACGCGTGCGCGCCGGCGAGGTTGCGCCGGTCACGCTCTACTTCCGAACGCCGGCAAAACTTGAACACGATTATCAGCTCTTTCTGCAATTGCTCGACGAGAACGGCGCAGAAATTGCCAACCTCACCACGCATCCCGGCTGGGGACGCAACCCGACCACTTTCTGGACGCCAGGCGCGCTGTACGCCGACCGCTATCTGCTGCCCGTCACCGCCGCGGCGGGAAGCGGGTCGCCGCTGGCCGCGCGCCTCTATGTGGGTTTCATCGATCCAGCCACCGAAGGCGCGTCTGGGCAGCCTGGCGAGTTTCTGCCTCTGCCCGCTTACGCCGCGGAGGGCGGCGAGGTCACGCCGTTTGTGGGGACGGTGGTGGTGGAGCCTGCCACCACGCCACAGCTCGATACGCCTGGCGCCGTCGTCGCCAACAGCGAGTTCGGCAATGTGATCCGGCTCAACGATGCAGAAACTGAGTTTCTTGAAGAAACTCAGTTTCTAACCGTGAAGCTGCTCTGGGAAGCGCTCGGCGCACCGGCCACCGCTTACACGGCGTTTGTGCATGTCGTGGATGCGACGGGCGCGCCCGTGGGTGGGTTCGACCGTGCGCCGGCTGGGGATCGCTTTCCCACGCATCTGTGGCGCGCCGGCGACCGCGTCTTGAGCCAGTTCGAGGTGGAATTGGCAGCGCCGCTTCCGCCTGGAACGTATGATGTTTGGGTGGGGCTGTACGAATCAGCCAGCGCGGGCGCGCTGCGGCTGCCTGTGACCGCGCCAGGTGAACTGCTGCCTGGAGACGGTGAGGTGAAGATTGGGCAATTTACAGTGCAATGAGCTTGAATGAAGAGTACAACGGAGGCGGGGAAGCGACGGCTGCGCTCTTTTTTCAGCAGAGTATTCCGTTCGTTAATCAGCGGAGCGCAGCAGTTTTCTGCTCGCACCGCTGTTGCGCTTTACGGCGTCACCACCACAGGCGTCGAAATTTCACTCAGCCAGGCAGCAACCTGCACCGGCAAGATCACCGAGCCTACGCCCAACCCGTGCAAGATCGTGGTCATCGCTTCGATAGAAGGCATGGTATAGAGTTTGGATTCCACCTCGGCCGCGGTGAACGCCTGCGCCAGGGCGTCGGCTTGTGCGCTGGATTGGCCGAGCATCATCACGTCGATCTTGGCGTGATGCAGTTTGGCGAGTTGGATGGCAAGTTGCACCGCATGGTCGGAGGAAGGGTCGCCCAGGTAGACGACCGTAAAGGGGCCGATGAGCGCGGTCTGTGCGCTCTGCACGATGACCGGGCGCTGTGTATTGCGCACCACGGCCTGCGCGCTGGAGCCGGTGCGCTTCCCCGGCGTCATGCCCACGCGTCCCAGGCTGACCATCTGCGCGGACAAGCCGGCTGCGATCAGTTCCTGCGTCACGCCGCCGCGCACCACCTTGAACGACCATGAGACGCGCTGGCGACCGGCCACATCGGCCATAATCTTGCGCAGCAACGTTGCCTGGATGCGAAAATCACGTTCCATACGCGCCTGTTCGAGACGACGCGGGTTGCCTGTAAAAGAGCCGATCTCCAGCCCGAACGGCAAGCCACACAGATGCAGCAAGTTGACATCCTCGACGTATAGCCCGCGCAGTTCCAGCTTCAAGGCAGACGCGACCTCAGCCGCGGCCACCAATGCCGCCGCACTGTGGGGAGATGCGTCCAGCGCCACCAGGATGTAGCCCGTTGGCAATGGCTGGTGTAAGGTTTCGCTCAATATTTCGGGCGCCATCATTGCGCCGTGTTCTTCCGCGCTCATCCAGATTTGTTCCTACTTGCTTACTGTCGCTGTGCTGCTGGATTGCGGACGTCTCGTCCGCTTTTCCTGAGCAATCTAATGCGGACGAGACGTCCGCGATCCCGAGCAGCGTCTCCCTGTCTCCCCTTCTCCTTGTCTCCCGCTCTCCCCCTACGCCAACTTGGGCGGATCGGTTTTGCTGCTGGAAGCCGCCGGCTTTGGGGCGCCACCCTTTGCTTCGAGCGCCTGCCGCTTTTTTGCCATTTGCCCCAGCCGATCGGCGACGGCGCGGTTGATTGACCCTTTGGGATATTTGCCTCGCTTGTCAGGCGTACCCGCAGGCATCCCCGTCAACACTTCGATGCCTTCATCGACGTGTGCAATGGCATAAATCTGGAAGCGCCCGGCCTCCACCGCCTCGACCACATCGCGGCGCAGCATCAAGTGCTTGACGTTGGTTTCCGGAATCAGTACGCCCTGCTCGCCAGTCAACCCGCGCGCTTTGCACAGATCAAAGAAGCCTTCGATCTTTTCGTTGACGCCGCCGATGGCCTGGACGCGACCGGTCTGATCCACCGAGCCGGTGACCGCCAGTGATTGTTTGATAGGAACTTGCCCGATCGCCGAAAGCAGTGCATAAAACTCGGTTGATGAGGCGCTGTCGCCTTCTACGCCGCCGTACGACTGCTCGAAGACCAGGCTGGCGGAGAGCGCTAGCGGCTGCTCGATGGCGTAGCGCGCATTGAGCAAGCTGGCCAGAATGAGCACGCCCTTGGCGTGGATCGGCCCGCTCAGGTTGACTTCACGCTCGATGTTGACCACATCGCCGCGCCCCATGCGCACCGTGGCTGTGATGCGCGACGGCTGGCCAAAGGCATAGTTGCCAAGTTGCAACACGGACAGTCCGTTGATCTGCCCAATCGCCGCGCCGGTGGTTTCGATGTGGATGGTCTTGCGCAGCACTTCATCCTGCATCAAACGGGCCACGCGGTCGAGGCGGAAGACCTGGGCGTCAAGCGCCTGACGCACGTGCTCGACGCCGATTACCTCGGCGTCGCTTTCAGCGGCCCAGAAATTTGCCTCTTGCAGCAAGTCCACAATGGCCTGCAATTGTGCGGTCAGGCGTTGGCTGTCGTTGGCAAGCCGGGCGGCGTGGTCGATGACCGCGCCTACGGCGTAGCGATCCAGCGGACGCAGCTCCTCCTTGCGCGCGATCGAGGCCAGCAACTGGGCATAGGCCAACTGAGTCTCCGGCGTGCGCTCCACTTCATCGGCAAAATCAGCCGCCACCTTGAAGAGTTCGTTGAAGTCGGGGTCGTGCTGTGACAGCAGATAATAGAGCGTGCGGTCGCCCAGCAGCACCACTTTGACGTTGAGAGGCATCGGCTCAGGCTCCAGCGAGATCGTGCTGGTCAGGCTGAGCATCTGTCCGACCGATTCGATGCGCACCTCGCCAAACTCCAACGCCCGCTTCAATCCTTCCCAGGAATAGGCGCTGGAGAGCACTTTGAGCGCGTCGAGGATCAGATAGCCGCCGTTGGCGCGGTGGAGCGCCCCCGGCTTGATCAGTGTAAAGTCGGTGACAAGGGCGCCCATCTGCGCCATCTGTTCGACGCGACCGGTCAGGTTGGTGTAGGTTGGGTTGCTTTCATAGATCACCGGCGCGCGCTGGGCATCGTCGGCATCGACGAACAAGTTGACTTGGTAGCGACGCAACGGCGAAACGTGGTCGACAAAGACTGCCGGCCCGTCGCCATCGCCTGCTTGCTGCTGCTTTTCGCCCGCCACCATAAAATCGCCAAGGTGCTCCTGGACATCCCGGCGCACGGCCTCGAAGAAGGTGAGGACATCCTGCATTTCGGCGTAGGTTGCGGCCAACTCGGAAATGAGGTCGTTGAGGACGACGCCAGCTACCTCGCGATTCAATTCACGCATGCGGTTGCGCAACTCGCGCTCCCAGCGCGGCGCCTTGGAGACAACCTTCTGGAGCTCCTCTTGCATCACTTCGACATCGGCCTGGATGCGCTTTTGATCCTCTTCGGGCAGCTTATCAAATTCTTCGGGAGGCAGCACTTCTTCGCCCTTGAGTGGGGCAAAGGTCAGGCCGGAGGAGGTGCGCAGCAACGCCAGGCCGCGCTGCTTGGCCTGTTCTTGAAGTCCCATCAGGCTCGCCTGTTGTTGCTCTTGAAACTCACTCTCGATCGCCCGCCGCCGCGCTTGATACTCTTCGCTTTCAAAGGCGGCTGACAGGGCAGTCTGCATGTCCTCGACCAGGCGATCCATGTCCCGTTTCAACTGGCGACCGCTGCCCGCAGGGAGACGCAGGATGCGCGGACGATAGGGTTGGTCAAAGTTGTTGACATAGCACCAGTCGAAGGGGGGCGGCTCCTGCGCCGCGCGCTTCTCGACCGTGCGGCTTACAAGCGTGTGCTTGCCCAACCCAGCCGGGCCGAGCGCGTAGATGTTGTAGCCTTGCCGGCGGAGCTTGACGCCAAACTGAATCGCGCTCATCGGACGTTCCTGTCCGATAAAGGAGGTCTGTCCGTCTAGTTCCGCCGTTGTTTCGAACGTGAAATCCTCCGGTGCACAACAGCGCCGCAGCGCGTCGGGGGATAAAGGTTTCACTGGAGACACAAGGAGGCTCCTCTCTGTGCAGGAAACTGATTGGAAGGCGTCAGTATACCAGAAAAAATAATGTCAGCACAGGGGAAACTGGTAATTCCACCACGCTGGCTCGCCTTGTCGCCAGCTTTGGCCGTCTCCACTGTGCTCGGAAAGGGCGGCGAGTTCCTCTAAGGGCAACCGCTGGAGAGCCCAACGCGCCTGGGTCGCGGTAAGCTCTAACCGCACCCAGGCGACGGGATAGTCGATAATGGCGGGGACGACCGCAAACACGCACGCTTGATGGTCGCCCAACGTGCGCACCTGAACGTCCAAACGATGCGCGTGCCCCTGGAAGATGGCGCGCACGCCGCCGCGCCGTTGGATCACCTGCAACACCTCCGCTGCATTGGCGACGCCAAAATAGTCGCGCCAGGGACGCTCTCCTGCCCACGGGTGCAAGAGCTGATGCGTAAATAGCAATACGGGCCGCCCTTCGGCCGTCGCCAGCGCACAGTCGAGACGCTCCAATTCTGCGGGATTGACCCACCCGAAAACGGGGTCTCCATCGACCGCGGCGGCGATCTGCGCCGGCGTGTGCCCCATCGTATTGAGCAGAATCAAGCGCGCCTCCGGCAGGTCGATCAGCTTGCCTAATCCAGGTTCGTAACGCCACAGGGTATGAAATTCGCTCAGATCACCGTTTCCAGGGTGTACATCATGATTGCCCGGCAACGCCACAATCGGCGCGCTCAACTCATGAAGACGGCGATAAAGATGCCGCATCGTGAATGTAAAGACATCCGATGGCATAGCATAACTCCCTCCGCCGCAGGTCAGATCGCCCAAATGCAGGGCCAGATCAACTTGCGTCGCTTCCAATTCTGTTAAAAGGGTATCCAAGATCCGCTCGGACCAGGGTTGAAGCTGCACGGCGCCGCTCGCTGTGACCACCGGCCGGCTACGCATCCAGAAATGGGTGTCAGAAACAATCCCGATCGTCGTTGATGCAGGTTCATTCATGGCGCGCCTTCTTTGTTTGCTTGGTGGCCAAACCAGCGGTTTTCCAGATTTGCCAGGTCGCCGCGTGCCCTGAGCAGTTGCAGCGATGTCTCGACCTGGTTTCGCAGCTCGGTCGCGCGGCGTGGCATGACGATGACATAGGGAATACTTTCCAAGGGAGCATCTATGGCCGCCAGTGGCTGGCCGACAGCCTGCGCCTGGCGCAGTGAGACATTATCGATAAAAATTGCGTCCAGGCTGCGATCTTCCAGCAGCGCCGCAATCAATTCGTCCGGCGTCTCAAACGGACTCACGTTCATCTCCACGCCCTCACGTTGCAGGCGTCGCCCAACCATATCGCCCACACTGCCCCATTCTACCCCAACGCGCTGTCCGGTCAGATCAGACAAGGTGCGGATTGTAGAACCTACAGGCACAGCAATCCGCAGACCAGCGTCAAAATAAGGGGTGGAAAACAGGAAATCCTGCGTCAGGCGCTCGTCATAAGGATAGGCGCTCATGATGCTGTCGATGCGTCCCGCCTTGAGCGTGTCCGGCAAGCTATCAAAACCGACCGCCACAATCTCGGCGTGTACGCCCCACGTCTCCGCCAGCGCCTGCGCCAACGCCACGTCATACCCGACGGCCGCCCCGGTCGCGTCGAGTAGCTCGAAAGGCGGAAAGCTCGGATCCAGCCCAACCCGCCACACGCCCCGTTGCTGCACGGCCTGCCAGGTGGCATCGCGGCGCAGAAAAGGCAGGAGCGAGACGCTCTGATCGGCAAAGAGCAGCCAGGCGATCCCGGCTATACTTGCCACGAGCGCGGCGCCGGCCGCCATCCAGCGCCAGCGGTAACGCATTATCGCGCTAATTCGTGCGTGTATCGTTGCACCTCCGTGTAGATCGGTTTTGGCTCAAAATCGGTGCGCACGAAAGTGAAGTAATCCTGATACGAGTTTTGATCCCAGGGGAAGCGGAACACCCAGAGACAGAGCGCATCGAGCCAGGGCCATTCTTGCAGCGCAATATCATAGGCGCGCAAGGTGTAGACGATGCGCTGCGCCGGCCGTACGGCGCGCGTCCAGCGTGGATGGTCGTTCCAGCCGCCCTCGGTAATGATCGCCGGCGTTGCTGCGTCGCCGTTTTTGACCATGATATCGCGCAACAACTCGCTGCGGCGGAAGTTGACCACCTCTGGATCGGGCGGGCTGTCCGGTTCAAAATGCCAGCCATAGGCGTGAATCGCCAGGATATCAAAATAAGCGGCGGCGCCGGCGTCATACATCGCCTGGAGAAAGACCAGATCGTTGACGCCAAACTCACTGCCAGGCGGCGCCAGGGTTGGCGCCAGCGCGCCGGCCAACACGTGCACTTCGGGCGCAACGGCCTTGATCAAGGGATAGGCGGCCCGCAACAGCGCCGTGTATTTTGCTGCGTCGGGCGCGGCGTAGCCCCACTCCAGCGCCAGGTTTGGTTCGTTCCAGAGGATCACGTAGCTGACCTTGCCCCGGTAGCGTTCGGCAAATTTCGCCGCAAATCGGCCAAAATCAGCAAAGCGAGCTTCGTCCAGATAAAGTGGGGTGGTGTCTTTGGGGCGCGCCCAGGCCGGAACAAATCCCAACCGTGCGATGAGCGTCACTCCCTGGCGATTGGCGTGCGCGACGACCTGGTCGGCATGAACCCAGTTGTAGCGCCCAGGCGCCTCTTCAATGTACGCCCACGGAAAATACTCGACGCTCCACGGAGCGCCCATTTCACGCACCATTTCCAGGGTTCGCTTGATCTTCCATTCTTCCACTTCGTCGGTCAGCCGTGTGTGAATGCCCACTTTGGGGTTGATGGTTTGGACGGTTTGCTGAGGGCCAAGCACAACCTTGGGTAAATATAAACGCCAAACCCAGATGCCAGTCAGGGCGAGCAACAGCCCAACGAGCAGCAAGAGGGACAGACGCCGCCTGTCGCGCAGCATGTTCACACCTGCATCATAGCGCCGTCGGCGCATTTTGTCCAACCTGGGGACATTTATCGTTCGTCGCTAGTTTGAAACTTTGCCGCGGATCGGGTACAGTCAACGGCGTCATCTCATTTCCTGTCCGCCTGATGCTGAGCGTCACGATGAAGAGCACCGTATTCTGGACTGAAGAGTTTCCCCGTCCCGCCGATCTTTCCACCAGCGAATTGCCTGAAACTATCGACGTTGCCATCATCGGCAGCGGCTACACGGGGCTGAATGCGGCCATTGCCCTGCGCAAGGCCGGCGCGTCGGTGGCGGTGTTGGAGCAGGCGACTATCGGCTGGGGCGCCAGCAGCCGCAACGGGGGCATGGCGCTCACCGGCCTCAAGGAGGAGATGCCCGTCGTCTTCAAGCGCTATGGCGCCGAGATGGGGCGGGCGTTTTGGCAGTGGTCGCTGGATTCAGTCGCGCATGTCGAGCAGACGGTGGCGGCGGAAGGGATCGCCTGTGAGTTTGCGCGCACAGGGCATGTGACGTTGGCCTTCAAGCCGAGCCACTATGCACGTTTTGCCGAAGAAGTGCGCTGGTTTCACGAGATGCTGGCCTACGATGACCTCTGGGTGATGGACAAGTCCGAACTGCGCAGCGAGATCGGCGCCGACGTCTACCATGGCGGGCTGGGCGACCGCAACAGCGCGGCGCTGCACCCCGCACGCTATGTGTTTGGACTGGCGCAGGCCGCGACGCGCCACGGCGCGCTGCTCGTGGAGCACGCCGTGGTCAAGCGCATTGCACAGGCGCGGCTGGGATTTCTGGTTGCCACCAGCAAAGGCATCTTGAACGCACGCGAGGTGTTGGTCGCCACGAATGGTTACACGACCAATGTCGTCGCACCGCTGCGCCAGGGCATCTTCCCGGTCGGCAGCTACATCATCACCACCGCGCCGCTCTCTGTTTCGTTGCAACAGGAACTCAGCCCGCGCGGGCGCATGTTTTTCGACAGCAAGAACTTCCTCAATTACTTCCGCCTCACGCCCGATGGCCGGATGCTCTTTGGCGGACGCCACGATCTCTCCACCTCGCTCGACTTGACCGACAGCGCGCACAAAATGCAGGCGCGCATGGTCGAGGTCTTTCCGCAGCTTGCCGGCGTCCCCGTCACCCACTCGTGGAGCGGCAAGCTGGGTCTTGCCTTTGACCTGATGCCGCACGTTGGACGAGTGCGAGGCGTCCATTACGCCTACGGTTATGCCGGTCACGGCGTCTCGATCGCCAGCTACTTGGGCAAGGAAGTCGGTGAGATGCTGGCAGGGGCGCGCACGACAAATCTGTTTGCGCAGATCGATCATGCACGATATCCTTTTACACCTTACGATCAGCTTTATTTGCCGCTGGTTTCTGCCTGGTTCCGCTTATTGGACAGCGTATCTTGAGATAATCGGGGCCTTACCTTGAGGGGAGACTTTCATGAATTTTGCGGTTTTTACCGTCATGCTGCCCGATCTCACACCGGAGGAAGCGGCGCCCGCGCTCAAGGATGCGGGCTATCAGGGCGTCGAGTGGCGCGTCACTGCCACACCCGCCGAGGTGAAAGATGAGACGCCTTCTTTCTGGCGCAACAATTCCTGCACGCTGGCGCCTACCCCGCAGGACGCCCAGCGCGCCCGCACCATCGCAGAAGCCGTCGGGCTGGCGATCCCCAACCTGGGCACGTACATTGCCGTGGGCGATTTGCCCGCAGTCGAGCAAGCAATGCAATTTGCCGCGCTCGCCGGCGCACCGTCGATCCGCGTGGGGATTGCCCGCAACGACCAGGTGGGCGACGTTCACGCCTTGTTCGAGCAGAGCGTTGCCTTCCTGGGAGGCGTGCAGACGTTATCGCAGCGGCTCGGGGTCAAGGCGCTGATCGAGATGCACCACGGCACGATCGCGGCCAGTGCGTCGAGCGCACGCCGGCTGGTCGAGGGCTTCGACCCTGCCTGCATCGGCGTGATCCACGATTGCGGCAACATGGTCTTCGAAGGTCACGAAGAGTATCGCCGCGGGCTGGAACTGCTGGGGCCATACCTCGCCCACGTTCACGTCAAGAACGCCGCTTACGACCGCCCCAGCGCCGGCGGCGTCTGGCAGCCGCGTTGGGCGCCGCTCCAGGATGGGGTGGTCGATTTTGCCGCGCTCTTCGCCGCGTTGCACAGCGTCGGCTATGACGGCTGGATCGTGGTCGAGGATTTCAGCCAGGCTTACGATTCCCACACCGCGCTGCACGAAAACCTGGCGTTTCTCCACAGCGTACAGCACGCATTGTCTTAGTCTCTATCCGGAAATTTCTGCGAACCGGCTCTCGCTAAAGAAGACAGATGGAACGCCGCAACCAATTTCCGGATGAATATTTAGGGAAACTGATATGTCCAATCACGCTCAATCGACTCAGCCGTTGCGCACCGTTTTCATCGGCAACGGCGCCAGCATCTATCCGCTGCACGAAAAAGCCGCCGATCCCGCTCACTTTGAGTTGGTCGGCATGGCCGACATCGACGCGCGCGCCAAAGCACGCGCGGACGCGCACGGCGCGCCCTTCTTCACCGACCACCGCGCGCTGCTCGACGCGGTGCAGCCTGAACTGGTCGTCGTCATGACGCCGCACCCGTCGCACCCCAGCATCGCCATCGACGCGCTCGAAGCCGGTGCACATGTGCTGGTGGAGAAGCCGATGGCGATCCAGGTGGCCGACGCCGACGCTATGATCGAGGCGGCCAAGCGTTGCGAACGCCTGTTGGCCGTCAACTTGCAACACCGGTCGCGCCCCGAAGTGCGCGCCGCCTACGACCTGATCCAACGCGGCGCGCTGGGCGAGCTACAACACGCCAACATGGTGGTGGTCTGGCCGCGCTCGCACAAATATTTCCGCATGTCCACCTGGCGCGGCGCCTGGAACGGCGAAGGCGGCGGCGTCCTGCTCAATCAAGCGCCGCACAACCTCGACCTGATCTGCCACCTCATCGGGCTGCCGCAACGGCTGGTGGCGTGGACGCGCACGACGCTGCACCCCATCGAAACCGAGGACACCGTGCAGGCGATGTTTGAATGGCCCAACGGCGCGATCGGCTCGCTGCATGTCAGCACCGCGGAATCCGGCCAGCCCGAACGCATGGAAATCCTGGGCACCGGCGGGCGGCTGGAGATCGTGTCGGGCGGGCTACACTTCGACCGCTTCGACCAGGATCTCCGGGAGTTTTTCCCGGAAACGGAAGAAATTTACAGCGGCCCAGGCCAACAACGCATTGAGACGCCCTTGCCAGCGATGACCGGCAGCCATGACGACATCTACGCCAACGTGTACGCCGCCATCCGCACGGGCGCGCCGCTGCTGGCGGATGGCGCGGACGCACGCATGTCGCTGGAGCTTGCCAACGCCATCACGCTGTCGAGCCGCACCGGCGCTCCTGTCGAATTCCCCATCAGCCGCACGGCATACGCGGCCCTTTTGGCGGCGCTGCAAGCCAGTGCACGCCACGCTTGACAAAGGAGAACCTCATGACTGAAGCTCGATTTACCCTCAGCGCATTTGGCGATGAAATCGCGGTCAAATTGCACGATCAACTTGCCGTGCTTGCTGATCTGCAAATTGGCTTTCTGGAGCTGCGCACTGTGTGGGGAAAAAATGTGCTCGACCTTGACGACGACGAGGCGCGCAAGGTGGCAAGTGTGTGCGCGGCTGCGGACGTCGGCGTGAGCGCTATCGGCAGCCCGATCGGCAAGTCGCCGATCACGGAGCCCATGGCGGATGAGCTGCGCAAGCTTGACCGCATCCTGCGCATCGCGGAGATTGTCGGCACGCGGCGCATCCGCATCTTTTCCTACTACCCGCCCGATATCTCGACCAACGCGCGCTACGACGAATATGTCGAGGTGGCGGCCGAGCGGCTGGCGCAACTCGCCGACCACGCCGCGCCGCGCGGCTATACATTGCTGCTTGAAAATGAGAAGGAAATCGTCGGTGACGCCATCGAGCGCTGCGCGACGATTCTGCGGTTGCTAAAGCGCGCGAATGTCAGCTTTGTGTGGGATCCTGCCAACTTCGTCCAGGTCGGCGAGAGCAGGGTGACGGAACGCGGCTGGCCGTCGTTGGGCGACCATGTCGGCTATGTGCACATCAAGGACGCGCGCCTGGCGGATGGGTCGGTGCACGCCGCCGGGGAAGGAGACGGCCAGGTTCCAGAATTGCTGACAATACTGCGCGAAACGGGCTATCAGGGCTTCCTTGCGCTTGAGCCACATCTGGCGGTTGCTGGGCACAGCAACGGCTTCAGCGGGCCAGAGGGCATGGCCTATGCCGTGCAGTCCTTGCGCCGCGTGATGGCTCAGACAGGTTGCGTCGAGGTCAATGGATAGCGTTGCACCACCTTGACGACGCCGGGGGTCATATACCAGTCGTTCTCAACGAGTAACAATTCGTTCACCCGCGTCACCCCAAAATCGATGGTGCGCGCCTGGTCGAGTTGCGCCACAAATTGAGCCGACGCGCAGAGTGGCGTGCGCAGCCGCAACGCCGTCATGTGCGCCGTGGTAAGCTGGTAGCGGCGGTCGAGTTCGTCGCCCAGGCCGGCTGCAGTCAGACTCGTGCGTAACGCCGTGCGCGCTCGTTCCAGCGTGTCGTCGGTCGGAAAGCCTTGTATCATCACGGCGGCGGGCGAAGCGGTCACCCCCTGAAAAGCAACGGTAAACAGTGGCAGTGACGAGAGGGCAGCGTCCAGCACGGCAAGGTAGCGCGCAAGCTGGGCGAAATATGGTGCGTACGCCGATGTTGCCGTAAACAGCGATAACACCGTGACATGGAGTTGCGCCGGCGCATAGAAAACCTGCGCCGGCTCGATGGCCGCCAACTCATCCAGCCATGCAGCAACCCGTGCGGCGACTTCCGGCTGCGGTCGAAAGAGGACCGTCAAGCCGCGCCGGGCGTCAGGCGTGTGATCATGGAGCAAAGGATCGATCTGTGCATCGCCCTGGAGAAATACACAGCGCGTCCGTTGCCAAAGCGTGGCATAAGTCTCGGTCAGTTCAGAATCCACCTGTACGATCTCTCCAGTCCGGCCTTCAAATCGCTGTATTGGTCGCCAACTTCGTCGGCATCTGGCAAGATAGTGGCTTTCCAGCTTTGATAGCATTGTAACGCATCGATAAGAACTTCAATACAAAATGAGGGGCGACTTTTGCCGCCCCTCTGCGTGACAATCCTATTTGATTGAAAGTTCTGCGCCGAGTTTACCGGCCACGCCGCCCGTGCTGGTGGCCTGTACCGTCGCGCGGGGCGGCATCGTTGACGCCGTCGCCATCGGCATCGACGTAAGTGTCACACACGCCGTCACCGTTCTGGTCAACAAAGGCGCCGTTCTGACCAAGCCCTTGTCCCTGGCCGCGCATCCCTAGCGCCTGACCGCGCTGGTCCTGACTATTGCGACGCCCGTACTGACTGCCCGTGCCATCACGCGGAGCGGCATCGTTCACGCCGTCGCCGTCGGCATCCACCCAGTTGTCACACACGCCGTCGCCGTCTGCGTCGCCGCCGTTGAGACATAGACCTGCGCCTGGTGCACCTGCGTTTACACCCGCACCGGCGTTCGGCCCGGCGCCCTGCGCGAATGCCGCAGCGATCACCACTACCACCAGCATCATCGCCACCATGGTGGCTACCAAACTCTTGCGTATCATCTTGAAGCTCCTTTAGCTACTTGCCGGGGTTTGTTCCGGCCATTTGATTGAAGTAGCTACAGGATAGAGGGCGACCATGAAGAACTTGTGAAGATATCATAGCGGGATTGTGTCGATTGCCGGCGATTTCAGCCGAGGAGTGAAATGAGTGCACCCCCCAGCCGATCAATAAACACGACCGGCGCTACCAGACAGACAAGCTAGCAGACGCCCAGAGCCTTGCAGATACAGCAGCAGGGGCTGTTCTCATCGTTTGCATCATTCATGGAGGTATTCATAACATTCCTATTTTTTAGTGTTGTCACAGACAACGTCCCCGTCACACCGCAGGAATTGTCTACACTGCAAATTGACAGTGCGGCGTGCCGGGGACGTTCCCTGATCTTGCACTAGGCCGGCATTGCCGCAAGTTGTTTGCGGTCAAGGATTTCGATTTCAACGCCTTCCATCGTGTCGATCGTTTCGTGCACTGGACAATGCTGCGCCACACGCAGCAGCGCCTGCTTACGCGCCTCGCAATCGGCATGTGGCAGCTTGACGCTAACTTTTAAGTTGATCAGACGAGACGGATTTTCCGCCTTGTCGAAACTTACGTCTACGCTGAGATCAGTGGCGTCGATGCTGGTTTGCTGACAGTAGGTGGCAATAAAAGCAGCAACACAGGATCCCAGTGAAACGACAAAGAATTGTGGTGGAGTTGGCGCTCGATTAGCGCCACCCATCTCTGGTGGGACATCGATCATCACAGTGTGATTCCCCACCTTGCTCTCGAAAAGCATGTCGCCCTTAAATGTCGTCGTAATTGTAGCCATTCCATTCTTCTCCAAATCGTTTCATGATAATTGTCGGTTAGCGGCCAACGCTTTATGCGGTTGGCCACAATTTTACCCTACCTCTATAACACGAATATCTGTGGTCATCTTTGCGGCAGCACAAAGAGCGCGTAACAAAAGACACGCAACAAGGCTATGCCAGGACATGCCGTCTTGTCACCATCAGTTCCGCTAGTGCACATGGCGCCAAACACGCTTGCGTCAGCTCATCTACTTCTCCTGCCAACTGCTCCAGCGCCGCGGGACGACGGAGCATGATGCGTTCGCGCCGGCTCTGGACGTGGCCGGCCTGTTCCCACTGGCTGAGCGTGCGGCTCACGGTGTACAGCGTGGCCCCGATCAATTCGGCGAGGGACTCACGCGTGAGCGAAAGGGTGATCAACCTTCCTGCCTCAACATCTTCGCCGGCAATGCTGGCCAGGCGCAACAAGGCCCGCGCCAGCCGCTGCTCCACGCGATCGGTCAGCAACTCTCGGTAGCGTGCTTGTAATTCTTGATTGCGAATGACCATGATGTGCAGCGCATTCAAGGAAACTTGTGGATAACGTGCGAAAAATTCCGCCAGACGTGCACCGGGCCAACACAGCACCTGGCACACCTCCACCGCTTCAAGCGTCAAGGGATAGGTGAAGCCATGCAACGCCGCGATCAGGCCAAACTCCTGGTCGCTGACGATGTACCGCAGCAGCACCTGGCGTCCATCCTGCGTCACTTGCACCATTTTGGCGCGCCCGCTGAAGATGACGCCAAACATGCCTGCCTCGTCCCCTTGGCGGACAATTGCACCACCAACCGGCACGGAGCGCAGCCGGGCTGCGCCCAACACATCGAGCAGCGCCGGCTGCGACAGCCCCGCAAACACGGGGTTTGCCGCCACGCACGCGTATAGGTCAGGGTGCGTTTCCGGTCCACCTACGGGGTCACCTTCGCAGCGCGGCTTGATGTTAGCCACAACCACCCCCACTGGCGCCGCGCTTCAGTTCCAGTTTGATCTTAGGCGTGTATTCCAACTCATAATGATGCGCGTCCGGATCCGCGGCGCTGTGGCGATCGCCCACTGCCGACGCAAAGATAAATTGCAATGGTTCGTTGCCGGGCGGCGTTGGGGTTGGCTGCACGGTCGGGTCGTCATGACCAAAGACCGTCAGCCAGTTATTGATGCCGCCCTCCAGGATGTAAACGTTGGGCACGCTTTCGGCCACCAGCAGTTTCCAGGCTTCGGTGGCGGCGCGCTCGTCGTTGCTCATCACCACATAGACGGTGTTGGCGCCAGCTTCTAATTGCAAGTCGGGAATTGTGGCAGTCACTTTGTCAAGCGAAAGATGGCGTGCGCGGCGCAGATGGAACAAGTTGTAGTCTGCCTCGTCGCGCACGTCGAGCAAAATGACGTTCAGTTGGTCGTCGGCCAGGCTGGCCAACAGCTCGCCGGGATGAATCTGCACGTCGCGTGCGGACAACAACGCCTCCTTCTCTGGCGCCAGCCGCACCCATTTATCCTGCGTCGTGGGCTGCCCGATCAAGGCGACAAGTAAGGCGCCCGCCAGCAGCGTCGCCACGCCCGCGCGGCGCCCCCAGGAACGCTGCGGCTGCGGCTGCCCGCCAAAGATGCGCTCCAACTGCTCGCCGCCCCAGAACATAAAGAGCGCCATCAACACAACGCCGATCACGACCACGCCGGTCGGCAGCCCCAGCCAATCCATCAGAGTCAGGCGGCCAAAGTAGCTGCTGTTCCAGAACGCTTCGAAGGACTGCACGGTTTCGCCAAAGAGGAAGATGCCAAACAGCCCGCCCACAGCGAAAAAGATGCCATCGATCTTGAACGTCGCCGCCGAAACCAGCGAGGTGCCAGGGCAGAAGCCGCCGACGATAAAGCCGACGCCCATGATCAGCCCGCCCACGATGCCCGGCCAGAGATAGGTCGGATTCACCCAGATCAAATTGTAGTCGAGCAGTCCCAGCCCGGTCGCCAGGAAGATGAGCACCATCGCCACGATGATGGCGGTAAACATGACCTTGAGCACGGTCATATCCTTGAAATAGAATTGCGCGGCCAGCTTGGTGGAGATGGCAAAACCGGAAATTTCCAGGACATAGCCAAAGGCGAAGCCAATCAGCATATAAACGAAATAGGCGCCGGCATGGCCGAACATGGCATCCAGCGGCAGTGGAAACGGTGACATGATGCTTCCTCCTTAATTCCAAAGACGCCGGACGAAATAGGCCAGCGCATAGCCGCCGCCAAAGACAGCGAACATGAAGGCCCAACTCCCCGCGGACAACACCGCGCCGCCGGAAAGCGCCTGCCCAGAAGTGCAGCCTCGCGCAAAGCGTGCGCCATACCCCATGATCGCGCCGCCGACAAAGGCCATCAGCCAGCGCGTGCGCACGGAGATCTGCGGCCCCTTGTTGGTCTCGAACTTGAGCCGGCCATGCTGCCAGCCGGAGACAAAGCCGCCCAGCAGCGTGCCCAGCGTCATGAAGACCAGGTAATCGTCGAGTGGGTTCTTGTCGCCGCCGGCCATCTTGAGCAGATACGCGACGCGATCAACATGTTCGGGCGCGAGCAGATCTTGCAGGTAAACCACGTAGCGGTTGAGACCGCCCGAAGCGCCCAGCCCATTCCCGGTCAGGAAGAACGACAGGAAGAGCACGACGCCCAACAAAGCGCCGCCGACATAGGGATTGACGTATGGTTTTTCCGCGCGTCCCAAAAGCACGGCGCGCCAGCCACGGCGTTTGGGTTCCTCGACAACTGCTGTCGTCATAGCGTCACCTCGCATGATGTTGTTGCATATTCCAATGGATAACTCTCGATAGCTCGTTTATCAAGCATGTTCGGGGCGTTCCTCTAGATGGGGATGGACTTCCACATCCTCCCAACCGGTCAGCATCGCCTTGATGTCGGTCAACACAGTGGGGCCGGTCGTCGTCAGATAGACATGCGCGACGATGAACGTCGCAAAGAGCCAGGCAACCAGCGTGTGCACCGGCGCCAGGAGCGGCAATCCACCCAACATCTGGGCGACTTGCGGCCACTGTTGCACACCCCACATCAGCCCGCCTGTGATGATTTGCAACGGCAGCAGCACATTGAGCAAGCCAAAGTAGGTCACCTGTTGCAGCGGGTTGAGTTTTTGCGTGCGCGTCTTCTCCAGCGGGTGCGGCCCGCCCTGGAAGATGTGGTAGAGATAATATTTAGCCTGCAGGATCGCCTGGTCAAAGAAGCCATACGGCCGCGGGATGAATTGCTGGATCGCGCCGCTGGTCAGGTGATAGAAGAGCGACATGGCGGCGTTGACCAGCAGGATCAGGGCCAGCATGTTGTGCAGCCAGACCATGTAGCGGAAGCTGAACATTCCCAATACATCGGGCCGATGGATCACCAGACCGGTGAAGATCAGCAGGATGATCGCAACCGTCTGCAACCAGTGCCAGAAGCGCTCGTAGGCGTCGTACATGTAGACGGGATGAAGCTCTGGCTTGGGGCGCGGATGGCGCCACGCGATAAAGACGCGCAGCCCCGCGTGCAACGACACCGCCGCCAGCACGCCGAAAAAGAGCGCAAGCCCCACCCAATCCACCCAGGCGATGCGATTGCGCCCAAAGATATACACGCCCGCCTCTGCCAGCCCCGACTGGAAGTAAACTGCGCCGTCCTCGCCTTGCTGAATGGAGCCGCTGTTGCCGACGTTCGCATCGTTGACCAGCGTAGGCGCAACGCCGCCAGGCAGAAAACCGGCCAGATGAATAGGCTGGCTGAGCGCGGCGTCGTCGTGGTGGCATGTCTGACAATCGCGCGTGGCCCACTCACCGCGCGCGACGTTGTGGTTGATGCTGTAGGGTTGTATCTCGCCCTCGATACGTGGATTGCCAAGCCCGCGCGCGGCCAGACGCGCCGCGACTGCCGCGGTCTTGGCGTCGCTGTCCAACCGCAGTTCCATCGCGTCTAGCGCACCGTTGCCGTCCGCGTCGAAAATCGCCATCAGCTCGGGTGCATAGACGCCATTTTCAAACCAGGCAGCCTGCAAATCTGCCAGCGGCGCGGGGCGCGGGGCGCCGTTGGCGTCGTCATAGATCCAGTACCAGGCGCTGATCAGGTTGTAGGGCGCCAGTTGCTGCCCACCGTCGATGTTGTCGCGCAGGAGCAGCACCGGCGTGAAGCCCTCGATCAGCGTGTCAACGCCGCCGTTAGCGTCCTCCGTGCCGCGGCAACTCACGACGCTGGCGCCCTCGGCGTTCAGCACCGTCCAGTCGACCGATTCAATGGCGGGCGCGTAGAGATGCGGCACATGACAGCTTTCACAGGAGAGCACCGCCATGTGGCGATCCACATACGGCAGCCAACTGTTATGGCTTTCCGCGCTATGGCAGGATTCACAACGGCGCATCGTGCCCTTGAGTTCAGGCGCGACGGTGTACTGTGCACTTTGACCCCGCGCCAGGTTATGGTCGGGTCGCTCCAAGTAGGCGCCAAGGTCGAGCCGTCGCGGGTCGTAGACCAGGTGGCTGGGGCGCGTTTCGTCCGACTCCTGCACGTGGATCGGATTATTGAGCGAGTAATGACAGTCGGTGCAGGCAAGTTGCCGCTCGGCGTGTATATCCCAGGCGCGGTTCAGCGCGTCCTTGCCCGCGACATTGACGCCCGACGCGGAGATTTTCTGGCCGGAGATAACCTGCCCCGTGGTGGCAGTCTGCGGATCGTCCAGGTCGCAGCCGGTCAACGTGAGCGGCGTATTGGCATCGGTGTGCACCAGACCGTGGCATTGGGCGCAGTTGGCATTGGTCGGATCCTGGACGCGCACGTAGGCGGGCAGCAATGCGCCGTCCGGGGCGAATGCCTGGGGATTCCACACCCAGCCGGACGCAGACGCGGTCACGATGCCGGTGGCGGCCAATGTTGCCGTGTTCGCCCAGCCGAAGTCACCGGCCGCCAGCGCCGCGGTGCGCGCCGCATGGTCCGGCTGGTCGAGGTGGCAGAGAAAGCAGTCCATCTCGGCGACGCCGGAACGCTTCCAATCCCAGGGGGCGACTGTGCCATCCGTTGTCAGGAGGTTGGCCTCCGGGTTTGTTGCATCGGGCGCGAGGCTGGTCAGCGGCGCGCCGTTCCGGCTGGTCGTGGCCGGCCCGCCGCCGGCCACGCGTGCGCCGAGCACCTGGAGCCATTCGGCTGTGCTCAGGTCAAGCCGCGCGTCGCCAGCCGGCGTCAAGTAGCGATAGGTAAGCGGATCCCATCGGCCAAACAGCCCGTTGCTCGTGTCCCAGGCGCGGCCACTGGCCGTCTGCCCAGGCGCGGTCATGCTGCTCAGACCCAGATCCGCATGGAAACTGTGGCTGGCGATAAAGTCGGTGTTGTGACAGGCGCCGCAAGTTTGCATCGTGGACACAGGCGCGCCGCTTTCCAGCACGTTCTGCCCATCGGCATCGAGCATGGCGAAGACCGGATGGAGCGGCGACAACGGCTTGGCCGTCTCCGCTGTGGATTGGGCGGCCGCCTGACCGCTGCCCAGGAGTACAGCCGCCAGCGCCAAAACCAACAAGAGGCCGAACGAAACCAGGCGAGCAGTTGGCTGGCGGCGCATAGCAGGGCTCACTTCAGCGGGAGTATGCAGATTATTGCGCGGCATCGCGTCCACCCCACTCGATCGGATCGCCCGGGTAGCCAAGCGCTTCCCAATCCATGATGCCATCCTCGCCATGACAATTCTCACACTGCAAGGCGTTCTCCTTTGGCTGCACCATGTGCGTGGTCGGCCAGTACATCCACGTTTCGGCAAAGTCAAACTCGCCGCTGAAGTCGAGACCGTTGGCTTCCGCACCCAGTTTGAGCGCGGACGGCCAGTCGAAGGTCTGCCACAGCCCGCCCTCGCCAGAGGTCAAGGGTGGCAACAGGTAGTTGTTGACCGTATCGTAGGGCTGTCTGGCGCGATGAACTTTGAAGGGAAAGATGCGCGCCTTCGGCTCGTCGATGGCGCCGCTCGGCGGGTTGAGCAGCGTAGGCCCTGCTGTGGCGAGCGGGTCGCCCATCAGATAGCGATAGGCCGCGCCCCCGTCATACCAGAGATATTCGGGCTGCACATCTTTGTCGTAGAGAAAGCTGCCCTTGATCTTGAGGAACGTGTAGTGATCTTCGGGCAGATCTTGACCCGCCGTCGACCAATCCCAGGTGAGTTTAGTCGGGTTTTTGGTGGCGATGGCCGGAATGTGACACGCCTGACAGGCGACTGTGGCGACGTGCGCGTTGATGCGTTCGTCTTCGTGCAGGTCGGCATTGTGACAGTCGGTGCACGCCACCTGATGCTCCTCGTCCACACTCACCGAGAGCATACGCCCGGTGATCAGATGGTCGTCGGTTTTGTGGCAGTCGGTGCAGAGAAAGTCGTAGCGGCCCATGTGCACGTCAAGATTTTCGGAAGGAAAAAGCAGGCTTTCATCGAGATCGCCGTGTTTGACATTGTTGCCGCCGCCGCCATCGAAGTGACATTTGCCGCAGTTGTCGCGCCCAGGATTGCGCACGCTTTGGGCAGCCGCCACCAAATCCACACCCTCGGCAGGATTGCCGTATTCGCCCTTTGCGTAGAGGGCGGTATCGGCGTGACAAGCCAGACAATCGACGTTGAGGTCGTTCGCGAAGTCGAAGGAGTCATCTTCGCCCCAGCCATAGCCTGCGTGACATGTCATGCAGGTGCGCTCGTTGCCTGTGGCTGCAATACAGAAGTTGTTGATCAGGTTCGTTTTACCGATGCCCATGACCACATCCTCATGCCCAGGCACTGCGACCGGCTCGCTTTCCCAAGTCCAATGCACCGTGTGCATCAGCCCTTCGGCCGCGTTTTCGTGACACTCCAGGCAACTCTGCGTCACTTCCTGACCGCTGGCAAAGGGGCCTTGCACAATATCGGCGTGGTTGGTGTGCGCCACGTGTTCGGGCACATTCACCCACGGGTCCGCGGAAGTGTGCGCTGTGCGCGGCCAAAAGAAGACGACAGGCACGGCAATGACCAAGATCACGCCGAGCAACCCTAGAATCCAGAGATAGCGTTTGAGGTTCATCTTGCCAGTCCATTTACCTGTGTACAATTGTGTATTTTTTCACAAAACCTAACTATGGGTGTAGGCAGCAAGTCGCGCCATGATATACAAGCGTGCTATTGTGCGGGATCGGCGGCGGAAAAATGGCGATGCGTGGGGCGGTCGCGATTGTCGGTCGGCGCCAGCACAAGCAACATCTGCGCGGGCGCGTCTTCCTCATTTTGCCAACGGTGGGGCAGATGAGATTCAAGCAGCAGGCTGTCGCCAGGAGTCAGGAGGTAGCGCTCTCCGTCCACCGTGTAGGTCACACGCCCTTGTAAACAGTAGACAAATTCGTAGCCAGTATGCACGATAGCGTCGGCGCCGCTGCCATTGTGCGGCGCCAACGTCACCAGGCAAGGGTGCAACCCGCGGCTGGCAAAGTCCCCTGCCAGATCTTCGACCGCGCCGTGCTCGAAACGCTCGCCGATGCGGGACGCTGCCGAGGTGGAAACCACCTGCCGGCGCGGGGCCGGCGCCTCGAAAAACGCTGTAATCGCCACCCCCAATGCCTGCGCGGCGCGGTGCAATGTACCAACGCTGGGAGAAATCTTGCCGTTTTCAATCAAGCTCAAGGTGTTGGCGGCCAGGCCGCTTGCTTCTGCCAGCGCGCGAATCGACCAGCCGCTTTCGATGCGCAATTGGCGCACGCGTTGGCCCACATAGCTTTCCTGCGAGGGCGCAGCAGACGCGGCGGCGGAATTATCGGGCTGGTGCTGTGCATTGTCCATAGCGTTTCCTTGGGTATAAAAAAGCTCTCACACAATATTATAGTTGATATTTTCTACTTTTCAACCAATAAAATATCCCAATTGTCCCAAATTTAGCAGGATGATCGCCCTGTTTTTGCGCAAGCGCAAAGACAATGCGCGCTTTTTGTGAAAGGGAGAGCAATTTCAGTACTTCACGAAACTCACACAAAGTCACAAAGAACACAAAGAGCGCCATCTTCAACTTTGTGTCTTTGCGTCTTTGTGTGAAGCAAAATTGTGAACTACTGAATTTTCTTGGTGCTTCTGTAACTTTGTGCGGGACTCTCGTTACCAGACAAGTTCTGTGGGAAAATTGCGCAAATGGCGTCGCTACGCTACCGTTACAGGTCGAAATATGCGATCAGATTCAAGTCCCTGGCGCGCGTCTCTACACATGCGTTTTGCACTGTAAGAAAATTACTGACCATTGATGATTCTCTCCGACCTTCACATGCATTCCACCTACAGCCTGGACGGCAACAATACGATTGCCGACCTGTGCGAACAGGCGATTCGGCTGGGGCTGACCCATATCGCCGTCACCGATCACGTTGAATGGCCGCCCAACGGCGCGCATCAACGCCCCGACTACGATCGTTACTTTGCCGAAATTCGCCAATGCCAGGCGCGCTTTGCGCCGCGCGGCCTGACCCTGCTCAGCGGTCTAGAGTTGGGAAATCCACACGAACACCGCGCGGACGTGGACGCGCTGCTGGCAAGCTACGACTTTGACGTAGTGGTCGGGTCGTTGCATTGGCTGGCAGGGCAGAACATCCACGATACGCGCTGCTTCGGCGACCAGGATCCGTATGAGATTTACGCTCGCTACTTTGGCCAGCTCGCGCAGATCGCCGCCACCGTCGATTGTGACATCATCGCCCACTTCGACCGCATCTTCTGGCCGGGGACAAGCCGCTTTGGCCCGCCGCAGATCGAGCGCATCGAGACGCCGGTGCGCGATGCCATGCGCGCCCTGGCCGAGCACGGACGCGTCCTGGAGTTGAACACGCGCTTTCTGACGCACGAACCGGGGTGGAACGACACGCTGCTGACGGTGCTGCGCTGGTACGGGGAAGCAGGCGGGCAATTCGTCGCGGTCAATTCGGACACGCATCGCGCCGCGGAGATCGGGCGCCATCGCGCCATTGGGCAAGAGATCGTCGAGGCCGCGGGATGCACGCCCTATGTCTGGCAGGCAACCGCCGCCCTCACTTAACGCAGCAAGGAGCACTTATGCTATGAAACTCATTCCGGTTTTCCTGCTGTTTATGGTGCTGTTGGCCGCGTGCAATCCCATCACACGCCCGGAAGCAACGGCGCCTGACCCGCCTGTAATGCTGGAGCCAACCGGCTTTATCCAACGCATCCACGACCCGGTGATGGCCAAGGAAGGAGATACGTACTACGTCTTCTCCACCGGCGCCCGCGTGATCATCATCTGCTCGCAGGACATGGTGGAGTGGACCTGGTGTGGCCGCGTCTTTGAGCGCCCGCCAGCCTGGGTCGAGGCGGCCGTCCCCGGTGTGGGCGACCTGTGGGCGCCTGACATTTCCTACTTCAATGACCGCTGGCATCTTTACTACTCTGGCTCCACCTTTGGCAGCCCGCGCTCGGTGATCGGATTGGCGACCAACACGACCCTTGACCCCACCAGTCCCGACTACGCCTGGGTCGATGAGGGATTGGTCATTGCATCCACCGGCGCCGAAGATTGGAACGCCATCGACCCCAACCTTGTCATCGACGAGGAGGGCGCGCCGTGGCTGGCCTTTGGCTCCTACTGGAGTGGACTCAAGCTGCGCAGGCTTGACCCGGCCACCGGCAAACCATCCGAAGCGGACCCGACGCTCTACGCCCTTGCCCAGCGCCCCGCGGACGGGCCTGGCGGCACGGCCATCGAAGCTGCGTTCATCATTTATCGCGACGGCTATTACTATCTATTTGCTTCCTTCGATGCGTGCTGCCACGGCGCCGATAGCACTTACAACGTGCGCGTCGGGCGCGCCGCGACGATCACCGGCCCTTACCTCGATCGCGACGGCGTCTCCATGCTCGCAGGCGGCGGCACGCGCATCCTGGACGCCTATGGTCACTGGCGCGGCCCAGGCCACAACGGCATCTACCGCGCAGGCGACGTTGACTGGATCGTCTATCACGCCTATGACGCCGAACAGATCGGCATTCCTAAGCTGCGTATTGAGTCGGTAGGGTGGGATGAAGCGGGGTGGCCGTATTTGCCAAGTCAAAAGGAGGAGATTAAGAGATTGGGGGATTGAGAGATTATCCATACCGAGTATCTCAATCTCCTAATTTCTTAATCCTCCAATCTCCCAATCTCTTCCCTACCCCGCCGCGCTTTCTACGATGCACTCGCTCCCCTCATTGCGCGAGTTGTTGACGTACGCGCTGACAGGGTAGAGGTTCAACTGGTCGACGGAAAAAGGTCGCAGGAGGTGTTTGAGCTGCGACAGTTGCGCGGATGTGGCATCGCCGCCTGCACCCAGCCACTCATCGTAATCTTCCGGCGCCAGGATCACCGGCATCCGATCGTGGAGCCGAGACACGTCGTCGTTGGCCGCGGTGGTCAGAATGGTGCAGCTTTCGAGTTCCTCGCCATTGGGGCCGCTCCAGTTTTCCCACAGGCCGGCAAAGCCCAGGAGATCGCCATCCGCCGCGGTGATATAGTAGGGCTGCTTCCCGCCCTCCTTTTTCATCCACTCATAAAAGCCCGACGCTGGAACGATGCAGCGCCGGCGTTTGAACGCGGCGCGGAACGATGGCTTTTCTTCCACGGTCTCGGCGCGAGCGTTGATCATGCGCGCGCCCATCGACGAATCCTTGCTCCACGACGGGATCAGCCCCCACAGCGCCAACGCCCATTCACGCGCGTGACTCTGTGCGTGATTGCGCACAATGCCCACCGGTTGCGTCGGCGCGATGTTGTAACGCGGGACAAGCTGCGCCGGCAGCTCAGGCAGGTCGAACTGGTCGGCCAATGCTTCGATAGTTGTATAAAGTGCAAAGCGTCCGCACATACTGTCTCCTTTCTAAAGCTGTCGCCAAACAGATATTTTTGGTCAATCCGCACAAACGAAATGTCCGGCTTTTCACTTTGCCGGAATTGTAACTTTTCATGTGTGATTGGTGCAAGGGCGAATTCCTGCCCTATGGTATACTCGGAAAGATTATGTGTAAACAACGAAAGGGCGGAGGGCTGTGACGTTTGAGATGACGACCCGGTCGAGCGCCGGTCAAGTGCCGACCGGGGTGGCCGATTACTTCTGGGGCGAAGCATACGCGCGCCGTCGCCTGGAGGCGACGCTGCTGGGCGCGTTTCGCCAGTGGGGCTATGGCGATGTCGTGACGCCTGCCTTTGAATACGCGGACACGCTGAGCGCGCGCGGCAATCGCGAACTTCAGTCGGAGTTGTGCCGCTTTCTGGATCGCGACGGCAGTATGCTGGCCTTGCGCGCCGACATGACTATTCCCGTGGCGCGACTGGTCGGCACGCGGCTGCACGATGCGCCGACGCCGCAGCGCTTCTGCTACTCCGGCAGCGTCTTCCGCGACGTGGAGCCGCGCGCCGGTCAACAGCGCGAATTCTGGCAGGCCGGCGTGGAGTTGCTCGGCAGCGCCGCGCCCGAAGCCGACGCCGAGGTGCTCGCCCTGACCGCGCACGCTCTCCACGCGGTCGGCATCGAACATTTTCGACTGGTGCTCGGTCAGATGCAGTATTTCGACGGCTTGTTGCAGGCGCTCCAGCTTACTCCAGAGGCGCAAGTTCGCCTGACGCAGGCCATTGACCGCAACAGCGAGCCGGAGCTGGACGCCTTCCTGCGCGAGACGCCGCTGCCGCGTCGCCAGCAGCGTGCGCTGGCCGAACTCCCCCGGCTGGGCGGCGCCGACATCGACGCTATCCTTCATCGTGCGGAGCGATTGGCGCTCAACAAGACGATGCAGCACGCCATCATCAATCTGCGCGCCATCTGCGATGTGCTGGCGGCCTGCGGTATGCTGGAGCGAGTCACGTTGGACCTCAGCGAGATTCATAATCTCGGCTATTATACGGGCATCACGTTTGAAGTGTTGGCGCCTGGCGTCGGCTTTCGCATCGCCTCCGGTGGACGTTATGACAACTTAATCGGCACGTTTGGTGCGCCACTGCCCGCGGTGGGCGCGGCCCTGGGGCTGGAGCGCGTCCTGCTGGCGTGGCGACTGGGCGCGACCGCACCGCCCCCGCACCCGCTGGCGCCCGATCTGGTGGTCGCCACTGGGAACCATCCGGCTGCATTTGAGTTTGCCGAGAGGGCGCGCCGCGCCGGATTGGTCGTCGTCCTCGATCTGGAGCAGCGCAGCGATGCGGCCCTGTGCGCTTATGCCGGCGCTGTCGGTGCGCACGCGGCGCTGGATTGGGGCGTCGCGCCGCCAACCATCTTTGACCTTACCGGCGCGACGCCGGTTGCCGACGCTCTGACCGCGCAGAGTGCACCCGTTCTCCTGGCCAGCCTCCTGGAGAGCAAGGAGTGCAGCCAGGTTCTGGCCGGAAATGAGGTGCGATCTTGATGGAATCCCTTGACGCCGACCGCGCGTCGTTGATGATCGCATTGCCGAAAGGCCGTTTAGTCGACCAGACATTGCAACTTTTCGCCGCCGCCGGGCTGCCCTTGCCGGCTGCCGACAATGGCCGCAAGTTGATCCTTGCCAGCGCGGTCGGCGACATCCGTTATGTCATGTCCAAGCCGGCGGACGTGCCAACTTACGTCGAATATGGCGCCGCGGACCTGGGCATCTGCGGGCTGGACACGCTGCGCGAGAGCCGGCGGCATGTCTACGAGCCGCTGCTGTTGCCGTTCGGCTACTGCCGGCTGTGTCTGGCCGCGCCGGTCGACCGGCCCGACACGCCATTACGCTATGCAAGCCAGCCGCGCGTCGCCACCAAATACCCAAATCTGACCGCCGACTTTTTCCGCGCACGCGGCGTCAACGCCGAGATCATCGCGCTCAACGGGTCGGTGGAGCTTGGCCCGCTGGTCGGGCTGGCCGACCTCATCGTCGATCTGGTCGAAACGGGCAGCACACTGCAAGCCAATGGTCTGGTGGAGACGCGCACAATTATGCAGATCCAGGCCGTGCTCATCGCCAACCGCGCGGCTTACCATCTCAAGCGGACGGCCGTGGAAAATGTAATTGGCCGGCTGCGCACCCATTTGGCGCCGGGATGACAAAGCCGCAGCGCACCTGCGCCGCCTCCTGCTCGCAACTTTCTAAATCGAGGAACGCATGACAGAGATTATCGAATCCAGCCATATTGTTGGCGTCAGATTTGCCCGGCTCAAGGCGTTTGGCGACGACCGTGGCCGCTTTCTGGAGACCTTTCGCAAAGATTGGTTTCCCGAGCGCACCTGGGAGATCGTGCAGACAAATCGCAGCGACAGCCGGGCGGGCGTGCTGCGCGGGCTGCATTATCACTTTCATCAGGTCGACTATTGGTATGTGCCGCGCGGACGCGTGCGCGTGGGATTGGCCGACTTGCGGCGCGCATCGCCGACCTTTGGCGCCAGCGAGGTGATCGAGATCGGCGACCACAACGACACAGGCATCTTTATCCCCACCGGCGTGGCGCATGGTTTCTATGCGTTGACGGACGCCACGCTCACCTATCTGGTCGATAACTACTACGACGGGAGCGATGAATTCGGCGTGGCGTGGGATGATCCGACATTGGCCGTCGCCTGGGGCGTCACAGAGCCTATTCTCTCTGGCCGCGATCGCGCCAACCCGCGGCTGGCGGACATCCCTGTCGCGCAACAACCTTAGCGTCTATCCAGAAATATTGATGAAGATTTAACCGCAAAAAAACATAGAAGTTTGGAGCAAGGTATGAAGGATCCTATTCGCATTGGTGTAATTGGCGGCAGCGGCGTCTATCAAATGGAGGCACTGACCGATATCGAAGAGGTGGTGCTCGACACCCCCTTTGGCGCACCGTCGGACGCCTATATCGTCGGCAAGGTGGGTGGACAGCGCGTGGCTTTTTTGGCGCGCCATGGCCGCGGCCATCGCATCAACCCCAGCCGGGTCAACTATCGCGCCAATGTCTACGGCTTCAAGCAGCTCGGCGTCGAGTATCTCATCGGCGTCAGCGCCTGCGGCAGCCTGCGTGAAAACATTGCACCGGGTCACATCGTCATTCCCGACCAGCTCTTTGACCGCACTCATGCGAGGAAACTCAGCTTTTTCGACGACCCCGATGCTGGCACTGCCGGACTGGTCGTCCATGTCGGCGTCGCCGATCCCTTCTGCCCCACCCTCTCCGACATTTGCCACGCGGCGGTTAAGGAAACCGGGGCGCCTGTGCATAAAGGCGGCAACTTCATCACCGTTGAAGGGCCGCGCTTCAGCACCAAAGCCGAGAGCCGCGTCTTCCGCACGTGGGGGATGGACATCATCGGCATGACCACAACGCCCGAAGCGCAACTGGCGCGCGAAGCCGAAATGAGCTACGCGGTCATGGCGCACGTCACCGATTACGACGTCTGGCACGCGAATGAGACGCCCGTCACGGTCGAAATGGTCATCCAGACGCTGCTGTCGAACACGGCGGTGGCGAAGCAAGCGGTGCTCAACGCCATCCGCGGGCTGGAAACGGCGGGCGCTTCGCCGCAGGCAGAAGCGTTGCGCGATGCCATCATCACGAACCGAGATGTGGCGCCGGCAGAGGTGGTCGAGCGTCTCGATCTCCTGGTCGGCAAATATTTTCACCAAGCGTGATGGCGATTTGCGGCGCAGAATTTTGTGTTCTCCGCCCGTCTGCGCTATACTGTCTGTTTGTAGGTTTTGTGCCGCAGCAGGAAAGGAAAATGGATCATGGCAAAAAAGGGACCACGGCAGCTTATCAAGATGCGCAGCACCGAAAGCTCGCACATGTATCTGACCACGAAGAATCGCCGCAACGATCCGAGCCGGATCGAGCTGCGCAAGTTTGACCCGATTGTCCGCCGCCACGTCGTCTATCGCGAAGCGAAGTGAGTGCACGCAATCGACCATTGGTATGGTAGGCGCGGGGCACAGCCCTGCGCCTTTGCTTTTCTGCAACAATAGTTGCGGATTGCGTCCATTGAGAAAGTTTTTACACGTAAGGAGCATCATTATTCTCCACGAAACTATAATCTGCTGCTAGACGTTTAGTATGCGTAGAAATTTGCCTGTTTGTCGTAGTATGACGTAAAAACGACGCACAAGTTTAACGCCAGCCCTGCAAAGTCTGGCATACGCAATGAAATGTAGCGCCGGCGTACTGATTCTGTAGGGTCGTTAAAGAGCAAAGTGGAGACGCCTTGCTTATACTGAATGGCTGGAACCTACAGCATTGCGCCTGGATTAGTCTTCATCCAGAAAGTGGTTGCGTCGTCTTGCGACTACTTCTGTGCGACAAGCGCTGCGCAGAAATTTCTGGATAGACATTAACAGAAACTGAGTGACGAGTAAGCCTTATGAAGAAAGCACTGATTTCTGTGCTCGTGCTCATGGCGGTCGCGACCGTAGCAACGCCGGTCATGGCCGCAACGACTGCTAACCCCATCTTTGCAGTCCGCACAAGCACCGAACACACCCAGATGAAAGAAGTTGCCACCCACAACTGGAGCGAAACGACGCCCTTCTCCCCTCTTCGTCAGCGATCTCCTGTGACGCAAACCAATCGTCTGACCACAACGGTGATCCTGACGTCCACAGAAGCGCTGACGCCAACCGTGGCCCCGGCTGTGGCCCCGACTTCGGCTGTGGCCCCGACTTCAACCGTGGCTCTACCTACGGCTGTGCCGCTGACTTTGACTGTCGCGCTGACGGATACCGCCGCGCTGACGTCGACGGTCGAAAGTGAGGACGTTGTGGCCTCCCCTGCTGACGTCGTTTCCGGCGATGACGCTACGCTGGATGGCGCTTACAGCACGATCCTGGAAGGGACGATTATTGCCAACCGCGCCGATGTGGCGATTCGTTTTTTTGTGGAAGGCAGCACGTACGAAGTCGCCCCGTTACGGTCGATCGGGCTGGAGTTGGTGCGTGACACCGCGGTCCTGAACCTTTTCAACTGTGAAGCTTCCAAAAGCGACGCCGACCCCGGCTGTTTCTGGGATCCTTATCTGCTGACGCGTGATGGCTTTTACGAGGTCATCGTTAGCCAGCAGCTTGGTGACGAGATCATGCTTTCGCTGCGCACAGCGGGCGCGCCGCCGTCGGATCAGATCTGGATTCAGAATCGCACAGGCGAACGCGAAACCGTGATCGTCAACAACGCGTTATACGAAGTGGCGCCAGCCTCCGTGCAGGAGTTTAGTGTGGCGCCGGGCGATCCTGTGATTGTACAGCTACGTTCGTGCATCGACGCCGGCGGGCAGAACGTCTGTGAATGGGCGCCGCAGGGGGTTGAGCCTGGCTTTTACTACGGCCTGCTGCGCAACGATACACCTGGCCCGAACAACACACGCCTTACCACGGTTACGCTGCAAGGCATCATCGCCAGCAGCGGCGAAACCGTCAAGGCGCCGCCGCAAGCGCTTTGCCGGCTGCGCGTCCCGACCTTGAATGTGCGCAATGGCCCAGGTCTGGAATTTCCGATCATTGCCAAGATTCGCGGCACGGAGAGTGAACCGGGTTCGGTCATTGTCGTAGGTTTCGACGCCACGCAGACGTGGATGCAGGTGACAGAGCGCGTGGCGCGCGATGGATGGGTCACGGCGGATCCGGAATTTATTCTATGTGAGGGCGATCTGGCTCAGTTGCCAGTGGACGGACAGCCCGCTGCCGCACTCGCCACTGCTGCGCCAACCGAAGAAGTCGCCCCCCCTGCGCCGACCGAGAGTGTAGCCGTCGCCGAGCCGACCGAAGCTGCCGTAGTGGAAGAGAACGCCACAAGCGAGGAACCGCCTGTAGTGGAAGAAGCGCCTGCTCCCAGCGAAGCGCCGCCGGCTGAAGCGGAGACGCCCACCGAGGAAGCTACGCCGATGCCGCAGGTGGCCGAAGTGCCGGAAGGGTTGGCGCGCATCGTCGTCAACAATGGCTTCGACCAAGTCATGCGGTTCACGCTTGACCAGAAGTTTCGGCCAGAGCGCGATAATTTGACCGGCGAATGGGATCTTGAGCCTGGGGCCTCGATCACCATCCTGGTGTATCCGGGCATGGTGGCTTTTACCGCCAGCACACCCTGGCGCGGCTTGTCTGATAACGCCGACTTCTTGATCAATGAGAAAGAAGAACGCGTGCTTTGGCTCTATTTCGTCCCTGATCCGGTCGAAAAAGATGTTTGGAATCTCCAATTCTGATGAGGTCCATGTCTGATAACGGGTGCGTAAGCCATCCGTTTCACTAAAAAGGAAGCGCCTGCCTCGGTTACACGCCGAGGCAGGCGCACGTCAAGAGACTCATCAGCAGCGCCAGCCTCCCAAAGCGATGCAACGCATCAGGTATTCAAGCGGTTTGAGCACAAAATCCGCGGCCACCGCTGGTCATCCACACATCACACGCGACCAGCTGCCCTTTCGGCCATCACTGCTTCAGGCGCCGGCGCCAACGCAGGCAAGCGTCGCATGGCATAAGCAAGCGCAATCGCCTGCACCAGCGCGCCGGTCCAAAATGAGAGCGTGCTGCTGAGGTCGAAGGCAAAGCCGGCCCACAGCGGCCCCGTCGCCCGACCCAGCGCCTGGAAGGAATTATTAAGCCCCATCGCCGCGCCTTGTCCCTCCCGCGCGCGTTTGGAGATCAGCGAAGTGACGCTGGGCTGGAGCAGCACATTGCCGCTGGTGAAGAGCAACGCGGCCGCGCTGAAGAGCCAGAGCGTCGGCGCCAGCGCCAGCCCGGCAAAGCCGGCAATCCCAATCGCCAGCCCGCCCTGCACGACGCGCGCCTCGCCCACTTTGCGCGTCAACGGCCCGATCACCGCGCCTTGCTGGATCACCGACAGGACGCCCATCCCGCCCATGATCAACCCCACCTGCGCCGGCCCCATGCCAAAGCGCGCCGCGCCGTAGAGCGCCAGCACCGCCTCCATGTTGGCGAGCGCAAAGGCCAGCAGGAAAGCGAGCGCGTAGAGAAAACCCGACGGCCCGCGCAGCCCCGCCAGCAGATAGGTGAGGCGGCTGCCGCTGGCTTCACTCGGCGCGCTGCGCTGTGCGGCCGACAATGACTCCGGCAGCAGGAAGGCGATCAGCGGCAGGGCCAGCAGCGCCAGCAGCCCGCTGACAAAGAAAGGGATCGACAGGTTGATCGTCTCGCCGCTGGCCGGGTCGGTGGTGACCTGCAGCAGCGCGGCGAGGCCCGCAGGCAGCGCCGGGTTGACATGCACCAGCAGGCCGCCCAGCAGCGGGCCAAAGATCATGCCCATGCCCATTGCCGCGCCCATCATGCCGACGCCGCGCGCTCGATTCTCCGCGGTGGTGGTGTCGGCGACATAGGCCATCGCCGTGGGCAGCGCGGCCGAGGAAAGCACGCCCGCCAGCGAACGCGCCAGGATGAACCAGAGCAGACTCTGCGCGATCCCTTGTAGAAAGAACGCGCCCGCAAAGCCGGCAATGCCGATCAGCAGCACCGGCTTGCGCCCGATCCGATCCGACAGGCGCCCCCACAGCGGCGCAAAGAGAAACTGCATGAAGGAGTAGAGCGCGATCATCAACCCCAGCGCCGTGCCGGAGGCATCGAAGTGAATGATGTAGAAGGGCATCAGCGGGATGGCAATGCCAAAGCCCAACATGACGATCACCAGCGACGCAAAGAGCACAGCCAGCGCGGCGCGGTTGGATGAAGGTCCCGCCGGTTGTGGCGTGGCTGCAGGCAGAGAGGAAAGCATGGACATGAGTAAGCGCGGCTCCTCACCAGGTGAATAAACGGGCGGTAAGCAAAAGTGCTCTTTTATTCTACTCCCTGGTGCAAAGCCAGCCCAAAGCACCGCCGTCGAAGGTCTACTTTGGGACGTACTGGGCGGCTCCCAAGTCGATTGGCGCCTGCACGCGCGGCCTGCTCACGCGCCCGCCAGAAGCTCCGCCTGCTCGATGACGATCTTCGTCGCCCCTTCCTGCAAGTCGGGCGGATAGCCATATTGTCGCAGCAGGCGTTTGACGGCGATGCGCATCCGCGCCCGCGCACTCTCCTGCACCGACCAGTCGATCGTTGCGTTGCGGCGCACGGTCTGGAGCAGCTCTCGCGCCAGAAAGGCAAGCTGCGCGTCGCCCATGACCTGTACCGCACTTTCGTTGGCCGCCAGCGCGTCGTAGAAGGCGAGTTCGTCGGCGTTCAGCCCCAGGTCGTCGCCGCGGCGATGCGCTGCCTGCATTGCCTTGGCCAGCTCGATCAGTTCGGTAATCACCTGCACGGCGGAGACGGCCTGCCGGTTGTAGCGATCCACCGCGCCGGCCAGCATGTCGGCAAAGGAGCGCGCCTGCACCAGGTTGGTGCGTCGCTGCGCCCTGATTTCATCCTCGAGCAACCGGCGCAATAATTCAACCGCCACATGCTTACGCGGCAGCGCCTTGACCTCGACCAGAAACTCGTCGGAGACAATCGAGATGCGCGGGCGATCCAGCCCAGCCACGGCAAAGAGATCGATGATGCCGTCGGGCGCCACCGCGCGGTCGACCAACTGCTGCACCGCGGCGTCGAGTTCCTGCGTGGTGCGCCCGCTGCGTGTGACGCCGGCTGTCTCGGTCTTGACCAGCGGGCCGCGCACCGCTACAAAGAAGGCCACCTCGTTGCGGATCGCCAGCGCGGCTTCGTGCGGTACGGCCAGGGCGAAGGCGCGGCCAAGCGCCGTCACTGCGTCGATGTAGCGCGCCTTGAGCTGGTCGCGCCCGCCCAGGATGAAGTCCACCGCTTGCGACAACACGGTGAGCCGCTCGGTCGGCAGCGCGCTGAAAAAGGCGGTGTAGTCGAAACCGTGGAACATCGCCGCGACGACCTCGTACTTCTCCTGCATCACCTCGGCGGCCGCGTCCTGCAAGCGCCCGGCGAGTTCTTGATCACCCTCGGTGTAATCCTGCAACGCCTGCTGCAACTGCGTCTGCATCGGCAGATACGCCACGATCAGCCCGCCGTCCTTGCCGGGATAGACGCGGTTGACCCGCGCGATCGCCTGCATCAGGTTGTGGCCGTGCATGGGCTTGTCTACATACATGGTGTGCAGCGACGGTGCATCGAAGCCGGTCAGCCACATGTCGCGCACGATGACGATCTGGAAATCGCTCTTAGGATCGCGGAAACGGTCGGCCAGATGTTTGCGCCGCGGCTTGGTGCGGATGTGCTGCTGCCACGTCTCGCCATCCGCCGCCGAACCGGTCATGACCACCTTGAGCACGCCTTTGTCGTCGTCAGGGTCGCACCAGTCGGGACGCAGCGCAATCAGGGCATTGTACATCGCCACGCAAATCTCGCGGCTCATGCAGACGACCATGGCCTTGCCCGGCAACGCCTGGGTGCGCAGCTCGAAATGTTGCACGATGTCGGCGGCGACGAGGTTGATGCGGTCGAGGTCGCCCACCACCGCGGCGATCTGCGCCCATTTGCTCTGGAGCCAGGCCTTGCTCGTCTCCTCCTCGCCCTCGGTCACTTCGTCAAACTCGGGGTCGATGCGCGGCGCCATGCGTTCGTCCAGCTTCATCTTGGCGTAGCGCGCCTCGATGTAGATCGGCACAGTGGCCGCATCGTCGACCGCGCGCTGGATATCGTAGACGTCGATATACTCGCCAAAGACGCCGCGCGTGTCGTGGTCGGTCTTGGAGACCGGCGTCCCCGTAAAGCCGATAAAGGTGGCGTTGGGCAGTGCATCGCGCAAGTACTTGGCGAGGCCGTAGACCTCGCGCACCTGCTCGTTCGTGGTGATGTAGCGCGCCTCGAAGCCGTAGTGCGAGCGGTGCGCTTCATCCACGATAAAGATGATGTTGCGCCGCGCCGACAAGGTGGGGTTGCTGTTGTCGCCGGGGTCGGGCAGGAACTTCTGGATCGTCGTGAAGATGACGCCGCCCGCGGCCGTGGCGCCGAGCAGGGCGCGCAGGTCGGCGCGGTCTTTGGCCTGCACCGGCTTCTGGCGCAGCAGCTCGTGACCCGGCGCAAAGGTGTTTCCCAGCAACTGGTCGTCGAGGTCGTTGCGGTCGGTCAGCACGACGATCGTTGGGTTCTCCATCTGTGGCTGCAAGATGATCTTGCCGGCGTAGAAGAGCATGGTCAGGCTCTTGCCGCTGCCCTGCGTGTGCCAGACCACACCGGCCTTGCGGTCGCCGCGTGCGCCCACCGCATCATCCACGGCATTGCCCGCCGCCGCGCCGACCGCGCGCAGCGTCTCCTGCACCGCTTTGTTGGCGGCAAAGAACTGGTGATACTGGGCGATCTTCTTGACGATCTCGGCGCCGGTCACTTCGAAGAAGGTAAAGTGACGGATCAAGTCGAGCAGGCGCACCGGGTCAAGCGCGCCGCGGATCAGCGTCTCCAGCAGCGAGCATCCCTGCTCCAGCCCCTCACCGTCGATGCTGCGCCAGCGTTTGAACCACTCGAAGCCGCCGGTCAGGCTGCCCAGCCGTGCATCGACGCCGTCGGCCACCACCAGCGCGGCATTGTAGGCCAGCAGGTCGGGAATCTCCGCCTTGTAGGTCTGGAGTTGCTGGTAGGCGCTGTGGACATTCGCTTTCTCGTCGGCCGGATTCTTCAACTCCAGCACCGCCAGCGGCAGGCCGTTGACAAAGAGCACGATATCGGGGCGCCGCGTCCCTTCAAGCTGCGCGTCCGGGTTGGCCTGTGCGCCCAACCGCGTCACGGTGAACTGGTTGACGGCCAGCCAATCGTTGGTGCGCCGGCAGGTCGCCGGGTCGAAGTCGAGCAGGCGCGCACTCTTGTAGACGGTGCGCCCCTTCTCCTGGTAGCTGACCGGGACGCCGTCGATCAGCAGCTTGTGCAGCGTGTGGTTGTTGGTGTAAAGGCTGGGGCTGTCGAAGCGCCCCACCCGCCGCACCGCCTCGTCGATGGCCGCGGCCGGCAGCGCCGGATTGAGCCGCACCAGCGCGCTGCGCAGCCGGCCCACCAGCAGCACTTCCTTGTAGCTGGCGCGCTCGGCGCCCGGCTGTTCCGGCGCAATCTCGGGGCCGTGGCGGATGGTGTAGCCGGTCGCTTCCAGCCAGATCAGCGCGGCTTCTTCGACAATGGATTCGGTGAATTTGTCGCTCATTTGCCCCGCCTCTTCTCCTGCCGCACCCGATACAGCCGCTCTGTAAAGCCGCCTTCCTCTTCAAAGGCAGCCGCCTGCGCGGCGAGCTGGCGGTCTAGGAGGGCCGTGGCAACAACAATCAGCACCAGAGCCGCGTTGGCGGCTGTTCCTGCGTAGTCCGTTGGCGTCGTTCCTGTGGACAGTGTGGACGGTGAAGACCCTGTGGACGCCGCCGAGTCGATCATCGCCGCGCCCTGTCCACCGCGTCCACCCAAAGCCCGATCCTGAACCACCTTCACCCAACGCGCCACCTCATCGGCTGTTTTGCAGCGCCGATCGATCAATTCTTGGCGCCGTGGGTCGCTGTGCTCCCACAACGCATACCCCCGCTGCCGCAGAAAATCCTCATAATCCAGCCGCAGCTCCTCCAGGCTGGCGCGCGCCACGTTGGTCAGCTTCATCTCCATTTTCTTCGACGTGCCCGACGCCTGGCTGCCTTCGGCGATATTCTGGACGCCCGACCGCGCGGCCTGCACCATCTGATCGTGGGTGCGGCTGCGTTTGTCGATGTAGCGGTCGCAGAAGCGCACCGTCACATCGTAGGCCAACTGCGCCAACTGGAAGCTCTTCAAATGGCGGTAGCCCCCATGCGGCGGGATCAG
>Ga0073899_10000240_pt1 | contig 50575 bp, 42 predicted proteins | sample KloWWTmetaKNB5Ph_FD_88975 | JGI IMG/M metagenome (GOLD analysis project Ga0073899, IMG submission 88975) | Active sludge microbial communities from Klosterneuburg, Austria, studying microevolution and ecology of nitrifiers - Klosterneuburg... | ecosystem: Engineered > WWTP > Aerobic digester >... | reverse complement strand
GGTGGCGCAGCAGAGTGCCGTCACACCAGAGACTGCCACTGCCCCAGCCACGGTCACCGCAGATGCCACCGTCGCTGCGGCTGACATCACCGTCGCTGCTGACATCACCACGCCTGCCGCAGCACTTGACGCACCCACACCGGCGGATAGAGCGCCAACGCCCGGCTTGCCTACGTCTGCCACCTCACCTGCCACACTGCCACCTTCCCTCCGTCGCTGCACCGACGCCGAACGCGGCTCCTATCGCATCGTCAGTGCCACCGACACCGATGCGACTGTCCGCAAACATGGCGAATCGATCATCATCGGGTACAACGCCGACGTGTTGGCCACCGCTAATTTTGTGCGCGGCATCCAGGCCAATACCGGCGCCACCCCCGATGGCGCCACCGTTGCGCCCGGCATCGCCCGTCATTTGGAACAGTTCGGCTTTGCCCCGCAACGCCTCGTCTATGACCGCGCCGCCGGCACGCCCAAGCACATCGCCGATGTCCGCCGCACCTCGGACGGCCAGACCCAACTCGTCGCACGCCAGATTAACTATGGTCAGCGTCACACCCGTTTTGCACCCACTGACTTCACCCTCGGCTCCGACGCTCTCACCTGCCCCAACGGCGTCACAACGACACGCGCCTATCGCGCTGGCGGCGCCGATGGCTTCGACTACCGCTTCCTCGCCAGCGAGTGCCAGGGCTGCCCGCTCTGGGAGCAGTGCCGCGACCCCAAATCCAGACCCGACAGCCATCGCACGGTCTTCATCTCCGACTACACCCTGCTCTACAACGCAGAGATCGACTATCTCGCCACCCCGGCGGCACAGGCCGATTTCGCCTTCCGCGCCAACATCGAACGCCACATCGCTGGCCTTACCCAACACAACGGTGCACGCTACGCCAAGGTCATCGGCCTGCCCAAAGTCAACTTCCAACTCACCAGGGCCGCCACCGCCTACAATCTCAAACGCTGGCACGTCCTGACGCTGCAAAAGGAGCGCCAGGGATGCAAGGAGAAACCACCATGTCCCACCAGCCTCTATCCACCCCCCTAATCGGCCAAGCGCAGCGCAAACACCCGCCCGTGCATTGGGCAGAGCTTCGGCAAGTCTCAGCCGAACCGCTTCGGCGCGCCCTGCGCACGAGCAAACACCCTGTTCCTCACCCACCTCAGCCGATTTTTACACCGCTGACGGCCTGTTTGCGCTCGCCGCCACACCGCTGACCCCCGGCTCAGCCGCCAACAAAAAAAGCCGCTCGATAGCGGCTTTCACCCCCTGCCTTGAATTCTGCAACACTCTCCGAATAGGCATACAGGCTGCGAATCATGCGCGCCATTGCAGGCTGGCCGACAAATGAAGCCGCCATCCACGCGGCGATGACTTCCTGACTTATGCCGTGTGGGGGCAGAGCCGTACCAAGCGCCAGAATGGCAGGATGCGCGCGTTGCTGGGAAGGCTGGGACATGCGTGTGAGTTCTCCTTGGTCGCTTTGCAACGGTCAAGTGGTAGGCCAAGTGTGACAGAGCGGAGATGTGAACGCTGTGATCTCGCTCCGTTTCGGCAGCAATGTCGCGTGAGGACGGGATCATCCGGCCTTGGCTGGCTGGCGGCCTTCATCACCAGCCGTGAGCTACACCAAACAGCGTACACCAAAGGTTCAGTGGTCGCCACGAACGGCGACCTTTGTGCTATAGAAACCCTAGCGTTTGCGCTGACGACATGACAGTCTGCTTCCACTATCCTTTGTATGGAAGAGAGTCGATCTTCCAGTATCTCAACAGAGACCGTCGCCCCGAGGCGCGTCTCCGGTATTGTCTCGTACAATGCTAAGCAGTGAAAGGAAGAAAATAATGGGTATTCTTGCATGGATAGTCGTAGGCTTGGTCGCTGGTTTTCTGGCCAGCCTGGTGATGCGTGGTGGCGGATACGGCATCGTCGGTGACATCGTCATCGGTATGGTGGGCGCGGTGATCGGCGGTTTTCTGGCCGGAACGCTGCTGAACATCCCCGATTCTATGACCGGCATCAACGTCACCAGTATCTTTGTGGCTTTCGTTGGCGCAGTGATCTTGATTGCGCTCCTACGCTTGGTTTCCGGACGCAGGGGGGTGCGCGTATGAACCATTGATCGACAAGCCGCTTGAGTTCACGATTTCAACAATGAGGAGAGACCTATGTCAGACAATACACAGAAGGTTCAAGATGTGCTGGATGATGTAAAGGATGATATCGAGGATGTTGCACACGACGTGAAGAACAAGGTCAAGGACGCGGCACACGACGTCAAGAACGAGGCCAAGGACGCCGCCCACGATGCCAAGAACGAGGCCAAGGACGCCGCCCACGATGCCAAGAACGAGGCCAAGGACGCCGCCCAATAGACAGATCGGCGGTTGGCGTGACGCCGGTGAGGTGGTGACGCCCCTGCTTTGCCACTTCGCCGGCTCGATGTTACTGTTTTGCCGTTGTATCAGGTAGTCAACCAGGAGAAAGTGAAGAGCACATGAGCAACAAACGACAATTCACAACCCAAGAAGCACAAGCGGTCGGAATGCAACTCGGGCTTGACTGGGCGCATGTCGACCTTGAACAGTTTCGGCGCGGTCTCGAGGTGGAACTCGAGCATGGAGCGATTGACCCGGAGACCGATGTGACCGGTGATGACCTGGTGCTCACCGGAAGAATTGCATGGGCACATCTGAAGGAGATTGGAGACTATTACACACGGCTGGATCAGCTTGAAGCTGAGGCGGGGGTGAAGGCCTAGACGACGGCTGGCTACCACGCGGCTGCAAACGGAGTAGGTAATGGGATTCTCGCCTTTTTCATCCTATCAATGGACATTTCGACGCGTGATGTGGGCGACCCTTGTTCTCGTGTTTGTTGCCCTCAGCTTCTGCCTGCTCTATTGGTATCACCAGGTTGCTTTTATGCTGTTGTCGCCATCATGCTAGGCACGGTGATCAGACCCGTTGTCACCTGGTTGCATCTGCGCGGACTCTCCCGGCGTGCTGGTGTTATTCTTGTTTACCTCCTACTGCTCGCCCTGTTTGCCGGCTTTGTCCTGTTGCTATTCCCGTTGATTGTCGACCAAGGTAGAACGATTGCCGCCGCTACCCCAGGTTATTACCAAAGCCTGCGCGCGTGGATGGGCGCCGATTCCAATCAATTGATTGTGCGCCTGAGTGAGTTTCTCCCGGCAGTGCCACCGGTTCTGGAAGTGAACCAGCAATCGGGACCACAAATGTTGGCAATTGCAGGTCAAACGGTGGGTTACCTGACAGCGGCATCTTATAGCATCTTTATGGCGACAGCGATTCTACTGCTGGCCTTTCACTGGACGCTCAATGGGCCGCGTACAATTCAGTCCTTGTTGCTGCTGGCGCCACAGGCTCACCGCGAACCCATTGGCGAACTGATTGCGGCTATGGAGACCAAGATTGGTTACTACATTGCTGGGGAGGGCGCTCTTTGTCTGAGCATCGCAGCCATGGCGCTGGTTGCCTATCTGATCATCGGCTTGCCCAATGCCTTGGTGCTGGCGCTCGTGGCAGGTGTGATGGAAGTTGTACCCCTGGTTGGACCATTCCTGGGCGCTGTTCCCGCAGCAGTCATTGCCTTGTCCATCGATCCTTCCAAGTTGCTCTGGGTGATCGCCGCCACGCTTGTGATCCAGCAGTTGGAAGGTGCTGTGTTGGTGCCGCGTGTCATGCGCAAGGCAATGGGGGTCAATCCATTTGTCTCCCTGTTGGCGATTTTCGCGTTTAGCTCAATGTTTGGCATTGCCGGCGCACTCATGGCTGTGCCGATTGCGGCGATGATCCAACTCTTACTTGACCACTTTCTTTTTCAGCCGACATCTCTGGAAACGGGGGCTTTGGCCGACCGCGATTACGCCAGCCGGCTACGCTATGAAGCGCAAGAGTTGGCACAAGGCCTGCGTAAGCAGGCGCGGGTCGAGAAAGGGGGATCAGAGCCGAAGGTCAGGCAGATTGACCAGGTGATGGATGAGATTGAGACGATCGCAACCGAACTTGATGCACTGCTGGAACAAGCCCAACCCGCAGGTGCACCATGACGAAACAACTGGCAGTGATCGGTGCGGCAGTGATGACCACCCTGATGGCGTTGGCGGTGCTATGGCAATTCCGGATTGTCGTCATCTACGTGTTGATTTCACTGACGCTCACTGCTGCACTGCGCCCGCTGGCGAATCGCCTGGTCGGGCGTGGCCTCTTGGCGCGTGTGACCTGGAGTTTACTGTACCTGGCAGCCCTGGGCAGTTTCGGTTATCTGCTCTTCCTCGCCGGTGATGCCGCCATCCGTGAGATTCAGCAGTTGGCCCAAACAGGGTCGGGGCAGGATAAATGGATGATGCCTGCGTGGCTAGCCGGTAGTTCGTTCCAACCGGTATTGGCGGCGTGGCTGCCCCCGCCGAGTACGCTCTTCAGCGCACTTACCGGCAGTAAGGGACAGCTCGTGCTGCCGGCTCTTTTCGGTTTTACGCAGGGGATCGGCGGCATCGTGAGTGGCGTGCTCTTCATTCTGTTGTTGAGCATTTACTGGGCTCTCAGCGAAACGCATTTTGAGCGATTCTGGCTTTCCTTGCTCTCATCTGCGCAGCGCAAAGAGGCGCGCAGCATTTGGCGCACGGTCGAGTCGGATATGGGGGCATACCTGCGCAGCCAGGTAACTCAATCTCTCCTGGCCGGGCTGTTGTTAGGTCTTGGATTCTGGCTTCTCGGGTCTCCGTATCCAGTGCTCTTGGCATTTGCGAGCGCTCTAGCATGTCTGGTGCCCGTGGTGGGGCCAGCCCTGGCGCTGATTCCTCCCCTCGTCGTGGGGTTGCTGACTGGTGTGCAGCTTAGCCTGTTTTCCGCTCTCTATGCGCTCGCCGTCTTGTTCGTCCTGGGAGTATGGGTGAACCCACGGCTTTTCAACCGCGGCTGGGACAATGCCATTCTGACTGTCGTTCTGCTCATTGCCCTGGGAGATGCTTTTGGCCTTGCCGGTATCATTGTAGCGCCACCGCTATCCGTTGTATGCCAGATTCTCTGGAGCCGCCTGATCATCCACCGCCGTGGTGCAGGAGCGGCGGATCAGCTTTCCAACCTCAAAGAGCGACAAGAACGCGTATGGGACGCCATACGGACAATAGATGAGCCGTATCTACCCATCGTGACCAGCAGCATGGAGCGGCTTACCCAATTGATTGCGAAGGTTGAACCCGTGTTGGAATCGGCGCCGCTGGCTGAGCCTTTCGAGCAATTGCAGCATGGTGCGCGCTTATCCGCAAAGGAGGAGCAAAATGCGTAACATGCGTGCCAAATTGATCTTCAATCCCAGCGCAGGGGCAACTAGAGCATCCTCCGTCCAGATCACAGATGTGATTCACGAGCTACAGGCTTGGAAGATTGTGCCAGAGGTTTTTTTTGTCGAAGCGGATTGCGACCTGCCGAGAGCAGTCAAGGACGCCCTTGCACAAGGGATCCGCATGTTCGTGGTCTGTGGCGGTGACGGCACCATTTCCGCTGTGGCCGGTATTCTGGCCGGTGCACGCGCAACACTGGGGATCATCCCGAGTGGCACGCAAAATAACATGGCGCTCAGTCTGGGCATCCCGACGGACATCCCGGCCGCCATCGCCATCCTGCGCACGGGCCGCCGCATCAAAGTGGACGTTGGCATGGCTACCCATCGAGAAGTTTCGCCAGAGGGCGGCGAAATCAGCACACCTTTTTTGGAGGTTTGCTCAGTGGGGCTGATTTCGACGCTCTTCCCGTCTGCCGACGATGTTCAACATGGCAATCTGGCGCGGGTAGGCGATTTCCTGACAACGTTTGTTGGTTCCGCGCCAGCCGAAATCCACCTGATCCTGGGTGACATGCAGGAAGTCCGCGGTCTGGGTCACGTGGTGCTGGTCTCCAACATGCCCTATATCGGCCGCCATTATCAGATCGACGCCGACGCCTCATTTGACGACGGCTTGTTAGATGTGCTCTTCTTTCCCGACCTATCCAAGCTGGAACTGCTGGGTTATATTTTCAGCGGCATAGGTCCAGGCAAGGTGGAAGACCCGCGCATCCAGCACTACCACGCGCGCCGGGTGGAGATTGACACTCAGCCGGCCATGCCGATCATGGCGGACGGGAACCCGTTGGGCGCAGGACGGGTGCGGATCGAAGTGCGGCGGCGCGTCCTGACCGTGATGGTCGGCAAACCGGCGCCAGCGGCGCTGCTCGACCCGGATGCGATGATTGAGGCAGAACAGAATGCAGCAACCGACTGAAATCCTATTACCTGAAGCGCAGCCGCCTGGAATCTGGGGGCGCCTGACTCGCTGGGTGCGTCAGAATCGCCCGCTGGTCTGGCTGGTGGTGATTGTGATCGGCCTGGCCTTATTCCTGGTCTGGCTTCCGCCTTACGCGCAGATGTTTTTCTGGATCGGCCTGCAGGCCAACCCGCTCCTGGCGGGCATGGTTCTGGGCTTTGGCCTGCTGGCGCTCTCGCTGCTCTGGTCTGCCGGCCAGCAGTTGGACAGTTGGACCTTCCTCTTTTTCAACGTGCGCGGGCGTCACCCGCGCTGGCTCGATCTGGTGATGACGGGCGTCACCCAGATCGGCAACGGCATCGCCGCCGGGGTGCTGGCCGCCATCTTCTTTGTCGCCGGGTATCGGTTGCTGGCTTACGAGCTGATCCTGGGTGTTTTGACCTTATGGATGGTGGTCGAGTTGGTGAAAGTCCTGGCGCGCCGGCGCCGGCCTTTTCTGCGCATCACCCAGGCGCGCATCGTCGGCCAGCGCGCTGGTGGGCGTTCCTTTCCGAGCGGGCACACCGCCCAGGCCTTTTTTATGGCGACGCTGCTGGTCGGGTACTTTGCGATTGGGATTTGGGGCGCGCTCCTGCTCTATGCCATTGCGCTGCTGGTGGGCGTCACGCGCATGTACGTGGGCGCGCACTATCCGCGCGATGTGCTGGCGGGCGCCATCCTGGGCACAGCCTGGGGTCTGCTGGGCGGGATTATCTTTGGGTATACGTTGCTCGCCACGCCTTGAGCGGCAGGCTGCCAGGATCAGTAATTCGCCAATCTGCCCGGTCCTGTCATTCTGAGCGTAGCGAAGAATCTGGCTTCGAGTTCGGAACAAGCTTCTGCGCTGCGCTCAGAATGACAAATCGCGAACTCTTCCGTATGCGCGCAGCAACGACACGTCACGAATTGCACGAATTTTGACGAATGGACACGAAGAATTCTTACCGTCCAAACCGGAACCCCAACTGCGAATCGTCCTGCCCGTCCGCCTTCTCCGCCTGCTTGAAGGTGACGGCCGACGGCGGCAGCTTGAGCGTGGCGCCGTCGAGCAACTGCTGCACGGTGGCGATCTGGATGCGCGGGTACTCCTGGTTCCAGCCGGGCGAGTGGTAGTAGCCGGCCTGCACCGCCTCGACCTGCATCGGCTGTGTCGGCTCCTCCAGCGTGAGGAAGATGCCCAGCGCCGCCTTCTCGCGCTCGACCGTCCCGACCAGGTCGCGCACGTCGCCCACCTTGACCTTGCCTGATTTGACCTGGATGATGGCGCGCTTGGCCTTGTTGGTAGCGTCGTCGACAAAGGTGATCACGCCGTCGATGCCGCTGTCCGCGCCCTTCTTGCCCTGCTTGCTGCCCGCCGGCGCGCTGACCGGGCGCGCCTGGATCAGCGACAGCGCCCACCACTGGAACTGGTAGCGGTCGTCTTGCGCAAGCTGCACTGCGGATTGGTAATCGACCGGCTCGCCCTTGATGGCGTAATCCTTGCCCGCGACCAGCCCGAACGTGTCCTTGAGCCGGTACTTTTGCAGCGCTATCGAGAGGTGGGTGACGTCGATGCCCAGCCAGCGCCGGCCCAGCTTCTGCGCGGCGGCGATCGCCGTACCGCAGCCGCAGAAGGGGTCCAGCACCAGATCGCCGGGGTTGCTGCTGGCAGAAATGATTCGCTCAAGCAGTGCCTCCGGCTTCTGTGTTGGATATCCAAGCCGCTCAGCGCTGGTTCCACCGATCAACGGAATATCTGTCCAAACGTCTTGTACAGGTACACCAGGCAATTCATCGTAGTAGTTCTTAAGACGCAGACGCCCACCCTCGCGTTGTGGAAAGTGTAGCCTTCCTTCACGATCAAGCTGTTCCATTCGTTCCCGCGTATATTTCCATCCGTTCGGAGGTGGTTGATAGGTAATTCCGTTGGACGCCGTGTAAGCGTAGGTAAGGTTTGGCCTTGGATTCGGACTTGAGAGGTTCTGCTCGCTCCATCGACGCCCATCAGGATCCTTGAATCTGAAGCGCTGGTTGACGTACTCCTCTTCGTAATCCTGATGCTGTTTATTGAAAACCGATGGTCGGCCTTTGGCATAGTACAACAAAACATCGTGTACTGCGCCATAACCCTTGGAGTCGTTATGGGCGCCGTAGCGTTTCCAAATAATCTCTGACTGAAAATTCTGGGGACCGAATACGGTGTCTAGCACTACTTTGAGATAGTGGCTTGCTGTTGGGTCACAATGCAGGTAAAGACTGCCACCGGTCTTGAGCACGCGGTGCAGTTCCACCAGCCGCGCCGCCATCATCACCAGGTAGGCCATCATCTGGTTGGCGCCGATGAAGTGGCGCATCGCCTCGATCATGCGCGCCACCGTCTCGTCGCCCTGAGTGATCAACTGGAAGTAGGTCTCCTCGGCCTTGTGGTTCCAGTGCCAGGTGTCCTCGAACGCGGTGATCTGCGCGTCCGCCTCGTGGCCGCTCTCGTCTTTGAAGAGCACGTTGTAGCTGCGGCTGCTGTTGAAGGGCGGGTCGAGGTAGACCAGGTCTACGCTCGCCGCCGCGATGTGTTCGCGCAGGACGGGCAGGTTGTCGCCGTAGAATAGGGTGTTGGGTTGGGTCATGGCGTTGCTCGCTCTGGGGCGTTGAATGGTGCTGTTTGCGCTCATTTTGCCATCAAGCTGGCTTACCGGCAACCACCGCCAAGCACGCGGCTGCAGAGAAGAGTACAACGGATTCAGAATGCAAAGAATACAGCAGGGCCACGCCTTCAGGCGCGGTATCCGTTGTAGCCACCAACCGCCTACACCAATCAGCTTACAACAAAAGTGAAAGAAGCCGTCCCGGAGGCGGTTTTTTCTATGGAATATCTAGCGTTTGCACTGACGACAGCGCGCTGCTTTAACCGCTATGCTGTGACGAGACGGAAGAGAATTTTCCGTTTTGTAGAACAGTTGAGCCGAGGAGGCTATAACATGGCACGTAAAGAATTCGTGAGTAGTTTGCCCGTAGTCATGGTCGCGGATGAGAAGCAAGCCGCCAAGGTTGCCACCGCGGTCGAAACGCCTGAGCCAGGGGGCTTTCGGGTGGGGATATGGATCGGCATGTTGATCGGGATGCTGACCGGCGGGCTGGCGGGCGCAGTGACCATGCTGTTGCTGGCGCCGCAATCCGGGCAGCGGACGCGGGCCAAACTCCGGCGCCAAGGCGTCGAACTGCGCGAGCAGATGGCCGACAGCATGGAAGACGCGATGGGGCAGGCCGGCGACAGGGCGCACCAGATCACGCACGACGTACGCCGGCAAGCTGAGAAGCTGGAACATCGCGGTCAGGTGATGTTCGACGGGCAGATGGACAATCTGACCACCATGGTCGAGGCTGGGAAAGACGCAGTTCAAAGTATCCGGGAGTAGGGCTTGACAAACCACAAGACAAACCGGTCTATTGTGTGCTTGACGCTGGAGGTTGCAGCTATGCTAAAAGCCGTACTTTTGACAGCGATTTTGATGATCGGGTTGGCACTGCTGCCTGCTGGCGGCGGCAGCTATCAAATGTCCGCAGCGCCGCCAGCGGGCGTCCCGCCCCCGCTGGGTGTTGCCGAGAGCCCCCGCGTGCTGGGCGCCGCGATGGTGACCAATACCGGCCCGACCGTGATCGACCGTGACCTGGGTCTCTCTCCAGGCTCTGCGATCACCGGTTTCCCCCCAGAGATCGTCCAGCCGCCCGGCACGATCCACAGCGCTGATGCGGTCGCATAACAGGCGCAGACCGACTACAAGAAGGGGTGGGCGAACTCCAGCATCACGCACAGGAACTGATTGGTGAGCATAGGCCATAGCGTTTACAACGGATTGTGGATCACAAACAGGGGTTTGGGTTATTGTTGCTACTTCCAGAGACGGGAACGATCTATCCGGCTGTCTATCGCTACTTATGCGCTGCATGGTCCCCAACCAAAGACGCGCAAACATTGACACAGGAAGCAACGTCTTGAACAACAAATCTACCCTTCCCCAACCGGACCCGAACGACGGCAAGCAGCGGGGCAAACAGTGGCAAGCGCAGCTGCGCACCTATGCTGGCTATGCGGTTACCCTGTTGCTGACAATGTGGTTCTTTCAGCAATTCTTTGTGGCGCCGCGCGCCCAGCAGGCGAGCGAAATCGCGTACAGCACATTCAAACAAGAGCTGGCAGGGGGGCAAATCGTCGACGTGGTGATTGGCGACAGCAGCCTCACCGGAACCATGCTGGGTTCCGCCGCTGACACGGCGGCTGATGCGGCGACCGATCCGATGGCCGACACAGTGCCATTCAACACTGTCTTTGCGGCGGGCGGAGACCCGAAGCTGGTGGATGAACTTCAACAGGCTGAGGTGCAGTACAGCTTCCAGCCTCCACCCAATCCGATCGGGGGATTCTTGCTGACGCTGCTGCTGCCGCTGCTGTTGCTGGGCGGTGTCTGGTTGATGCTCTCGCGGCGAATGAGCCAGGGCGCCGGCGGCATCTTCAATGTGGGCAAGAGTAAGGCCACCGAGGTGAAGCCGGAGACCGTCGTCGTCAGCTATAAGGACGTGGGTGGGGCCGATGAGGCGATCGCCGAGTTGCAGGAAATTATCCAGTTTCTGAAAACGCCGGAGCAGTTCACCGCATTGGGCGGACATATTCCCAAAGGTGTCCTCCTGATCGGCCCGCCGGGCACCGGCAAGACATTGCTCGCCAAGGCCTCGGCCGGTGAAGCGGGCGTTCCCTTCTTTGAAACCAGCGGCTCCGAATTCATTGAGATGTTTGTAGGCGTCGGCGCGGCGCGTGTGCGCGACCTCTTCGTCAAGGCGCATCAGGTTGCTCCCTCCGTCGTCTTCATCGACGAAATTGACGCGATTGGGCGCAGCCGCAGCGGCGCAGTCAGCATGGGCGGCAACGACGAACGCGAGCAGACGCTCAACCAATTGCTGGCTGAGATTGACGGTTTCAAGACCAACGTGGGAAAACCCGTGATCATCATGGCGGCCACCAATCGGCCAGAGGTCTTGGATCCGGCCTTGCTGCGCGCCGGGCGCTTTGACCGCCATGTTGCGGTGGGCAACCCGGACCTGGCCGGCCGCATCCAGATTCTGAAGATTCACAGCGGCGCCATCAAGCTGGCGCCTGATTTTGACCTGGCGCGCGCCGCGCGCATGACCCCCGGCTTTAGCGGCGCCGACCTGGCCAACGTCATGAACGAAGCGGCACTGCTTGCAGCGCGCAACAACGCCATGGCCGTCGCGCTGCAAGATTTCGAAGCGGCGATTGAACGCGTGGTTGCCGGGTTGGAGAAAAAGACGCGCGTGATGAACGAACAGGAACGCAAAACGGTTGCCTATCACGAGTCGGGCCACGCTTTGACCGCAGCGTTGACGCAACATGGCGACCCCGTCAGCAAAATCAGCATCATTCCCCGCAGCCGCGGCGCGTTGGGATACACCATGCAGATGCCGACCGAAGATCGCTACCTGCTCACGATGGATGAGTTATTGGACAAAGTTGCCGTCATGCTGGGTGGGCGTGCGGCCGAAATGGTGGTCTTTGGCACGCTCAGTACGGGCGCCAGCGACGACATCTTGCGCGCCAGCGAACTGGCGCGGCGCATGGTCAGCGAATACGGCATGAGCGAAGAGTTAGGCTCGGTGCGCTACGCCGGACGAGATCTGCAATATCTGGGTGGTGCGTCCCAGGATAACAGCCAGATCAGCCCCGCCACGCGCCAGGTGATCGACAGCGAAGTGCAGCGCATCGTCACCGAGCAATATGCGCGCGCGCAGGCGCTTTTGCGCGATCATCGTGCTGCGCTGGAGACCCTAACCTCCCAATTATTGTCACAAGAGACGGTCGATGGCAACGCGGTCAAACAGGCATTAGCCGCTGTAGAAGCGAGCCCTCATCGCAACGGCGCCGCTAAGATCGCCCTTTGAAGCCAGACGACGCGACTCTGCTCCAACCCCGGAATGCGTGGCTGGCTCAGTTTGAAAGCGCCCATACCAAATAGCGTACGACAAATGGGAATTGGACACCGTCGAAGGCGTCCCGTTTGCGATGCAAAATCTATCGGTTGCGCGGATGACGGGGGCGTTCATTTCCCCTATGCTGAAACAAGGCGATCAGCCGTGGACACACGGATGCACAGCCAAGACACAATCTCAAGTTGGTTCGCAAGGGGAATAGACCATGAGTAAAGATCCGAAAAAGAAAAAGAACGACAAGACGAAGCCGGCCAAGACCGCGAAGGAGAAGAAACAGGCAAAGCAAGCTAAGAAAGACAAAAAGGAGAATCCCGAGCTGCTCGATCTATAGTGACAGCAGTCCGACACCTGGTGTATCTAAGGCAGGAGAGTTTTATTGCAAAAGGAGAAAGCGTGATGGAGCAAGATGTACGCCACGAACCCCGGCCAACGAATGATTCGCGCAAGAGAATACCTGTTGAATCAGGAAAGGTCAACACCATGACAACGGCAGAAAATAAGCCAAATCTCGGGCAGCGGTGGCGCAAGGCGCAACCCACCAAGATGACGCTCTTCTGGGCCTGTCTGGCCAGCATCATCCTCACGATGGTGATCGGATTTACCTGGGGAGGCTGGGTGTCCGCCGATTCTGCGCAGAAGTCGGCTCAGTCAATGGCGAGCAACGCCGTTACGGATCGGCTGGCGCCTATCTGTGTTGCCCAGTTCAATCTGGATCCGGAAAAGAGCACGAAGCTTGCCGAATTGAACGAAATGTCTACCTATCAGCGCACGCAGTATGTACAAGAGCAGGGTTGGGCCACTATATCGGGACAGGAGAAACCAGATCGCAGAGTGGCAGACGCGTGCACCAAGCTTCTACTGGCAGTGAGTCCCTAGACATGAAATGGTTTCACGCCTATTTCTACCGGTTTCCCTCGGCGCCGCGCCCCAATCAAGGCGTCACCAAATTCGCAGTAAGACTGGCGCGTCCATGCGACCTGTATCGCGGCGGTGCCAGTCTTTGCGCACTCACACTTGGCGCAGAACGGTTTGGAATGGCAAAAATCTGGCCTCTACGGCCGCGGGAGAACACCCATGTTCAAAAATATCGTGGTTCCATTGGACGGGTCGCCGATGGCAGATCGAATCTTGCCCCATGTGGTTGCTATCGCGCAAAGTGGCAGCCAGCCAGCCCGAGTCATCCTCCTCCGCGTCCTGGAAACCACCGACAAAGCGTCGACGGCAGTCGATTCGTTGGAGTGGCACTTCGCCAAAGCTGAAGCGCAAGCCCATCTGAATGAGGCCGCCGCACAGTTGGTGCAATTGGGCCTCGCTGCAAAAACCGTGCTGCTGGAAGGCGGGGCTGCCCAGCGGATTGTCGAGCATGTGCACAAGCACGGCGCGGACCTCGTGGTCCTGAGCAGCCACGGGCAAGGTGGATTAAGCGGATGGAACGTGAGTGGTGTCGCCCAAAAGGTCATCTATCGTGCCGGTGCATCCATCATGCTGGTACGCGCTTCAGACGAAAACACGCCGGTTCATAGTGGAGTCGGCGGCGAGACGATTCAATACCGTCACATTCTGGCGCCACTCGACGGGTCACAACGTGCGGCAAGTGCCTTGCCCCTGGCGATTGCCCTGACGCGGGGTCACGGGGCTGACCTGCTGGTGGTGCACGTTGTCACGCGCCCGGAAATGCTGCAACGCATCCCGCTCAGCCTGGAGGATGCGGCGCTTTCCAAACGCCTGGTTGACCGCAATGTGACGGAAGCGGACAAATATTTTGATCAACTCCGCTCTCGGCTGCTACCGAATACGCAAACCCGTGTTCTTATCGACGATAGTGTGACCCGGGCGCTGCATGATCTGGTTGTGCTGGAACAGGTGGATCTTGTCGTGCTCAGCGCGCATGGTCATTCATGTTATAGCCAAAGACCCTATGGCTCGCTGGTGGATAGCTTTATCACGTATGGCGCGACGTCACTGCTGATTTTGCAGGATCTCGCTTCAAATCATACGAGGCGAGACATAGATGAGCATATGACTGACGAAGCAACGCTACCAGCCAGAAGGTCAAGTGCTGCAGAGGAAGGACGGAATCTCCTTGCGCATTTTGAGATCTGATGTGACAGTCCCGCCCCAATCTTTGCCCCCTGTTAAAGAACGAGATACGCGTCCTGTGCCCGAGACTTCGAGTCATCTGGAACGCGCTGCGCACGAAATTGCGGCCCACCATGTGATTGGAGCGCAGCCCGCCAGTTATGTGCAGCATTTAACCCAACTGCCACGGCTGACGCAACAGTTACAGGATGCGCACCAGCATCTTGTCGACGCATCTGCACACGATCTAGCCCATTCCAGTGCTGCCGAGTGGCTGTTGGACAACTACTATCTGGTGATTGAGGCTTTGCGGCAGATTGAAGAAGATTTGCCTGAAACCTATTACCTGCAGTTGCCCAAACTCACCGCAGGCGCTTCTCTATCCGGATCGCCCAGCGCCGGACAGCCGCGCATCTACGCCGTGGCGTCAACGTTTTGGACGTACGAAGCGTATCAACTCGATCAAGGTCGGCTCAGCCGTTTCGTGGCTGCATACCAGCAGGTAAGTGCGCTCACAATCGGTGAATTATGGGCTGTGCCCACCATGCTGCGGCTGATGTTGTTGGAAACGCTTGCCCGAGTCGCCGGGCAGGTTGCTCGCCGGACCAACGACATGAGCAGGATGGCTGATTCAGCGATAGCAACAGATCTCTCAACAGGGCTGAACGACAACGATATAGTTGCCAACTGCATCCTCAGCTTGCGCAGGTTGAATGGCCAGGATTGGAACCGTTTTTTCGAAGGCGTCAGCCTGGTGCAGCAGATTCTGAGTCAGGATCCAGCCCGCATATATGACCAAATGGATTTTGCTTCGCGCGACCGCTATCGAAGTGTGGTTGAGATGTTGGCGCGCGCGACCGGTCTAGATGAAACGGTTGTCGCCCAAAAGGCAATTGATCTGACCAGCGCCAAAGATAATGGCAATAATGGCGCCGCGCCCGCGAAAATGGAGCGGACGTTTGTCATCAACGGCGAATACAAACATGCTGGCGAGAATAGCGTTGACGATACCTGCAACGTGGACGTCTCGAGCCGTGCCCATGTCGGTTACTACTTGTTCGACCAGGGACGCCCGCAACTGGAGAATGCAATTGGATACCATCCGCGCGGCAGGGAAGGGCTGCGGCGCGCGATGATGAACCACCCTACCTTGGTCTATCTGGGTGGAATTGGCGTGCTGACGGCTCTAATCATCGGCGGATTCCTTGCGTATGCCCGTCTTGCTGGCGGCGCGCTGCACTTGCAAGCCATGGCTGCCGTACTGGCACTCGTTCCTGCACTCACCGTGGCAGTCAGCCTGATCAACGGGATCATCAACCGTGTGCTCACCCCGCACATCTTGCCCAAGCTCAATTTTGAGCAAGGAATCCCACCCACCTGCCGCACCATGGTCGTCGTGCCGTGCTTGATCGCTGGAAAGTCGGACGTCGCATCATTGACCAGCCAACTGGAGTTGCACTATTTGCGCAACAGCGACCCGCATCTCTCGTTTGCCTTGCTTAGTGACTTTGCCGATGCAGCGCAGGCGGAGCAGCCGGAGGATACAGCATTGATCGCGTCGGCACGCGCGCGTGTCGAGGAATTGAACGCCAGATATGCGGCCCGCCCCTTTTACCTTTTTCAGCGCCGGCGGCAGTGGAACGTCACCCAGGGGATCTGGATGGGCTGGGAACGCAAACGGGGCAAGTTGCAGGAGTTCAACCGCCTGTTGCGTGGCCATACAGACACCTCGTACACCACCCAGATCGGCGATCTGACGGCCCTGTCCCAGATTCGCTATGTAATCACCCTGGACGCCGATACCATCTTGCCACGCGGCGAGGCCAACCGGCTCGTCGGGACGCTGGCCCATCCACTCAACCGCGCTGAATTTGACGCCGAGAGCGGCAAAGTAATTGCCGGATACACTGTTTTGCAGCCGCGCACTGCTATCAAGCCGACCAGCGCCAACCAGTCGCTCTTTACCCGCGTCTTTACTGGCGATCGCGGGATCGATCTCTACACACGGGCCGTCTCCGATGCCTATCAGGATCTCTTTGGGGCTGGCATTTTTGTGGGCAAAGGCATTTATGCCGTCGATGCGTTTGAGCGCAGCCTGGCAGGCCGCCTGCCCGATAATGCCATTCTCAGCCACGATCTCTTTGAAGGTATTCACGGTCGCGTCGGCCTTGTGACTGACATTCTTCTTTATGAGGACTACCCACCCCACTATTTGATCAATGTCCTGCGCTCCTTCCGTTGGGTGCGCGGCGACTGGCAATTGCTCCCCTGGCTTTGGCGCAGCGTCCCCGCCCAGGCTGGCCGGATCCGGAACGATCTGACGCTCATTGATCGCTGGAAGATCCTCGACAACCTGCGGCGCAGTTTGCTGGTCGTGGCGATCATGGCACTGTTGACCGCCGGCTGGACTGTGCTGCCTGGCGCGGCCTGGGTGTGGACGCTATTTGCCGTACTCATGCCGGCAACCCCGTCGTTGCTCGATACCGCAGTGGCGCTCGCTCACGGGGTCAAAGCATCGTCGTATCATACGGTGCTGCGGCCCGTACGCGATGATGCGCTGCGCTGGTTGCTCTTTATTGCATTCTTGCCCTACGAGTCGCTCTTGATGATCATCGCCATCGCGACAACGCTGCGACGCTTGCTCACCCACAAGGATTTGCTGCAATGGACAACGGCCGCGCGCACTGCGCATCTGTTCGGCGATGAGGCGACATCCACCACCGCGTTGGTCAAGATGCTGCCGTCCATGCTGGCGGTTGGACTCCTTGCATTGCTTGTCGGTGTGGTCAATGTGCAGGCACTGCTGATTGCAACGCCATTCTTTCTGCTATGGTTGTCGGCTTGGCAGATCGCCCACTGGATCAGCCGTCCGAGTCTTCAGAAACCATTTGAACTTACCACCGCTCAGGTGCAACAACTGCGCACGCTATCCCGCCGCACCTGGCTCTTTTACGAGCATTTTGTCGGGCCTGACGACAACTGGCTGCCGCCCGATCATTTCCAGGAGGCGCCGCGTGGCATTGTGGCCCACCGCACCTCACCTACGAATATCGGGCTCTATTTGCTGACGGTGCTGGCCGCCCACGATCTTGGCTATACGGGAATGATCACGATGGCCGTGCGGTTGGACGCTACATTCGCCACACTGGAAAAGCTGCCGCGCTATCGGGGTCATTTCCTCAACTGGATCGACACGCGCAGTCTGAATACGCTACCGCCCGGCTATGTCTCCACAGTGGACAGCGGCAACCTGGCTGGCAGCCTGATTGCGCTTAAACAGGGTTGCCTGGTCGCGCCGCGACAGCCGATTTGGCGCTGGGAAGCCTGGCAGGGGTTGGTGGACCTGTTGCTCTTGCTTGCAGAGTCGCTGCCTGGCCCTGCACAACAAACCGAAGCAAGCGCCAGGCGCGATAGCCAGCGGGATGCCTCCACGTCGCGGCTGGTTGAGCACCTTGCACAGATCCGGCGTCGGGTGCTGGATGTGCACAGCGATCCGGCGCAGTGGCAACCATTGCTGATCGAGCTCATCACCAAAGATCAGCAGACGATCAACCACGAGCTTGTCGATATCCTGGCAGCCAATGCGGGCGCGCTCAACAGTGAAGTACTGCAGAACTGCCGCATCTATGCAGACCGTATTCGCCATCACCTGGATGAGATGCGCCACGATATGGACAGACTCCTGCCGTGGGTTGCGTTGCTCAACGCGCCCCCTGCCCTTTTTGTGCGGCCGCTCCTCTCGCCTGTCCTTGCCGAGTCCTGGGCCGCGCTCCAGCGGGTGTTGCCACTCGCCCCTCGCCTGGATGAGATCGAAGCAATCTCCCATGTGGGTCAACATCAAGCGCAACATTTGTCGGCCCAGATAGCGGCGACAGCAACCCTGCCTGCCGACGAAGCGGAGTTGGCGCAGGCCTGGTGTGCGCACCTGATGGATCGATTGGCGGGGGCGCACGCGGCAGCCAGGACATTGATTGCACGCTACATCACCCTTGCCGAAACGGCAGATCGTCTGGTCGCCGACATGGAGTTCGGCTTTCTTTTCGACGCGCAACGACAGCTTTTTCACATTGGCTACAATGTGGCTGCTGGTTTGCTGGATCAGAATTACTATGATCTGCTGGCCTCGGAAGCGCGCATTGCCAGCCTGGTCGCCATCGCCAAGTACGACGTTCCGCAAAGTCACTGGATCCACCTGGGGCGCCCGTTGACGCGTCTTGAATCCGGTGAAGAATCACTGCTCTCCTGGAGCGGGACAATGTTCGAATATCTGATGCCGCCACTACTCATGCACAGCTATCCCGACACATTGATCCATGCCAGCGCCACCGCCGCCATCGACCAGCAAATAGTCCATGCACGGGAAAAGCGTGTGCCCTGGGGCATTTCCGAGTCCGGCTTCTATGCCTTTGACGCGGCCATGAACTATCAATATCACGCCTTCGGTGTGCCGGGGCTGGGCTTCAAGCGTGGTCTGGCTGAGGACCTGGTGATTGCGCCTTACGCGTCGATGCTGGCCTTATCCTTTCACACCCAGGCGGTCTTGCAGAACATAGAGGTGCTTCAGTCCCTTCAAATGGTCGGTCGCTACGGCTTCTATGAGGCGCTTGACTTTACGCCGTCACATCTGAAACCAGGGCAATCCCATGCAATCGTTCGCTCATATATGACCCATCATCAGGGCATGATCATGCTGGCCGTGGTCAACCGCCTGCAAAACCAAATCATGGTGCATCGCTTCCACGCCGAGCCGGGCATCCAAAGTATGGAAATGCTCTTACAAGAGCACCTGCCATCGGCTGCGCCGCTCCAGTTCCCCAATGAGGAAGGGATCAGCCCTCCGTCACCGGCGCGTAGCGATACGATGGTCTCCCGTCCATGGCCTGTGTCAGTCGATACGCGTATGCCGACAGTGCATTATCTCTCCAATGGGCGGTATGGGCTTTTGATCAGCAACGCAGGCGGCGGTTACAGCCATTGGCGCGACCTTGCACTCACCCGCTGGCGCGCCGACGCCACCCTGGATAATTGGGGCTGTTGGCTCTACCTGCAAGACCTGGATCGCGGCGCCCTCTGGTCGGCGACCCGCCAACCGTTGGCTGGCGCACCGGATTACGAAGAGGTGCTCTTTTCCCCGCACATGGTCAGTTTTCGGCGGCGCGAGGAGGACATTTCCCTGCTCATGGAGATCGCCGTTGCTCCCGAAGATGACGTAGAAGTGCGGCGGATCACGCTGACCAATGAGAGCGACCAGCACCGCAAGCTGCGTTTGACCACCTATGGCGAAGTGGTGCTTGCCCCCGCCGCTACCGATCAAAGCCATCCGACGTTTGCCAAGCTCCTCGTGGAAAGTGAATACCTCGCCGCTCGTAGTGCTTTGCTTTTCACGCGGCGCCCGCGCTCGATCAAAGACGGCGCCCCCTGCATGATCCATATGCTTGTGCGGCCGCGCAACGTTGCGCGGGAGGTGTGGGGGCGCCAAAGCTACGAGAGTGATCGGGCGGCGTTCCTGGGCCGAGGGTGCACCGTACAGGCGCCGGTAGTCCTAACCGCTGCCGCGGCTGGCTCCACAAAAGCCGCAGGGAAGACCGGCGCCACCCTCGATCCAATCTTGTCACTAGGCCAAGATATTGAACTGCCGGCGCGGGCCACCGTGCAGATTGCAGCCGTCACGCTGGCGGCCGCAACGCGTGTGGCTGCGCTGGAGTTGGCAATGCGCTATCGCATTTGGAGCACCGTTGATCGCGTCTTTCCGCGCGCCCAAACTGAGGCAGAACAGGAACTGCGCCAGTTGGAGATGACGTCGCCCATGCTGGAGCAGACGCAACAGTTGCTTTCTCTATTAATCTACCCCCATGCTAAACACCGCGCTGACGCAGCCACCCTGAACGCCAACAGCCAAGGGCAAGCCGCGCTGTGGCCTTTCGGCATCTCCGGCGACTACCCTATCCTGCTCTTGCGCATTGGCGACGAGACAGAGGGAAAAGTGCTCCAGGAACTGTTGCGGGCGCACACCTACTGGCGCCGCCGCGGCCTCACTATTGATCTTGTCATCTTCAATCGGCAGCCGACGAACTATGGGCGGTCAACACACAATTTCATCCACCGCATGATTCAGCATACCGACAGCAGCAGTTGGCTGAATCAGCGTGGCGGGATCTTTGTGTTGAACGAAGGTCAGATGAGTGATACGGATCAGACTTTACTCCATGCCGTTGCCCGCGTCGTACTCGATAGCGCCAATGGCACATTGGCCGAACAGATGTCCAAGGAGCAGCGCCATCAGCCATCTTTGCCAATGCTGGAGGCAACGCTTCCGGTTGATGATCTGCGGGACGCCACGCCTTTGCTCATCCGCCCTGCAAATCTCCAGGTTGACAACGGATTGGGCGGATTCAATACCAGCGGCGAATACGTTGTCTATCTACATCCTGGTGACACAATGCCCACGCCCTGGATTAACGTCATTGCCAACGCTGGCTTTGGTTGCCTGATCTCCGAGACGGGAGCCGGTTACACGTGGGCCGTGAACAGCAGCGAGAACCGGCTCACCAGTTGGCGCAACGATCCCGTCTCCGACATGCCGGCAGAAGCGATCTTTGTGCGCGATGAAGAAACGGCCGAGGTCTGGTCGCCGACGCCGCTGCCTGCGCCCGCCGCCGCGCCCTATCTAGTGCGCCATGGCATCGGCTACTCGATCTTTGCGCATAATAGCCACGGCGTGAAGCAGCAGATGCGCGTCTTTGTCGCACCGGATGCTCCGGTCAAGGTGGTGCAATTGCGACTGGAAAACAGCGGTTTGCGGCAGAGACGGTTCACCGTCACCTACTATGCGGAATGGGTGCTGGGTGTAGATCGAGCTGATACGCAAAGCCATATCATTTCGGAATATGCAGAAGAAGATCACGCCCTATTAGCGCGCAATGGCTACAGCGCCGAGTTTGGCCAACGGGTCGCCTTTGTGGCTGCCAGCAAACAACCGCATGGCTTGAGCGCAGACCGCACCGACTTTCTGGGCCGCCTGGGATCGCTGATTCACCCTGCGGCCCTGAAACGCGTGGGGCTAAACAGCCGCGTCGAGGCTGGCGCCGATCCATGCGCCGTCCTGCAGCTCCACATGGACTTGGCGCCTGGCGCACAGGAGGAGGTCTACTTTTTGATCGGACAAGATGCGGACCGACAAGCTGCGCAGGCGCTGATCCAACGTTTTCAGAATCCACACGCGGTGGAGGCAGCCTGGCTGGCGACGCAGGCACTGTGGGCGCAGCTCACTAGTGCAGTTGCAAGCAAGGACATTGGTGACGCAATGTAGTGGGCATGGGAGGAACACCGATCGGTGGACGCACCATGACAGAAACCAGCGAGGTCTGCCGGTGCTGACGCCTGGCTCAATCCGATTGGGCCGCACTGGGTTCACGGCAAGCATAACGTTGTCGAGCCATCCCGCCTGCTTATCCCGCCTGCTTACGGCTCAGGCTGTGGCTATGACTTATCAGGTGGCCAGACGATCTATGTGATTCAGATTGACAATTCGCAGGGCGTCAATTGCGGTGTGCGCACCGATACACGGGATAATTTGATGTGCCAGCCCACAGAGAATACATGGAGAATTTAGACAAGCACTCAGTTTCTGTGCGTCTGCTGATCGCAGACGACCAGCCACGCGTCCGACAGAGCTTGGAAGCGTGGCTCACGGCGCTGTGCTGGAATACACCTGATGGCGCCACGCTGGCAATCCAATTCGTCGGCGAAGCGAACGATGGTCAGCAAGTGATCGAGCATGTACAGGCGCTTCATCCAGATGTGGTAATGCTGGATCTGCCTACTCAAGATTCTGTGCATCGGGGACTGCGTTCGAAGGCGACGCTGGATGGTTTGGATACGATTCGAACGATCAAACGCCGGTGGCCGGACGTCAGGATTGTGGTGCTCACGATGTATGCTACCGATCGCGCCGCCATCCTACTGGCCGGCGCCGACGCCTTTTTGCTCAAAGGATGCTCCACCCGTGACCTGCTTGATGCCGTGCTGCCCGTAGCGCATTGAAATGACGAACCCAGACTTCCTGGGTTTGCCCTGCTATACCCAGCTTGCGCTGACTAACAACCCAGGACACGTAGGCATTAGCATACATCGCACCCTTCTCATCAAACGCTGGCTCATTATCGGGCGTCAATCAGCAGCGGATTCAGTGTGGGTGCAGATCCCCTTTTTCGGTTGGTGACTGGTCAATCATGTCTGGTTAGCTCGTCGACGTCCGAACATTTGGACGTCGACGAGCCAACCAGACAGTGACGATTGACAGACAATTAATTGCCGACTGGCTGCAACTTGCCTTCGAGCATCAGCACGATCACGAACGGGTCGTTGTAGGTGCCGTTCTGGAAGACCGGGTCGCCATCTTCCGGCCAGCCGGTGACGCGGATCGCCGGCGCCGGGTTGTTGCCGTAGCGTTCCCACAGCGGGATTTGCGGCAGCAGTTCGTTGTAGGCCAGCGCCAGCTCGCTGACGATCGCCTTCTGCGCGTCGATGTCGGCGCCTAGCGTGGAACTAGCCACCATCTGGCCGAGGTCGACTTCGCCCATAACTTCAGTCTGCTGCACGAGCGGGAAGGACATGCCCTTCTTGGACGGATCACCTACGCCCGAAAGCGCTTGGTTGTAGGGCGTGCGCAGATCAAAGTCGAACGCATATTGCGGGTACGGATTGCCGGCGCCCCAGGCGCGAATCGCCATCTGGAAGTCGCCATTCTGAACGTCGAGGTCGTGCTGCGTGAAGGTGATGCCGCGGAACGCAGTCTTGATGCCGAAGTCCGTGAGCTGTTGCGCCAGGTTCTCGGCCGCGGCGGACCAGTCGGCAAACTCAGCCGGCGCGGTCAGTTCAAACTCCATGCGTTTGCCGGTCTCATCCATCCACACGTTGTCCGTGTCGCGCGTCCAGCCCAGGCCGGTCAGGATTTCTTCAGCCTTGGCGCGATCGAAGTCGTACTTGTTGAGGTTGCCAACCGCTTCTTCGGTGACCCAGTTCGGAACCAGGTTGTCAGAGAAGCCGGCCATGTAAACGGCTGCTCGACCAGAGTCGCCGAGAGAGATCACGCCGTTCTCATTGCGGTCGATCGCATAGGCCAGGGCCTGGCGCACTTCCTTCTTGTCAAAGGGGGCCACAGCATGGTTGAGATAGAGCGCCGGGCCATTGTAGTTCGGCGCACGGATGATGCGGTAGCCGAGGTTGATGTATTCCTTCTCGGTGGCGGGTGGAAAGCCGTGCGTGGCATAGTCAACGTCGCCAGAAAGCACCAGTGGCGTCACCACAGGCGTCTCGCCGTTGTAGTTAACTAGGCGGTCGAACTTGACCATGTCCGCCATGAAGGAAGTCGGCACTTTATTAATAATCATTTGCGACTCGGTGATGCTGGCCGGGTCGATCTTATACGGCCCAAGCACGACCATGTCTTCCGGGCGGAACTCGTTGAACTGGGCGAGCAGGTCTTTCCACTCCTGATCGTCGATGGTCTTGCCGGCCGCGATCAAGTCGTTGACCTTTTGCGCCCACTCGCCGTAGACCGACGAGGCATGGATGACGCTATCACGCAACAGGCGGCGCGGCGCCACAGTCGAAGGCTCGCGCAGGATAAAGTCGACGGTAGTGTCGTCCACTGCCTTGACTTCGGCCAGATGATCTTTCCAAGCCGCTGTGTTCAGCAGATGGTAAATGGAAAACGTGTCGACAACATCCTGGGAGGTATAGGCGCTGCCGTCACTCCAGACCGCGCCTTCGGGCAGCTTGACGCGCAGGGTGACGTCGTCCGCCCATTCCCAGGACTCGCCAGCGATCGGCATCCAGCTTTCGTCTGCCCACATGTAGTAGAACAGGGGTGGTTCCATCAACGCCTGGTAAGGGCTGCCACCGAAAATACTGTTCGCCACAAACGTGTTCCAATGGCCTTTGGGCGCAACCTCGTAGGGCCAGGCGATGTGAAATTCGCCAGCGCCGGCAGCCGGGGCCGCGGCTTCTCCACCGGACTCGGCGACAGGCGCGCCACCGGGCGCGGCGGGCGCGGCGCAGGCCGACACCAGCAACGCCAGCACCAGCAGCAGTGCAAACAAATTCTTACTTCTCATACGATCTCTCCTTACATCTGAAGATTAAACGGTAAAACAGCACCATCGGGTTACAATGTGGACAGGAATCTTCGTCGATTCATCTCCTTTCCAGCGTCAACACTGGCTCATGCGGACGATAAGAACCATCGCCAGGGTAAAGATAATACCGATCAGCACTGTGAACAACGTGATGACATACTCCGCCGTGCCCGGCTGCACTACAAAGAGAAGGGGAATCCCCGCCACCAACAGAAGTGAGCCGATCAGAATCCCGGCGCGGCCAATCTCGCGGTTCATGGGCTAGACCAACAAAGATATGTGCTCCAATTTGCGCACGGGGCAGGCCACCCGGCCGCCCTCCACAAGCGGTTCGAGCGGCGGCGCCGCGACATCGCACTGGCCGGGCACAAAGTAGGGGCAGCGCGGATGAAAAGTGCAGCCCGCCGGCAGCGCGAGCAGGCTGGGAATCTCCGCGCCGCGCAGCTCGATCTGCCGCTTGTGCTGCGCCAGCGCTGGGTCGGCTTCGGGTACGGCGGAGAGCAACGCCTGGGTGTAAGGGTGGCGCGGATCGGTGATCAGCCGCTGCGTTGGGCCATCTTCCACAACGCGCCCCAGGTACATCACCGTGATGCGCCCTTCCCACGCAAAGTACTTAGCCAGCGCCAGGTCGTGCGTGATAAACAGGAAGGTGACGTCGAACTCCTGCTTGAGACGCGCCAGCATGGTGAGAATGCTGACGCGGATCGATACATCGACCATCGAAACGGCCTCGTCGGCGACGATAAATTTGGGATCGACGGTGAGCGCCCGAGCCACAGCCACGCGCTGGCGCTGACCACCGCTCAATTGATGCGGATACTTGTCGATGATATCGCGCGCCGGCGTCAGGTCGACCACTTCGAGCAGCTCCAGCGCCCGGCCTTCGGCGTCCGCGCGTTTTTTGACCTTGTTGTGGCGCAGCAGCGGCGCCGTGAGGATCGCGCGAATCGTTTGCGTCGGATTCAGCGAAGAGTAGGGGTCCTGATGGATGATCTGCACCGACTGGCGGTAGCGGCGGAACGCGACGCTGTCCAACTTGCTGATGCTCTTGCCCTCGAAGAGCACCTCACCCGCGCTCGGTTCGAGCAAACCGGCGACCATGCGCCCGGTCGTGCTTTTGCCGCAGCCGCTCTCGCCCACAAGACAGACCGTCTCACCGGGTTCGACCGCAAACGAGACTGCATCGACGGCAGTCACCGTTTCCTTGCCTTTGCCAAAGCGTTTGGTCAAGTTGCGAAGTTCGATGATAGGCGCCATCAGGCAGCCTCCGCCAAAATGATGCTTGGGTCGAGCACGTTGAGTGCGCCGCGATGCAACGGGTTCAGTTTCAGCTCTTCCGCCACCGCACGCCAGTTCCAACACGCCGCGGCGTGATTGAGTCCCACCGTCTCCAATTCTGGCTCCTCCTGGATGCAGCGGTCGGTGGCAAAGCTGCAACGCTCGTGGAATTTGCAACCCGACGGCAGGTTGATCAGGTCGGGGGGCGAGCCGGGGATCGAGAACAATTGCTCGAAGCCGCCGCTCACCGTCGGCACCGCACGGATCAACCCCAGCGTGTAAGGATGGCGTGGCCGGTAGAAGATGTCATCTGATGTACCAAGTTCGACGATACGGCCGGCATACATCGTCGCCACGCGGTCAGCCAGTTCGGCGGCAATCGCCAGATCATGTGAGATGAAGATCATCGTGAAGTGCTGATCTTCTTTCAACTGGCGCAGCAGCTTGATAATCGTGCGTTGGGTGATAATGTCGAGCGCGGTCGTCGGCTCGTCCAGGATCAGCACCTGTGGGTTGAGCAACAGCGACAAAGCCAGCAGCACACGCTGGCGCATCCCGCCGCTCAACTCATGCGGATAGGCGTCGATCACACGTTTGGGGTCAAGCTGCACGAACTGCAACAATTCCACCAGGCGTGCGAGCACGGCCTGTTTGTCGTGCCAACCGTGCGCTTTGGCGGTGTCGAACGTCTGATTCCAGACCGTGAGCACCGGGTTGAAGGCGTTGAGCGCGGCTTGAAAGACCATCGCACAATCGCTCCAGCGAAACTCGCGCATCTCGTTCGGCGTCAGTCTCAGCACGTCCACTTCGCGTTCGTCGCGGCGATAGGTGATCACGCCCGGCGAAACCTGCGCAGTTTCCGGCAGCAGCCGCACGATGGCCAATCCTAGCGTGGACTTGCCGGAGCCGCTCTCCCCGATCAAGGCCAGACTCTCGCCGGCGCGCAGGTCGACCGTAACGCCGCGCACTGCCTGCACCTTGCCGCGCCGGGTGGCATAGCCCACGTGGACATTGTCGAGCGACAGCGGCGGTTTGCCAGTAGGTTTGTCTTCGGTCTTCCAGTCAAGTTGATTTTGGGCCATAGCTTGGTCGGTCCTCGTAAGGTGACAGTCACTTGTACAAGGAACTGTCAGCGCATGGATGTCATCAGACTGCGGCTACACCATCGTGCGCAGGCGTGGGTTGAAGGCCAGTTCCAGCGAACGCGTCATGGTAATCACCGAAAGCTGGAAGAGGGCGATCGCCAGGATGGGCATCATGATGCGCCACATCGCATCGCGGAAGAAGATGGCGCCCTGCGTCCAGGCCATGCTGATCATGACGCCCCAGTTGCTGCTGGAAACCGGCACCAGGCCGAGCAGCACCAGACCCACCTGCGTATAAACAGCCGCGGTCAGCGCCAACGTAAAGCTGATCACAATATAGGTCATCATGTTGGGCACCAGTTCGCGGAAAACGATGTGCAGCGTGCCCAAATCAAGCGCGCGCGCTGCTTCGACAAAATCGCGTTCCTTCAGCGAAAGCGCCTGCGCCCGCACAGCGCGCAGCAGCGCGGCCCAGCCAAGCAGACCGAGAAAGATGCCAAGATAGGTCAGGTTGTCCAACGTGATGAAGGCGGCCAGCACCGCCAGCAGCGGGAACTGGGGAATGGTGAGAAAGATGTCGGTGAAGCCCATGATGGCCCCATCGATCTTGCCGCCCACAAATGCAGTCATCGTGCCAAAAGTGACGGCGATAGCTGTGGACAGGAACGCCGCGACCACCGCCACATAGATTACATCCTTGCCGCCGTGCACAATTTGCGAGAAGATATCGCGCCCCTGATGGTCGGTGCCAAACCAATGCTCGGCCGAAGGCGGCTGGTAGATCTGATCAAGCTTGGTTTTGGAGTCGAGTGGGATGAAGAACGGACCGATCAGACAGACGATCAGAATGAAACAGGTGGCTAAAAAGCCGATAAAGCCGGCCTTGTTGTAGGTCATCAACTTGAGCGTCGTGCTCAACGAACGAAAGAACCCTCGGATTACACCCATTGTCTGCTCCGCTTTAACGTGTTTCGGAAACCACCCATTGTCACTCTGCCAATCCTCATCCAACCTTGATGCGCGGGTCAAGCCAGCCGTAGAGGAAATCGGCCAACAGATTCGCCAGAATGACCGACATCGTGATCACCAGGAAGATGCCCTGCATGACCGGATAGTCGCGCTGCGAGATCGCCACGTTGAGTTGATAGCCAATGCCTTGATAGAGAAAGAGGGTTTCGATCAAGAACGAGCCGCCGACGACAAAACCGATGGCAATCGCTAATTGTGTAAAAAGCGGCAGCGCCGCGTTACGGCCGACATAAGCGGTGGTGATGCGCCAATCCGTCAGACCGCGCGCCCGCGCCACCGTGACGAAGTCCTCGCCCAACGTGCCGACCGTGCTGCCCTTCATGCTCAGCATCCACGTGCCGATGGTCGTCAACACGTAGGTCGTGATCGGTAGAAACGCGTGAAAAAGCGCGTCACCCAGAAAGGCCAGCGAAAACGAAGGCGTCACCCCCGGCGACATCGTGCCGCGCATCTGGGCAATGGGCAGGATCTTCCACTGCACGCCCAGCCACACCACGAGCAAGATGCCGATCAAGTAATTCGGAATCGAGCTGACAACCGAGGCAAAAATAGTCAGCGAATGATCCAGGAAACCCTCGCGACGATAAGCCATCATCAGCCCGAGCAGGATGCCAAAGGTGAAACTGAAGATCAGGCCGATGCCTACGCTAAAGATTGTCCACGGCAGAAAGCGGGCAACGATCGCAGTGACCGGCGTGCCCGGCGAGGTGATCGAAACCCCCAGGTTCAAATGCAGCAAGTTCCAAAGATAGTCTCCATACTGCTGCCAGAGCGGTGCATCCAGGTTGATGGCAAAGAGAGCAGCCGCCTGTGTGCGGGCATTTTCGTAGTCCATGCCCTGCGTTTCGATCAGGCGGGCAATATATTGCTCCACGGGGTTGCCTGGCAACAAACGGATGAGGAAGAAAATAATGGTGCTGACCACCCAGATGGTGAATAACGCTTTGCCCAAGCGCCGAACATAGAAGTTCTGCGCGAAGCGGCTCAAGATGTTGGGGGAGCGATTGAATTGCTCGCTCCCCAGGCTTTCCGGAACGGTCGCAGTTGTCGTCATAGAATTTGGTTTCGTCGGCTAGGTCGGGTTCGACAGACAAAAGGTATAAGCAATTCGGGAGTGGTATATACCAGCATAGGCCGCATTCAAAAAAAAGAACTCTAAAACAATTGACAGGAGCGTGCCGTTGCCGATGTACAGTTCTGAATTGTTACTTCATGCTGATGTAGAACAGAGTAACATAGACATTCGATCCCTGTCAATTCAGTTTTTTGCAAAACGATTGTATCTTCGCAAGCAGTCAAAGTCATCTCCAATTTGACAAAATACGCTGAGAATAGTAGAAGAAAGAATTGCGCTCGGCAAAGTAGCCGAATTCCGCAGAGGGATGCAACTTGACAATCAAATCCGGACAACTAAGTCGTCACTGCCGGCAAGCGCCGGTAGAGGAACTTCCCGACTCCCTTCTGAGCGAGGCAACTCCATCAGAGCGATTGCCCCATGAAACAGCAAGTGGGGGCGCAATGCTGGCAACGGCATTGTGACTACAACCGCAACAGAGAGCAGCGCCGCCGCCGATGCCTGCAAAGGCGTCCAGTCGGTCAGGAGTGAAAGGGTAGGGTAAGAGCCTACCAGCGGTGACAGTGATGTCACCGGCTAGGCGAGCGTGCAATCGGGAGCAAGGCAAGTGGGTTCGGCTGTCGCAAGACGGCTGAATCTTGCCGCAGCGGTGCGGGCGAGTCAGATAACACCTGGCAGACCACAAACCGCCACAGCATGAGGTGTGAGACAGATGACGGCGCAGCGACAGCGTCGAAGCAATTCGGCGCTGTCGTGAACAGAATCGGGGGTACAAAGTTGTCTCGGATTTGCATCAATGATTTGCCTGTTGTATACTCCAAAAAGTTCTGCGGAAGGCGCGCCGACGTGGCGGAATGGCAGACGCGATAGACTTAGGATCTATTACCGTACAGGTGTGGAGGTTCGAGTCCTCTCGTCGGCACCACGATGTGGCCGGTTCAGGGGCCCGTGGCCTAGCGGGAAGGCGTCTCCTTTGCAAGGAGAAGATCGTCGGTTCGAATCCGACCGGGTCCACCTTCCACACGGAAACCTGAAGCGTCGGGGGAGGAGAGCAGTCAGTAGCACTGCAGATACGTAAGATGCGGGCGTAGTTCAGTGGTAGAACGTCTCCTTGCCAAGGAGAAGGTCGTGAGTTCGAATCTCATCGCCCGCTCTCAAAGGGTCGGCCACGCGGCCGACCCTTTTGATGAAAACTTGATAGGCCGAGGTAGCTCAGTCGGTAGAGCACAGCACTGAAAATGCTGGTGTCCCCAGTTCAAGTCTGGGCCTCGGCACCTTTCCAACGTCCTAGTGGGGGATCGTCTAACGGCAGGACTACGGACTTTGGATCCGTCAATCGGGGTTCGAATCCCTGTCCCCCAGCCACCATTACGGGGCAGGAAAGCCTGCTCTATACGTTGTAAATAAGTTGTTTGGCACTCTTTTCTTTATATGGCGGCCATAGTTCAGCGGTAGAACACCAGATTGTGGCTCTGGGTGTCGTGGGTTCAATCCCCACTGGTCGCCCCAAAAATTCTACCTGGCAGCACCGATACCAAGACAAGTAACACCAAAGAGAAAGCCCTTGCCAATGGCAAGGGCTTTCTCTTTGGTGTCCGGTAGCACCTACAGGGTATATCCCCGAGGCGATGCTACCGGACACAGACTAAAACGAGTACTGTCCATGTACACCACCTCCTTTTATTGGGATAGCGGATTCAGGCTTGGCGCTGGCAGGGCCACTCACCTAGCTGGTGCAGAGTATCCCACACTCATTCCCCTTTGTCAAATGACGATTTTCTCAAATTAAAAAGCGTAAAAAATAGGTCGCCAACCCCAAAAAGAGCAAAAAGCCGCAAATATCGGTAAAGGTGGTCACAAAAATGCTCGACGCCAGCGCCGGATCGATGCGCAGCGCTTTCAGCATCATTGGCATAAGCACACCCGCAATAGCCGCTACAATCAGGTTGCCCACCATAGCAAGCCCGATCACCAATCCCAGATACGGATTATGCTGCCAGAATCCTGCGATCAACGCCACCAGGATGCCAACCGAAATCCCATTGATGATGCCCACGCGCGCTTCATGCCAGAGCGCCCAGAGCGTATCGCGCGGTTCGATCTCTTTGAGCGCCAGGGAACGCACCATAATCGTCATGGTCTGCGTGCCGGCATTGCCCCCCTGCCCGGCGACGATCGGCATGAAGGCCGCCAACACCGCCGCGCTCGCAATCGTGCTCTCGAACATTGCCACCACACTTGATGCCAGAAAGGCGGTGCCGAGATTGACCACCAACCAAGGCAGCCGGTTGCGCACCGCCTCCGGAATCGGGCTGTAGATCTCGGAATCGGAGCTCATCTGCGCCAGCCGATAGATATCTTCGGTCGCCTCTTCCTCGATCACATCGATGACATCGTCGATCATCACGATGCCGATCAACCGTTCTTCCTCGTCCACCACGGGCAGCGAAACCAGATCGTAGCGTTGCAACAACTGCGCCACTTCCTCTTGATCCGCGGTGGCGCGCACGGAAATCACGCTGCGATCCATGATCTCCTCGATGGTTTGCTCCAGATCGGCCAGGATCAGCGCCTTGAGATCGACAAGCCCGATCAATCGCGCATGACGATCCAGCACGTACAGGGTGTAGAAATCTTCCTCTTCGGCATAGTGCTTTCTAATAAAACGGACCGATTCGCTGACCGTCCAGAAACGGCGCAAGGACGAGGGCGCCGCGGTCATGATGCCGCCCGCGGTGTCGGGCGGATAGGTCATCAGCGCGGCGACGTCGGACGGCTCCTCCATCTGTTCGAGCACCTCGGCGGCCTGGTCGGGCTCCAGCTCACCGAGCAGGTCGGCGGCCATGTCCGGCTCCATTTCATCGAGCACATCCGCCAGCATCCCGACATCAAGATGCTGTGCGACGCCGGCCATGTCCTCCTCGTCGAGTTGCTCGAAGACGTCGGCCAACTCGGTCGCGTGCAGCCGCTCGACGATTGCCCCCTGTTGTTCAGGCTCCAACTCCGCCAGCAACTCGGCGCTGTCGGCAGGGTGCAGCGTGCGCAGGTAATCGATGGCGCCTGCTATGTCCTGTCCGTCCAGATAGGCGTGTAGGCGCTCCAACGCATCGTTCAGTTCAATGGGATCGACCATCTTCCACCTCCGCCATGTTTTCACATAGACAAAATGTGTCGCAGCACGCGTTGGTGGATGGTCAACAGACAAAAGGAGGCGAAAAAGAAACCGCCTGACCAACAGGTCAGACGGTTCGACAACCACAAAGCAGCAAGAGATCGCAATGAGGGCTTGCCCTCTTGCATCGATCAGAAAGCAAACCTCCAGACGCGATCGTGGTTGCTGCGCAGGCTGTTGCCACCGCCGGCCAGGTCTCGCTGGTGAAACACCGGACGCGCAAAACGACGATTCAGATTGATTTGTTGGCGATGGATAGCTCCGCCGCCAAGTGTTTCGACAGCAGCATGGCCCAGCAATTGCTTGGTCAGCGTACGCTGACCAGGCTCTGCATCGGGCTTGCTACTGTCCGGGTCCGTCTGGATTTGCAGCGGCCCCGTAGAACGTTGTTCAGGATTCATTATCTTTCCAAAAAAACCGGTGCGACCCCGTCGCCTGTCGGGATTCGTTGTCGTACTGACCTGGCGCTTGTCTAGGCTGCACCGAACCTGTCGATCGTCGCAAGCATAGCACTCGCCCCGCTGGCTGTCAAAACAGGACGGACAATCACCTCATTCCCTCATGCGCCACTTTCGAGCCAGGCAACCTTTGCCGGCGTCAGCGCCACATCGAGCGCCGCAGCATTGGCGGCATATTCGGCGCCGTTGGCGCACCCGACCAACGGGAAGGCCGCAAAGGGCTGCGCCAGCACATAGGCCATCGCGATCTGCGCCAACGGCGCGCCACGCTGCTCGGCAAGCTGCCGGGCGCGTTCCAGACGAGCAAAGTTTTCCGGGTAACAATAGCTCTGCACACAGAGACGATCCAGATAGGCCGTAAAAGTGTCCAGATTATCGGGGCGGAAGCGCCCGCTGAAAAAACCGCCGGCGAGACTTGACCACGTCAGCAGGGGAATGTCGTGCTGGGTATAAAAGGTGCGCGCCGCGGCGTTGGCGTCACCCGTAAGCGAGACGCAATTGTCCCATGGCTCCTTGACTTGAATCGCCAGACTGAAGTTGGGGCTGGAGACGGCGAAAGGCTGCAACCCGTGTTGGGCCGCATACGCGTTGCCCGCCTCGATGCGCTGATGACTCCAGTTTGAGCCGCCAAAGGCGTGGATGCGACCGGCAGCCAGATGTTCGTTGAGCACTTCCACGATCGGGCCGACAGGAACCGTCGGGTCGTCGCGATGCAACAAATAGAGATCGATGTAATCCGTGCGCAGCCGCGCCAGCGAATCGTGCAGATCCGCGGTGATGTCGAAGGGCGTCACGCGGCGGCGATCTTGGTTGTGATGCGCGCCTTTGGTGATGACCACCACCTGGTCACGCAAATGACGCGTTTCGATCCAGCGACCGAGCGTGCGTTCGTTATCACCATTGCCGTAGACATGCGCCGCGTCGAAAGCGTTGCCGCCCAACGCAAAGATGTCATCGAGCAGACCAAAACTGTAGTCAAGCTTGTCGGAACCGATCATGACAGTCCCCTGAATAAGCCGCGCCACCGGTTTGGTGACGCCAGGAATCTGGCCGTATTGCATGAGTTGACCTCGATCTAAAAAATGAGTATGGAAATAAGCAAGGAACCATGGCTAGTTCCGCGCTGAATCATACCACGCGCGGAAACCTTCCACGATTGCCAGGTCGCGGCTTGGCTTTTTTCGCCGCGCCAATCGGCGCACGAAACTTTGAGGAGGTCCCAAGCTGGGCTGTCCACTCTCACAACAAGTGACCCACCAGCGCATGGAACTTTGTTGTCGCAAGGCTCGTCATCACAATAGAAAGCGAAATGTTATGTATGCTGATTCGGGGGGATCAATGAAAATAGGATTATCCATGGCAATCTTCACCGCAACCATCCTGGTTGCCTGTGCACCAGTGCAGCCCCTTGCTTCAGAACCAGTCGCACCAGCCACGCAGAAGCTCACCGTGGTGGAGGATGGTTCGCTCGTCCAGGAGGAAGTAATTGAAGCCGCAAAGCCCACAGAAGAAAGCCGGCCGATGCCGGCGGAAGGGAGCCAGCCGATGCTGCCACAAGTGAGTCAGGCCATCAATGACCTGGCCGCCACTCTGAACGTGACGACCGAGCAAATCGAGGTTGTGAGTGTGGAAATGGTGGTCTGGCCAGATGGCAGTTACGGCTGTCCAAAGCCAGGCATGATGTACACGCAAGTGCTGCAAGACGGGCTGCGCATTCGCTTAGCTGCTGACGGCGTTGTCTATCAATACCATAGCGGCGGCGGACGCGCACCATTTCTCTGCAATGACCCCGCCAAACCGGCGCCGCCCGGCAGCAAAACCGAAGGAAGTTGACTCAGTTGAGCAGTTATACTGACCAAACAGAGGCCGGGAGAACATGTTCTCCCGGCCTCTGTTTGGTTACTTACCGACCGTAACGAAGTGCGCTGCGGCTCAAATGATCAATCTGACCCGTAGGCGCTTCGTGCAACTTAGCGCCCGGTCACTTGCCCAATAAAGCAGGCGATATTGTCGCCCTGGAAGACGTTGGGGCTGCACAGGATGCCGCAGTTGCTCCACACGCCCTTCTTCACGCCCGTCGCCTGATAGGTGATCACGCGCGTCTCACCCGGCGCGCCGGGGACAGAGGTCACGCGCAGTTCAGTGTCAGCAACCGGCAGCGAACCGGCGCCGTCAGCGTAATAATTCTGACCGCTGTTACCGAATCTGTTTTCGGCGCCAACCGTCAGGAAGCCGCCATCGCCGTTGTTGACCGAGCCATACGTGAAGGTGATGTCTTCAACCGCACCCAGCGTTATCCAGACCTGGAACGAATTGGGCCGCCCGGTGCTATATTCTGGCACTGCGTCCCATTCCACGATCAGCCAGGTGGAGACGCCATCGGTAAGCGTCGCAATGCGCATGGCGCCACCCGCGGCCGGGTTCAGATCCGTCCAATACGGCGCCAGCACATTGTTTGGCTGGAGCGGATTGGGGAAAATCTGATTGGCGAAGTTGATATCGGCGCTTGTGCCGCCGCCCACGACAATATAGCCGTTGCTGACGAGGCCGATGCGCGTCCACGTCTCACCGGCATAGGTGAAGGCAGGCACGGTGAAGTTGGTGATCGTCTCGTCGCCCACACCCGCAATCGGCCCGATGCCGAAGATCGACAGCGGCAGGTAGCCTGCGGGCGAACCGCCAGGATCTGCACCGATCGTGACGATCGCCGGCTGGGCGCCCGCCAACGGGCCTTTGTAGACGACGCTGTTGCCCCAGACGCCGGCATTGACGACGCTGTTTGGATCCAGGCTCAACTGAGGCGGCAATTGGTCGAAGAAGTCGACCTCAGCCGTGTCGAACGTGGTGTTCTTGAGCGTGACGGTGCAGGTGGTTTTGGCGCCGCGCGCAATGACTGCCGGATCGCAGCTCTTGGTGATGTTGACGTTCGGCTCACCGCGCACCAGCGTGACCGGGAAGTGGACTGACCGGTCGCCCTGCTTGAACTCGATCATCGCAAAGCGCACCTGACCCATCGGCACATAGCGGGCGTCGATGGTGATGTCAAAGGTGAGCGCTTCCCCCGGATTGAGGCGAATCTGCTTGGGCAGGCTGATGTTCACGTCCGGCGGCGCCGAGACGCTGACTTTCCAGTTGCGCGCGCGGTTATCGACGCTGCGGATCGTGCGCTGCACCGTGATCTTGCCTGCCATGTCGGGCAGATACAGGCTCGGATAGTTCGCATTCCACAGGCTCTTTTCCAGGGCCACGTAGTTTGCCTTGGTCTCATCGAAGGTAAAACCAGGATTGGTGGCGGCTGCCACATCGACGCGACCGGAGCCGGTGTCGAACGAATCCGCCGGGGTGACGCCATCTTCCTTGACCACGCCGGCCACCTTGGCCGTCGTCATGATCGCCGACTTGATCTGGCCGGGCGTCCAGTCCGGGTGCAGGTCTTTCAGGAGCGCACCCACGCCGGCGATGTGCGGGCTGGACATCGACGTGCCCTGAATCGCCTGGAAGAGCTGGCCAGGATAGCCGCCATCTTCGGTAGCAGGCAGCGGTGTGTGGCCAGCTAGAATCTGTACGCCAGGCGCCGTGATGTCCGGCTTGCTGACGCCTAGCAATTGCTGAGGCCCGCCGCGCGAGCTGAAGGAGGCAATGACGTCACCCTGCACCTGCGTCGCCGTGCCCGGCGTGAAGGTCGCCATGACGCCCGCGTGCGCGTTGAAGAACGCGATCATCTGGTCGCCTTCCGGCCCGTCGATGTGCACGCTGGGGATGAAATGGTTGTCGGTGTTCAACCCTTGCAGGATGAGGTTGCGCAGGATCATGCCTGCGGCGCCGCCCTGACTGACGTTGTAGCTCTTGTTGACACGGGCGTTGACGCCACGCTCGCAGACTACAATCTGACCGGTAAAGGCGCCGGGGGCAGCCGGATTCAGACACAGCGGATCGGCGGTATTGAGGACGACCGGCAGCGGGGTGCTGATGCCAGGCGTGACGGTGGCGCCAACGAGGTTGAGCGTGTCACCGTTGTTTGCGGTCAGCGTCAGGGTGCTGAGGAAGTGACGGTCGCTGGTGCTGGCGGCGACGGTGGTCACCCACGGGCCGCGGTGCGCCACGGTCTCAGGCGCGGGGCCAGAGTTGCCGGCCGAGGCAGCCACGAAAACGCCGTTGTCGTAGGCATTGAGGAACGCCAGTTCGACGGCGTCGCCATAGGGCGCGTTGCCGCCGCTGATCGAGAAGTTGATGACGTTGACGCCGTCAAGGATGGCCTGTTCGACCGCGGCGATCGAGTCGCTGCCGTAGCAACCTCCGTCGCCACAGACGCGATAAGCGATCACATGCGCGCGCGGCGCAATACCAGACACGACGCCGCGCGACTCGCCAAAGATGCTGGAGGAAACGCCCGCGTTGCCGGCGGAGGTCGTCAGCGTGTGGGTGCCGTGGCCGTTGTCATCACGCGCCGAGTCGAATTCAGTCGGCAGCAGGCCAACGAACGCCTTGTAGGTGTCGATGAAGTCGTACGCGCCGATCAATTTGTTGTTGCAGGAGAAAGCTGCATCGTTCGGATTCCACGCAGTGTCGCCAAAATCACAGGTGCTGCGGGGAACGCCGCCTGAAAAGCCATTGGAACCGGGCACAACCGGCGGCGCAGCGTACGGCTTGCCGGAAGGATCCGGATCCGACACAGAGGGATGCTCAGGCCAGACGCCGGAGTCCAGGATGCCGACGATCACCCCTTCGCCTGCGCTTTCCTGACCGCCGAGTTGAGCCCAGGCAGCCGGTGCGCCGATAAAGGCGGGGCTGGCGTCGGTATCAGGCTGGCGCAGCTCGTCAAGAAAAACGGCTTTGACGCCTTGGCTGCTGGCAACGTCGCCGATATTGCCTTCCGGCATTACCATCGAGACGCCGTTGAAAACTTTGGTGTAACGATGGACGACCTGTCCCTCGCCCGCGGCCACGGCAGGCGCAGGATCAGCGCCCTCTTCCAGCACCACGATGACGCTTGCCAGTTGAAACTGGTCGGGTGAGCGTTGCGTGCTGGCCGCTACTTCTGGCTTGACCGCGCTTTCGCTCGATTCAGGCGCCAGTGCGTCGCCAGGCGTCAGCGGGCCTGGTGTGGGCTGCGGCGTCTGGGCAAGTTCAGTCTGGCTGTCGGATAAGACTGCGGGCAGGAACAGACGCGTCGCCGTATCCGGGGTTGCCGGTGTAGCATCTTGGGCAAAGACAGGGGTGACGGATGTCAGGACGAGAGAGAGGATCAACAAAAGCGCGGGAATACTCCGCCAATTGACCTTCATGCAGGTGTTCTCCTTTTTTCAGCAATGTTCAAAGAGGCTTGATGATGGAAATGCGCTGTGATGCTGGACGTAGTGCAACACAGGTTACACTATGACGGAAGATTATAGGCACAAAAAAATAGAAATTTCAATCAGGGAAAGCTGACAATTTTTGGCGCAGAATGGACCACGCCTTACGGACGCCTGAAATTATCCGCGTCACGTCGCCGTTCCGTCTCACCACAGGGGAACGATCAGCCGCGTCCAGTCGTCCTCAGGGTGAGCACTCATGATGGTCTGTGCACTGTCCGCAGATGGAGTGCAAGAAAGGGAAAAACGATGAACTATCGATCCATCGCCGTCATGGCTGGCTTGGCGGCGGCCATGCTGGTCACCGCCTGTGCGGCGACGCCGGAAACGCCCATGCCGCCCGCTGAGCAAAGCGCGGCACCGCCCACATTGTCCGTGGCGGCTCCGCAGTCGCCGCTAGCGGTTGAGCCGCCCCTGGCAGTCGAGTCGCCGCTGCTGACGCCGATCTCCGTTGCTGCGGCTGCGGGCGGCGTGACCGGCGAGGCGCCCCAGGCGCTGCTGGACTTGATCCTCGACGACGCGGCCGGCCGCACTGGCCTGGCGCGCAGCGCGCTACAGGTGATCCAGGATCAGGCAGTGGTGTGGTCGGATGGCTCGTTGGGCTGTGGGCAGCCCGGCATGGTCTACACGCAGGCGCTGGTGGAGGGCTACCACGTGATCGTGGCGGCCGGGGAGCAGACGCTCGACTACCGCGCCGGCCGCAACAATTCCTTCCGCCTCTGCGAGAACCCACGCCCCAACGCGCCCGGCGCACCGCCCTCCCGTTGAAATTGTCTAAACAAAAAAGAGAAGCGCCGAGCGGCCCTTCTCTTTTTTGTTTAGACACGATTCAGACGCCGCAGCGCCTGACGTCGCTTACCACACCTCCTAGCGGACGATCACGACGCCTGCTTCGGCATCCACAGGGGCGCCGGGCAGATAGCGCAGCAACAGACCGAATTCGGTGTTGTTGGTGCGCGAGCCGGTGTCGACCACCGTCAGCACATCATTCTGCTTGAAGCCGATCTCGGTCAGACCGACATCGCCATTCTGGAAGACGCCGAGGTAGCGCTCACCCAGCGGGGCAATCGTGATCGCATCGAACATGTCGGTGGCGTCGCCCGTGAAGTAGATATCACGCGCCACGGCCTGAATGTTGATGGGCTTGAGGAAGTCCGCCGCGTTCATGCCGATCTGCTCGCCGCACAACAACAACACGGTATTGCCACTGTTGGTGTTGTGGTCGGTGAAGAAGAAGGCATCGGCCAGACCGGTTTTCAGGTCCGCCACCCAACTGAAGTTGCGGCCATCCGACAGTGCCGAAAGGGCTGCATCGAAGGTGAAAGCCTGATAGTCGAAGATGCCGTCGTTGTCGACATCCATGTTGATCTCGATGCTCAACGGTGCGTTGGCATGCGCCTGCCGCTCCCACGTATTCACAGCAAAGGCCATGAGGAACGAAGGATCGTCGCTGCAGAAGCCGGCCGGCACTGGGTAGGTAGCATAGCCGAGATAGTGGAAGTCCGGCCGCGGGTTCTGTTCGCCAGGACCGCCTTCGGGCAGGTTGTAGTTGCCGGCAAGCAGCGAGTAGCTCTCCACCGTCGCCGTTGCCACACCGCGATTGCGCACCTGCACATCTGCACCCTTCATATTGCGCAGCGTGATGTTGGCGGCCTTGCGCGGCAGCACCTGCCACGGCAAGTGGATACGGTTGGCGCCGTCGCTGATGTCGGTCATGTAGATGTAGCCGTCGTACTCCATGCCGGTCAGTGCGTCGCCGCTGGCGCCGAGTGCGCCAGAGTTGAGCGCCCATTCCTCCAGCATGGCGCCGTCGATCTCCATTTTGACCTCGAAGTAGCCCCAGTCATTGGCGGGTACTTGGACGCTGTTCGGCACGCGCACCTTGACCGCGCCGTTGGCTTCGTCGTCCGCAAAGCGGAAGGTCGAAGAAACGCGCAGCTTCATCTCCTGGTCGCTGTAGTTGCGCACCGCCACCCACTTGGAGAGCCGGAGCTTGGTCTGGCTGACCTCATGGAAGGTGAAGGAGAGGGCCGGCGCGCCCGTTTCGGCCTCGAAGGCGACCAGCGGGGTGACCAGCGCCTCGTCGACGCGCACTTCACCGCCGCCGATACGGGTGATCGCCGCCAATTCGCCGCCGCCGATGGCAGCCTTGTTGATGATGTTGGTCTCGGCTGTGTTGACCAGCGCCGCTTTGAGCTCCGTGATCGTGCGGCCTGGGTGCGCCTGCTTGAGCAGGGCCGCCGAGCCGGTGACCATCGGCGCCGCACCGGAGGTGCCGCCAAAGGCTTCCTGACCAACCCCAGTGCCTGCCACTGCGGAGAAGGACGCGCCCGGCGCACCGATCTCCGGCTTGATCAGGTTATCGCTCATGGTCGGCCCACGTGAAGAGGAGCCGGCCATATGGCGCACCAGTGGAATGCCCACGGCCGGGTCAAAGCGCACGGTGACGCCCGCGGCCAGACCGCTCTTGAGGCGATTCGAGTCCACCTGGCTGATCATGTAGCCGGGGATGCTCGGGTCGCCGCCGCCAAAGCCGCCCGAGAAGGGTTCGCCCGGCGCCACCAACCCGATGATGCCGACCAGAGCGCCGCCCGCGGCGATGTTGCTGATCTTGATGCTGAAGCCACAGGAGCCGCGGTCAACCAGCACGATCTTGCCGGCCAGCGAGCCTGCGGGGAAGGGATTGCAGCCCAGCAGGTTGCCGCCGGCGCCGTCGCCATATTGCAGCGGGCCTTCGATCGGCGCGGTCAGCGGCGCGGACCACGGCTGGAAGAAGGTCTGAATCTGCCCGGCGATAGCCGGCGGGGTCAGCACCTGCATCAGCGGCAGGAAAGCTGAAGGCACTTCGGTCTGTGCCACCGAAAGCGCGGACAGCGTCGCGGCTGGCGAGCCGGTCACGTAAGGCTTGTCCGCCGAGTTGCCCGCGGAGGCAACCGTCAGCACGCCGATCGCCGCGGCATGTTCCACCGCCTGCGACAGATCGTCGTCGAAAGATTGGCCGTAGGTCGAGCCGAGCGACATATTGACGATGTCCAGATGATCGCTGGTGTCACCATCGCCATTCGGGTCGACGACGTACTCCATGCCCTGGATCAACGCCACGCCGCTGCACGAGGTCGAGACGGAGGAGCAGACCTTGACGGCGTAGAGATCCACGCCCGGCGCCACACCGATGCCACCCGTTGCTGAGTTATCGACGCTGATGCCTGCGCTCAGGCTACCGTCGCCGACGAGACCGAACGCGTAGGCCGTGTAGACGACGCCGGCGCCCAGCTTGATGCCCGGCAGCGGCAACACGACGGTCGTTGTGCCGGCAAGCCGCACTTCGAGGTCGTACGTTCCGGCAGGCACGGGCGTGTACTCCCCAACTTCGCCAAATGCGACGTTGCCAAAGATCACCGGGCCACCGGCCACGGCAATATCGACCGCCGGCGCATCCGGTGAGAGATGCACGAAGCGGATGTGGGCGTTGCCGGCAGCCGGGTCGCTGTTGTCGTCGACCAGCACCAGCGGGGCGATGTCGGCGAGCAGGCCCTTGGCGATTACGGTGTAATCGACGCCCGCGTCAATCGTTAGGTCAGCGTCGATCACCACCGGGGTAGTGGCGCCTGTCGGCACAACCTTGACGTTATACGTCCCCGGCGGCAGGCTCAGATAGTTGCTGATCGCCTTGAATGGCACGTCGGCCAGCACGATCCCATCGTTGACCAGCACGTCCACCGCCGGTGCGTCGGGCGAAGCATGGACAACGCGCACACGGGCGCGGCCGGGATCGGGCATGGGCAGGCCACCGATGATGTCGGCGACATGGGTGCCGTGGCCGCCATCTGGACCGTCATCGATCGGGTCAGGATCGGGCATTTCGGGGCCATTCGGCCAGACCGAACCGGTGAAGTCGTAGCCGCCCACCACCTTGGCGGTGGGGAAGGTGCCCGGTTCGATGATAGTCGGGTCGTTGCTCTCGAACGCGTAGACGCTGCCGGCGCCGCCCAACTTGGCATGGGTGTAGTCGATGCCGCTGTCGAGCACTGCCACCTTGACGCCTGCGCCGTCGAAGCCGAAGACTTCTTGCACGGTGGCGGCGCCAATGTAGGGCACCGTCTCGCGCAGATCTTTTTCGTAATTCTTGACCGGACGCACCGCGATTACGGCTGGATTGTCGGCCAGTTCGCGCAGCGTATCGAGCGTGGCATTGATCAACACGGCGTTCAACGCTACCTGCGTCGTCGCCAGCACGGTGGCGCTTGGGTCGATCTGCGCCAGGTCGGCGAGCACGGCTGCCTGCTGCTGCTCGACCACCGCAGCCACGGAAACCTGCTCGGCGCCGGAGACGGCAGCGCCGCGCACTTCGGCCGCGGCGATCGCCTCACCCACGGAGGGCTGGCTCAGGCGGACGATGACATTTTGCGCGCCGCGGCTTGCCAGCTCCGGGCTAAGCTTGAGTTTGTTGAACTCGGTGGTGTCAAGCTGCACGGGCGCGTCCAACTTTGCTGCGGCCATCCAGGCCGGCAGGACGCGTCCGGCGGGCGCGCCGGCGGTTACCTGGCTGGCGCTGGCCGCGTCAACTTCCACCACCGTGACTGGCGGCGCCTCATCGTTGGCTTCGTCGCTGGCTTGCGAGTTGCCGAATGAACTTACAACAGAAGGTAGAAAAAGCTGATGGTTGACATCGGGACTGTCTGGATTCTGGTCCTGGGCAAATGCCGGGGCAACTGCGCCAAGCACCATAGCAGAGATGAGCAATAAGTTGAGAACAACTTTTCTCATGGTAACTCCTTCATTGGGATCAGAACGGTTAGCTGGGAATTCAGGGATGGATCTGCGTCCGAACGATGAGCATTCGACTGTGGATGAAACTCTCCTTTCCAGGGCGCTGTGCGCTGAACAGAACGCTACGGTGCAACAGAAGACCATGCGTGGCGGCTTCGGTGGTTTATGAAGCAACGCCAGCGTGTCGCATGTTGCGTGTGACGGCGCGCATGAGCCATGCGCTGACGAATAGGGGTTTTGCAAAGTATACTCAAAGCATAAACGGCAAAACTTATATACAGAGTATCAGAGAAAAGAGGAGCGTAAAGAGTGGAATGCTTACAATTTTCCGCCGATGTTTCCACTACGCTTGACGGACAATCATCCATCTGGACGAAAAGCCGGCCACTGGCGCTGGTGACATCGAAAGAGGCTGTCGTGTTCGATCAATGGCTGCGGGCAAGCTATGCATGGGCGTGTGAGCGCCTTTATCACGAGTTTGCCTGGAGCTACGACTGGGTAAGTTGGGGCGTCAGCGCCGGCGCGTGGGATCATTGGCGGCGTGTAGCGCTCGATGAAGTGCAGCCGCATGAAGCAACATCTGGCGCCCCGCTCCTGGAGCTTGGCTTCGGCACCGGTGTACTGTTGGCCGTGGCCGCTCAGCGCGGCGCCGCACTTGTCGGTCTTGAATTATCGCCGCAGATGCACGCCGTGGCGACCGCGCGGCTGGAGGCGCACGGCATGTCAGCGCCGCGCCTCCGCGCCACCGCCCAACAGATGCCCTTCGCGGGCGGCAGCTTCGGCGCTATTATCGCCACGTTTCCCGCGCGGTATATGCTGGAGCCGGCCACGCTGCGTGAGTGTCATCGCGTCTTGCGCGCTCGCGGCCGATTGATCATTGGCGGGCTGTGGGTGGTTCCGACGGTAGCAGGACGTCGGCTGCAATTGCCGTTGCTCTATGGTGCGCCTTCCGCAGCGCAAGTTAACGCGGTGCTACAGCGGGTCGAGGGCGCAGGCTTTGCCGCCACCCTGCAAATGCGCCGCGCGCGCGGCGCAGAAGTCGCTGTGGTCGTGGGGGAAAAACACTGATCAATGCAGGAGAGAGGGAAGCACCCGTAATGAAGCTGCCAAATCTTATGAAACGTCTTTTGGGCAAACCGCTGGAGCCATCACAACCGACGGCGCCCCCGCTTGCACCGTTGACGCCTGAACTTGAGCCGGATGAACTTCAAGTCCCCGAAATCACGCCGGCGGCTTTGCGCAGTGCGTTGCAGGACGACCAGCCTCTGCTCTTGCTCGACGTGCGCGAACCCTACGAATGGCGGCAGGTGCGCATCCCTGGCGCGCGCCACATGCCGATGAACAGCGTGCCACAGCACCTCGCCGAGCTGCCGACCGACCGGCCAATCGTGGTCTTCTGCGCGCACGGCAGCCGTTCGTTCGGCGTGGCCTACTATCTACGCACCGAGGGCCTCGACGCCTGCAATCTGACCGGTGGCATTACCCAGTGGCATGTCCAGGGCGGCGAGGTCGAAGTGCACACGACGCTGTGATGCGTAACAGGTGATACGTAATACGTGAGGCGTAAGGCGACATTACGTATTACGCATCACACTTTGATCACGAAATTGCGTCTCGTAGAGTGTGGCATAGAGGCCGCCCTGTGCGAGCAATTCCCGATGTGCGCCCTGTTCGATAATTTGTCCCTTCTCCACCACGAGAATTTTGTCCGCGGCCAGGATGGTGGAAAGCCGATGCGCGATGACGACGCTCGTCCGTCCACGCAGCAGCGGCTGCAACGCGGCTTGAATCAGCGCCTCACTTTGCGAGTCGAGATGTGAGGTCGCCTCATCCAGCACGAGGATGCGCGGATCCTTCAGGATCACCCGTGCGATGGCGAGACGCTGTTTCTCCCCGCCGCTCAAACGATAGCCGCGTTCGCCGACTTGCGTGTCGTACCCTTCGGGCAGAGCGGCGATCATCTCGTGGATGTTCCCAGCCCGGCACGCCGCCTCCAGTTCCGCCTGCGTGGCGTCAGCTTTGGCATAGAGCAGGTTGGCGCGAATCGTATCGTGGAAAAGGTAGGTCTCCTGGCTGACGATGCCGAATTGCTGCGACAGCGAGTCCAACGTAATGTCGCGCAGGTCAATGCCATCTAACAAGATGCGACCGGCAGTCGGGTCATACAGCCGTGGCAGCAGGTAAGTGAGCGTCGTTTTGCCCGCGCCGCTGGGGCCGACCAAGGCCGTCAAGTCGCCCGGCGCGATTTCAAAGTTGATGTTCTGCAAAGCGTGGCGGCGCAACAGACCGGCTTGATCGGGATCGGCTGCCTCTGTGGTTGCGGCAGTCGAGGTTGCGTCATCTTTCCCATTCAAAGCCGCGCTCCCATCTGCTTGGGGCAGGTGCAGCACATCCCCAATCAGCGGGCCCTGATATTGAAACCAGACATCTTCGAAGCGAATATGTCCCTCTGTCGTGTGAAGTTGGACCGCGCCGGGTTTATCCTGAATCTCGACCGGCAGATCGAGATATTCGAAGACGCGCTCAAAGCTGACCAGCGCGGTCACAAACTCGACCTGCACGTTGGTCAACGCTGAAATCGGCCCGTAGAGCCGCGCCAGGTACGCCGTAAAAGCCACGATCGTGCCCACGGTCAGCGCGTCGTTGAGCACCATCCAACCGCCCACCCAGTAGACCAACGCGCTGCCGACCGCACCTACCAATCCCAGCCCCATGAAAAAGAGCTGGGAGACTTCGGCGCGACGCACGCCGATATCGCGCACGTTGGCGCTGACCGCTTTGAAGCGCTGCTCCTCGGCGGGCAGGCGGTTGAAGGTTTTCATCAAGAGCGCGCCGTTGACCGTGAGCGTCTCGGTAATCTGGCTGCTCATGTCCGCGTTGTAATCTAACGCCTGGCGTCGAATCTTGCGCAAGGTCAGGCCGACGCGGCGCGCGGGCAGCAAAAACAGCGGCAGCACCGCGACCGAAAGCAACGCCAGCCGCCATTCGATGCTGATCATGACCGCCAGCGTTGAAACCAATGTCACGACGTTGGTCAGGATCTCCGGGATCGTGCTGGTGATGGCGCCCTGTGCGCCGATAACGTCATTGTTAAAGCGTGAAACGATCTCGCCTGATTTGGTGTTGGTAAAAAAGCGCATCGACATGCGCCCCAGATGATCGAACATCTGGTTGCGCAGGTCGTAGATGATGCCTTCCCCGGCGCGGGCGCTGAAATGACGTTGCACGACGCCCAGCAAGCCCGTCAGCAGCGGCACGGCAAACAGGCCGATCGCCAGCAGGTTCAACAAGCGCAGATTGCCACTCGGCAGGACCTGGTCGATCAGCGCGCGATAGATCAGCGGCGGCAGCAGCCCCAGCAGAGAGGTCAACGTAATCGTGACCAGGACAATCGTGATGGCGCGCATATAGGGCCGCGCATACTGAAAGACGCGACGCAACAGCGCACGGTCAATGATCGGTCGCTGTTTGTCCGATTCCTCGAAAGTGATATACCGCCACCAATTTCCGCTGTGCATAGTTTTGTGCGCCTTCTCCCCTTCTTACCCTTTCCCCCGCCGCTGCACGATCTCCGTCAGCGCGCCGCCGATGGTGCAAAAAGCGCCAGCATAGAGCGCCGGCTGCCAGCTTCCCAGAAAAACAAAGAACATAAGCGGCGCCACGCTCGCCATCCCGCCTAGAAACGCGTGCATCCCGCCGCGCTGCCGCACATAGAGCGCGGTCAAGACGCCGGCCAACAACGGGCCGAACAACGTGGCAATGGCCTCGTACTCGATGGAAAGCGTGAGCGTCTGCACCAACTCGGTGAGCACGGTCACCAGAAACGTATTGGCGGCAAACGCAAACAGCACCCCCTGCCAGGACAGTGGCGGCTTCCCCCCATCAGGCGCCGTAGTCCGCCGCGCACGACGCGTCATACCTTTTCGCACGGCAAGCAGCAAGACACAATTTTTTTCTCCCCATCTCTCTGTCTCTTCATCTCCTTGTCTCCCCTCCCTACGCAAGCCTCGACCAATCCGGCTCCTCATAGCTCTCCCGACGCCAGCGATACCCCGGCTCGTCGATCACACCGGGGACGTCGGCGTGCATCAACAGATGGAGCGCACGAAAAATCACCGTGCGTTGTTGCAGCGGAGCATGTGGCTCACCGAGCGGATGGCCCAGCGGCCACTTGACAAAGACGGCGCGCGGCGCGCCCACCGCTGCGGTCAGGTCGCGCGCAATCGAGATGCTCACGGTGGGAATACCCACTCGCTCAATGGCGCGTGCGATCAGTCCCACGGACCGATTGCAAAGCCCTCAGGCAGGCGTGAGCAAGGCAAAATCGACGCCGTCGGCGCGCAGCTTCGCCGCGACTTCCGGCGCGGTGTGCTGCGTCAGCGTCGTCACCAGTTCGCCGTCGATGTGCCCCATGAACCCGTAATGCCGCGGCGCCAGCGAGCCGATGACCTTCTGTCCCACCAACTCCTGCAAGTGCGCCAACGGAAAAATCACGTTGAGGTCGGCGTCGGCGTCGCGGTGGTCGTAATAATTGTGCGTAATGGTGAGTTGCGCAGGCGTGGCGTTCACCGGAATCTCGCGATAGGTGGCGTCACCTTGCGGCGTCTCCATATCAAATGGCGTCTGCTCAATCAAGTGGACGCCGCCGGTCGTCATCAGCACGCCGCGCGCGGTGGAAAGCGGCTTGCGCAGCCGCGCAAATGGAATTGCGTCATCGTCCACATCCAGCGACGCGCTGCGTTGGGCGGCGCGTCGCGCCCACCATTGCGCCACCGCAGGGATGCCATAGATCCGGTTGGAAAGCTTTTGTAGCCAAGTAATTGTCTCACCCATACTGAGCAGTATAGCGCCGAAACGCCATCTTGCCAGAATAGTGATTACATTCTATAGCGAGCCGGTTGACGCCTCCCCTGCTTCCCTACTCGTTTTTCCATCCCCGCGGCCTATGATACAATCGCCGTTTGTGACTACGTTATGGTCGTTGCTCTTTTCACCGATTGGGCCGGCGCTGATCCTGCTAGCCGGCGCCGCGGCTGAAATCTCGCTGGGTCGCTGGTTTCGGCGTGCGCAGTGGCACACCTGGTTTGCGCTCGCCTTTCTAGGCAGCGCCGGACTGGTTTATATCGGGTTGCAATTTTCCGGCGTGGTGCCGACCTATGGCCGCCCCTGGCAGCCACTCTTGCAAAGCGCCACCAATCTCTACTGGATCGCCGATGGGTGGAACTATTATCTCGGCGCGCTGATCCTGCTGGTGGGCGGGCTGGGCATCCTGCTCAACCGCGCACGCACCCCCGACGGTAAGCCGGCGCCACGCTTACACAGCGTACTTGCCACCGATCTGATCCTCATAGCCGCCAGCCTGCTCTTTGTCGCCAGCGGCAATCTGCTCACCGTGCTGCTGACCTGGGTCTTTCTCGATATTACAGTGATCTTGCGCCTCGCCGCAGAGCCGATAGGCGCCGTGCAGTCCGAACGCGCGCGCGCCAGCGAAGCGCAGATTCTCAGCTTGATCGGCGCCGTCTTCCTCTTTGTTGCGCTGCTGCCGGCTGGACCAGCCGGCCTGGCGCAAGAATTGACGATCGGCGCCATCCCCACCGAAACCCTGGTGTTGTTGCTGCTGGCGACTGTCATCCGCGCAGGATTCTATCCCTTTCACTTGTGGCTGCTGCCGCGCTCGGCGCACCGGCTCAATCTGTCTGAGCGCCTGCTGGATCATCTGGTTCCGGTGCTCGGCGGACTATGGTTGTGGGGACGCGCGCTGCAACTTGGCGGCGGCGCGCTGCTATTCTCGCCGGAGATGCTGTTTGTGATCGCGCTGGCGATCTTTGCAGCGGCGCTGGCCGCTTTCACTGCGCAAGATCACACTTATTATGTCGCCTTCGTTTTGGTTACATCGGCTGGAATTGCTGCATTGGCAGGGCTGCTGGGCGCGACGCCGGGGCCAGCGTCGATGATGTGGCCGCTGACCGCGTTTGCGTTGGGCGGCGCCTTATGGATGGTGGGCGATCAGACGTGGCGTGCGTGGGGCTGGCAGATTCCCGTGAGCGTCGGTGCGCTCGCGCTGGCAAGTGTGCCCTTTACCCCTGGGTTTTTGGCGCAGCCGGCGCTGGCGCGCTTGTTGACGAGTGGCCCGGCCTATTGGCCCGCGTTTCTACTCTATGTGCTGGCGCAGGGGATGTTGATCGCTTCGGTGCTGCGCAGTTGGAACGCCGAACACAAAGCATCCACCGACCTGCCCGACAGCTACTTGCTCAAGCTGCTCACCGCCTGTCTTTTGCTGGGATTGCCGCTGGCCGTCGCCGGTTTTCTGCCGCGTTTCGCCGAAACGCTGGTGGGAATTCCTAATACCATCGCTGACTCGCTGGGCAATCCACCCAATGTGGTGGCCAACGCCGAGGTATGGGTTACGCTGGCACTGCCCCTCCTGCTTGGCTTTGGGCTGGTGTGGCTGCATCCGCGCGTGTGGCCGCGGCTGGGCGATTTGCCAGACCGCATCAGTCGCTTCAGCCAACTTGAATGGCTCTTCAATCTGACGGTATGGGGCATTGACTACAGCGCTCAGATCGGCAAGCATGGGCTGCGCGTGGTCGAAGGCGCCGGCTATGTCGGGTGGGCGCTCGCCATCGTGTTGCTGGGATTGCTATTGGTGCGCTGATGGGATTTTCTCCGTTCTCCGCAATTGGTCTGTTGTTGGCAAATGGGCCGGGCATTCTGTTGCTGTCGGCGCTGACGGCGAGCATTGTGCTGTTTTGGGATTGGCGTTGGGCGCTGTCCGCGGCCGTGATCGTCCTGCTGGCCCTGAGCAGCATTGGCGCAGCGCTCCACACCTTAAGTCCGCTGGTCACCGCCGGTCAATGGCTGGCGAGCGTGGTGGCAGGCGTGTTGTTAGGCTTGGCCGGTCGCTTCCATCCTGCCGCTGCCAACACGCACACGAACGGCAACTGGATTCTCCGCTTAATTGCGCTTGGGTTTATGGTGGGTGCGTGGTGGGTGATCGATCCTGGCGTCAGCCTGCCCCTCTTTACACAAGGCGAGACTGACTTGATCTTCTGGCTCGGCCTGTGTGGCTTGTTGATCGTGAGCCTTTCATCGGCGCCGCTGCATACAGGCATCGGGCTGATGTTGATGATGGCGCCGCTCCAGGCGATCGCTGCAGTCTTACTGCCGGGTTCGGGCATGGCGCTCCTTGTCAGCATCGCACAGATCTTGCTTGCGCTTAGCTGCGCGTATCTTGTCCTGGCGCAGCCAAGCCTGGTGCGCGCATCGCGCCGGACGCTGCCACTTCCCGGCGAAACCACGCCGACGCCACTGCCGGCACAAACGATCCAGCCGGCGCAAACGACCCAGTCAGCGCAAACAACCCAGACGGGCCAAACGCCGCTGCGTTTCCCTAAGCCGCGCCAGCAGCAACCCGCATCGCTTGCGACCGGCGTCACCCCCAACCCTGGACAGGAGCCACAAGCGCCGGTGGAGAAAAGCGCATGACGCCAGTGAATGCCGCGGGACTGCCGTTCCTGCTCTTGATCTTTGGTTTCTACCTGGTTGCTGCAGGCGCCAGCTTTTACCTGCGCGCCTGGGGGCGTTGGGTGGCGCTTGGCGGCGCCGTTGCCGCCCTGCTGGTTGCGGCATGGCTTTGGTCGCTCGACTTGAGCCTGCCGCTCTGGGTGCTGCCGACGGGGTGGACCGTGGACTTGGAAGCGCCGCTCCAACTTTCAGGCTACACGTTTCAGCTTCAAGCGACTAACGCACCGGTCATTGCAATTTATTTGCTGATCGCCGCGCTGTCGCTGCTCATCCATGCTTTATCCGGCGCCGATGACGCTTTCCCTACGCTCGTCTGGTTGATCGCAGGGGG
>Ga0073899_10000238_pt1 | contig 50823 bp, 48 predicted proteins | sample KloWWTmetaKNB5Ph_FD_88975 | JGI IMG/M metagenome (GOLD analysis project Ga0073899, IMG submission 88975) | Active sludge microbial communities from Klosterneuburg, Austria, studying microevolution and ecology of nitrifiers - Klosterneuburg... | ecosystem: Engineered > WWTP > Aerobic digester >... | reverse complement strand
CAGCCGACGCACACAGTGCCCACACGCGAACTCAGCCGACGCACACAGTGCCCGCCCGCGAACTCGGCCCTCGCTCGACAGTGCCCGCCCGCGAACTCAGCCGACGCACACAGTGCCCGCGCACCAACCCAGCCATCGCACACAGTGCCTGCCCGCGAACTCAGCCGACGCACACAGTGCCCTCGCGCGAACTCAGCCCTCGCTCGACAGTGCCTGCGCGCGAACCCAGCCAACGCACACTAGTGCCCACGCGCGAACTCAGCCCTCGCTCGACAGTGCCTGCCCGCGAACTCGGGTCTGCGCACGACAGTGCACCCGATCTTCTCTCTGCCGAATACGCGGTGCAAGGGATCCGAGACACCGAACGAAGCGCTATGTTTCGGGAACAAGCACATGAACATGACAGCGACGTTCGAGGAATCGAAGGCTTGGCAGCGTGCCGGAGAGCTGTTGGCGCTGCTGGAGACCCATTTCGGCGACAGCAAGCGGTTCTGGTTCAAGGACCAGTTGCTTCGAGCCTCATTGTCCATCATGAACAACATCGCCGAAGGCCATGGGCGGCCCACGAAAGCGGATCGCAACAGATATCTGGTCATCGCGAAGGGTTCATGCAATGAGGTGCGGTCGATGCTCCACCATGCCCGTCGGATGGAGTACATGACCAAGGCCGATGTGGAAAGGGCCTTCGGGCTGTGTCAGGAGATCGGCCGGTTGTTGTTCTCGTACATGAGCCCGACCACTCGTCGGTTCGGGCACCTCCCCGGATTTGGTGGGCTCCTGGTCGTCGCCAGTTGGATCGAGGTGATGCTCACGCCCTCTTCTTTCGCTGGTTGAAGGTTCACCGCAAGTGGGCTGAGCCTGCGGGGAGGACTGTCCACTGGTGCGGGGAGCTGAGCTTGCGCGAGCGCCACTGTCCACTGTCGCGGGGTGCTGGGCTAGCGGGGAGGACTTTCCACTGGTGCGGGGAGCTGAGCTTGCGTGAGCGCCACTGTCCACTGTCGCGGGGTGCTGGGCTAGCGGGGAGGACTTTCCCCTGTCACGAGGTGGTGGTATCTGGGGGGAGTCTCCTCGCATTTCCGAGCTTCGCCCCGTGGGACGTGTGATGGCCATCGACCCGGGAGCCCGGCGCTGCGGCCTGGCCGTCACCGACCCCCTGCGGATCATCGCCAGCGCGCTGGACACCGTGGACACGGCCGACCTGCCCGATTTCCTGCAACGCTACCTGGCCAAGGAGCCGGTGGACGGGTTCGTGGTCGGTGTGCCCCGCGGGCTCGACGGCAACGCCACGGATGGCACCGCCCCCGCGATGGCCGTGGTGGAGGCGCTGCGCACGGCCTACCCCCAGTGCTTCGTGGAGGAGGTGGACGAACGGTTCACCAGTGTGCTGGCCGAGCGCACCCTGCTGGCCAGTGGCAAGGGCCGACAGGCCCGGCGCGACAAGGGCCAGTTGGACCGCATCAGCGCCACCATCCTCCTGCAGGACTGGCTGGCGCGCCATTCCCGGTAGCGGCCTCGGAGCCAGGCATACCATCCGCTCTTCATCGGACCAGGGTGGCCCATGACGGCGGACCACGCCTGAACACGGGTGCATACATTCACTTCAAGTGCTCGCTGGTCGCGCCGTTGATCTCATCCGTGTTCTTCCGTGTCCATCCGCGGTTGAAAGGAAGGGGGCGGATCGGCTGCGGTGGCGACAGTACGGCGGCGGTCGGTCCTTGGGTTATTTTTGCGCGCTTTGTCCGCCGGCCGGCGGACAGGTCTCGACCGCATGATCCTTCCCATCCGCGCCTACGGCGACCCTGTTCTGAAGAAGGTGGCCCAGGACATCGAGCCCGGGCATCCCGGCCTTGAGCAGCTGGTCGCGGACATGTTCGAGACCATGTACGCCGCGAACGGTGTGGGCCTGGCCGCTCCGCAGGTGGGCCATAGCGTCCGCCTGTTCATCGTGGACGCGTCGCCCTTTGCGGAGGATGAGGACGGCAAGCCCGAACCCGAACACGCGCACCTGATCGGCTTCAAGAAGGTCTTCATCAACCCCTACATCGTGGAGGAGGAAGGGGAGGAGTGGCCCTTCGAGGAAGGCTGCCTCAGCATCCCCGGCATCCGCGAGGAGGTCTCGCGCCAGCCGCGGATCGTCCTGCAATACCAGGACGAGGCCTTCAAGGAGCACGAAGAGACCTTCGAGGGCTTCGCTGCGCGCGTGATCCAGCATGAGCATGACCACCTGGACGGCATCCTGTTCACCGACCACCTGGCCCCGTTGCGGCGCAAGCTGCTGCAGGGAAAGCTGCGCGACATCTCGCGCGGGCGCACCGATGCCAAGTACAAGATGCGCTTCCCCCCGTTGAAGACCACACGATGAGGACCCTGTTGCTCCCCGGCCTGCTGGCCCTGCTGATCACCGCCTGCGGTGGCGGCGCTTCCGAAGCACCCACCACCGGCGACCCTGCAAAGCTGCCCGCCCCCGAGATGGGCGCGCGCATCCGCAGCATGGAGGACACGCTGTTCGCCAAGACGGTGTTCGACCGCCGCGGTGCGCAGGCCCTGCTGGATGTGTACAAGGCCTTCGCGAAGGCCTATGCCACCGACAGCATGGCCCCCGAGTATCTGTTCCGCGCCGCAGGCATGAGCAAGGGCCTGGGCCAGCCGCAGGACGCCGTGCAGCTGTACGACCGCATCATCAAGGAGTATCCGAAGTGGAGCCGGCTGGCGGACACCTACTACCTGCGCGCCTTCACCATCGATGCCGATCTGAAGGAGAAGGGGCGCGCCAAGACCGCCTACGAGGAGGTGATCGCGCGCTTCCCGGAGCACCGTTTCGCGCAGGATGCGAAGGCGATGATCCAGAACCTGCACTACACCGACGAGGAGCTGATCGAGCGGTTCCGCCGCATGAACGACAGCATCGACGCGGCGAAGGGCAGAACCTCCTAGACCGAGGTCTCCTGTAGCGCGGGGCTCCACTGGTGACGTCCGCCCCGCACGATGCCCAGCGGCCGGCCCGTGAGCTGCTGGCCGAAGAAGGGTGAGTTGTCCGCCCGGCTCACCGCAGCGGCCTTCTCATAGGTCCAGCTTTCTTCCGGATCGAAGAGGGTGAGCTCGGCCGCCGAACCTTCCGCGATGTGCTGCACCGGCAGCCCGAGCGCCTTCCGCGGGCCATGGGTGAAGCGTTCGATGATGCGCCGCAGGCTCATGTGGCCCTTCAGCGCGGTGTTCGCCACGGCGAAGGCGGTCTCGATGCCGCTCATGCCGAAGGCGGCCTGTCCGAACTCCACCTTCTTGTGCTCGATGTCCTCCGGCCGGTGATCGCTGACGATGGTGTCGATGGTGCCGTCCTTCACACCATCCCGCAAGGCCTCGATGGTGGCCGCATCGCGCAGGGGCGGCATCACCTTGTACACGGTGTCGAAGCCGCGCAGGCAGCCGTCGTCCAGCAGCAGGTGGTGCGCTGCCACCGAGGCGGTGACCGCCAACCCCTTGGACTTGGCCGCACGCACGAGCGCCACCCCTTCGGCTGTGCTGATGGTGGCGGCGTGCAGGCGCGAAGCGGTGTACTCCAGCAGGGCGATGTCGCGGCCCAGTCGCACCTGCTCGGCCAGCGGCGCCACGCCCCGCATGCCCAGCCGCGCGCTGAGCGGGCCTTCGTGCATCTGCCCCCGGCCCAGCAGGTCGGGGTCCTGCGGAAAGGTGATCACCGTTCCGCCGAAGACGCCGGCGTACTGCAGGGCGAGCAGCAGCAGCCGCGGATTGCGCAGCGGCTCCTGGTCGTCCGTGAAGGCCACCGCGCCGGCCCGGTGCATGTCGTAGAGCTCGGCCAGCTGTTGCCCCTGCAGGCCTTTGCTCAGCGCACCCAGGGGCAGCAGTCGCACGAGGTGGCCCTCGGATCTGCGAAGCAGGTGCTCCACCCGGCTGCTGTCATCGATGACCGGATGGGTGCTGGGCAGCACCGCCACGGATGTGAAGCCTCCGGCGGCGGCGGCGTCCAACCCGTTGGTCAGCCCTTCCTTGGTCTCTTCGCCCGGCTCGCGGAAGTGGGCGCGCAGGTCGACCCAACCGGGGGAGGCGTGGAGCCCTGTTCGCCGGATCTCGAACGCTTCACCCTTCGGCAACCGCTGCCCGATCCGCGTCACGCGACCGTCCTCCACCAGCACGTCCACATCCTGGCCGTGGACGGGGCCTCCGGGGTCGATCACGTGCACCTGGCGAAGCAGCAGTCGGCTCATGGGCTTGTGCGGATCAGGATGGTCTCGATGGCTAGGAAGAGCAGGGCGAGCAGGATGAACCATGGCCACAGCTTCGTGCCGCCGTCCACCTCGTTCAAACTTAGCACGGCGCCGGCTTGTGGAGCGTCCAGCACACGGTAGGCGGTGAGCCCGCGCTGGGCGAGCTGCTCGCGGAGCTCCTCCACGGTCATCAGGTCCCGCGAGGCTTCGGCCCGGTCGTTCACCAGGGCGATCATGGCCACGGTGTCGGTGCCCTGCTTCACCGCGTAGGGTCCGGCCTGCAGGTCATCGCCGCCGAGCATCAGTTCGGTGCCTCCGGCACCCCGACGCGTCTCGGCCACCCAGGTGCGGCCTTCTGGTCCCGCGAGGGTGAACCCGGCCTCTCCGGCGGGCGGTACACCGGGCAGCGGCAACTGCCGTTCGGCGCCCAGCACCTGGTACAGCGGGCCCGAGCTGCGGCTGGTCTCCGCCATGCGCAGGAGGGTGGTGACGAACAGGGCGTGGCGGATGAGCCCGCCGCCGGCATCGGTGAGCGGGGAGGCGCCCACCAGCACGCGGCCGTCGCCGGAAGCCGAGAGGGCCAGGTAGGGCTGCCCGTCCACCGTGCGCAGCAGGGCCGTGGCCCCGGCGGCGGTGCGCAGGGCGTACCGGAGCCGCACGGCGGGCAGGTCCACGTTGCGTGGCAGGTGGGTGAACACCTCGCGGTAGAAGGGCAGGTCGAGGTCGATCCGGTCCACGACGAGGGAAGCCGTATCCCGCGCGCCGAACTGCCCCGCACCCAGGGCGGCCAGCAGGGCGTTGTGATCGGCCACCGGCGGTTCCTTCGGGGGGAACAGGGCCACGGAGGCCCCGGCGGCCACCCGGTCGCGCAGTTGCTGGGCCAGCCCACCGGGAACGGCGGTGCCGTTCACCACCACCAGGTCGGCCCCCTCCACCTGCGCCGGTTCCACGGCGCGCAGGTCGACGGCGGTGACCACGTAGCTGCTGTCGCTGCGGAACACGGCCTGCAGCGCCTTGTCGCCGTCGGGAAGCGCGCCGCCGATGAGCAGCACCCGGATCCGGTCCACCACGGAATACGCGATGGGCAGCACGTCATCGAACACGATGGGCGGGTCCTGGATGCCGAGCTCGCCCCAGTGCGGTCCGGCGCCCAGTTGTGTGAAGCGGAGCACCGTGTCCACGGCGGAGGTCGCCCGGACGGCGAAGGTGCCCAGGGCCCGCACGCTGCCATCCACCGAAAGGCGCACCGGGATGTCGGTGAGGTCGGCCGTGCCGTGGTTGGTGATGCGGACGTGCAGCGCTTCGGGCCGGCCTGCGCGGCGCACGGGGCCCTCGAACCAGGCGGAATCGATGCTGAGGTCGGCCGCTTCGCCGGGTTGGAAGGGCACGATGAGCACCGGCATCAGCGTGTCGTTCGCCCACGCGTCGAGGTCCACCGCGTGGCGCTGCAGGTCGGTGAGCAGGATCCTCCGGCGCCCCTGCTCGTCGCTCCGCACCAGGGCCTCGCGCTGGCGGGCCAGCACTTGGGACAGCGGGCGGGAGAAGGGTCCGGTCTCCACGCGCGACACGGACTCCAAGGCGTCATCGCGGCCCACGAGCACCTGCTGCCGCGCCTCGTACGTGTTGGTGAGCACCTGGAAGCGGTCGGTGGCGGCCTGGGCGGCGATGAGCTCACCCGCGGCCTTGCGGGCCTGGTCGAGCAGTCGACCGCCGGCGTTCTGTCCGTCCATGCTGTAGCTGTCGTCCACGAACAGGCTCACGGCCTGGCGGCCCGCCACGGCGCCCGCGCCCGAACCGCGGAGGACGGGCTGGGCGAAGGCCAGCACCAGCGCGGCCAGCGCGGCGCAGCGCGCCACCAGCACGGCCCAGTGCCGCACCTTCCGCATGCTGCGCGTGCGGCGGGTCACCTCCTCCAGCAGGCGCACGTGCGTGAAGTCGATCCGCTTGAAGCGGCGCAGCTGGAAGAGGTGGATGAGGACCGGGATGGCCAGGGCGCTGAGCGCCCACAGGAAGGAAGGGTTCAGGAAGGTCATCCGGTGCGCAAAGATGCGGCGGATGACCCGCCCGACCGTCCACGGACCGCACGACCGGTCCTTTCACGCGTGCCGCTGCTGTCAAGCCTTCCGGTCCGATCCGGTGGGTCTTCGGTCGAAGCTCCGGCGTAACTCATCGAAGGGAGCCTGCGTAACAGCCGCGCAAAGTGCCTCGCTCATGAACGCCTCCCGGTCCCTCCTTCTCGTGTCCATCGCCGCCTGCATCCCCGCCGTTGCGCAGTTCGGGGGCGGTCACGAGTTCACCGTGGAAGGTCCGCAGAGCCTCGAGCTCGTGGACCTCACCAACGATGGTGCGCGCGACCTGCTGATCGGCAGCCGCAACGGCCTCGTGGTGCACGTGAACCTGGGGCAGTCCTTCGGTCCGGCGCAGAGCTGGAACACCACCGACGTGGTGGGCCACGCCACCGATGTGGACGGCGACGGCTGGATCGACATCGTGGGTTGCAACGAACAAGGCAACAGCATCACCTGGTACCGCAACGTGGGCACCTTCGGCCTGGGCCCCGCCGAGGTGGTGGGCAACGGCCCCACCGCGCTGGCCATCGCGTCCGGTGACCTCGATGGCGATGGCGATACCGACCTGCTGATCACCACGACCAACGGTCAGCTGCGCTGGATGGAGAACACCAACGGCCACGGCCAGTTCAACCTGGGCGGCATCGTGGCCGGCCCGGTCTCCGCCGAGCGAGCCGAGGCCTTCGACCGCGATGCGGACGGCGACCTGGACGTGGTGTGGAACGACCCGCTGACCCACGAGCTCCGCTGGTGCGAGAACCTCGGCGGCGCTTCCTTCGCCCCGCCCGCCGTGCTCGGCGCCGTGGGCATCGGAGCCCCGCGCGACCTGGACAACGACGGCATCGTGGACCTGGTGATGGCCAGCGCCCCCGACCAGCAGCTGCAGTGGCAGCGTGGCCTCCCCAACGGCTTCGCCCCGCCCCAGCCCCTCAGTGCCGCCTCGGCGGTGAGCGACCGCGTACTGGTGCAGGACCTCGACCTGGACGGTGATCTCGATGTGGCCGTGGCCTCCCACACGCTCGACGAGATGGCCTGGTACGAGCACCTCGATGGCCAGGGCTCCTTCGGCCCGCGCCAGGTGATCGCCACCGGCATCGTGGACCCGCACCTGCTGGTGGCCGGTGACGTGGACGGCGACGGCGATGCCGAGCTGTTCACCGCCTCGGTGACCCAGTACCGCGTGGTGTACTTCGACAACCTGGCCATCGCAGGCAACAGCATCGTGGGCCGTGTCTTCAACGATGTGAACGCCGACGGCGTGTTCAACGGCAACGACCATGGCCTGTACAATATCCGCGTGGAGGCCACCGACGTGCCGGCCACCTTCACCAACCACAGCGGCATGTACAGCTTCAACGCGGTCCCCGGCCCCTACGCCGTGTGGCTGCCGCCCGTCACCGGCTGGACGAACACCACGCCCGACCTGTACAATGTGACGGTGACCGCCCAGAACAACACGGCCCTGGAGCGCGACTTCGGCCTTCACGCGGATCAGGACGTGGTGGCCCTGGGCCCCGTGCTGACGCCGGGCGACATCCGCTGCAACGAGGTGGTGCCATACTGGATCACCGTGTCGAACACCGGCACGATGACCGCCGATGTCACCGCCGCCCTGCACCTCGACCCGCTGAGCACCTTCGCCGGGGCCATTCCCGCGGCCGACGCCGTGGTGAACGGTGTGCCGCAGTGGACCTTCGTGAACGTGCCCGCCACCCACGCGCGCCAGATCCAGGTGCTGGTGGTGATGCCGGATGAGAACCACGTGGGCGAGCAGCTCGATGACTCGCTGGCCGTGGTGGCCCTGGTGAACGGTGTGGCCCATCCATCCTCCGCCACGGTGGACAGCGAGGTGGGATGCGCGGTGGACCCCAACGACAAGCAGGTGCTGCCGCGCGGTACCGGTCCGGAGCACCTCACCGACATGGGCAGCACGCTGGTGTACACCATCCGCTTCCAGAACACCGGCAACATGCCGGCCGGGCAGGTGGTGCTGGTGGACACGCTTGATCAGGACCTCGACCTCTCCTCGCTGCGCATCCTGGGCTCCAGCCACGTGCACACCGTGTCGCTGAGCGATGACGGCCTCCTCGTGGTGACCTACCCCGACATCCAGCTTCCGGACAGCGCAAGCGACCCCATCGGCAGCCAGGGCTATTTCACCTTCAGCATCGCACACCACGCCGGGCTGGCCGAAGGTGCCACCGTGCACAACAGCGCCGCCATCCACTTCGACCAGAACGCACCCATCCTCACCAACACGGTGCTGAACACGCTCACCTTCGGTACTGTGGGGGTGGAGGAGCATGACGCTGCTGCGCCGCCCGCCATCACCGTGGTGCCCAACCCGGTGAGCAGCACGGCCACCATCCTGCTCGATCAGGCCTTCCAGGGCCGCTTGGAGCTGGTGCTCGTGGATGCCTCTGGCCGCGAGGTGCGCCGCCTGCAGCGCCGATCGACGACCGTGGTGCTGGACCGCAGCGGACTGGGCGGCGGGTTGTACATGCTGCACGCCCGCGACGAGGCCGGCCACGCCGCCACCGCCACCGTGCTCATCGAGCGCTGAGCGCCCCGTTGACGCCGAGCCCGAACAGCGCCAGGTCGTACTTCACCGGATCCACAGGGTCGAGCTGGCGGAGGTTCTCCGTGAGCTCGACCACGCTTTTCCAGTCGTCCTGAGCGCGCGTGAGCAGCCCCAGCTCGCGCGCCACCCGCCCCGTGTGCACATCCAGCGGAACCATCAGGTCCGCCGGGCGGATCCGGGTCCACAGCCCGAGGTCGACCCCCTCGGTGGGCGTGCGCACCATCCACCGCAGGAACATGTTGATCCGCTTGGCGTTGCTGCCGCGCGAGGGATCCGCCACATGCTTGCGCGTGCGGGCCGGGTGCCGTGGCTCGAAAAAGCGCGCCTTGAACCGCGCGATGGCCGTTCCCATGTCGCCCACGGTCCCGTCCAGCAGGAAGGACTCCTCCATGCCGCCGTGCGCGCGGCGAAGGTGCCGCAGGCCGAGCACGAACTGCCGCAGGTCCGTTCCGTTGAAGGTGCGATGCACGAAGGAGGCCAGCTGCGCCAGCTCGCGGGCGGAGGCCGAATCCACGAAGGCGCCGGGCTCTCCCTCCATCAGTCGGACCAACCGCCAGGCGTTCGCGATGGTGGTGCGCCGTTGCCCCCAGGCGATCGTGGCCGTCAGGAAGCCGATGACCTCCGCATCGCTCCGCGTGGCGAACGAGCGCGGCACCTGCAGCGGGTCGTGCTCCACGAAGGCCGACGTGGCGTAGCGGCGGTAAGCCCCGTCCAGCAGGCGGCGGATATGGGCGTCGGGGACCTCGTTCGGCACGGCGCAAGATGGCGACCATCGGCTACCTTGGGTGCATCTTTCCGTCCGCGATGCGAACCCTCATCCTTTCCACCGTCCTGCTGGCCCTCGCAGCCCCTGTCGACGCACAAACGCTGTGCAGTGCCCAGGGCAACGTGATCCTCTACTCCAACTACGACGGTGGACCGCTCGTGATCAATGTGGATGAGAACATCCCCGACCTGCGTGTGGGCATCGTGAGCTACGAGTTCGTGAAGATCGTCTTCACCGGCCCCTTCGCCGGCAACGTCACCCAGGTGATCTACGCGGGCTACAACGGCAGCAACGATCACTGCGGCATCGGCTCCGGCACGAGCGTCACCATCAACGGGGCCCCGAACGCGGTGACCGATGTGCGCTTCGCGCCCGCCTCCACCTTCGCCAACAGCAACGGGAACAACAGCATGATCTGTGCCTACTCCTGCGACATCAACTCCAACCAGGGTGGCTGCAACACGGCCGATCAGGTGGCCCACTATTTCCTCACCGAGTTCGGCGGGATCCTGCGGTATCACCTCACGCAGTACGGATGCTGGACGGGCACCCAGGCCGTATCCACCGGAGGCAACTGCTGCGAGGATCCGCTGGCCACCTCCCTGCCGGACCACACAGAGCCCCTGCGGATGCAGCGCAAGGACGACCGCTACGAGCTGTGGGATGTGGCCGGGGTGCGGGTGCTGGACGCTGCCGGCCGTGTGGTGCTGGATCGCACCGCCTCGGGCGGCCGGGTGGTGTTCGACGTCTCCGGTTGGAGCCCGGGCAGCTACATCGTGATGGAGGCGGCCGATGAGCGCGCCGTGCGGTTCGCGGTGATGCCCTGACGTGGAATGCCCCGCATCTTCCTTCAAGGACGGTCCACCTTCATGAACCGGGCCCGCAAGGGCGGCCCGTCCGTAGCGCGGTAACGTGCGCTGTACGCTCCTGCCGGCAGGTCTTCGATCCACAACCCCGACCCGCCCTGAACCACCCGCCGCAAGGTCCTTCCCAACGCGTCGGTCAGTTCGACATCGAACGACACGCCGGACCCGGCTCCCGGGAGGTGCACCATGTCGGTGGCCGGGGAAGGGTAGGCGTGCACGGTCCGCTCCGGGGATGCGTCCACACGTCCGGTGCTTCCGCATTCCGGGGCGGTGGTCACGGTCCTTGGAACGAGCGTCAGTGCCTGCGAGGCGGACTGGATGCCGGGGGCCGCAGTGAGGGTCGGACCTGGAATGGTCTGCACGGCCAAGGTCCCCTGGACGATCGGTGCGATCAGCATGCTGTCACATGCCGGACCAGCGGACAGGTCGAACCGTTCGCGGGCATGCGGCGCGCTCGTCCAGCTGGTGTCCGGCAGGACCCGTGAGACCAGATGAGCGCCATCGCTCCCCAAGCCGAAGCCGAAGACACTTCGCGTGAGGCCGTCGCTGAGCTTGAACGCGCTCAACAGGTCGGCATTGGGGTCGAGATGAATGAACGCATGGTCGGGTCCCATTCCCGCGAACATCCAGAAGGTGCCGTCCGGAGCGCGTTGCACATCGCGCAGGTGGATGTTGCCCGGCGCGGTGAAGGAACGTCCTGCCGTAGCCTGGCCCTGCGCATCGATCAGGATCGCGAACATCCCACCGGGTCCGTTGGGATCGAGGCCCTTGCCGAACAGCCATGTGCCGTTCGGGTCCGGGAGGAGCGCACAGGGATCCCCGCCCACTTGGAAGACATCGTGCTCGATGCCGGTGGCGAAGTAGCGCACCCACTGAACGCTCCCGGAAGCGTTCACGCTCAGCACCCCCAGGAGGTCGGTGTACCCGAAGCAGAGCCACAGGTCTCCGTTGGGCTGTTCCAGCACGTTGTAGGTGATCTTGTCGAGGGAGTTGAACCCGGTGAGGTTGCCCGGCTCGGGGTACCGTTTCGTCCAGAGCACGCTGCCGCTCAGGTCCAGCTTCGTCAGGTGCAGGTCGAAGTCGCTCCCGGGCATGAGCACGCTGCGCCATCCAACGGCCACACAGTTCCCGTCCGCGGTGAGGATGACGTCGGACACGGGCATCCCCAGGTCCCTGCTCCACACGAGGGCACCAAGGGTGTCCACCAGCGCCACGGCCCCCTTCGACGGGTACCAGCCCTGCACGGCGCAAAGCAGGGTGCCATCGCCGAGGTCGTGCACCGCGCCGATGCCCGATTCCCCGATCCCGCCGAACTCCACGCGTCGCTCCCAGGCCAGCATACCTTGCGGATCAAGCATGCCCACTGAGCCGAAGATGGGCGCGGAGGCCCCGGCGCCGAAAAAGACCGTGGACCCGCTCGGAAGGGACAGGAACTGCTCGCTCACCGCCGGGTACTGCGCATGCACGTACCGGTTGTGGAACAAGGACTGGCCAAGGACGAGTTGGTACGAAAGGCTGATCAGCGCAAGCACGCCGAACAAGGGACGGGATGCGGTCATGGTCAGTGGACGTTCGATCAGGGGTCGGGTGGCCTCGTCGCGGAGGGGAAGGCCCGTCTTCCCTTAGCGGCCTCGTTCACTGTGGCCTGGATGCGTCGGGCCCGGGTCTCCTCGGTGCGTGCGGCCCCGATCCAGGTGAGCAGCATCATGCAGGCACTGGGGGACATGCTGTCGAAGAAGGTCCGTGATCGCGCTCGCCGGTCGAGCGCCCGGGCCAGGTCCGCAGGCATCTCCAACGCCTCCGCGTTGTCGAGCGTGTTCCACGACCCGTCGGCCTTCGCCGCATCGACCTTGGCCCGGCCCGCCGCGGTCATGCGGCCTTCGGCCTCCAGCCGAACGATGTGTGCCTTGTTCAGTCTGTTCCACACGCTGCGGGGCTTCCGCGGCGAGAGGTACAGCATGGTGCGCTCCGCATCGAGCTTGCGCGGCAGGCTGTCGATCCAGCCGGAACAGAGCGCCTCGTCCACCACCTGCGCGTAGGACACGTGCTTCCCCGGCGTGGCCACCTTCCACCGCACCAGCCAGATGCCCTCGGTGCGCCGGTGGTGCTTGTGCAGTCAGGCCCTCCACTGCGCGCGGCTCGTCACCTCCACGCGCTCCAGCCCATCGAGCTTGGTGATCCGCTTCATCGGCCCAAGCCCGGCAGTTCCATCACCTGATAGCCGTCCAGGCTGAAGACGCCCGCATCCACGGTGCCGATGACCACATCGTGCAACGTGCAGACCATGCGGTCGGTGCCGTTGGCGTCCACCCACTCGAACTCCAGCGGGAAGCCCTGCACATCGGCCATGCGCCGGGTGAGCTCCGGGTCGCCCGCGCCCACCACACGCTGAAGGTCCGCGAAGGGCGACGGCAGGTCGTGGGCCACCCAGCCGGTCCAGACCCCGTCCGCGCCGCGGGCGATCACCTTCACGCAGCGGTGCCCGGCGATGTCCCGGGTCTCGCTGGTCACCTCCACGCGGGGCTGCTCCGTGCGGCCGGGATCGGCCATCACCACCTTCTTCTTGCGCATCTTCATGGCCATGCGGGCGCCCTGTCCTTCGGGCATCAGCATGTACTGCCACCTGCCCTTCAGGTCCACCAGGCTGCGCATGGCCGGGTTGCCGGCCGCAACCGCCTCGGTGAGCACCTGATCGGCGCTGCTCCAATACCGCAGGGTGGTGGGGCTGGTGCGCTGTTCCTCCGTGCCCCGGTAGATGCGCGTCTCCATGCGGAACGAACCGATGAACCGGTTGGGGGTGAACGGGTCGTTGTCGTCCACCAGGTTGACCCCTTCGCCCAGGGGAAAGGAACCCGGGAGTCCGGATGGGACCTGGGCGGTGGAGCAGTGCGCAACAGACAGGGCGGCGCAGAACAGGAGCAAACGCATGGCTGAAGGGATCAGGGTGTGCGTGCGTACCGCGAAAGTACCGGAGCCAGAAGGCCGGCCCAGCGGTCATAACCTTCCGCATTGAGATGAACACCGTCGTAGGTGAGGACGGGGTCGATCATGTCCCCTTGGGCGAACGCGGCATACAGCGGCAGCAGCTCCGCACCGGTGCGCTTGGCCTGGTGCTGGATCGCGTCGTTGCAGCGGCGTACGGCAGGGTCCATGCCGCGGTCCGCGGTGGGCAGCAGCTCGTCCAGCAGGATGGGGGCAGCCGGGTGGGCCGACCGCAGCGTGTCCAACAACGCGGCCAGGTCCGCCTCGACGCGTTCGACGGGCCGCTCCTTGAAGAGGTCGTTGATGCCCACATGAACCACGATCAGCGCCGGTGCAGGCCCGCAGCTGAAGCGCACGCGCCGGGTCACGTCCTCGATGGTGCTCGCGCTCACGCCCCGGTTCACCACGGGCAGCTGCGGGAACAGCTCGGCGACCGGAAAATGCTCCAGGTGGCTGTCGCCCAGGAAGACGATGGCTCCGCTGTCCGGGATCAGGCGTTGGAACAGGTCGTTGCGGGCTTGCTGCCGGTCGCCCGTGTACCGATGCATCCCTTCGGGGCCGCGCCAGGCCTTCATCGCCAGGTAACCCGCGTTGGCAGCGGCCAGGGCGATGAGCAGGCCGAGCACGAGGCGGAAGCTCCGCCGTGAGGGACCGGGCCTGGGGTCGGTCATGGGTCCAAGGTAACAGGACCGGATCCCCGTTGGGCATGTTCCGCTTGCGCTCGGCCAAGCAGGCCTGCTCCCCGTTCAGCGTCAGGAGGACCTCCCGCCATCAGGACGGGTCGTGCGGAGGTGTCACCGCTCCGATGCACGTGGGACCATCGCGTTCGAGTCCACACTCTGCTGGACCATCGCCGGACCGGTCCGTGGTCCAACGGCATGGATCTCCTCCAGGATGCGTCGGCCCACTGATGGCCTGAAGTGCGAGCTTTCGAAATAGTTGTGCACGTCCGAAGTGTACTCGTTGACCCCGGAATGGTCGAACACGTGCTCCGCGCCGAAGATCGCGCGTAGAACAGCCAGGTCCTTGGCATCGATGCGCTTCTGGTCGTAAAGTGGGCTGATGACGATCGCGTATCGCGTTCCGTCCCGATCGAAAGCACCGCGCACCTCCCTTAGCGCATGGACGTGCTCCGGAGCGATCATGGCGGGGTAGCTCTGCACCGCCGTGGCGGCCCGCTCCGGGAAGAGATCGGCATTCTCTCTGTAGTAGCGTTCGGGGTCGGCCTCGATGATGGTCTCCACAGGGATCCCGCGCTCCATGCTGATGGGGTCGAAGGAATGGCTGTTCGTGAAGGTGAGGACGTCCAACATATAGGGCCGCTTCCGTCCGGTGAGCCTGTGATCCAGATACTTCACGAAGAAGAGGTTCGAGAAATACGCCGATAACATGGTCTTATGGAAGGCATACCTGCTTTCACCGGAGACCCGGGGATCCTTGATGTACAGCGCATCACTGCTGTTCTTCATGGGGGCGAACGTGTGCAGCGGACAGATCAGCAGAAGGGCATGAGCGATCCGCCCCCCTGTGCTCCTGATCAGCCGGACCTTGCCACGGATGCCGAACAGGCTCTCCTTGTTCGCGTCGAATGCGAATGGAACGGCCTCGGCCGGGAGGTATGTGCGCCAATCGGTGAATCTGAACGCCATGGTCCGGGAACTGCCGAACAGGAAGGCATCATAGTGCATGCTGTCCTTCAGGGTCAGGTAGGCCGTGGTTCCGATGTGGTCCTTGTTCAGACTGACCACGCAGTTCTTCGTGGGATCCCGGTAGGTCCGCAACACCCTGAACGGGTCAGTGATGAAGTAGGACGCGACGATCGACAGCACAGGGACCGCGATGGGCAGCGAGCGGAGCAGCAGGCGCTTCATGTTGCGCAACAGGTCAGAACTGGAAGTAGATGAACTGCTGCTCCTGTCCAGCCATGGTGAGGAGCAACGCCATGATCAGATAGTAGAGTCCCCAGCGGAAGGGTCCGCGCCATCGAGTTCCCAGGCCGGCCAGTGCATGGTCCTGAACCCGACCGGACCATTCCACAAGAACGAGCAGTCCGATCATCGCGAACAGCAACGGCACGTTCCCGCTGAGGGCATAGCCGGCCGCAGGACGATACGAACCCGGCGTGACAAGACCTCTCAGCATGGATCCGAGATACGCGAACGCATGTTCCAGGCTGGCGGCGCGGAAGAACACCCATGCGATCAACGTCAGGAAGAAGGTCCCGCTCATCTGGGTCAGCTCACGCCAGGTGGGCAGTGATCGACCCTCGGCCACGGTGTCCAGATGCCTGCGGTTCCGGCCCCGGAGCAGGAGGGGGGTGAAGTAGATCGCGTTCAGTGCACCCCAGGCGATGAAGGTCCAATTCGCACCATGCCAGAAACCGCTCACGATGAAGATGATGAACGTGTTCCGCAGACTTGACCAACGCCCCGATCGACTGCCACCCAAGGGTACGTACAGGTAATCGCGGAACCAGGAGGACAGGGAGATGTGCCAGCGGCGCCAGAACTCCCCGATGTCGCGGCTGAAGTACGGGTAAGCGAAGTTCTTCAGGAGTTCGATCCCCATGAGCCTGGCCGATCCGAGGGCGATGTCCGAGTACCCCGAGAAATCCCCGTAGATCTGAATGGCGAAGAAGAAGGCGCCCAATAGGAGCGTTACCCCGGAGAACTTGTCGTGTTGGTCGAAGATCGCATTGGCATGGACCGCGCAGTTGTCGGCGATGACGATCTTCTTGAACAGGCCCCAGAGGATCTGTCGCAGGCCGTCCACCGCCATTTGTGCATCGAATCTCCGGGGGCGTTCCAGTTGCGGCAGCAGGTGGGTCGCCCGCTCGATCGGTCCTGCGACCAGCAGGGGGAAGAAACTCACGAACAGCGCGTAGTTGACGAAGTTGGTCCGCGGTTCGCTGCGACCACGGTAGATGTCGAACACGTAGGAAAGTCCGTGGAACGTGTAAAAGCTGATGCCCACTGGCAATGCCACCTCCAAAAGCGATGGTTCGCATGGCAGACCCATGTGGGCCAATAATTCGCCCATCGAACTTGCGAAGAAATTGTAATACTTGAACGTTCCTAGAAAACCAAGATTGATGATAACACTCGCATACAGCCATTTGCGGCGGGTATTCTGGCTCTTGGCCTTATGTATCCGAAGTCCTGTGAAATAGTCAAGATAGGTGGAGAAACCGAGCAGAAGGAGAAAGCGAGGATCCCATGCTCCATAGAACATGTAGCTGGCCCCCAGCAACATCAGGTTCTGGGCCTTGAGCGACTTGGATGTCAGACCCCAGTAGATCGCCAGGACCAACGGTAGGAAAAGTGCGTAATCGAACGAATTGAAAAGCATGATCTTGCGTTCGTTCCCTTCAGATCACACCGTCCCGTATCACCAGCTTCCGGTCGGCCATATCGGCCAGTTCCTCGTTGTGCGTCACGATCACGAAGGTCTGCCCGAGCTCCTTGCGCAGCTCGAAGAAGAGCTGGTGCAGCTCGCGGGCATGGGCGCTGTCGAGGTTGCCGCTGGGCTCGTCGGCCAGCACCACGCCGGGACTGTTGAAGAGCGCCCGGGCCACGGCCACGCGCTGCTGCTCGCCACCGCTGAGCTGCGAGGGCTTGTGCCGGGCACGGGCGCCGATGTTCAGGCGGTCCAGCAGCTCCTTGGCGCGCGGCTCACAGTCGGCCATGCCGCGCCCGGCGATCAGCCCCGGCATCAGCACGTTCTCCAGCGCGGTGAACTCCGGCAGCAGGTGGTGGAACTGGAACACGAAGCCGATGTGCCGGTTGCGGAAGGCGCTGAGGGCCCTGCTGCCCAGCTTGGTCACCTCCTCACCACCGATCGTCAGCGTGCCGCTGTCGGGCCGCTCCAGGGTGCCCAGGATCTGCAGCAGGGTGGTCTTGCCCGCGCCGCTGGCGCCCACGATGCTTACCACCTCGCCCCGGGCCACGTGCAGGTCCACCCCCTTCAGCACCTCCAGGGGGCCGAAGCGTTTGCGGATGGAGCGGGCGTCGATCATCGCCCCAAAGGAAGCATTCCGGAGCGGGGTTTACTTTCGCCCCGCCAACGCCCGCACCATGAACCTCCACGAGTACCAAGGCAAGCAGATCCTCCAGCAATACGGCGTCACAGTCCAGCGCGGCATCGTGGCCTATAATGCCGACGAGGCGGTGGAGGCGGCCAAGCGCCTCAGCCAGGAGACCGGAACGAAGTTCTGGGTGGTGAAGGCCCAGATCCATGCGGGCGGCCGAGGCAAGGGCGGTGGCGTGAAGCTGGCCAAGAGCACCGACGAGGTACGCGAGAAGGCCGAGGCCATCATCGGCATGATGCTGAAGACGCCCCAGACCCCCCCCCAGGGCAAGAAGGTGCACAAGGTGCTCATCGCCGAGGACATGTACGGCCCAGGCCCCAGCCCCATCAAGGAGTTCTACATGAGCGTGCTGCTCGACCGCGCCAGCGGCCGCAACATCATCATGTACAGCACCGAGGGTGGCATGGACATCGAGGAGGTGGCCGAGCACACCCCCGACAAGATCTTCAAGGAGAGCGTGGATCCCCGGGTCGGCCTGCGCCCCTTCCAGTGCAACAAGATCGCCACCAACCTGGGCCTCACCGGCACGGCGAAGAAGGAGATGGTGAAGTTCGTGGCCGCACTGTACAAGGCCTACGAGGGCTGCGACGCCGCCATGTTCGAGATCAACCCGGTGCTGAAGATGAGCGATGACCGCATCGCCGCGGTGGACGCCAAGGTGCGCCTGGACGGCAACGGCCTGTACCGCCACCCGGAGTACGCCGACATGCGCGACAAGACCGAGGAGGACCCCATCGAGGTGGAGGCCGGTGAAGCAGGGCTCAACTACGTGCGGCTCGACGGCAACGTGGGCTGCATGGTGAACGGCGCCGGCCTGGCCATGGCCACCATGGACATCATCAAGCTCAGCGGTGGCGAGCCCGCCAACTTCCTTGACGTCGGCGGCACCGCCGACGCGGCGCGCGTGGAGAAGGCCTTCCGCATCATCCTGAAGGACGAGCGCGTGAAGGCGATCCTGGTGAACATCTTCGGCGGCATCGTGCGCTGCGACCGTGTGGCGCAGGGCGTGGTGGACGCCTACAGGAACATCGGCGACATCAAGGTGCCGATCATCGTGCGCCTGCAAGGCACCAACGCCGAGGAGGCCAAGAAGCTGATCGACGCCAGCGGCTTGAAGGTGCTGAGCGCCGTGGCCCTGCAGGAAGCTGCGGACCGCGTGAAGGAGGTGCTGGCCTGAGCCGGCTCTCCGGCATCCGGCCGATCGCATGGACCCATGCGCACGACCTGTCCCGCCCCAGCGGGATATCCATGTGGGCGGCTGGTCCTTATTCCCGTAAGGCCTTGCCGTTGTGCATGAAGGCGCGCAGCCTGTCCGCATCGCCCGCCAGCCAGAGCAGGTCGTCCTGCTGCAGCACCATGGCCCCGTCGGGATTGGGGATGCGCTGCGCGTCGCGTTCCAGGCCGGTGACCAAGGCACTGCCTTCCTCGCGGATGCCACTGCTGCGGATGGTGCGGCCGATCAGTGGTGAGCGCGGCAGCACCCTGTACTTCATGAGCTTCATCTCGCACCGCTCCGGCGTGGGGGCGCCGCTCTCGGGCGGGCTCTCGTTCAGCGTGGCACTGGCCGCGGCCAACTGCTCGTCGGTGCCGATGAGCACCAGGTTGTCGCCTGGCATCAACCGTTCCTCCCGCCCGGGCACCTGGATGGTCCGTTCCCCACGCTCGATCAGGGCGATGTTCACGCCATGCCGCTCACGCAGTGAGAGCTCGTGGAGGGTGCGGCCCACCGCTGCCGCGGTGAGGGGGACCTGCACTTCGGCCAGGTGGAGGTCCCAAGGCGCCAATTCGGGGCGTTCGCGGCGCCGTTCGCGTTGTTGGAAGTTGAACAGGAAGTGCCTTTCGAGGCGCTGGTAGAAGGCCTGCATGCCGCGCCGGAAGAGCACCACCGCCAGGGCCAGCAGCAACACGGCCGCCAAAAGGCCCGGGCCGGCACCGAAGAACCGGTTCACCAGCAGGGACAACAGCACCACCGCCGCCACGATGCGCCCCGCTTCGATCATGACGAGAGGACCCCGCAACGCACGCCGGTTGAGCCACAGGTGCCGGTAGGCCGCGCGCTGGATCCGCCGGAAGGTCATGGCCCACACCACGGGGAGCAGCACCGCCAGGGTGAGCAGGCCGGCCACGAGCGCACCGGTCCGGGCGCCCATCCGGGCCGTGGACCAGGGCAGCAGCTGGCGCTCGCCGATCAGGATCACCGACACGCCCAGCACGGCGAGCACGCCCACGTTGAGCCCATAGGCCTGCAGCAGTTTGCGCCAGTCGCTCGTCACCCGCACCTGGTCGGTCTGTTGGCTGTACCGATCCAGTGCCGCCACCCACTGCGGGGGAAGAGTCCTCGTGAGCCACACCGCCATGCCCTCGGAGCCACGGATCATGTATGGTGTCACGAAGGTGGTGAGCACGGAGACGGCCACGGCGATGGGGTACAGCTTGGGGCTGGTGACGCCCAGGGTGAGCCCGAGCGTGGCGATGATGAAGGAGAACTCGCCGATCTGCGACAGGCTCATGCCCGCCTGCACGGCGCGCTTCAATGGCTGGCCGGCGAGCAGGGCGCCCGCACCGCTGCTAAGAGGCTGCCCCAGTACCGTCACCAGGCTGATCAGCAACACCGGGCCCCATTCTTCGCGCAGCACCTGCGGGTCCAGCAGCATGCCCACCGAGACGAAGAAGATGGCCCCGAACAGGTCCTTCACGGGCCGGGTGAGGTGTTCGATGCGCTCGGCGAGCAGGGTCTCGGCCAACACCGAACCCATGATGAAGGCACCGAGCGCAGCCCCGAAGCCTGCCATCACCGCCAGGCTCGCCATCGCCAGGCAGAGCGCGATGGTCACCACCAGAAGGGTCTCGTCGTTCATCAGGCGGCGTGTGCGGGCGAAGAAGGTGGGAATGAGGAAGATGCCGCCACCGGACCAAAGGGCCAGGAAAAGCGCCAGTTTGCTCATCTCAAGGACCAATGCGGTGCCCTCGAACTGGCGTCCCACGGCCACGGTGCTGAGGAGCACCAGAAGCACGATCGCCACCAGGTCCTCGATGACCAGCGCCCCCACCACGAGCCTGGCGAAGCCCCGTGTCTTCAACCCCAGTTCGTCGAAGGCCCGCACGATGATCGTGGTGGAGCTGATCGAGAGGATGCCGCCGAGGAACACGCTGTCCATGCCGCTCCAGCCCAGCAGCTGCCCGGTGGCATAGCCGGCACCCAGCATGAACAGCACGGTGGTGATGGCAGTGACCGCGGCTGCACCGCCCACTTGCACGAGCTTCTTGAAACTGAACTCCAGCCCCAGCCCGAAGAGCAGGAAAATGACGCCGATCTCCGACCAGGTCCGGATGTTCACCTCGTCCGTCACCGTGGGCATGAACTTCACATGGGGGCTGACCAGAAAGCCCGCCACGATGTAGCCCAGCACCAAGGGCTGGCGGATGCGCTTGAACACCAAGGTGGTCACCGCCGCCACGGACAGTATAAGGCCCAGGTCCTGGATCAGCGGTGGCATCTGGCTCACGGGCTCAAGATATCCAGCTCACACCACGGGCCGATGCCTCATCTTCGCGCCGCCCATGAACATCCTCCTGCTGCACGGTGCGCTCGGTACCAAGCGCCAGCTCGCTTTCCTGGCCGATGGCCTGGATCATGCCCATTGCCGCAGCCTCACCTTCACCGGTCATGGAGAGGATGAGCTGCCCGAGGACGGGCTCTCCTTCGATCGGTTCCTGCACGATATCGACACCGCCCTGGAGAAGGTGGATAGCGCTGTGCACATCTTCGGCTACAGCATGGGGGGCTACGCGGCGCTCCTCTGGGCGGCCCGCAACCCCGGCCGCGTGGCCTCCGTCACCACCCTCGGCACCAAGCTGGTGTGGACGCCCGAAGGCCTGCAGAAGGAGCTGAAGAAGCTCGACCCCGCGGTGATGGAGGAAAAGGTGCCCGAGTTCGCCATGGGGCTGGCGGCGGCGCACGGCCCCGAGCGCTGGAAGGAGCTCGTGAAGCGCACTGCCGACCTCATGACCGGCCTGGCCGCGCAGCCCCTGCTCACCGACGAGGTGCTGGCCGCCATCGAATGCCCGGTGCTGCTGATCGTGGGCGACCGCGACACCACGGCCGTTCCAGAGGATACGCTGCTCACCGCCCGCAAGCTGAAGGATGCCGGGGTGATGGTGCTGCCCCGCACCCGCCATCCCTTCGAGGAGGTGGACCTCGACCTGCTGATCACCCAGCTCTCCCGGTTCTGGGAGGGGATGGACGGCGAGTGAGCCTACCGTTCGCGACGGGGTGGTCGCCAGCCGGACAGCACCATGTAGTAGCGACGGTGCTCCGGGCTCACCTGGGCCTCGTTCGTGCGCAGTTCGCCTGATGCCGCGGGACGCTTGCGGTTCCGCACCACCCGCATGGCCTCCAAGGCAAGGTGGTTCTCCGGTCCTTCGAAGGTCTCACCGATGGTGTAGGTGCCGAGGCGCACCGTGTCGCCAGGTGCCAGGGTATGCTCGGCGGGGCCCAGCGTCGGGGAAGGGTTCGTGACGCGCACCCGCACCCTGGCCGCGTGCCGCGTGGCGTTCACCACGAACACTTCGTTCACGAACAGCTTCTGGCAGGGCGCCACCTCGGGCTCGCGGACGGGCACCGGCGTGGGGTTGACGGGCTCCTCCGGATGCGTGAAGGTGGTGCCCGGGTGAGGGATCACGTGCCGATCATCGTGCCCCTGTTCGCTGAAGCCCGTTCGGTTCCCCTGGTCGTCGAAGGTGGTCGTGCTCCGGTACCACTGGATCCCCGCATCGGGTGCATCGCTGAACTCGGACCGGCTCACCGCGCCGTTGGGGTGGTAGCTGAAATGCACCGAGGCGTGCCCGGCGATCCGGCGGGTGTGGTGGTCCACGATCACGGTGCCGTCGCGCTTGAAGGCCCGGCTGCGGCCGAAGCGGCCGTCCTTGTCCGTCCACTCCACGGTGCTCAGCTGGCCGGTGGTGAAGTAGTGCTGCACGACCCGCCCGCTGTCGGTCTCGATGGTGCGCACGCGGCCTTGGGCATGCAGGCCGTGGGCGAGCGCGACGATCAGGATCGGAAGGAGCAGGTTGCGCACGGCCCGAAGGTGCCAAACATCAGGCCAAGCCTTCGCATCTTCGCCGTCTCCGATCCAGGGGCAACGAACATGGCCAAGAAGAAGATCAAGAAGCTGCTCGTCGCCAACCGGGGCGAGATCGCCCTCCGCGTGATGCGCAGCGCCCGTGAAATGGGTATTTCCACCGTGGCCGTGTACTCCGAAGCCGACCGCCACGCGCCCTTCGTGCGCTTCGCCGACGAGGCCGTGTGCATCGGCCCGGCACCCAGCAAGGAGAGCTACCTGGTGATCGACAAGCTGGTGCAGGTCTGCATGGACCTCCAGGTCGACGCCGTGCACCCCGGCTACGGCTTCCTCAGCGAGAACGGGGCCTTCGCCCAGGCGCTGGAGAAGGCGGGCGTGATCTTCGTGGGACCCACGCCCCACGCCATGAAGGTGATGGGCGACAAGCTCGCCGCCAAGGAGGCCGTGAAGGCCTTCGGCGTGCCGTTGGTGCCCGGTACCGAGGGCGCCGTGAGCGGGCTGGAGGAGGCCATGAAGGTGGCCAGGACCATCACCTTCCCGATCCTGATCAAGGCGGCGGCCGGTGGGGGCGGCAAGGGCATGCGCGTGGTGAACGCCGAGCCCGAGCTCAAGGAGAGCCTGGAGCGCGCCATCAGCGAGGCGCAGAACGCCTTCGGCGATGGCAGTGTGTTCATCGAGAAGTACGTGGCCGGCCCGCGCCACATCGAGGTGCAGGTGATGGCCGACACCCACGGCAACGTGTGCTACCTGTTCGAGCGCGAATGCAGCGTGCAGCGCCGCCACCAGAAGGTGGTGGAGGAGGCCCCCAGCGCCGTGCTCACCCCCGAGCTGCGCAAGCGCATGGGCGAGGCCGCGGTGGCCGTGGCGAAGAGCGTGGATTACGTGGGCGCCGGCACCGTGGAGTTCCTGCTCGACGAGCAGCGCAACTTCTACTTCATGGAGATGAACACCCGCCTCCAGGTGGAGCATCCCGTCACCGAGATGATCACCGGCCTCGACCTGGTGAAGCTGCAGATCCGCGTGGCCGAAGGGGAGAAGCTGCCCTTCGCGCAGAGCGACCTCGCCATCAACGGCCACGCGATCGAGATCCGGGTGTACGCCGAGGACCCGGCCAACAACTTCCTGCCCGACATCGGCACGCTCACCACCTACCGCCCGCCCCAGGGACCCGGGGTGCGCGTGGACGACGGCTTCGAGGAGGGGATGACCATCCCCATCCACTACGACCCCATGATCGCCAAGCTCATCACCCACGGGGCCACGCGCGAGGAGGCCATCGCCCGCATGGAGCGCGCCATCGACGACTATGCCATCGGCGGGGTGGAGACCACGCTGCCGTTCTGCCGCTTCACCATGGGGCACGAGGCCTTTCGCAAGGGGGCCTATGACACGCACTTCGTGCGCGACCATTTCCGGCCCGAGGTGCTGGATGGCTCCGATCCGGTGGAGGAACAGGCCGCTGCGGCCATTGCCGCTGGGATCCTGGAAGGCCGCTCCGGGCCCGCCATGGCGGCACCAGCCGTCGCCCAAGGGCCGTCCCTGTGGAAACTTCGCAGGCGCTAAGCGGGTACAACGGGCAAGAACGGCCCCACCTTTGCGTTGTTCCGTCGTCCCCATCGGGGGTCCCATGGCCCGATCCATCGCGTTCGCCCTTTTCCTGTTGACCGGGTGGTCGGACCTGGCCGCTCAGGAGGGCTCCCCGTTCCCGTTCATCACCCTTCGGGTGGAGGACGGGGATACCGTGCCCACCATCCTGCTGCCCGAGAAACGTGTTGAAGGGTTCACCAGCGCGAAAGCGCGACGACAGGCCGCGCGCTACGACCGGTTGGTGCGCAACGTGGTGAAGGTCTATCCTTACGCACGCGTCAGCGCCCAACTGCTGGAGCAGTATGGCTACGAGGCATCTTCGCTGAAGAGCGACCGGGACCGTGATCTGTACATGAAACTGGCCGAGGCCGAGCTGCGGGCGGAGTTCGAGGCGGAGATCACCGACCTCACCATCACGCAAGGGGGCATTCTCATCAAGCTCATCGACAGAGAGACCGGCAGCACGGGCTACGATCTGGTGAGGCAGTTGCGGGGGAGCTTTCAGGCCTTCATCTGGCAGGGGGTGGCGAAGCTCTTCGGCAACGACCTGAAGGACGATTATGACCCGCTCGGTGAGGACGCCCTGATCGAACAGGTGGTGCATCGCATCCAGGCCGGTGAGCTGGTCGTGGCCGCGCGTGAGGCACGCACCCCGAAGGCCACCGCACGGCTGGAGAAACGAAAGGCCCGGCTGTTCAAGCGGTACGGCCTGACGGCCTCTGACCTGGTGCACTGACCGGTCGTCCCGTACCGGGGCTCATCACGGACCGGACCGGCGCACCATCACGTGGTCGTCCATCACGAAGCCGCCGCCGATGTCCAGCACCTCGTCACGTTCAATGGTGAAGCCATGCCGGGTGTAGAAGTCCTTCGCAGGGTTCTGCTTGTTCACGTTGAGCTCCACGGCGGTGTCCCCGGCCTTCAGGGCCTCCGAAAGCACTGCTTCCAACAGGGCATGACCCACGCCGGTGCCCTTCATTGCGGGCAGCACGTACAGCTTGTGCAACCGTGACCGGCCGGGCGCGTACCGATGCTCAAAGCCGGCGAAGCCGACGGGCGCACCATCCTGCTCCGCGATCAGGAAGCGATGCCTCTTCGGCCCGAACTGTTCCTGCAGCGCGGGGGTGCCGTACATGCGGTCGAGCATGTAGGCGATCTGCGCCGGGCTGATGATGCCCGTGTAGGCCACCGGCCAGGCCGCGTGCGCGATGGCCTGGATCACGGGGATGTCGGCCGCGGTGGCCTCGCGGTGGTTCACTTCGCGAAGGCAGGAGCCACCACGAGGTCCTTGCTGCCGGGGGTGTACTGGTAGAAGCCCTCGCCGCTCTTCACGCCGAGCTTGCCGGCGGTCACCATCTGCACGAGCAGGGGGCAGGGGGCGTACTTGGGGTTGCCGAAGCCCTCGTGCAGCACGCGCAGGATCGCCAGGCAGGTGTCGAGCCCGATGAAGTCGGCCAGCTGCAATGGGCCCATGGGGTGCGCCATGCCAAGTTTCATCACGGTGTCGATCTCGGCCACGCCGCCCACGCCCTGGAAAAGCGTCTCGATGGCCTCGTTGATCATGGGCATCAGGATGCGGTTGCTGACGAAGCCGGCGTAGTCGTTCACCTCCACGGGCACCTTGCCGATCGCGGTGCTCAGGTCCATGATCGCCGTGGCGACGGTGTCGGTGGTGGTGTAGCCGCGGATCACCTCCACCAGCTTCATCACGGGCACGGGGTTCATGAAGTGCATGCCGATCACATCGGCCGGGCGCTGCGTGGCGGCGGCGATGCGCGTGATGCTGATGCTGCTGGTGTTGGTGGCGAGGATGCAACCCTTGGGGGCGTACGCATCGATGTCGCGGAAGATCTTCAGCTTGAGGTCCACGTTCTCCGTGGCGGCCTCCACCACCAGGTCGGCGGCCTTCACGCCCGCGGCCATGTCGGTGCTGGTGACAATGCGGGCCAACGCCGCCTGCTTCACCTCCTCGGTGAGGGCGCCCTTGGCCACCTGGCGGTCCAGGTTGCGCGCGATCGTGGCCACGGCCTTGCCCAGCCGGTCCTGGGCGATGTCGATGAGGGTGACCTCGTGCCCGCCCTGGGCGAACACGTGGGCGATGCCATTGCCCATCTGGCCGGCACCGATGACGGAGATCTTCTTCATGGAAAGGGTGTGAAAATAAGGTGCGCGGACGGGTCCGGACGATCCACGCCCTACTTGCCGTCGCCCTTCAACATGATGATGACCGTGTAGGCGAGGATCTTGAGGTCCACGGCCAGGCTCATGTTCTCGATGTAGAGGATGTCGTACTTGAGGCGGCGCACCATCTGTTCCACGTTCTCGGCATAGCCGAACTTCACCTGCCCCCAGCTGGTGATGCCCGGGCGCACCTTGTGCAGGTGGCGGTAGTGTGGTGCCACTTCCATGATGCGGTCGATGAAGTACTGGCGTTCGGGGCGCGGCCCCACCAGGCTCATGTCGCCCTTCAGCACGTTCCAGAACTGGGGCAGCTCGTCCAGCCGGGTGCGGCGCAGGAAGCGCCCGATGGGGGTGATGCGCGGGTCGGTGGAGCTGCTGAGCTGCGGACCGGCCTGCTCGGCCTCGGCCACCATGCTGCGGAACTTGATGATGCGGAACGGCTTGCCGAACCGTCCGATGCGCTCCTGCCGGAAGAAGATGGGGCCCGGGCCTGAGGCGCGCACCAGTGCGGCAATGACCAAGAGCACCGGAGAGAGCAGGATCAGCGCCACCCCGCTGAAGACAAGGTCGACCAGCCGCTTCAGGGCGAACTGCCAGGCCGGCATGATCTGTGGGTTCACCTCGATGAGCGGCGCACCGAAAATGCTGGTCATCTTCACGCTCCCGGCCATGATGTCGTACATATCGGGGATCACTTTGATCCGCACGTTGGTGCCCTCCAGCTCGTTGATGATGCGACTGATGTGCTCGTGCTCGCTGCTCTCCACGGCGATGATGACCTCCTCCACCTTGTTCTGGTCGATCACGCGGCGGAGGTCCGTCCATTTCCCCAACCGCACAAGACCTGTGGTGCCAAGGTGCTGATCGCCACCGTTCACACTGACGAAGCCCACGAAGCGGTTGCCCGGGCTCTTGCGCATGCCCTCGATCTCCTGATGGATGGCCACCGCCCGTTCATTGCCGCCCACCAGCACGGTGTTGAACCCGATCCGCCGGTCGTGCACCATGCGCACCGTGCGGCTGGTCAGCAGGAAGCGGGGGAGGAACGTGAGCCCGAAATGAAGGCCGAACAGCACCAGGAAGGAGCGCCAGAGGTAGGTGCCGTCCGGTACCTCGTCGTCCAGGAGCAAGGCGAAGAAGATCACGACCACCCCGATCACGCTGATCAGCAGGGTCTGCCCCAGTTCCTTGGTGCGATAGCGACGGAAGATGTCCGAATAGCCTCCGATCATGGTGTACAGGCCCAGCCAGAACAAGGGGATGACCACCAGTCCGGTCAGGTAGTTGCGGTCCAGTTGTACCGGTATCGGATACCCGAAGGTCAACGGCTCCAGCACCGTTTTGCGGTAGAGGTAGAACAGGGTCCAGGCGGTGGCGGCCGACAGGATGTCAGAGAGCACGTAGCGGATGACCTGCGCGCGACGGTCCATACCAATGGGTCAGCGGTGCACGAGCTTGATGTCGTCCAGGAGGATGGTCCCGCTCGTGGCGCCGTCCACGAGCTGCACCTCGATGTAGAACCGCTTGTTGGTGAGACCCGGTGCGTTGAACAGGCTGCTCAGGTCCACGTAGATCTTGGACCAGGGCATGCCGCCGTCATCGCGCAGGGTGGGGGCCACGAACAGGTAGGGCAGGTCGATGGTGCTTCCTCCTCCGGTGGGGTCCATCAGGCCACCGATGAGGAACCGGTGATCGCTGCGCCGGTCGAGCTCCAGGAACACGGCTCCGTTCGGGGTGAACGCATCGCTGCTCACCATCCGCACATAGGGCCGGTCCGGGTCCACGTGGATCCGTCCCGCTCCGTTCCCGGTGAGCACCAGGTCCGGGTCGTTCACCAGCAGCATCGTGGTGTCGCTGTCCGCGCTGCGTGTGAACTTGAACCCGGGGTCCTCGAAGCCCTCGTTCCAATAGATGTTGCCGGTGAAGTAGTTGAACGTCGGGTCGATCCGGACGGTGGCGCCGTCCCGGAGATCCACCGTACCCGACCAGGTGGCATAGAACGGGTACTGGATGCGGTCGTCGCGCATGCCGTTCCTGGGGATCCCCGCAATGAGCTTGATCGTGACCTCGCCTTCCCGCAGCACCGGCAGACGGGAACCAGACTCCCAGACCCCGAGGGCTTCATCCTCCGCGAACACCCACAGGTCGGTGATGCGGTGCGATCCGGTCCCCTCGGTCAATGGATCGACCTCCACCGAGACCGTGCCCAGTTGGAGATAGGAGGCTTCCTTGTCGCCCTTCGTGCAGGCGCACAGGAGCACCAAGGCGGCCGATCCGAAAAGGGTGGATGAACGCATGGACCGATGGTTCATAACGTGGGGGTGGGCGGCGTTGGTATGCGGTCGCCGGGTGCTACCCGCTGCAGGTTCTCGTGCATCCGCTCCAGGATCCGGTGCGCCAGCTCCAAGGCGGCGAAACCGTCCTGGATGGTGACGTATGGGGCTGAACCAGCACGGACCGCAGAGGTGAACGATCGGAGCTCTTCGCGAATGGCGTTGATCGCAGGCACCTCGGGCTTCTCGAACTGGATCGCTCGCTTGCCCTTGTCGCCGCCAAGGTCGAGCGTGATCGCGAAGGGATCCGGGTCCCCGACCACCGCCTCCATCCGCACGATCTCCGTCTCTTTGGTCAGCATGTCCACGGAGATGTATGCGTCCCGTTGGAAGAAGCGCATCTTCCGCATGTTCTTCAAGCTGATGCGACTGGCCGTGAGGTTGGCCACGCATCCGTTGGCGAACTCAATGCGCGCATTGGCGATGTCCGGTGAATCGCTCACCACGGCCACCCCACTGGCATGAACGGCGGTGACGGTGGACCGCACCGTGCTCAACACCAGATCAAGGTCGTGGACCATGAGATCGAGGATCACCGGCACATCCGTTCCTCTGGGGTTGAATTGGGCGAGGCGGTGGCCCTCGATGAAGAGCGGGTCCTTCAGGCTGGGCACAGCGGCCTGGAACGCCGGATTGAAGCGCTCGACGTGCCCCACCTGAACACAGAGGCCTGAGGCCTCCGCCATGCGCACAAGCTCGCGACCCTCGGCCACCGTATTCGCCAAGGGCTTTTCGATGAACACGTGGCGACCCCTGGCCATGGCCTGCATGGCGCAGGCATGATGGCTCAAGGTCGGGGTCACCACGTCCACGAGCTGCGCCGCTTCGATGACGGCCTCCACTGAACCGAGGGCGGGGATGCCGAACTCCTCGCTCACACCAGCGCACTTGGCCGGGTCCGGGTCATGGAACCCCACCACCTCCAATCCCTCCACCGTCAAAGCCTGCTGAAGGTGGATGCGACCCAGGTGGCCGGCTCCAAGGATCCCTATGCGCAAGCGGTTCTCCGACATGATGGTTGTTGAAAGCGGCGCGAAAATAGGCCCCTGCCCGGTGGAGGGCCTGCTACTTTTGCAACGATGACCGTGCGGAGTGATGATTACAGGTCCCAAGGGGCCCGGCGGAAGTTGGTGCAGGAACTGCGGACCAAGGGCATCCATGCTCCGGCTGTCCTCGACGCCATCGGACTGGTCCCCAGGCACCTGTTCTTCGAGGACAGTGCCTTACGGCTCCATGCTTATGAGGACAAGGCGTTCCCCATCGGGTGCGGCCAGACCATCTCGCAGCCGTATACCGTGGCATTCCAGACCCAACTGCTGGAGGTGCGGCGCGGCGATCGTGTGTTGGAGGTGGGCACCGGAAGCGGATACCAGACCGCCGTGCTTGCGGCCATGGGGGCGAAGGTGTGGAGCGTGGAGCGGCACCGGCCCCTGTTCCTGACGACCCGAGCGCGCTTGGGATCCATGGGCTACCGGGCCGCTCTTACCACGGCGACGGGTTCCAAGGTCTTCCGACCTACGCACCGTACGATCGCATCCTGGTCACTTGTGGTGCTCCGTTCGTTCCAGAGCCGCTGGTGGAACAGCTGCGCATCGGCGGTTCCCTGGTCATTCCCGTGGGGGAGGGCCCGGTGCAGCGCATGGTCCGGATCCGACGGCTGGAGGACGATACGCTTAGCCGCGAGGAGCACGGCGACTTCCGGTTCGTACCGATGCTCGCCGACCGCCAGTAGTCGTCGAACTACAGTTCTCCCGGCATGAACTTGGTAGTGTCGGAACCGAGGCTATCTTCGCCCCCGAATTCTACGGTCGAACGCGTGATGAGGCGGACCAAGGTGACGAACGGATCGATGGATCAACAAAAAAGTGTTGATATCCGCATCGATTGTTAATAGCTTTGCCGCGCCTCGGACCTACCTTTGACCGGAAGGACCGTGAGTATCAACGAGAAGCACACGTAAAACCAAAACGTTCGTCATGAGAAAGACTGTACTGTTCGCTGCAGCGATCTCCGCCGCTACGGCAGTGACCGCCCAAACGGGCGAGATCACCAGCAACCGCGGTGAGAATTGGCTGTCCCAGGATGGTGATTGGGGCCTGACCATTGACGCCACCCCGTTCATCGGCTACGCTGGCAATCTGTTCAATGGCACCACGGGTAACGCCGTGCCGAGCTGGATCTCGGCCAGCACGTGGGACCCGTACAACTGGGCCGGTGGTGGCGACGAGGGCGCTTTCGGTAGCGTGACCCGTGCCGTGATCGGTGTGAAGAAGCTGAAGAACGCGAACACGGCGTTCCGTGGCCGTCTGCGCTTGGGCTTCTACAGCCACAAGGAGACGACCTTGGTGCCTGATGCGGGTTCGACGGACCCGAACGCCACGGTGGAGAACTCTACGAAGTGGGGCGGAAACACCATCCAGATCGGTGTCGGTCTTGAGAAGCGTGTGGGCAGCACCCGCGTGGTGGGTGTCTACGGCGCTGACCTGAACTTCGGCATCGCCGGACAGAAGAAGAGCTTTGAGTACGGCAACAGCCTGGAGAACACCGGCTCGCGCATCACCGAAGAGAAGCAGGGCGGTGCCTTGATGGTGGGCCTCAACGCCTTCGTCGGTGTGGAGTGGTTCGTTGCTCCCAAAGTGTCCCTGGGTGCGGAGTACGGCTGGGGCCTGATGCTCGCCAGCAAAGGCTTCAACACCACGAGCTGGGACCGCGCCGCTGGCGACAACGGCCCGGGCGAGATCGAGGGCGGCACGAAAGTGAACGACTTCGGTGTGGACACCAACAACAACGGTGTGTCCATCAACATGAACTTCTACTTCCAGTAAGGAGTCCAGCCTTCCTAACGGGGAGCCCCTGCCACATGGCAGGGGCTTCTTCATTTCGGATACCTTGCTGCCGTGCTGCCTGTCCTTACCGCCGAGCAGATACGGTCGGTCGATCAACTTACGGTCGAACGTGAGCCGGTGCAGAGCATCGACCTGATGGAGCGGGCTGCGGTCGCCTTCACGAAGGCGCTGCTCAGGGATCACGGTTCATCGCCACGACCCGTCCTGGTTCTCTGCGGACCTGGGAACAATGGTGGAGACGGCCTGGCCATCGCCCGCCACTTGGCGAGCCGGAAGTGGCCAGTTCGCGTGCTGTGTCCCTACGATCCGGTCGGATCCACGGCTGATAATACCCTTAATCTCAGACGGCTAAGGGAAGTTGGAGTGGAGGTGTTCCTCGGTGCCGGCCGATCATTGCCTGCGCTGCGCTCCGGCGAGCTGGTGATCGATGCCTTGTTCGGCACCGGGCTCAATAGGCCCCTCTCCGGGCACTACCACCACCTTGTACAGGCACTGAATGCGTGCAAGACACGTGTTCTCGCGGTCGACCTTCCGTCCGGTGCCTTCGCAGAGGGGGGGCCTGACGACCCGACCGCGATCGTCCAGGCCCAGTGGACGTGCAGCTTTCAAGTTCCCAAGGCGTTCATGCTCCTTCCGGAGTTCTCAGGGCATTGCGGACAATGGTGTGTGGTGGACATCGGCTTGGACCGAGAGGCCATCGCCTCGTGCAAGAGCGATCACGTCCTGCTGGAACAACACGATATTGAAGCCCTTCTGCCCGTCAGGGCCCGGAGCGCGCACAAGGGCAGGTTCGGTCACGCGTTGCTCATGGCCGGAGCGACCGGTCACGTGGGCGCGGCGGTGATGGCCACCGCCGCGGCCGTTCGCAGTGGTGTAGGCCTGGTGACCGCGGCCGTTCCTCGGGGGGGTGTGCAGGCGCTCCACGCCGCAGTGCCGGAGGCGATGGTCGTTGAACACGGGGACGTCGGTCACCTGGATGGGCCACTTCCCACAGGCCGGTGGTCTGCTGTGGGCATCGGTCCCGGGATCGGCAACCACCAAGCGACCGCCGAAGTGCTGGAGCGCGCGCTCCGCCTCTGGTCAATGCCCATGGTTCTCGATGCCGATGCCCTGAACCTTCTGGCGGGTTCCCCCGATCTCCTGGAACTGCTGCCTGACGGATCCGTGCTCACCCCACATCCTGGCGAAGCAGACCGGCTGTTCGGACCTGCTGTGGATACGCGGGAGCGCATCGCCAAGAGCACAAGTTTCGCACAACAGCGTGGGGTGGTGGTGGTGCTCAAGGGGGCGAGCACGGCCATCTGCCTACCTGACGGTCGTGTCCTCTACAACGCGACGGGCAACGTCGGCATGGCCAAGGGGGGATCGGGCGATGTCCTGACCGGCCTGATGACCGGGTTGCTCGCCCAAGGACTTCCCCCGTCGGACGCCGCCATTCTCGGAGTTTGGACCCACGGTCTGGCCGGGGATATCGCCGCGGAAGAGGTGGGAGCTGACGGCATGACCGCGTTGGATGTGGTCCGGGCCATTCCCCAGGCCTTCCGGAAGCATCGCGGCGCGACCTCGGTCGATCGCCGGTGAGCTGCTATCGGCCTTCGTGTTGGTGGGCTGGAGATCGATGGTCATTCTGGTGGGAGGCGGATGATCTGATATTGGTAACCGAGAAGGGAAGTCGAACATATGTATGGCCATACATATGTCGACCTAGGAGGTGCTGGTAAGTCTCTTGTGGACAGCCGGATACCATTTCCGTCGATTGAACGAGGAAGCGCTTATTGGTTGTACTTGTCTGAAGATCAACCAATTAAATATATGTATGGCCATACATATGTTTCGGGCTTGGAAATCCTTGCCGCCAGCGGTCCAACTGTAAGCTCCCCCAAGATCAGGTGCGTGGGATAGTAGAAACCCACCAACAACCTGAACTTTGGGACAATGAGAAAGAGCAAATGGACGGAAGCGCAGATCGTAGCGATGCTGCGCGAGCATGAGCAGGGCCGCAAAGTGGCGGACATCTGCAGGGAGCACGGCGTAAGCCAGCCGACGTTCTACCAGTGGAAGGCCAAGTATGGCGGCATGGGCGTGAGCGAACTCAAAGAGCTGCGCGCATTACGCGAGGAGAACACCAAGCTGAAGCTCAAGCTGGCCGACACGATCCTGGACCGCGACATCCTCAAGGAGATCCTGGGAAAAAAGCCCTAGGGCTCGCCGAGAAGCGTGAGATGGCACACTGGCTTGAGACGCAGTGCAAGCGCAGTGTTCGGCGAGTCTGCAAGCTGCTATGCTTGAGCCAGAGCGTGTATCGCTACGAGCCCAAGCCGAAGGACGACATTGATGTGATCGAGCACATGAACCACTGGGTGACCAAGAAACCGACCTGGGGCTTTTGGAAGGTGTACACCCGTGTGCGCAAGGATGGCCGCGTGGTGAACCACAAGCGCCTGCACCGGCTGTACACGACGGCAGGGCTCAACCTGCGTCGACCGACGAAGAAGCGCGTGCCCGATCGGGTGAAAGAGCCCCTGTGCCTGCCGATCGGCCCGAACATCACCTGGAGCATGGACTTCATGGCCGACCGGCTGCTGAACGGCAATAAGCTGCGCACCTTCAACGTGATCGACGACTTCGGCCGCGAGGCACTGAACATCACCATCGACACCTCTATTCGCGCTCAGTACGTGACGCGTGAACTGGACAAGCTGATCGAGTGGCGTGGCAAACCTGAGCGGCTGCGGGTGGACAATGGCCCGGAATTCATCGCCCAAGAGATGGAGCTGTGGGCCGAACGCAACGGCGTGGCGCTCACCTTCATCGAGAAGGGGCGTCCCATGCAGAACGGCCTGATCGAGCGCTTCAACCGCACCTACCGGGAAGAAGTGCTGGATGCCTATCTCTTCGAGAACCTCGAGCAACTACGAGAGCTGTCCATCGAGTTCATCTGGAGCTACAACAACGAGCGGCCTCATGATGCGCTCCTGGACCTGACCCCGCGCGAGTTCCTATTGAAATGTGGACAACTCCCTTCCCACTACACAGGCTCACGCGCGGACTTCCCCACATTCCAACAGGATGATCACCACAGATCCACAGAAGTGGCGATCTTTAGGAACTCGCGCGCCTAATCAGGGGGAGCTTACACAACCTCCGTCCTCGTTCCTGCAACCGCCTCAATCCGTAGCTCCATCATCCGCATCGCTACACTCACCTATCCTGCCTGGTACCAGGGTGGCGCCGCGATCGATCGTCCTCGGAACTTCAGAGCACACCCTCCACCTCGCCCTTCCCCTGCCTGAGCACCACCGGTGCGTCTCCGCTCAGGTCGATCACGGTGCTGCCGACCAGGCCGCCCATTCCCGCATCGATCACCAGGTCCACCTGCGCGCCCAGATGCTCCGCGATCCGCTCTGGATCGGTGGTGTAGTCCACCACGTGGTCCGGGTCGTGCACGGAAGCCGCCACCAACGGATGGCCCAGTTCCTCCACCAAGGCCAACGCCACCGGATGGTCCGGAATGCGGAATCCGATCGTCCGCCGGTTCGTTTGGAACAGTTTCGGTGCATCGCCCCCGGCCGGAAGGATGAAGGTGTAAGGGCCTGGAAGGGCGCGTTTCAACAGCCTGAACGTGGCGGTATCGATCGGGCGAACGAACAATGCGGCTTGCGAAAGGTCCTTGCACACCAGCGATAGTTCGGCGCGCTGGGGCTTAACCCCCTTCAGCCGGGCCACCCGTTCCATCGCCGCGGGGTGCTTCGGGCTGCACACGAACGCATACACCGTGTCCGTTGGGCACACCACCACCGCCCCATCGCGCAGCTTCTCGGCGATCGTGCGCACCTTCCTCGGCTCCGGATCGCGGGGGTGGACCTGAAGCAGCATGATCAGCGCACCGGCTGGGCCTTTCTGTGGTCGGCGAGGAACTTCTCCAGCCCGATCGTGGTCAGCGGGTGGTCGAACAGGGCCAGGATGGCGCTCAGCGGACAGGTGGCCACATCGGCACCCACCTCGGCGCATTGGACGATGTGCATGGGGTGCCTGATGCTGGCCGCCAGCACCTGCGTGGTCATTCCGTAGTTATCGTAGATCGTCCTGATCTGCTCGATGAGCTGGATGCCATCGGTGCTCACATCATCCAGTCGCCCGATGAAGGGGGAGACGTATGTGGCGCCTGCTTTCGCCGCAAGGAGCGCCTGGCCTGCACTGAACACCAGCGTGCAGTTGGTCTTGATGCCCTTGCCGGAGAAGGTCTTGATCGCCTTGACGCCATCACGTGTCATGGGCACCTTCACGGTGATGTTCGGGTGAAGCGCCGCAAGCCGTTCCCCTTCGGTCAGCATGCCGTTCAGGTCCGTGCTGATCACCTCGGCGCTGACATCACCGTCCACGATCGAGCAGATGTCCACGTAGTGCTTGAGCACCTGTTCGTCACCACTGATGCCTTCCTTGGCCATCAGGCTCGGGTTGGTCGTCACTCCGTCCAGTACGCCCAAGGCATGGGCCTCCCGGATCTGCGTCAGGCTGGCCGTATCGATGAAGAATTTCATGCGCCGAAGGTAGACGGACGGGGAACAGCAGGCGGGAGAGGTTCTCCACAGCAGGACCAGTCCCGGCGGTGCGAGGCCCATCACCGCTCCCTAGCGGTAATGCCGCATCATCAGCCGTTCGAAGAGCCTCGATGGCAGCACCTTTTTCAACACCACGGACAGGCGCTGGACCCCATGCGCGGCGAAGTGGACCCCATACGGCGAGGACCGATGAATGAGCCGGGAGACCTTCACCGCCACCTCGTCCGGGTCGCGGCTGTAGTGCAGGCTGCCGTCCAGGACCCGCATCACCCGATCGTAGGCGTCGGCATAATGGGGGCCGATCGATGCAGGGCGCGCTCGGGCGGCCGCGATGCCGGTACGGTATTCGCCAGGCTGCAGGGTGACCACATGCACCCCGAACGGGGCCAGCTCCATGCGCTGGGCCTCGGCGTAGCGCTCAAGGGCCGCTTTGCTCGCGCTGTAGAAGCCGCGGAACGGGAGGCCATAGTTCGCCGCCAGGCTCGTGATATGGATCACCAGCCCCCGCCGGCGGTCGCGCATGCCGGGCAGCACCGCCTGGCATACACGATGCGCACCGATCAGATTGGTGTTCAGGACCTCAAGCGCCAGTTCGGGGGCGATGTCCTCCGCAGGGCCTTGGATACCAACACCGGCATTGTTCACCACCACGTCGATGCGTCCCGCTTCGCCGACCACGTGTTCAACCCCTCGTTGGACCGAAGCGGTGTCCGTGATATCCATCGCCACCAGTCGATAGCCATGTGGCTGCCGGTCCACCTTCCGCCCCGTACCGTACACGCGATGCCCTTCCGCGGCCAGCCGCTTGCAGATCGCCTCGCCGATGCCGCTGCTGCCACCGGTGACGAGCACCACCTTCACGAACGCCTGATCGGTCATTTGAGTTCGTGCCCCAGGCCGGTCCGATCACCGGCCCGGGCACGTGAATGGGTGGGGCAAGCGACTTCCATCGCACCGCTACGACCGCCTGCCCTTGCTGCCTTCCGGCCCTGGGGGGTTCAGCGGGAGCTGGTCGTGAAAGACTTGCCCCGGCGCAAAGGTAGCGCTCCGCGGCGCACCGGGCGTTTGCGCACCTTTGTGCGCCCCATGGACCTATCGATCGTCGTTCCCCTGCTCAACGAGCATGAATCGCTGACCCCGTTGGCGGAGCGCTTGCACGCCGTGTTGGGCGCCATGAGCGTGGACTATGAAGTGATCCTTGTGGATGACGGAAGCACGGACGGATCGTGGGAGGTCATTCGGTCCCTCGCTGCGCAGGACAAGAGGGTCAAGGGCATCCGCCTGGGGCGCAATTACGGCAAGAGCCCCGCGCTCAACGAAGGCTTCAAGGCGGCCACCGGTCGGGTGGTGGTCACCATGGATGCCGACCTCCAGGATGATCCCGAGGAAGTGCCGGCGCTCTATGCCATGATCGACAAGGAGGGCTTCGACCTGGTGAGCGGATGGAAGAAGGTGCGCCACGACCCCCTCAGCAAGACCATCCCCACCAAGCTGTTCAACTGGGCCACACGCCGGGTGAGCGGGGTGCGCCTGCACGACTTCAACTGCGGACTGAAGGCCTATCGCGCACAGGTGGTGAAGTCGATCGAGGTGTATGGTGAGATGCATCGCTACATCCCCTTCATCGCCCAGCGAGAAGGCTTCCCACGCATCGGGGAGAAGGTCGTGAAGCACCACCCGCGACGCTTCGGGCGGACCAAGTTCGGGCTCGATCGCTTCATCAATGGGTTCCTGGACCTGATGACCATCTGGTTCGTCTTCCGGTTCGGGCGCAAGCCGATGCACTTCTTCGGTGCGCTCGGGACCTTCATGTTCGTGCTCGGCCTCGGTGCCACCACCTGGCTCGTGGGCGACAAGATGTGGCATGTGCTCCACCATCAGCCTGCGCGCCTTGTGTCCGATAATGCCCTTTTCTATGTGGCGTTGGTGGCCATGGTCATCGGGGTCCAGCTCTTTACGGTGGGGTTCGTGGCCGAGCTGGTGGCGCGGAACGCTCCTGAACGCGGGCACCACCGGATCGACGATCGGGTCGGTCTGTGACCGGACATGCCATGTCGTCCGGGTCCATGCGGAGGTTGGTCGGCGCTCTGCTCCTGCTCCTTCTGCTCCGGTATGTGCTGCTCGCCTGCGCCTGTGCGCCCTACGGTGACGATTGGGGTTACGCGGCCATGGGTATCCGCAGCGATCCATGGGACCGCTTGGTGCATGAGCATCACACCTGGAACGGCCGGTACTTCAGCAACGCGCTCGTGCTCTATGGACCGCTGACCCTGGGCATCCCGTCCGGTCTTCCGCTGTATCGTCTGGTGCCGGTGCTGCTGCTCCTCCTCAGCATCGCGGCCGCCGCCTGGCTGCTGGCGGCCCGTCCGCTGATGGTCCCCCGGCGTGTCGATCGATGGATCCTGGCAGCGGTCTTCACCCTGCTCCACCTGCATGCCATGCCCCACCTGGGAGAAGGGCTCTACTGGTACACCGGTGCGGTGACCTACCAGGGGGCGTGGGTGCTCATGTTGGTGCACGCCGGAGCCTTGCTGCGCATGACGCGATCGGTGGGCGCCCGGGCCTGGGGTGCGATCGCTGTTCCCACCTTGATCGCTTCAGCGGGAAGCAATGAAACGGCCATGGTGCTTCTTGTTGTCGGCCACACGGCCTGGATGATGAACGACGCCGTGCACAGGCGCATGCCCCCCGTCTGGCGGTGGATGGTGCTCGCGGTCGCGATCGGCTGCGGGCTCTTGGTGGCCATGGCACCAGGCAATGCGGTCCGCAGCATGCACTTCCCGCAACGCCACGACCTGCTGCTGACGCTCGGCATGGGCGGCGCGCAGGCCCTCCGGTTCGCCTTCACCTGGCTGTCCGACCCGGTGGTCCTCGCGGCCCTCCTGTTGGTCTGGACGGCCGGACGTTCGGGTGTGGGCATGCACGGTGCCGATCGTGGACCGATGCCGTGGATGGTCGCGGCGGCCGTGGCCTTGGGTGTGGGCACCGTGCTTCCCTACTGGAGCATGGGCATGCTGGGGCAGCACCGAACGCTCAACTTCGTGCTGGGGCCCTTCCTCATCGCCGTGCTCGGGGCGGCCCTGGCCCTGGGACATCGCATGCGCGGATGGCGGATGCCCGCCTGGCCCCTCACGAGCACGACCCGCAGGCTGGCGATGGGAACCGGCTTGGCCGCGTTGCTGCTGTGGGGCAACGACCGTTGGGTGACGCATGATCTCCTGAGCGGCGACGCATCGCGCTTCCGTCGGCATACTGCGGATCTGCACCACATCCTCACGTTCAGTGCGCTGAGCGGGTCGTCCGTGGCGGAGGTCCCGGTCTTCGCCGAACCCTTGCGGAGCCTGCGCATCCCGGAGCCCACCACCGATCCGGACGCCTATTGGAACCGCACCCTGGCCGGTTATTTCGGCGGCGATGACTTCCGGGTGGTGGCGATCGACCCCGTTACGGCCCGGCCTCCACAGCCGCCGCGCTGACCACGGGCTCGTCCGCCGGCGTGGGATCATTGAAGAGCTCGCGGGCCAGCCGGGCGTCGTGGCCATAGATGTCGTCACGGAAGTTGAGGCGCCCGTCCTCGTCGACCCAGGCGGTGAAATACCCGATGACCACCGGAAGGCGCGGCCGCACCGCCACGCTCAGTTCGGTCTTTCGGTCCATGGCGACCTCGATGCGCTCAGCCGTCCAGGTGGTGTCGTTGCGCAACAGATAGGCCGCCAATCGCTTGGGGTCGCTGAGCCGCACACAGCCATGGCTCAGGGCGCGGTTCTCCCGGGCGAAGGCCCCTTTGCTGGGGGTGTCGTGCAGGTAGATGCTGTAGGAGTTGGGGAAGAGGAACTTCACCCGCCCGAGCGCATTCCCCGGCCCCGGCTCCTGCACGATCCGCGGAAGCGCGTCGCTGCCGCCCACGCGTTTCATGCCTTTGCGCGCCAGGTAACCCGGGTCCCGCCGCATCGCGGGCAGGATCTCATTGCGCACGATGCTTGTTGGCACGGACCAGGTGGGGCTGAACACGATCCGCGACAAGGAGTCGGTGAAGACCACGGTGCTCGTGGCCTCGGCACCCACCACCACATCCATGCTCCAGATGGTCCGCCCCCCTTCGTGCACGTGGAGACGGAACTCCGGGATGTTCACCAGAAGCATGTCGGGTGCGGTTCGTTCGGGCACCCACCGCAACCGTTCCATGTTCACCAGCGCGGTACGGATCCGATCCGCCACCCGGGTGTTCAGTTGGGCCATGAACCCCTTGCCGATCACCCCGTCCGGCAGCAGGCCGTGCCGGCCTTGGAATACCTTCACCGCGGCCTCGAGGGTGCTGTCGTACAGGACCGGCTCTTCCGCAGCGCTCAGGTCATACCAGGTGAGGTCGCCCAAGGCCGCCAGCCGTTCGCGGATCAGAACCACCGCGCTGTCCCGGTCACCGGGTTCGAGCTTGCGGCGCTTGCCCAGGTCCACGCGCGGCAACGCATCCATCCAGCGCAGACCATACAGCACGGGCAGATGCCGCTTGAGGGCCATGTACTGCGGATGCAACGGTTCGATGGGTGACAGGTCCATCCGGCCGGCCACCAGTGAATCCAGCAGTTGCGCCAGGTCCTTCTTGCGGCGCGGGATGAACCAGTCGAGTTCCCGGAGGTCGCGCTGGACCAGCCCGCTGTATTTCCTGTCGGCGAAGCGGAAGAACTGCGCCGTGAGCGAGAGCTCCACATGCCGCATGAAGGTGGGTGTCAGGGGCACGCTGTCCCGCCGGTCGCCGATGCGGTCGACCAATTCATGGAGCGCATCATGGGAAAAGGCGCGCTGGAGCACGCTGTCGTTCGCGGCCACCAGGTTGAGGAAGTTGCCCGCGGCGGACGATAGGGAGTCGTTGATGAACCAGGCATATTGCCAGTTGCGGCGGCGATAGAAGGCGTGCATCGCGGTGGAGTCCACGGCGTGCTCAGGATGCGCGATCAGGAAGCTGTCGAGCTCGACGGCGTGCAGATGGCGCACGGTGTAGGCCTGTGGCGATTCGAAGACGGCGTTGATGGTGCGGGCCTCTTCCTCGGCACTGACCGGTGGCATGTGCGCCACTTCGCACCCGCCGGAGCACAGCACGACAGCGCCGGCCAGCAGGGAACGTCCGAAGGAACGCGCGTTCATCGGGCCGCGGCCAGCGGGTCGGCCATCGGATGGTGCACATACAACAGGCCGCCATCGGCGAGCAGCCGCACCAGGTCCGACATGGTGTTGCGCGGCACGGCCGGGCATCCCCAACTGCGTCCGAGGCGGCCATGCTCGGCGATGAAGGCCTCACTGACGTAATCCGCGCCGTGCATGATGATCTCGCGCTCCAGGGCCCGGTCATTCACGCCCTTGTCCAGACCATGCAGAAGCAAGGCCTGTCCGTGCTTCGGGCTGACGATCTCGGCCCCCACCCGGTACAGGCCCAGGCTGGTACGGTGCGACCCTTCCTCGTTGCCGAACACCTCGGCCATCAACTCCCCGGTGCCCTGTCCGTGCGCCACGAACGTGTGCAGCAGCTTCCGGCCCGTGAGCAGGTCGACGACCACCAGGCGTTTCTCGGTCGAAGGTCGCGACATGTCGGCGATGGCCAGCACATGCGCATCCGGGGCCCAGTGGCATGCCCGATCAACGGCGCACCGGAACGCGTCCAGCGACAACAGGCCTTCCAGTCCGCACGAGCGGTGCATCTCCACGACCTCGTCCACCACATGATGGAGGTCCGCGCCGGTGGCGCGTGCGGAAACGGTTTCGGCGGCAGTGGCCGAAGGGAATAGCAATGCCAGGATGGCCGGAAGCAGCACCATCGTAATTCCTTGCGGGGTTGAAGGTAAGGACCGCGAACGATCGCCCTGTTCAACGATCGACGGACCGTGCGGTTACGCCGGTCGACCGCCTCATGGTGAGGTCGGCCGCTCAGCGGATGCGTGCGGCCAGCCGCTCCAGCGCTTCGGCGAACGCGTCCCAGGCATACTTGCGGCGTTCCTGCCGGATCGCTTGGCGCATGTCCTTCGGTCCGTTGAGGTAGCGCCGCATCCCCTCCACCAGGGCGTCCCCGCCTGCGGCAGGCACCACATAGCCCGTGGCCCCGTCGACGACCACCTCGCCCAAGCCGCCCACATCGCTCACGATGCAGGGCCGTTCGAAGTGATAGGCGATCTGCACGATCCCCGATTGCGTGGCGGTGCGGTAGGGGAGCACCAGCACGTCCGCCGCGCTGAAGTAGGTGGCCACCGCATCGTTGGGGATGTAATCGCCGAAGTAGTGGATGCGGTCGGCCACCGGGCTCGCCTTCACCAGGTTCCTGTACCGCTGCTCATCCTCATAGCACTCCCCGGCGATCACCAGATGCAGTCGGGGGTCCAGATCGGCCATGGATGGAAAGGCCTCGATGAGCAGGTCGAGGCCCTTGTACGGACGGATGTAGCCGAAGAAGAGCGCCACCACCGCGTCCTCAGGAAGCTTCAACTGACGGCGTGCTTCGGACGGGTCCCGGGCGGGGCCGAAATTGTCGTACACCGGATGGGGCGATCGCTCGATGGGCAGCCGGGGGTGCGCGGCGCGGATGTCCTTCTCCACCGCCTCGCTCATCACCAGGCAGCCATCCACACAGCGGAAGGCCAGCCACCGCAGAAGGCGCTCCCCCGGCCTGTTCTCGTGCGGGATGAAGTTGTCCACCACGTACACGGCGCGTGTGCGGCGGTTGCCGCGTGCCAGCAGTGCGATGGCCCAGAAGCACGGGGCGAAGAAGCTGATCCAGTACTTGAAGAGCAGCACGTCCGGTGCATCCCGGCGGATGGACCGGCCGGTCCGCCACCAGCTCACGGGACCGATGCTGTCCACACGCACTTCCGCGACGATCGGTGCCGCTCCTGCCGCGCCCCCGGTCTCTTCCTGCGTCTTGCCCGGGAAGAGCAGCTTGGGATACTGTCGGCTGAAGGTGATGGCCCGCACCGCATGGCCCCGGCCCACCAGCTCGGCCGCGAACCGCTCGTTGAAGTGGGCGATCCCACCGCGAAGCGGAAAGAAGGTGCTGAGGTAGGTGATGCGCATGCGCGACGCTCAGGCCCCGAGGTCCCGATGTGGCCGGCAGGCACGGACCGCTTCGTGCACCCGTTCGGCGCTGATGTCGTCCATGCAGGCATGCCCACCCTTGTCCAGCCGCCGGCACCGAGGCGCATAGAAGCACTCGCAGCCCGTGCTCGGCTCCACCACGCTGCCCCGGCCGTACAGCTCGAACTCGTGCCGGTTGAAGATGTTGTTCATCAGCACCAGGTTCTTGTGGCGGCCCAGCGCCAGGTGCATGGCCATGGTCACCTGCGTCACCACGGTGTCGCACTGGTCCAGCAGGTCGATGAAGAGCTGCAGGTCGAAATGCCCGAAGTAGGTGGCTCCACTGGCCGCCGCGATCCGCAGGTTGCGCTCATGCTCCGGCGGTCCGCCGAGCAGCACCACCTCATAGCCGTCTCGCTTCAATCCCTTGGCAAGCTCGGTCCATCGGTCCTCGCTCCATAGGCGGCTGGTCCATCGACCTCCGCACCCGGTGTTCAGCCCCACCACATGCCGCGCCCGGTCGATGTCCCACGCCCGTCGCCCGGTGGCATGGTTGTCCAAGACGTACTCCTCGCCTTGGAAGGTGAAGTCCGCGATGGCGAAGATCTCCTGGAGATAGCTCAGGGTGTTCGCCCGGCTCAGGTCATCGAACACGCCGGTGCCGAACTTGTGCACGGCACGCTCGTCCACCGGGGCACAGCGCCCGTCCTTCCAGGTGAAGCCGTGCTTCTCGCCGGCCTTCACTCGGGCCATCAACGCGCAGGCCTCGCGGTCCTTGTCCAGGTTGATGGCATAGTCGTAGGTCGTCTCCTCGATCACGAGCAGCGAGGCCAGGTCGAAGGGCAGCTTCAGGTCCACCGAGGCCGGCAGGATCTCGGGGCTGAGCGTCAACCAGTGGATCTCCGCCTGAGGGAAGCGCTTTCGGAGGGGGGTGAGAAGCGGCGTGGTGCGCACCACATCGCCCAGCGCACCGAGCTTGATGATCAGCACGCGCTGACGGATGGGGTCGTAGTGCGTACAGTCCGCACAGTGCACACCGTGCAGCTTGTGGGGCTTGCAGGGTACATCGCCCCTGAAGTGCCGGCAATCCGATCTGAAGAGGGTCATCCGCGGCCGAAGATAGCGGCCCCCTTCAGCGGAGCCGCCGGACAGGCGTGGGTATCTTTGCCGCATGCGATCCCTCGCTCTTCGTGCGGTGCTGCCTCTGCTGTGCGCCGGCAGCCTGGCCGCTCAGTCGCCTGCGCCCAACCGCACCGACGCGCAGGGTCGGAAGCAGGGGCCCTGGGCACGCACCTGGGCCGACAGTCCGCAGCTGCGCTATTCCGGCCAGTTCAAGGACGATCGTCCCGTGGGCTCCTTCACCTATTTTGCCACCACCGGTGCGGTGGAGAGCATCGTGGACCATTATCCGGATGGATCGGCGGCCCACGCGCGGCACTATCACCCCAACGGCCGGCTGATGGCCGAGGGGCGTTATGTGGGCCAGGACAAGGACAGCATCTGGACCTACTACGGGCCTGACGGGGGCAAGCGCTCCCTGGAGACCTGGAAAAAGGGTCATCAGCACGGCGAGCAGCTCACCTGGTTCGATGACGGCACGCTGGCCGAACGCATCACGTTCGCCAACGGGGTGCAGGAAGGGGTGCACGAACAGTTCTTCCCCGGCGGACAGGTGAAGCATCGCGGCACATATGTGCGTGGCCTGGGCGACGGCACCTTCACCTGGTACCACCCCAACGGCGTGAAGGAGATCGAAGGCCGGATGGTGAACGGCGATCGCGATGGCATCTGGTACCACTTCCTGGAGAACGGCAAGGTGCAGGTGCAGCTCGTGTACCAGCAGGGGCGGTTCATCAAGGACAAAAAGGAGAACGGCGTGTTCAAGGAGTACTGCGACGATGATCAGGTGCGCAGCGAGGTCACCTATGTACAGGGGAAGCTCGAAGGACCCTTCACCGAGTATCACTGCAACGGCACCTGGGTGGAGGAGCAGCTGCCCGCCGACGCTGCCCTGGGCGGAAAGCCGGAGGTGCAGCGCGTGCTCAAAGGGCAATCGAAGAAGCGCGAAAGCACCTACCGCAACGGGTCGCTCAACGGCACGGTGACCGAGTATGACGTTACGGGCCGTGTGCTGAGCCGGGTGGAGTATGTGGACGGCGAACCCAAAGCCAGCGCCCCATGAGCCGGCATGGGCGGGTGCTCGTGGCCATGAGCGGCGGGGTGGACAGCTCCGTGGCGGCGCTGCTCCTGCACGAGGAGGGCTACGAGGTGGTGGGGGTCACCATGAAGACCTGGGATTATGCGAGCAGCGGAGGCGGCAAGCGGCTCACGGGCTGCTGCGACCTGGACAGCATCAACGATGCACGCAACCTGGCCGTCAGCCGCGGGTTCCACCACATCATCCTCGATATCCGCGACGAGTTCGGTGAGGCCATCATTGGCAACTTCGTGGAGGAATACCTGGGCGGACGAACCCCGAACCCGTGCGTGCTGTGCAACACCTTCATCAAGTGGGAGGCCTTGCTGAAACGGGCGGACATGCTGGACTGCCCGCTCATCGCCACGGGCCACTACGCGCGTCTGACCGAGGTGGTCGACGGGCCCCACGCCGGGCGGTTCACTGTCAGCAAGGGGCTCGACGAAGGCAAGGACCAGAGCTACGTGCTCTGGGGCCTCAAGCAGGACAGCCTGGCGCGGACGCGGTTCCCCGTGGGGGGCTTCCACAAGAGCGAGATCCGCAGGCTGGCCCGTGAAGCAGGGTTCCCGCAGCTGGCCCAGAAGAGCGAGAGCTACGAGATCTGCTTCATCCCGGACAACGACTATCGGGGTTTCCTGAAGCGGAAGGAACCCGAGGTCATCGCCAGGCTGGCGCATGGAAAGTTGGTCAGCACCGCGGGCGAGGTCCTCGGGGAGCACGACGGCTATCCCTTCTTCACCATCGGCCAGCGCAAGGGTCTGGGTATCGCCGTGGGCGAGCCACTGTACGTCACCGACATCCGTCCCGAGACCAACACGGTGGTGCTCGGGCGCAAGGAGGAGCTTCAACGCCAGGCCATGTGGGTGAGGCGTCCGAACTTCTTGAAGATGAGCGCGTTGAACGGCGAGATCGAAGCCGACACCAAAGTGCGCTACAAGGACAAGGGCACCCCCAGCACCCTCCGCATGGAAGGGGAGCATGTCCGCGTGGAGTTCCACGCACCGGTGACAGGCATCGCCCCGGGGCAGAGCGCCGTCTTCTATGACGGAGATGATGTCCTCGGAGGAGGTTTCATCGACCGCATGCCATGATCCCGCGCCATTCCGCCCGCCGCACCCTCCTTGCCGCCGGAGCTCTGGCGCTCCTGCTACCCGCCTGCCGCAAGGACGAGACCGTGCCGGTGGACCTGGGTTACGCTTACTTCCCGGTGCAGCAGGGGGCATGGGCGGAGTATCTGGTGGATTCGTCGTGGTCCTTCGAGTCCATCGGCATCAGCGGGTCATTGCGCTACCGCTTGCGCGAGGTCATCGACTCGGTGTACACCGATCCGGAAGGCCGCACGGCCCAGCGCATCGAACGCTTCGTGTGGGACACCCTCACGAACGATTGGCGCATCAAGGATGTGTGGACGCAGACCCGACAGAGCACCTACGCTGAACGCACCGAGGAGGATGTCCGATTGTTGAAGCTCACTTTTCCCGTGAAAGTGGGCGAACGCTGGAACCTCAACACCTTTAACAGCCAACGCGACATGGAGGTGGGCTATGATGTGGTGGACATGCCCTGGCAGCATGGCAACACCAGCTTCGACAGCACTGTACTGGTGCGCAACTACTACCCCAACAACCTGGTGGACACGCTCATCTATCGTGAACGCTACGCCAAGCATATCGGGCTTGTGGAGCGAATACGGGACACGTCGAACACGCAGGTGAGCGGCACGAACGGCTGGTATTTCCGGCAGGTCATCACCGCTCATGGGAACTAGGGGCGGGCGCTGGTGGATGGTGCCGTCCATGGCGGCCCTGTTCATCACATGCACCCAGGCCACCGCCCAAACGGCGCCGGCCACCTACCTCATCGAGTTCACGCACAAGGGCGGCACCCCCCACGGCTTCGACGCTCCGGCCACCTTCCTCAGCCCGCGCGCGATCGAACGGCGCGTCCGTCAGGGCATTCCGCTGGACTCCCTGGACCTGCCGGTGAACCCAGCGTTCGTGGCGGCCTTGCAACAGGCAGGCGATCTGCAGGTGCTGGGCACGAGCCGCTGGCAGAACAGTGTCACCATCCGCAGCACCGACACGCTGGCGCTCGACACCCTCGACCGGCTGCCGTTCGTGCGGGCGATGCGGTGCGTGCACGATGGTGATCCGCACCCCCCCCGGGGGGAGTCCAAGTTCCCGGTGATGCAGAAGAACAGCGTGGACGCGGTCGACGAGGCCACCTACGGCCAGGGGTTCCGGCAGCTGAGCATGCTGAACGGGCACCTGCTCCACCGGGCGGGCGCCACCGGCCAGGGCATGCTGTTGGGCGTTCTGGACAGTGGTTTCGACGGTGTCGACCAGCTGCCCGCCTTCGCGGCCCTGCGCGATCGGTACGGCATCGTGCTCGCAGCCGACCTGGTGCAGGCGGATGGGGATGTGTACGCCGACCACTGGCATGGGCGCAGCGTACTGTCGGTGATCGCAGGCGACCTGCCCGGGCGTTTCCTGGGCGTGGCCCCGGATGTGGACGTGGCCCTGGTGCGCACCGAGGACGCCGACAGCGAGTTCATCGTGGAGGAGGACCACTGGGTGCGTGGGGCGGAACTGTTGGACAGCCTCGGATGTGATGTGCTGAACACCTCCCTGGGCTACACCACCTTCGACGACAGCACGCAGGACCACACGGTGAACGACCTCGACGGTCGCACCACCCGCATCAGCATCGCCGCCGGTATCGCTGCGCGCAAAGGCATGGTGGTGGTGAACAGCGCGGGCAACAGCGGGCAGAGCGCCTGGTACCGCATCAGTCCGCCGGCCGATGCCGAGGGCATCCTCGCGGTGGGGGCCGTGGGCCTCGAACGCCAGAGCGCCCCCTTCAGCGGGCACGGCCCATCGGCGGACGGGCGGGTGAAGCCCGACGTGTGCGCGGTGGGCTGGCAGGCCACCAGCCTGGATGTCGACGGCACATCGCTGGCGCGGATCAACGGCACGTCCTTCAGCGGGCCCCTCGTGGCCGGCCTGGCCTGCTGCCTCTGGCAGCTGCATCCCGAACGTACGGCCGTGGAGATCACGGAAGCCATCCGGCGCAGTGCCTCCCAGGCCCTCCGCCCCGACATCGATCTGGGGTACGGGATACCCGACCTGTGGCGGGCGCACCTGCTGCTGAAGGGCGAGGATCTCACCGGTCTTCGGCACGAGGCCGTGCTGGACCTGTACCCGATGCCCTTCAACGACGGGTTCACGGCGGAGCTGTACACCGGCGAGGCGGACCGGCTGATGCTGGAGCTGTTCGATTCCCTGGGGCGGCCCGTGTGGCGGCTCACCGAGCTCGTGGAGCCCGGGACCTACCGGCAGCTCACCTTCGCCGATCCGCAGCTGGCGGGCCTGCCTGACGGGATCTATCACCTCCGCGCCGACCTGGGCGGCCCTCTGCTGGAGCGATCGGTGGTGAAGGTCCGACCATGAGCCGCCCGACGGAGGTGCCGGTGATCCCGGTGCAGGTGCTGATGGCCGCCTATGCCGAGGGCCGATTCCCCATGGCCCATGCCGATGGCGAGCTCTACTGGCATGATCCCGATCCCCGGGCGGTGTTCGACCTGGATGCCCTGCGGCCCAACGCCCGCCTGGCCCGACTGATGCGCAATGCAGGTTTCCATGTCACGCGCGATGAGGCGTTCACCTCCGTGGTGGACGCCTGCGCGGAACGCCCGGAGACCTGGATCGACGCGCGCATCCGGGCCACCTACGCCCAGTTGCACCGGGCCGGCCATGCCCACAGCGTGGAGGTGTGGTCCATGGACGACCGGGGAGCGCTGATGCTCGTCGGCGGCATCTACGGGGTGGCCCTTGGTGGGGCCTTCTTCGGCGAAAGCCTCTTCCATCGTGTGCCGAACGCGGGTAAGGTGGCTTTCCACGCCCTGGCCGAACACCTTCGCCGGTGCGGGTTCACGCTGTTCGACTCCCAGTACCTGAACCCCTTCACGGCCAGGCTGGGCGCGGTGGAGGTGCCGCGGGCAAGGTTCTTGCGTATGCTTGCCGCCGCCAAGCAGGTGCCTGCATGCTTCTGATCCCGTCGATCCGCTCCGTGCTCCTTCCGTGGGCCTGCATCCTGCTGGTCCGGTCGATGGCACAGGGCACCCTGGTGGTGGAGGTGGCCGTGGCGCACCACGGCACTGGCGCACTGATGGTCGCCGTATGTCCGGATGCCGCGGCGTTCACCACCGGCAAGGGTTGCATGCAGCGCAAGGTGGAGGCCGTGCGCCCGTCGACCACGCTCCGCTTCGCCGACCTGCCCGCCGGACGTTACGCCGTGAAGGCCTTCCTGGACCTCAATGGCAACGACACGCTGGACAGGAACCCCCAGGGGCTTCCGGCGGAGCCGATCGGCTTCAGCAACGATGTGCTCGGCAAACCTTCGACTGTCCTGTTCGAGAAGGCGGCCGTTCCCGTAACCGCCACAGGCGCGACGGTGAAGTTTCGCCTGCGTGGCAAGGCGCCCGCCACCAAGCCCTGATCAGCGCGGGTTGCGCACCACCTCCGGCACCACGGCCTGGCGCTCGCTCAGGTAGCGCTGGTAGGTCTCTGAATAGCCGGCGCGGTGCGCGATCACGTCCCGCCCCACACCCAGCAGGGCCATCACCGCATCGGTCGCCTCGCGCAGTCCGTTGTTCCCGCCGCTGTTCGCTGTGACGAGGTCCACCTCGCCGCGTGTGATGGCCTGTTCCACGAGCCAGGCGGTCACCGGGCTGCCGATCATCACCCGCAGGCCGCAGCGCGCCGCCACGGGCAGGTCCAGCACATCGTCGAAGAAGAAGGCCACCTCATCGGCCTGCAGGCCATGCTTCGCCAGGAAGGCATCGAAGGCCTCGGGCTTGTTGGTGAAGCCCATGTACACGCCGTGCAGCCGTTCGCGCTGGGCGAAGCGCTCCACATACGGGTTGTGCTGACCGGTGATCACCGCGGCTTTCGGCAGAGAGCCATTCCGCAACCACAAGGCGAAGCGCAGGAGGTTCACGCCCATGCTGCCCACCTCGCTGAACGGACTGCCGCCCTCGGCATCCTTGAAGCCGTCGTTGAACACGCCGTCCCAATCGAGGAGCACGGCCTTGGTGCGGGCCAGGCGGCGCAGGAGCTCAGGCTCCGGGGCGGTGGTGCGCAGGCCGTTGGCGGTGAAGGGGAGGAGGAGGGACACGTGAATGCGTTGCGTGTTGGCGTGTTACGTGTTGCGGTTCGACCATCAAACCCGCAACACGTAACGCGCAACTTCCACAACACGCAACGTGCACCGGGCCGAGTGGAGGTTAAGAACGCATCTATTGGTTGAGCTTAGCGTCCCAGATCTGTCTGCAGGCTCTTCTCTATCTGGTCGATGTAGTCGTCGAAGTAGGTATATCCTTTCTCGACGGTGAAACTGAACCTGCTG
>Ga0073899_10000236_pt1 | contig 50874 bp, 52 predicted proteins | sample KloWWTmetaKNB5Ph_FD_88975 | JGI IMG/M metagenome (GOLD analysis project Ga0073899, IMG submission 88975) | Active sludge microbial communities from Klosterneuburg, Austria, studying microevolution and ecology of nitrifiers - Klosterneuburg... | ecosystem: Engineered > WWTP > Aerobic digester >... | reverse complement strand
GTTCAAGTCCCCCCTCGCCCACCACATGACCCCAGCTCAGCTGGGGTCGTTTCGTGTTTTGAGGGCACATCCCAAGATCGACCGACTGAAGCGCTAGCGACCTCGATCTCTCCAGCATGGGCAGACATTTACCCGTGAGCCGGGCGATCGTCTGCCCACGCCGGATGATCAGCGGGGTTCCCGGGCGCCCAGCCCGAAGCGGCGAGTCCACTGCTTCGACAGCTGGGTCGAGGGTGGGCTGCCACGCATTGCGGATCTCGCGTGGCAGGACGAGATCGGGCCACTGATCGACGAGCAGTGCGCCATCGATACGGGGCACTGTCTGGCGGCATGCCCTGGTTCCGTCGTGTGGGCTGTTACCCGAACGGCAGCTGGCTACCGTTCACAGCGTGCACTTGGTATTTGGCCCGGATGATCAGCAGGGGTTCGAACGGGCGCGCGATCGAATGATCCACGAGTTCGTCGCGTCCGGGAGCGGCGGGTCCGAGCACGTCGCTGGACAGATTCTCGACTTCAAGTGGCGCTACCTCGACGGCGACCTCATGAACTGGTCGCCAGCGGATCTTGATGAGATCCTGTTCGTCCTATACCCGGCCAAGGCGGTGCTCGACGCAGAGGCAATCGCTGAAATCCCGCAGGACTTTGCATCATTCCTGCGGTTCTTGGCTGGCCGTCGACCGGATCACTCACCGCCATTCGAGAAGCTCGCCGAATATGTCGAGCGGTCGGCGCAGCGCTTTGTCGAGGCGATGAACGATGAGAACAATCGGTCGGCGGGCAAGCGCCTGTGGTCAACCGCGCTGGGCGAGGGGGTCAATCTGTCTGACGAGGATTCGATCGCCCGCTGGGTGGAGAAATTCAACGCTCGCCCGCTCCCCGAGCGTGACCAGGTCCTCGGTCGACCGCCGGGGCTGGGCGACGGACTACTGCGCGCCGTGTTCGGCACGATGCCTCCGGTCGTGCTGGCACCCGAGGACGAACTGCTGGCGTTGGCGACTGGCAGCGTGCTGGTGCGACAGCTGACAGCGCTGGTTCGCTATGTCGGCAACGGGCGCACGGTGACCGATCGTGGGAACCTCAAGCTCGCCGATGGCAACGAGCTGGTGAAGCTGCTCGGCACCGACGACCGGTTCGACGTGCAAATTGGCGACAGGGTGTTCAAGACGAAGAGCAGTGAAGAGCTGAGCGATGTCGACTGGGCGTATCGGATCGCGCTCGAGGCCCGAATGCTCCAGATCAGCGGGAAGAAGCTGCTTCCGGGTGCCAACGCCGGCTGGGTCGACGCGCCGCTCGACATTGCGTACGGCACACTCCTGGTGATGCTCCAGCGGGTTGGACCGACGCAGCACCATTATCGAACCGACAACTACGGCTGGGGCTGGTACGCCGAGGACCTCGATGAGGAACTCAACCCCATCCTCCACGAGCTCTACCGTGATCGCCCGCCGCGCCAGATCGACGACCTGGCCGAGACAATGTGGGGTGTCCTCCAAGACCGGTACGACCTTTCCGACGTTCCGCCCGAAAAGCTGGCGTTCCACCGCCGTTTGGTCGAGTCCGCCCTGCGACGCGCCTTCGATCGCCTTGCGGAGTTGGCGATCGTTGACGTTGCCGATGAGGTCCGCGTTGATGGGCCGTACGGCACTGTCGAGCGCAGCGGCGGAAGTGTTCAACTCGCTCCGCTCGGACTGTGGGCGATGCAGCGGATCTCGTCGAAGTTGACCGAGGCACCGATTGTCGGAGCTCTCCGCAACCTTTCGGCGGCCGAGTTGCTCCGCGCCGCAAGTGATCTAGCTGACGACATGGCGGGTTGGGAGATCGACGCGTGGGTCGACCACCATGGCGACTCCGCCGCCGCTGAGCTGTGCGCCGCACTGTCGTCTGTCGACGAGACCGGGCGAGGGCTCGGCTTTCGGGCGCTCCTGCGGATGGGGCCCGCCGCCGCCGAGGCTGTGGGGAAGTCGACCGCGGACCCCGAACTCGCCGACTTCGTCACGGTGTTCCGTGTCGACACCCTCGCTGCGTCGCCCGACGAGATGAACCGCGCCGGCGACCCCGAAGGCTGGGTCCGCCTGCTTCACGTTGTCATCGAACTGCACGGCGCCGAAGCTGCGGCGGCAGCGTGGGCCGTCCCGGCGGCTGGTGATCCAGGAATCGAGGCGATGCTGAACGCTGCGTGGCGAGTCCCCGGCACCGCCACGGGCGAGGTGTTGGCGGCCATCGGCGGCCACTACACCGACAAACACGTCGCCAAGGCCGCGCGCAAGGTCCTGTTCAAGCACCGCGATTCAGGCTGACGTACCTGCGAAGCTTCCGGGGGTCAATCAGCAAATAGACGTAGTGGTCTGCCATCGCAGGATTGTCGCGCGGGTCTCTCCGACCTCGACGAGTGATCGGCCAACCTACACGTACGTCCAGCGCTGCTGCGGGCCGGTGCCGGGTTGGTGGTCGATCGATTGCACGTCGAACCAGATCGGCAACAGGTACTTGAAGTAGAAGGCGTGGACGGTGACGTTGCCGGTGATGAGGTCGTCGTAGGCCTTTAGCTTCAGGCGGTCATCGCCGGTCTGGAACCGCTGGCAGGCGGCCAGGATCTGGTCGACCTCCTCGCGTGACTCGCACAGGAAGCCAAGGTGGTCGTAGCCGGGCGCGCTCATCGACCGTTCGTGTTCGGCGACGAGGATGAATTGGCCGTCGTCAGGGCGCATCAGCAGTTGCTTGCCGCCGACGATCTCGATGTCGATCGCTTCCCAGCCCAGAACGCCACCGAAGAACGACTTCAGGTCGTCGCGCAGCCCGCTGTCGAACGAACCCGGCGGAACCGTCAGTTCCATGTGGTTGAAGCGAATCCGCGTCATCAGCCCTCCCGTTCCCCCGCATGCTGCCACTCCGGCGCGATCAATCCGGCACCGACTGCACGGGCGCAACTAATCCGGTACCGACTGCACGGAGAGGATTCGGTGGGCGATCTGCTGGTGCCAGGCGCGGGTGTTGCCGAATTCGGATTCGGCGACTTTGGAGCGGCGGTACCAGCGGTGGAAGGGGGCGTCGGCCAGGATTCCTTGGCCGCCGGCCAGTTGGTGGGCTGCGGCGGTCACTCGGCGGCAGCGCTCGACGGCGGTGGCTTGCACGGTTGCGGCCAGCAGCGCCACGTCGTCCGCGCTCAACCCAGCATCGACCTGCGCGGCCGCGTCGGTGACGACGTCGAGGGCGATCGTGACGTCGATCAGCATGTCGGCGCAGCGATGCTGCACGACCTGTAACGCGCCCAGCGGCGCACCGAACTGGTGGCGGCCCGTTACGTGGGCGACCGTGGCATCCAACGCTGCTGCCGCCGCCCCTGTCGCGTCGGCGGCGCGCAGGATCGCGGCGCGTGACACCGCCGAAGCGACATCGACCCGCCGCGCCGCGGCCCCGTGAGTCGACCCGGCGGGATCACCAGGCGACAGCGATCGTCGTCCCACAGGCCGGGCTGAGCGACGCGCTCCAACCCATCCGGGTCGATGTCGACCACTCGGTCCGCGCCGGTGCGGACGATGACGCGTTCGGCGTCGGCGGCAAACGGGACGAAGTCGGCCACGCCATCGACGACCCGCAGGGCGACCGTCGTGCGTGGTGACGTGTCGCCACCCAACCAGGCGACCAGTGCGTCGGTGTGCAGCCTGGACGGAACGGCGGCTCGACCGACCTCGATCGCTCGTTCGACAAGGTTGACGAAGTCGGCGAAGCGGGCGGATGACTGGCTCATCGACGCCTCGGCAGGCCCAGGCCGAATCGGGCGATCGTGTCGCGCTGCACTTCGTTGGCCCCAACGCTGATCGTCGGATGAACCCGCTCCAGGTACTCCCAGGCAAAGCGGCCGCCCGCCGCGGCACCCGGGGGAGCATCGCCAAACAGTGGGGCCCAGACTAGGCCCGCTTGCCCAGCGAGGCGCGTCGCGGTCTGGGCGATGTCTTGCAACAGTTCGGTGGCGAACACCTTGACCATCGCCGTCATCGCCAGGTCGTCGGGGTTGCGCCGAGCGCGTGCCGATAGTCGCTCGGCGGCGGCCAGCTCGACCGACAGCCGAGCTACCTCGTCGCCGGCGAACGGGTCGTCGCTCAGCGGCAGCCCATCGCGCGATCCGTGGCGGACATGGTCGACCAGCAGCGCCAACGAATGCGCGGCGAAACCCAACCAGAACGCACCCGACCGCTCGGCGGCGACGGCGCTCAACATCTGCCGCCATCCTGCGCCGACCTCGCCCAGCACGGCGTCACCGCCCACTCGCACGCCACCGAAATGAATGTCGCCAAGGGTCCAGCCGTTCATCGTCTCGCGTCGTTGCACCGACACGCCGGGCGTGTCCATCGCCACCAGAAACATCGTCATTCGCTGCCCGACGGGCGATGCCGGGTCGGTGCACATCACCGTCACGCACCAATCGGCCTTATGTGCTCCAGTGACCAACACCTTGGTTCCACTGAGCAGCCAACCATCGCCGTCACGCGCCGCCGTCGACGCGATCGTGGCCAGGTCGCTGCCCGCATCTGCCTCGGTGTAGGCGATGCACGCCTGGACCTGGCCGGACTGCCACAGCGGCAACAGCGCTGGCCGGTAGGCAGCGATCACCGACCCGGTCAGGGTCATCGCCGTGTCGATCAGCGGCGCGTCGGAGCGGGCGACCTCGGTGTTGAACGCGACCAGGTCCTGGCCGCGCAGCCCCAACCAACCGCGATCCGCGGCGGCACGGTGCATCGCCCGCTCGTAGTCCTCGGCCAACCCCGTCAGGTCAGTCGGATCGCGGTGTGCGCTGGCATCGGCCAAAGCCTGATCCAGAAACTCGCGCAGCTCGCTACGAAAGTCCGGCGGGCCCATCCGCCCACCCTAGATTTAGCCGACGCTGATCGCCGTGACGATCCCGTTGGTCACGTCCAGATTCAGGCGATCCATGCGCAGGTCCATCGTGACTGGCTGACCGACCCCGTCGATACTGACCACCCGCGCCGTCCATCCATATTCGGTGATCACCTTGATCGCTTCGTCCTCGGCCAGCCCGACCACCTGCTGCAATGCCTGGGGAACCGCCACGCCGCCGGCTGGTGCGGTGGGCTCGGTGGGCGGCGTGACCGGCGAGGGTGCGCTGATCGGCGGAACGGGCTCGGCCGCCGGGGGATTGGAGACACTGGTCTCCGGGGGCATCGTGGTCTCGACCGGCGGCTGCTCCAGGTATTCATCGGGCAAGGCCTCGATCGACATAGTGATCCCGTCGGCGTTCGAGAATTCGTAGGCCGGCACCACCCAGACGACGCCATCAACATCCCACAACATCGTCAGCCCCATCGTGACCGTGTCGACCGCGACCTCGACGGCCTCGATCGGTGGCATCGGGGCGATGCCGATCGTCATGTCCGGCGCGGCCGGGCCTTCGTCGATCGGCGTCGCCGCGACCCCAACGGCCGGTGTGACTTCCGTGCCGATCACCTCGTCGGCGGGGCCCAGCGGCTGCACATCGCGGAACATCGCCCGCGAACGCTCGTTGAAGCGGGCCAAGGCTTGCTCGGCCGACAGCAACGGATACTCACCGGCAGCGACCGGCGTGGCCAAGCTGCCCGATGCCCAGGTGATCTGTCCTTCGGGCGAGAAGGTGACGTTGAACTGCATTGGCGAGCGAACGCCTCCCAAGGACTGCGTGCCGACGATGGAGCCATAGCTGGCCCCGCTGGTGTCCAGCTGCCAATCGCCCATCTTCAGCGTCGCCAGCAGCTTGTTGGTGTGGGCGACCAGCGTTGCCGTGTCGGGGTACCTCGGCGCGTCGCAGATCGGCGCATCGACAGGTGGCAGTGACGCGTCAGGGGCCGGTTCGGCGATCACGGCCGGGTCGGCCACCGCCGACCCGGTGCTGCCAGCCGAGCTATTCGAGTTGGCTCCATCGACGGTCGTTGGGGTGACCACCCCAGATGGCGCGCACCCGGCAGAGGCGGTGCTGGCACTGTTGTATGACCAGTCGCCGATCCCAGTGCCGCTGACCCACAGCGACGGACCCGTGCCGTCGTTGGCCCCGACCTGCCAGCCGCCGCCCTGATCGGCGGGCAGCTTGTTCGGTTCGCCGCCGACGCCGAACGCCGCAGCCAATTGCCGCACCCGCGCCTCGTCGATCGACTTCGTCTCCATCCGGTAGCCAGTCGCCGCCTTTGGCAGGTTGGGCCACGCGCCTTGGAATTTGTAGATACTGAACGCAGCCATCATCTTGCCGTCGGCAGGCATTGCCGCACCTTCCGCGGCGGCGGATCGACTCGCTGGCGCGGCGGCCCCTCCGGCGACGCGAATCTTCGGCAACTCCGTGGCGTTGCCCGCACTCTTCGGGTCGCCACATGCGGTGATCATCAGGCCGGCCGCCACGATGGCAGCAAGTGCGGTTCGGGGTGTGCGCATTGCGGGTTCCTCCGTCGACCAGTTCGGTCATGTCAACGCACGTTGGACGTCGACCATCACGTTCTGGTTCCGCGGATCTTCCAACGCCGACGACGCGCCGCGATCACCCTAAGTTCTCGTGGATGAGCCGGCGGATCGCGATCATCGGAGCGGGCGTCGGGGCGATCTGCGCCGGGGTCCGGCTGAAGCAGGCGGGGTATCACGACTTTGTGATGCTCGAGCGCGCTGATGGTGTTGGCGGCACGTGGTGGCGCAATCGCTACCCAGGCCTGTCGTGCGACATCCCGTCGCACCTGTACTCGTTCTCCTTTGCCCGCAAGGCCGATTGGTCGCGGCCGTACGCCAGCCAGCCGGAGATCCTGGATTACATGCACCAGGTGGTCGACGACCACGATCTGATGCCGCACGTCCGGTTGCGTACGGAGGTGATTGGGGCGCGGTGGAACGACGCCAGCAACACGTGGCGGATCGTCACCGAATGCGGCGGCGAGCGCGACGAGTTCGACGTCGACGTGCTGATCGCGAGCCCGGGGATGTTTGGCGAGTTGCACTGGCCGGACATCCCCGGCCGCGACACCTTTGCAGGCACTGCGTTCCACAGCGGGGCGTGGAAGACGGACCATCGTCTCGACGGTGAACGCGTCGCGGTGGTCGGCAGCGCGGCGAGCGCCGTGCAATTGATCCCCCAGATCGCCAAGGTTGTCGGTCGATTGCACGTCTTCCAGCGTTCGGCAAACTGGGTGATGCCCAAGGAAGACACGCCGTTCACCGCCGAACAGCTGGCCGCCTTCGTCGCCGATCCGACGGCGACCGACGCATTGCGCGATGCGGCCTTCGAGGTCATCGGGCACACCAAACCGTTCGCCAACCCCGAGAGCCGGTCTATGGCCGAGCAGGCCGGGCTATTCAACCTGCGCGTGGTTTCCGACCCGGATCTCCGCCAGCGGTTAACCCCGACGGTGCCGTGGGGCTGCCAACGTCCTCTGTTTTCCAACGACTACTACCCGACGTTCAATCGCGACAACGTCGAACTGGTCACGGATGCCATCACCCACATCACGCCAGCAGGGATCGTCACCGCCGACGGACAGGAACGCGCCGTCGACACGATCATCTTTGCGACTGGCTACGAGACCACCAGGTACGTCTCGGCGATCGAGATCACCGGTCGTGATGGGCTGGCGCTCAACCAGGCCTGGGCCGAGGGTGCCGAGGCCTATCTGGGGATCAGCACGACCGGGTTCCCCAACCTGTTCATGCTCTACGGGCCAAACACCAACCACGGCTCGATCATCTACATGATCGAGTGTCAGGTGGACTATGTGGTCAGGATGCTGCAGCGGATGGACGCCGACGGCGTCAGGGCGATCGACGTGCGTGCCGACGTGATGGCCGAGTTCAACGAACAACTGCAGCGTGACCTCGACGAGGTGACCGTGTGGGACGGTGGCTGTCGCCACTACTACCGAGTGGCGTCGGGGCGGATCGTCACCCAGTGGCCGCACGCCCTGGTTGTCTACCGCGATCTGACCGATGATCCAGCGGCGATCGACGCCTACGAGCGACTTTGATACTATATATGATCGTCCGATGCGGACGTGAGAGGGGAACCAGTGAACGACACGCTGCGGCCATTCATCGACGGCCACTATGTGGCCGGCGAGGGGCCAGCCCTGACGGTCAACTCGCCCGCCACCGAGGAGCCCGTCGGTCAGGTGCAGACCGCCTCGCTGGCCCAGATCGCCCAGGCGATCGGCGCCGCTCGGCGGGCGTTCGACAGCGGTCCGTGGCCGACGCTGGATCGCGCCGAGCGGATCGCTGCCCTGCGCCGTTTCGGCCAAGCGTTGGAGTCGCGGCGCGCCGCCCTGATTGAAACGGTCATCGACGAGACCGGCTGCCCACGGGTGGTCACCGAGTCCAATCAGGTCGGTCTGGCGTTGTCCAGCGTGGGCGAGCTGTGCGACCTGTACGAGCAGATGCCCGAATGGGAATACAACGAGGTCCCGTTGGCGCACCACATGGTTGGCTCCTCGGTGCGCTTGTCGATCCGCCGCTACGAGGCCGCTGGCGTGGTGGCGGCGATCACCCCGTACAACTTCCCGACGATCACCAACATCTGGAAGATCGTCCCGGCGATGCTCACCGGGTGCACGGTAATCCTGCGTCCCAGCCCGCTGACGCCGATCGAGGCCGTGATGCTTGGCGAAGCGGCAGCCGAGGCGGGCATCCCCGCCAGGGTGTTGAACATCGTCCCCGACGCCGGCCACGAAGGTGGCGTGTTGCTGACCACTGACCCAGCGGTCGACGTGATCTCCTTCACCGGCTCGAGCACCGTCGGCCGGGCGATCGCCGCGCAGGGGGCGACATCGCTGAAGCGGGTGATTCTGGAATTGGGCGGCAAGAGCGTGCAGTTGCATCTGCCCGACATGGTCAACGACGACTCCTTGGGCGACGTGGTCGCCGCTGGGCTCACCGTGTTCGCCGCCCACGCTGGCCAGGGCTGCGCGCTACAGACCCGCCTGCTGGTGCCCGAGGCGGCCCGCGGTCGCGTGGTGGAGGCAGTCGCCGCCGCGGCTGGATCGCTACCGATCGGCGACCCCAAGCTGCCCACCACGCTGGTCGGCCCGCTGGTCAGTCAGGCGCAGCGTTCGAAGGTCGACAGCATCGTCCAGGACGCGGTCGCCGCGGGCGCGACGTTGGCCACCGGTGGGCGGGCGCCGGCGCACCTTGAGCGCGGCTGGTTTTACGAGCCCACCCTGTTGGACGCCACCGATCCGAACAACCCCTCGGCGCAGATCGAACTGTTCGGCCCGGTGGTCACCGTCTTGGGCTACCGCGACCTGGACGAGGCGGTGGCGATCACGAACAACTCCGAACTCGGTCTGTCGGCCGGGATTTACACCCGCGATCTGGCCCAGGGCATGAAGCTGGCCGAGCGGTTCCGCACCGGCACCGTGCAGATCAACACCGGATGGGCCGCGGGCTACACGCCGATGGGTGGGTACAAGCAGAGCGGTTACGGCCGCGAACGTGGGGCCGCGGGAATCCGCGCCTTCCAGGAACTCAAACACATCGTCGTCGGGAGCAAGTAGTGAGCCAAAACACCAAGGTCTACATCCACGAGTACATCGACATCATCGGCCACAACCGGGCCAACTACATGCACCACATGACGGCCAACTGGTCGCCGATCGCCCAAGCCGAACGCCACCAGCTGTGCTACGGCGTGTGGGGCACGGTCGGTTCAACGCGGCGGTGGCCGGAGGTCATCAACCTGTGGGAGGAAGACGGATGGGCGGGGCTCGCCCGCTCGTTTGGCCACGAGTTCAACCACCCCACCCTGCAGGACCCGAGCCTTGCTGCGTGGTGGGCCCGGGCCGCCAACTTTCGCCGGTCCGGCATCGACCGGATCTTGGTGCCGGCCCCGTGGACGATGACGATCGAGCAACTCTGTCAGGCGGGGGTTCGTGGCGAGACCTATGCCCACGAGCAGGTGATGGTCAAGCCCGGCATTGCGTGGGACTTCATCGAGCTGGTCCGCACCAAGCAGGTCCCGCTGATGGAGCGCTACGGCTGGACGCTGGCCGGCGCGTGGGTGACGGCGATGCGCAACGACAGCGAGGCGTTCCTGTTGTGGGCGATCCCCACGTGGGACGATTGGTCGCGCTTCGAGGCCGCCGTGTGGAGTGACTCGGCGATCACCGAATGGCGCAATGAGGCATCGGCGGTGGCGGTCGATTGGGAGCGCAGCCTGGTCGTCGACTCGCCGCTGTCGCCGATGCGCACCGGCCGTCAACCACAGGTCAGCGACCAAGCAAGCTTCAAGCTCCCCGACTAGCACATCATCGCCATCATGTCTATAATGGCGACTATGGCAACGTCAGATGTGGACACGGCCGCCTCCCCTGCGGGAACGATGCAGGTCAACCGCTTGGCCGGTTCGTTGGGGGCCGAGGTCGTCGGGGTCGATCTGACGCAGCCGCTGGACGACGAGACGTTCGCCGTGATTCGCCAGGCGTTCCTCGACCACCAAGTGATCTGTATCCGTGGCCAGCAGGCGATGACGTCCGAGGATCAGTTGGCCTTCGCGGCGCGCTGGGGCGAGATCGCGATTCATCCCTATGTGCCGTCGATCGATGGCTACCCGGGGATCATGCGGATCTACGACCCGAACCCGATCACCCAAACCTGGCACGCCGACACCACGCACATGAAGACCCCGCCCGCGCTGACCATTCTGTTGTCGCGCATCCTGCCCGCGGTGGGCGGCGACACGATGTTCTCCAACGTGTACAAGGTATACGAGTCGCTCTCGCCAGGCCTCCAGGCGGTGCTCGAGGGCATGCGTGCCGTGCATCAGGGCACCGCCCTGGCCAGCCAGGCCGGTCTCGACCAACAGGCGGTGACCACCACCCATCCGGCGGTGCGCGTCCATCCCGACACCGGGCGCAAGGCGCTATTCGTCAACGGCAACTACGTCACTCGGTTCGAGGGCTGGACCGAGGCCGAAAGCGCGTCGCTGCTGCAGTACCTGTACAACCAGGTCGGACTGGCCGAGAACACCTATCGCCATCGCTGGCAGACCGGCGACATGGTCATTTGGGACAACCGCTGCACGCAGCACGCCGTCGTCGGCGACACGGCGGGGGCCGAGCGCGTCCTCCATCGGGTGACCATCGCAGGCGACGTACCCGTCTGATGGCGAACGACGAAGCGATCGCCTCGGTCGAGGCTGCGGATCTGCGGACAACCATCGCCGGGGTGCTGCATGGTCTGGGGGTCGCCGCGACCGACGCTGCCGACGCTGCCCAGGTTTTGGTCGAAGCCGACCTGACCGGCGTCGATTCGCATGGCGCGCATCTGCTGGCGATGTATGTCCGTCGCTTGACCGCAGGGCTGATCGTTGCAGACGCAACGATCGAAACCGTCGCCGACAATGGCTCGTCCGTATGGCTCGATGCCCGGCTCGGGCTGGGGCAGATCGCTGGGTTGCGCGCCGCCGCGCTGGCAGTCGAACGGGCGCTCCAGTACGGGATCGCCACGATCAGCGTGCGCGAAGCCACCCACCTTGGTGCGCTTGGCGTGTACACCCGGCGGATTGCCGATCAGGGTTTGATCGCCCTCTGCGTGCAGAACGGCCCGACGATCGTTCCGCCGCTGGGTGGGGTGACGCCGCTGTTTTCGACCAATCCGCTGTCGTACGCGATGCCTACGCTGAACGAGCCGACGATTGTCTACGACATCGCCACCACTGCCGTCGCTGGCAACCGCTTGCTGTTGGCCAAGAAGCGCGGCGACGCAACGATCCCCGAAGGCTGGGCCAACGACGAGCGCGGCGTACCCACCACCGACACGCAGGCGGCCTCGGTGTGGAACCTGCAATGGTTCGGCGGGCACAAGGGTTATGGCCTTGGTTTGTTCGTCGAGCTTCTGGCCGGTGTACTGGCGGGCAGCAGCTTCGGCCAGCGCGAACACACCAGCTCGGCGACTCATGGGCGCGACCGAGTCGCCAAGGGTTTCACGATGATCGCCATCGACCCGGATCGGTTCATCGGCCGGGACGAATTTCGTCGGCGTACCGACCAACTGATCGCCGACATCCGCGCCTCCGAGCGCGCTGCTGGCGTCGACCAGATCCTGGTTCCCGGCGAGCTCGAGCATCGGCGCCGCGCCGACCGTCTGGCCAACGGCATCCCCCTCCCGGCGGCGGTGGTCGATGAGCTCAACGCTTTCGCCGCCCAGTACAACGCCCAACCCCTCCCCGTTCGTGGGTTTCAAGCTCACCTGTCCACCCCGAAACCCACGAATGACGAGCAGGGGGCCGGGCGATGACGACGCCGGTGGAGCCGCCACTGCGGGCGATGACCCATGCTGGACGACGCCGGCCGCGGACGCGTCGGGTGGCCGAGTCGCTGGCCGACGATCTGCGCAGCGAAATCCTGGGCGGCGAGTTGACCGAGGTGCCGCGCCTGGACGTGTTGCTCGAACGCTTCGACGTTGGTCCGCCAGCGGCCCGTGAAGCGATGCGCATCCTGGAGACCGAAGGCCTGATCACGGTCCGCCGGGGAAATCAAGGTGGTGCCGATGTGCATCTGCCGCAGGCCGATCAGGTGGCGTATTCGATCGCCATGGTGCTGCAGTCCACCGCTACCCCGCTGGGCGACGTCGGTGCGGCGCTGCGCGAGCTGGAGCCGCTGTGCGCGGTGATGTGCGCCACCCGCCCCGACCGGGCGGCCACGATCGTGCCCGTGTTGGAAGCGCTGTTGGTGGAACAGGCCGAGGCGATCGGCGACGTGGCCCGCACGCTGACGATCGTCGACCGTTTCCACGGGGCGATCGTCGATGGCTGTGGCAACGCCACGCTGACGTTGGTGGTCGGTGCGTTGGAGCGAGTGTGGGCCGGTCACGCGTCGGCGGTGTATGACCGCGACGATCATGAACCCAGCCCGCGCACCTGGCGCGACGCGCTGCGCGCTCACGAAAAGATGGTTGCCCAGATCAAGGCCGGCGATGTGCGTGTCGGCGATCGGGCTCGCCAGCACCTGGAAGCCACCCATGCGTTCATGTCCAGCGTCGACGATGCCCGCCGGGTGACGGCCGCGGATACGACCCGTGGCCACGAGTCGAAAGGACGACGATGACGAACACGACGATGACGGGGACCGGTGGCGACATCCTCACCGCCCAGCTGCGCGCCGAGGGTGTCGACGTGATCTTCGGCCTGCCGGGAATCCAACTGATGGAGGTCCTCGATGCGTTGGCCCGCGACGGCCAGATCCGCTTCATCACCACCCGCCACGAGCAAGCCACCACCTATATGGCCGATGGCTACGCGCGCACCAGCGGCCGCCCCGGCACGGCATTGGTCGTACCGGGGCCGGGCGTGTACAACGCCGGTGCAGGACTGGCCACCGCGTACGCCTGCTCGTCACCGGTGCTGCTGCTCGCCGGGCAGATCGAAGCTCATGGGATCGGCCAAGGAATGGGCCTCACGCACGAGATCGACGATCAACTGGATGTCGTTCGTCCGGTCACCAAATGGGCCCACCGGGTGACGCGCGCCGAAGATATTCCCGCGGCGGTTCGCCAGGCGTTTGCCACGATGCTGGACGGCCGCACTCGGCCGGTCGAACTGGAGGTTGTTCCCGAGGCATTCAAGACCACGGCGACGGCAACGCTGGTGACCCCGCAGGCGCCGGAACCGCACCAGCCGGACCCCGACCTGGTCGAGCAGGCTGCCGAGATGCTGGCCGCGGCGACCGAACCGCTGTTGCTGGCTGGGGGTGGCGTCGTGTTGGGTGACGCTGGCGATCCGTTCCTGGCGATCGCCGAGCTGCTGCAGGCGACCATCGTCGATACCCGCGAAGGCAAGGGGGCGGTCGACGAACGCCACCCGTTGTTCGTCGGCACCGCATGGGTCAACCGCCGGCTGCAACCGGTCCTCCAGGCCGCCGACGTGATCCTCGCCGTGGGCACGCGCTACCAGGGCATCGGCGCCCTGCAACCGGGACAGAAGTTGATCCACATCGACGTCGACCCGAAGGTATTCGCCAAGCACGCCACGCCCGACGTTGCTGTCGCTGGCGACGGGCGCGTCACGCTGGACCAGTTGCTCGCGGCGTTGGATCGGCGGGTCGGCCAACGCGCCTCGCGCGCTGCCGAGCGTCAAGCGGCGAAGGCAGCGTTGGATGCCCAACTGGCCACGATCGGCCCGCAGGTCGAGATGGTCGCCGCCTTGCGCCGGGCGATCCCCGACGATGGCATCCTCGGCGTTGGCACCACCACCGTTGGCTACATGTGCCATTTCTCCTACCCGACCTACGCGCCGCGCACCTACCTGACCTCGTCGTACATGGGCACGCTGGGCTACTGCTTCCCAACGTCGCTGGGCGCCAAAGTGGCCAACCCCGACAAGCCGGTGGTGTCGATCAACGGCGACGGCGGGTTCCTGTTCTGTGGGTCGGAATTGGCCACGGCCGTGCAGTACGGGATCAACGTCGTCTCGGTGGTGTTCAACGATGGCGCCTACGGCAACACCAACCGTGACCAGATGGAGAACTTCGGCGGCCGCGAGATCGGCACCGCCCTGGTGAATCCGAACTTCGCCAAATACGCCGAAACATTCGGTGCTGTGGGTGTGCGCCTCGATGGGGTCCACCAACTGGAAGGGGCCGTCCGCGACGGCCTGGCCGACAACCGCCCGGTGGTTATCGAACTGCCGATGGACCGCCTCCCCAACTCTCTGTAAAGGAACGACGATGGCTACTGACGATCTGTATGGGTTCACCTACATTCGCACCGAACTGGACGAGGCCGGCGTGCTGTGGGCCACGTTGGACCGGCCCGAACGGCGCAACGCGATCACCCCGGAGATGCACGCCGAGCTGACCCCGTTGTTCCGGCGCATCGCCGAGGACCGCTCGGTCCGCGTCGCCGTCCTGACCGGGGCGGGCGACAAGGCGTTCTGCGCCGGAGCCGACTTCGGTGGGATGCAGGACAATCTGGAGAACGACGCCTACGAGGACGGCTTCCCCGACCTGATGATCGGGTCGGCCGCGTTGGTGCGCGCTCAGCTGGCGATTCCGCAGCCGATGATCTCGATGATCAACGGCGACGCGATTGGGCTGGGGGCGACGATGGCGCTGTTCTGCGATATCTCCTACATGGCCGAGCACGCCCGCCTGGCCGACCCGCACGTCAATGCCGGACTGGTCGCTGGCGATGGTGGGGCGATCCTGTGGCCGATGCTGATGGGGCTCAATCGAGGAAAGGAGTTTCTGCTGACCGGCGACATCATGAGCGCGGCCGAGGCCGACCGGCTTGGGCTGGTCAATCACGTGCTTCCCGCGGCCGGGCTGCGCGACGCGGTGACGGCGATGGCCCACCGGCTGGCCAAGGGTCCGCAGGTAGCGATTCAGTTCAACAAGCGCCTGGCCAATGCCGAGGTGGTCGAGCGGGTCAACCGCTTGATCGATGCCTCGCTGGCGATGGAGGCGATCACCTTCACCACCGCCGACCATCGCGAGGCCGTCAAGTCGTTCCTCGAAAAGCGCCCGGCGAAGTTTGCCTAGCGGCGGTGGATCGAGGGTCGATGATTGCCGAGGAATAGGTTGAGTCGATGACGACGTCGATGGTCCCCAACCTGTGGTTCGATGGCGATGCCGAACAGGCCGCCGAGTTCTATACGTCGGTGTTTCCCAACTCGTCGATCGACAACGTGATGCACACCCCCGACGGCTCGGTGGTGGTCGTCGAGTTCACGTTGGACGGCAACCGTTTTGCTGGGATCAACGGCGGACCGATGTTCACGTTCAGCGAGGCGATCTCGTTCGCCATCGCCACCGCCGACCAAGCCGAGGCCGATCGCTACTGGGACGCGTTGACCGCCGATGGAGGCCAGGAGTCGCAGTGCGGTTGGTTGAAGGATCGTTACGGGTTGTCGTGGCAGGTGTACCCCGCGCAATTAGGCAACCTGCTTGGCGACCCCGACCCGTTGCGCGCCCAGGCCGCCCATGCGGCGATGATGCAGCAGCGCAGAATCGATCTCGCAGAAATCCGCGCCGCCGCCGACGCAGCCAGCGCATCCCAAGGAGGACCGTCATGACCGAATCCACCAATCAGTTGCCGTTCCCGAATCACGGCGTCATCGCCCACCTGATTTGCCAGAACGCCAATGAGGCGATCGACTTCTACGTCAAGGCCTTCGACGGCGTCGAGCAGATGCGTCTGGCCGCACCCGATGGCTCGTTGATGCACGGCTGCGTGACGATCAACGGTGGCCCGATCTTCCTGACGGAGGAGAAGCCGGACTTCGGCGCCCGCGGGCCAAAGCTGCTCGGCGGCAGCGGGGTCTCGTTGCATCTGAACGTGGCCGATGTCGACGCCGCCTTCGCCAAGGCGGTCGCCGCCGGATGCCAAGCGGCGATGGAACCCGCCGACCAGTTCTGGGGCGACCGCTACGGGGTGGTCATCGATCCCTATGGCCACATGTGGGCGATCGCCAGCCCACTGCCCAACCAGCCCGACCTGTCAGACCTCGCCGAACTGGCCCGCAAAGCCGTAGAAGAACACGGCTAGCCGCTCGCCGCGTGCGGCACCCGCACCCGTCGCCTGTCGCCTGTCGCCCCGGCCCGGCGGGGCAGGCGGGTGCTCGGGAAGCGGGCAAAGCTCTGCCCACGTCAGCACACGGCTACGACTGGACGAGGTCGAGGGTGGTCAGTGCTGGGTCGGCTTTAATCTCGTCGGCGGTGTAGGCCACTTGACGCCAGTTCTTGTCGCTGAACCGTTGGGTCTGCACGGTGAACAGCGGCGAGGTGCGATCGCCAGTCTCGCCGTAGGTCATGATCGCCCAGGCCTGCGCCTTACCCGTGGAGTAATCGACGTTCAACAAGAAGCTCGTGCCACGATCGATCGGGTAGCCCTCGGCGCGCAGATCGGACCCGGGCACGAGCCGCGGCCCGGCTTGGTTGATCGGCTCGGTGGTGTTGCCCGGCGTGCTGTAATCCACCACGTTGGTCAGCCCGTCGGGACCGGTGCCTCCGTGGATCGCGATCCGTGGCGTGGCCCGCAGGGCGTACTGGATATCGCCCAGCGGGACGTCGACGGTGTGGCCCGACTTGGTCAACGTCTGCACGGCGCGTGCCAGGGCTTGCGTGACGGGGTCGGGTTGATCGGCGGGCGCGGCGGCCAAGCCATTCGGTGTGGCCAGCGGATTGGCGGGGTCGAAGGGAACCGCCCACAGTGCGCTGACACCGCCGGGTAGATCGCGGCGGATCGCGCTGAGGAACTCGTGCCACAGCACCGCGCCCTTGCTGTCGTTGTTGAAGCGGTTGTCCCAGCCCTCCAAGACCGTGCACGCCGTCGACAGATCGACGGCCTCGGCAGGCAGGGCGACGCCGCCGTCGCCATCGAGCTGAGCGACGTCGACCAACGGTGTGGCCTTGCAGCGGGCGATCACCGCCTCACGCAGCAGCACTGCCGAGCTGGCCTCGTTCAACAGCGCCGCGTCGCGCAGTTCGGCCGCGGTGAATGTCCCGTCGGCACCGGCCGGCGTCCCAGCACCAGTTGCCGACAGGACCATCGCGTTCTCGCGGGTTCGAAGCGAGCGCTCGGTGTTTTGATCGCCGTGCATCACCGAGTACTCACCGTCGAGCATCTCGGCGGCATGGGCCATCCAGAAGCTGTCATTGGCGTTGAACACATAGTCTCGGCGTTCCACCATCGGCATCTGATCGAAGGGCACCAGCCCGGGGTCGCGTGCCCCATCGACCACCTCCCACTGGAAGGCACTGTCGGAGCCGTCCAGCAGGATCACCCCGCTGTCCTTGGCGATCTTGTAGATCCCGCCGCCGGCCACTAGGTCGCGATACTTCGCCTCGGCCGCAGCCGAGAGCTTCGGGGTGGCCGAGGTGTCGGCATACCACGCCCTGCCATCGCTGCTCACCGCGGTGGTGTTGAACAGCGGCACGCCCTGGTTCTTGCGGTGGGCATCGACGAATGCGTCGAACGATTGAGCGGTGTCCATGTCGAAGTACTGCTCGACAAACTCGTCGTTGTTCAGGTTGGCGTCGCGGAAGCTGAGCGTCTGAGTGGCGCTCCAGCCGACGCCGGGAAAGTCCAGAATCGGGCCGTACTCGCTGGACCACATGGTCCGCGTCTGGGTCGTCAGCAGTCCACTGTCCTGTTGGACATCGATGGTGAACTCATGTGGCGTCATCGGCTTGGAAACGCCATCGACGAGGTACTTGGTGGGATCGGTCGGATCGAGCTGCAGCAGATACCCGGTGAAACGGTGACCGGCCGACACGGTGTGGCTCCAGGCGAACGTGTCGGTGAAGCCGATGCCCACGCCCGGTACCCCGATCAGCATCGCTCCGTACACATTCATCTCGCCGGGCACGGTGAGCTGCACCTCCCAGAACCGTTGCGAGCCCTCCCACGGGAAGTGCGGATTGGCGATCAGCATCCCGCCCTGGCCGCCGGTGACCTTGTCGGACCCAACCGCCCAGGCGTTGCTGCCCAGCTGCGGAGCCAGCTCGGCAAACGCATCGGCGGCATCGGCTGGCTTGACCGTGTCGACCGTTCGCGGGGCACGCCAACCCGCCGCCGCTGCCGGTGGCTGGGCGGTCGGCACATAGCGGGCCAGGGCGCCGCTGCTGGCGAGCAACGGGATCCATCGGGCGTAGACGTACAGGTCTTCGGGGGTGATCGGCTTTACCCAGTCCTTGCCCTTGCACCACCCGCTCAGCCCCGTGCTGCCCACCTCGGCCAGGTACTGGTTCCAGCCCGTGGTGTAGCTGGTCAGCGCCTCAACCACGCGCGTCGGCGCGCTGGCGAAATCCTTGCGGGCGATGTCTTCGATCCCGATCGCTCGCCAAGCGAAGTCGCTGTTGATGTTGGCGTTGTCAACCCCGGGCCCGAACGTCGCGGCGCGGCGCGACAGCGGGGTCAGCATCGCGTCCAACAGCGTGCAGGCGTAGTCCTGTGCATTGGCGTAGCCCTGGCCGAAGACGACGGCGTTGAACGAGTTGGCGGTGATGTGCGGCACGCCATCGGTGGTCCGCTGGATCGTTGCCCGCAGCTTGCCGTCGTCGGGCACCGCGGCCGAGGTCGTCGACGATTCGGACGCTGATGAGGTCACCACGGTCGACGCACCCGAGGAACTCGCCGGCGTCGTTGTCGACGAGGCCTTGTCGTCGCTACACGCCGCCAGCACCATCGCCCCGGCCACGGCCAGGCTGCACCATCCTCGAACCTTCATCTCCCTACGGTAGACGGGCTGGTGTGAACGGCCGACGCTGGATGTCGCGACCGACCGCCGCCGGTTTCGACGGCCACCGTCAGCGAGGTCCGGGTCGTGGCACGGCGCCGCGCAGCATCGCTTGCGCAGCGCCGCTCCCCAAGGCCCGCGATTCGCGCAGCACCACCCGCCACCGTCCGGCGATGCGCTGCAAGGTCCAGCGTCCGGCGGCTTGGCGCCACACCTGCCGGGTGCCATCGGTGAGGACGTAGACGGTGGCGTACCCGGTGGCCACGGCGTGGTCCCCGTCGACATCGACCACGAACGGCCCCATCACGTGAGCGCAGTGCGGCAGGATCGCCTGGTGGGCGTCGCTCAGCACGATGCCGCGGATCTCGGCGCGGCCGCGCATGAAGATCTGGCAATCGATGTCGACCGTCGCGTCGTCGGCGAAAAGATCGGCGGTCAGGTCAGGGTCGTCACCGTCGACGGCGAACCCATAGCTGGTCAACAGATCGATGATTGCCCGCTCGTCCTCCAACCGCTGCACCCGCGCTTCCAGCCGAGCGAGGCGTGCCGCGGTTGCGTCACTCATCCGACGGCCGTCATTCCGCCGTCGACGGGGATGATCGCACCGTTGATGAACGACGCCTCGGGAGCGGTCAGGGCGACGATCACGTAGGCGATCTCATCCGGCTGCGCGTACCGTCCGACCGGCACCTGGCGTCGGGCGAATTCGTCACGTGACGATTCGGGAATCGCTGCGGTCATCCCGGTCAGCACGGGGCCGGGGCAGACGCAGTTGGCGGTCAGACCTGTGCGCCCGAAGTCGACGGCCAGCGAGCGGGTGAAGCCGATCACACCGTGCTTCGACACGCTGTACGGGCCCGTGTTGCGCGTTGCCCCAAGCCCTTCGGTCGAGGCGACGTTGACGATCCGCCCGTGGCCGCTGGCCAGAAGGTCGGCCAAGCAGGCGCGCGCCACGTGCATCGTTCCGGTCAGGTTGACGGCGATCGCTCGGTTCCACTCGTTCACGTAGCTGTCATCGCCGACCCGACCACCTGCCGGGACCCCCGCGGCGTTGACGAGGATCTCGATCGGGCCGTATTCGCCACGTACCCGTTGGACCGCGGCGGTTACCTGGTCGAGGTCGGTGACGTCGACCGGATAATCGCCGCTGCGGTCGAACACGGCGACGCTGACGCCTTGATCACGCAGTCGCCCCACGGTGGCCGCGCCGATCCCGCTGGCCCCGCCGGTGACGATCGCGACACGGCTCATCGCGGAGCCTCCCAAGTGGTTGAGCTCACGCCACGGCTGCGCAGCTCGGTCTTGATCACCCGTTGCGTGGTGGCGTTGCGTGGCAGATCGTCGACAACCTCGATGAACCGCGGCACCATGAACTTGGGTAGTTGCGTTTGCAACCATCGGTGCAGCTCGGCGGGATCGGGCGCTCCGTCGGTGCTGGGCACGACGAAGATCAGTACCTCTTGGTCGCCGTGTTCGACATCGACGGCGACTGCCGCGGCTTCACCAACCGCCGGGTGCTGGGCTGTGGCGACCTCGACCTCGAACGAGGAGATGTTCTCGCCACGGCGGCGAATCGTGTCCTTCATCCGGTCGATGAAAAAGAAGTTGCCGCGCTTATCGACACGCAACGCATCACCGCTATGGAACCACCCATTGCGCCACGCAGCGACCGTCTCGTCGGGCATCTTGTAGTAACCGACGTTCAGCCCCCACGGCTCGCGGGCACGGACGACGAATTCGCCGACCTCGCCGGGCGGTAGCTCGTTGTCGTGTTCGTCGACGATCCGCGCCTCGACGAACGGCCAGACGTCGCGCACCCGGCCGCAGTTGCCGACCGGCCCGTGATCCCAGTCGGTCGAGATCGGACAGCCGGTCTCGGTCTGCCCGTAGGCGGTGCCGACCTTGACGTCGAAGCGCTTCTTGAATCCCTCGTTGTCGGGAACCATCGGGCCCAGCACGATCGCCCGCAGCGGATTGTCGGCGTCGTCGGGACGTTCGGGAGTGGCATACAGCACCGCCGACATCGGCCCGACCAACGAGGCGATCACGCAGTTCTCGGAGCGCACGTCGGCCAGGAAGTTGCTGGCGCTGAACTTCTCGCGGAACACGAACCGCCCGCCGCGGTCCAAGGCGTTGATGAACCCGGAGCGGCCGCTGTTGTGGAACATCGGTAGGGCGCAGTAGATCCCCTCGCCGGGTTGGACGGCGTCGTCGGGTACCCACGACCAGATCGCGTAGATCACACCCCATGGCGAGATCACCGCCTTCGACGGACCGGTCGTGCCTGAGGTGAACAACAATGCGGCGGTGTCGTAGACCTGCGGTCCGAGCAGATCGGCGGCTGGTTCGACGCCCTCGAGGAACTCGTCAACGCTGAGCGTGCGGAACGGCAGCGAGTGTTGCTCGGTCGGGTCGCCGACGAGGATCACGGTGTGCAGGGTGGGCAACTCGGCGGCGACCTCGGCTAGCCGGTCGAGGTACGTGGCGTCGACGACCAGCACGGTGACGTCGGCGAAATCCAGGGTGTAGCGCAGCAGCGTGCCGCGGTGGGCGATGTTCACCGGTACCTCGATCGCCCGCAGCCAGGCCAGGCCGAGCAGCGCCAGCTGCGCTTCGATCCGCGTTGGCAGCATGGTGGCTACGTGATGCTCGGCGCCAACGCCAACTCGCTGGAACGCGCCCGCCCATCGACGACTGGCCACATCTAATTCGGCGTAGGTCAGCCGCGGCCCGCCGATCTCGGCGATCGCCACGTTGTCGGGAGTCTCTCTGGCCCAGCGCACCACGGAATGTGGCGGAATGTTTTGTGCGTCGAGCATCCCCGTCATCCCCCGATCGAGCGTCGCGGCTCATTTCAGCAGACCAACCGCGAACGCGAGGAACCCAACCGGACGCGGCATTTGCCTATGCATGACGTATCAACTAGTATGTGTGACGCATCAACCAAGAACGAGGAGAATTCGCCATGTCCACCGCCGCCACAACCACGCTGACGATTACCGGCAACTACGCCATCGACCCGAGCCATTCGCGCATCGGCTTCGTCGCTCGTCACGCGATGATCGCCAAGGTCCGCGGCACGTTCAACGACTTCGCCGGCACCGGCTACTTCGATCTCGAGAACCCGGCCAAGTCGCACCTGGAACTGACGATCCAGGCGACCAGCATCGACACGCGCAACGCCGATCGTGACGCTCACTTGCGGACCAACGACTTCTTCGACATGGACACCTATCCGACGATCACGTTCGTGTCCACCGCCGTCGCCAAGACGGGTGACGACACCTTCGCGGTCACCGGCAACCTGACGATGCGCGGGGTCACCAAGCCGATCACGATCGACTTCGACTACGCCGGAACTGCGGTCGACGCGTTCAATGCCCAGCGCATCGGCCTGGAGGGCAAGGTCGTCGTCAACCGCAAGGACTGGGGCATCAACTGGAACGCAGCGCTCGACGCCGGAGGCGTGATGGTCGGCGACAAGGTCACCCTGGAATTCGAAGTCAGCGCGATCAAGCAGTCCTGACCACGCCACACCGCAATTCGGCTGCCCGGCAGTGGACGGGGATAATGACTTCCCTCAGTGGACAAAGTGTGCTGAGCTATGCCCACCAGAGAGAGGGGGTGGTCCAACACAGTGAATGAACTTCGAGGGACCCTGGAGGTGGTTGGCCGCTAGGCCGCACGCTGGAGCGTCTGGCGAATACCCGCCAACCTCCGCCATCTCGGGCTGCCGGACATCGTCCCGCCGGCATCAAACGGCCCGGATGGATCGATTCAGCCGATCATGTGGGGAGCGCTCCGGTGCTCCCCACATTCGCGTCCTGGCGGAGTCAGGCCAGCGTGGCGCGCAGCGCTTCGATGCGGCTTGGAATTGCTCGGTACCAGACCCATTGACCGCGCTTTTCGCGGTCGACCAGCCCGGCATCGACGAGCACCTTCATGTGATGGCTGACGGTGGGTTGCGATCGACCGGAGGGACCGATCAGATCGCAGGCGCAGACCTCGTCGCTAGCCGCGGCGACAATCGAGAACAGCTTGAGTCGCGTGGGGTCGGCCAGCGCGGCGAACGCCGCGGCCAGCTCCGTCGCGGCGCGGTCGTCGATCACGGATTGACCGATCGACTCGCAGCACGTCTGCTGGTCGCTGGTCCGAGTCGCCATATCCGGCAGCGTAGTGGATATTGACAATTATCGATCTAGGTGTACGCTCGTAGATAGATACCTGTCGATGTATTGGAGCTGAGAATGTCACGAGTCCAACTGGCCCTCAATGTCGGCGATCTCGACGAATCGATCGCCTTCTACACCAAACTGTTCAAGACCCCGCCGGCCAAGGTGCGCGAGAACTACGCAAACTTCGCCGTTGCCGATCCGCCGCTGAAGCTGGTGCTGATCGCCGGCGCCGGCGAGCCGGGAACGCTGAATCACGTCGGTGTCGAGGTCGAATCGACCGACGAAGTCGCCGCCGCTACGGCGCGCATGCAAGCCGAGGGCGCGGCCTGCGACGTGCAGGACAACACGACCTGTTGCTTTGCCGTGCAGGACAAGGTGTGGGTCAGCGGCCCGGAGATCCCCTGGGAGATCTACACCGTGTTGGCCGACGCATCCGTGATGCACCCCGCCGAAGACGCCTGTTGCGTGCCCGAAGCGGTCACCCAGACCATCGCCATCGGCGCCAAGCCAACCGCCTGCTGCTGATCCGGCGACGACGATGACGATCGTCCGCCAACCCGTCGGACACGACGTTGACGAGCAGGCGGTGCTGCAGCGACTGTCGTTGCTGAACCGCTTCTTGCCGGCATGGATCGGCGCAGCGATGGTCATCGGCATCGTCCTTGGACGGCTGATTCCCAGCCTGGACGACTGGCTCGACACGGTGAAGATCGGCACGGTATCGCTGCCGATTGCCATCGGTCTGCTGCTGATGATGTATCCGGTGCTGGCCAAGGTCAACTATCGGCGGGTCGATCGGGTCCTTGGCGATCGTCGGTCGATGGCCGCCTCACTGCTGCTCAATTGGGTGATCGGCCCGGCGTTGATGTTTACCCTGGCCTGGCTGTTACTGCCCGATCTGCCGGAATATCGCACCGGGCTGATCATCGTTGGCCTGGCGCGGTGCATCGCCATGGTGTTGATCTGGAACGACCTTGCCTGTGGCGACCGAGAACTGGCCGCCGTGCTGGTTGCCGTCAACTCGCTGTTCCAGATCGTGGCCTACTCGTTGCTCGGCTGGTTCTACCTGGAGCTCCTTCCTGGCTGGTTGGGTCTGAACACCACCAACCTGGATGTGACGATGTGGGATATCGCCAAGGTCGTGCTGATCTTCCTGGGGATCCCGCTGGTTGCCGGACTACTGACCCGGCTGATCGGCGAACGCGTCAAGGGCACCGACTGGTACGAGGACCGCTTCCTGCCGCGGATCGGCCCGGTGGCGCTGTACGGACTGCTCTTCACGATCGTCGTGTTGTTCGCCATGCAGGGCGACAAGATCACCAATGAACCATGGGACGTGGCCCGCATCGCCGTGCCGTTGCTGATCTACTTCGCCTTGATGTGGTTCGGCGCCTTCTTCGTCGGTCTGCGGCTGGGCGTTCCGTATGCGCGCAACGCGTCGATCGCCTTCACCGCGGCCGGCAACAACTTCGAACTGGCCATCGCCGTGGCAATCGGCGTGTTCGGTGTGACGTCAGGCGAAGCATTGGCCGGGGTCGTCGGACCGCTGATCGAAGTGCCCGTGCTGGTCGCGTTGGTCTACGTGGCACTGTGGGCCAAGCGCAAGTTCTATCCGGCAACGCCCGGCTGACGATCGGGCGACGTCAGTTCGGTCAGGAGTGCTTGGACGCGGCGGTCGATCTCGTCACGGATCGGGCGCACCGCGTCGACACCCTGCCCAGCTGGGTCGGGCAGCGCCCAGTCCAGGTACCGCTTGCCGGGATAGAACGGGCACTCGTCGCCACAGCCCATCGTGATCACCACGTCGCTGGCTTGCACGGCCGCGTCATCGAGCCGCTTCGGATGGGCGTCAGCAGCGTGCAGGTCGATACCCACTTCGGCCATGACCTGCACCACGGCCGGATTGATCGTCTCGGCCGGGGCGGTACCCGCCGAGCGAACGACAACGCGGTCGCCGCCGTGGTGGGCCAGGAGCGCAGCTGCCATTTGCGAACGTCCGGCGTTGTGCACGCAGACGAACAGAACCTCTGGGATGTTGGGTGGGGTGGACATGGGAGCTCCTCAGCTGGTTGCCGGGTTGGCGGCCGAATGGGGATAGATGAAACGGATCAGAACAACGGCGATCGCCGCGCCGATCAGCTGCATGAGGATGAACAGCGGCGCTGACGACGGGTGGATCCCGGCAAAGGTGTCAGAGAACATGCGGGCCACGGTGACCGCCGGATTGGCGAAGCTGGTCGACGAGGTGAAGAAGTAGGCCCCACCAATCCAGGCGCCGACGGCGAACGGCACTGCAGCCGCCCGGCCGGTGCGCACGCATCCCTGGATCACCAACAGCAGCCCGATCGTGGCGACGACCTCGGAGAGCCACAGCGCCCCGGACGACCGGGTCTTGGTCGACAGTTCAATCGCTGGCAGCGAAAACATCAGGTTGGCCAGCACCGTGCCGATGCACCCGCCGATCGTCTGGGCGACGACGTACATCCCGGTGTCGCGCCAACTGATCGTGCCCAACATGCGGTCGCTCAAGGTGACGATCGGGTTGAAGTGCGCGCCCGACACGGCCCCGAACATCAGGATCAGCCCAACCAGCGCCCCGGCGGTGGCGGCCGCGTTCTCCAACAGCTGCAGACCGATGTCCGTCGGCGACAGGCGGCTGGCCATGATCCCCGAGCCGATCACGGCGATGATCAGCATCGTCGTACCCAGCGCTTCGGCCACCAACCGCCGGGCCAGATCCAGGCGCAGCTGGCCGGTACCGGTTTCGGGTTGAACGGAGAGTTCAGCGTCGGATGGCACCCACGCGGTGGTCGGTTCACTCATCGTCATCACCGCCGACGGCATCGATCCGCTGACGAAGCTCGGCAACCGCGGCGTCGAACGCGGCACGGTCTCCGACGGCGACCGGATCGGGCACCGACCAGTGCAGCCAGGCATCGTTGGGGTTCAATTCTTCGTGAGCTTGGTCGCAGACGGTGACGACCATCGCCGGGATTGTGTTGACCTGGTCCAGCGTGCGCGGCACGTTGTTGGCGATGTCCAGGCCCACCCGCCGCGCCGCGGCGACCGCACCTGGATGAACGCGATCCGCAGGGTGCGTGCCGGCGGATTCGCCCGGAGCGCCGGTGATCGAGCTCCACAGCGCCGCCGCCAGTTGGCTGCGCGCCGAGTTGCGCGTGCACACGAACAATGCCGGCTGTCGGGCCGACCGCCGCCGCTGAAGGAGCGAGCGGAGGGCGTCGAGGTGCAGGTGCACGTAACGCCGCCGCCCATCGCCGCTCGAGCGCGACCGGGTGATCAATCCAACCGACTCCAGGACATCCAAGTGATGACTGAGCAGGTTCGACTCGAGGTCCAGCAGGCGGCGCAGTTCGATCGGGGCCCGATCCGATCGGCTCAGCTCGTCGACGATCGCCAGCCGCACCGCATCGCCCAACGCCGCATGCCGTGCCGCTCGCTGGTGAAGATCTCTCATCACGTCCGCAGAATAGCTCAATAGATATTGACTCAACAAATCGTGATCCACCGTGTATGGGTGGCGAGTCCGCGGCAGGGCGGGTTCTGGCCGCCCAAACGGGCCGGACCCGGTGGCCTGGACCGGTTTGGGTGGCGGGTCCGCGCCCACGAGGGTTCTGGCCGCCCAAAGCGGGTGGGGTTCCGGGTTGGACCGGGGTCTGGGTGGCGTGTCCGCGCTCATGCGGGTTGTGGCCGCCCAAAGCCGGCGGAACGGGGAGAAGCGGTGGCTCGGTCGGGGGCGACGTGACCATCGTCACTACGGTGGGGCGATGACCGAGGCGACGTATCCCACCGAAGAAATCGAGGCCGCGCTGGCCGAATACCTGCGCCGCGGGGCGGAGGGGCGCGACTGGGATGCGTGGGCCGAGATGTTCACCGACGACGCCCTCTACGAGGAACACGTGATGGGCACGTTCCACGGCAAGGCGGCGATCCGCGAATGGATCCTGGACACGATGCATGGTCAGTTTCCGGGAATGACATTCTGGACCGAGTGGCAGATCATCGACGGCAATCGGGCCTGCTTCTACATTTGGAACAACCTGCCCGACCCGGGCACGGGCAAGCGTTACGGCTTCCCCAACACCACCGTGCTGACCTACGGCGGCAACGGCAAGTTCAGTGCTCAAGCCGACTTCTACGCCCCGTCGGTGGCTGGCGACTGCGTCAAAGCGTGGATCGCCGACGGCGGCCGACGCGATACCCCGGCGGACCCAAGCCTGAAGGGCATCGACCCATGGAACCCGGATCCGTCGGCCGCGCCCCATCCGCGCGACGAGGTCGAGGCGGCCTTCACCAACTACCGCGCCGTCGCCGCCAACGCCGTCGCCACCGGCGACTGGAATCAGTGGGCCGACCTGTTCACCGACGATGCCTTCTACCGCGAGGTGAAGTACGGCGTGTTCACCAGCAACGCGGAGATCCGCGCCTGGATCCTCAGCGTGATGCAGCCGTTCCCATCGATGGAGTTCCCGGTCAACTTCGCGCTGATCGACGGCAACCGGATTAGCGCGGTGATCCCCAACGTGCTGCCGGCGCCGGATGGCGGCGATGGCTACTTCGGTTTCGACGTGAACACGATCCTGCATTACGCCGGAAACGGCAAGTTCAGCTTCGAGGAGGACATGTACAACCCCGAGGCAGCCGAGCGGGCGATCGGCGCGTGGGTCGCAGCCGGCGGCAAGATCCCCGGCATGAGCTGAACGCGCAGCGCCTAGGGTCGCCGCCGTGAGTACCGCGCTGCTGACCGATCATTACGAACTGACGATGGTGCAGGCCGCGCTGCGCTCGGGCGCGGCGTCCCGTCGCTGCGTGTTCGAGACCTTCGCCCGGCGACTGCCCAACGGGCGTCGCTACGGCGTGGTCGCCGGTACCGGGCGAGTGTTGGACGCGATCGAGCAGTTCCGCTTCGACGATTCCGAACTCCGCCAGCTGGCCGACACCAAGGTGGTCGACAAGGCGACGCTCGATTTCCTTGCGAGCTACCGCTTTGATGGCGACGTGTGGGGCTACGCCGAGGGCGACTGCTACTTCGGCTATTCGCCGATTCTGATCGTCGAGGCCAGCTTCGCCGTCGGCGTGCTGCTCGAAACCGTGATCCTCTCGATCCTCAACCACGACAGCGCGGTGGCGTCGGCCGGTTCGCGCATGACGGGCGCGGCGGGATCTCGCCCGTGCATCGAGATGGGCTCGCGCCGCACCCACGAAGAAGCAGCGGTCGCCGCCGCCCGTGCCGCGTCCATCGTTGGCTTTTCCGCCACCTCGAACCTGGAGGCCGGACGCCGCTACGGCGTGCCGACCACCGGCACTGCGGCACACTCGTTCACCCTGTTGCACGACACCGAGCGCGCCGCGTTTCAGGCGCAGGTTGATGCGCTCGGTGTGGGTACCACCTTGTTGGTCGACACCTACGACGTGATGGAAGGCGTGCGCACTGCGGTCGACGTCGCCGGGCCCAAGTTGGGCGCAGTGCGCCTGGATTCCGGCGACCTGCTGGTTCAGGCCCGCGAGGTGCGCGCCCTGCTGGACGAACTGGGCGCGACGGAGACGAAGATTGTGGTCACCTCGGACTTGGACGAATACGCGATCGCTGCCCTGGCCGCTGCACCGGTCGACTCCTACGGGGTCGGTACGAAGCTGGTCACCGGGTCCGGCGCGCCAACGGCGGGGATGGTCTACAAGCTGGTCGCCCACGGCGGCGACGACGGCCAGATGGTCGGCGTGGCCAAGCACAGCAAGGACAAGATCTCCGTTGGCGGTCGGAAGTTCGCCCTCCGTCGGCGCAATACCAATGGCACCGCCGAGGCCGAGATGATCGGCATCGGGCAACCACCAGCAAACGACGGCGACGACCGCGAGCTGTTGGTCCCGCTGATCCAGCGCGGCCGTGTCGTCGGCGCCGAGCTGACCACGATCGACGCCGCCCGCGCCCATCACGAACGCTGCGTCGCTGAGCTGCCGCGCCGCGCCCATCAGCTTTCCAACGGTGACCCGGCGATCAAGACCGAGTTCCTCAGCCCCTGAGCGCTGATGACCGGCACGTAGCGTTGGCGAACGCGATGTGCCGGGTCATGAGCGTTCGCGGGTGGTCGCGTAGGGTGCGGCCATGAGTACTTCGAGTGGGATCGATGCTTACAAGTTGGGGCGCGACTTCACGATCATGCCGATCGCCATCGATTGGGCGCACACCGTGGAGATCCCCGCCGGGCCGGTGACGTTTGTGGTCGAGGCTCGATCGCTGACCCAGAAGGCGCTGCTGGACAACGAGCGCGATCGCGCCGTGACCGACGGCGGAATCGGCGACAACTACGCCGACCTTCTGGACGGTGGGGCCTCGCTACACGTTTTAGGTGCCGACGATCGCCTGGAGTACCTGCGCTTCGACTGCTTCGACAACGAGCCGCACTACCACTACATCGACAACGCCAATCAGGGCAACACGATCGTGCGCTTCGACAACATCGCCGAAGGCGACCCGCTGGTCTGGACGGTGCGCACGGTGGGCACCCGCTTGGCGGCGATGCTCGACTACGTGGGCAACCCGGCTCTGGCCAGCGCAGTGCGCGACCGCGCCGACGAGGTGGACGCCGGGGTCCAGCAGTTGAATCACACGCTGGCGCGGGCCGCCGTCCAAGCGGTCGATGTGATGCGCGCCACCGCCCCCACCAACGGAGCCACCCGATGAGCGTCGCCTTCGGATTGTTCTTCGACCTGCGCAATCCGCCGCAGTGGGAGCGTTCGTGGGCCGACCACTACGCCGAGACGATCGACCTGGCGGTGTCTGCCGAACAGCGCGGCTGCAGGTCGGCATGGGTCACCGAGCACCACCAGTTCGACGATGGCTACATCCCCCAGCCGCTGACCTTCCTGGCCGCGCTGGCGATGCGCACGTCAACGATGCGCCTGGGCACCGGCATCGTGCTGGCTGCGCTCCGTCATCCCCGGCATATTGCTGAAGAGGTGGCGATCGTCGATCTGCTGTCAAACGGTCGCGTCGAACTGGGTCTGGGCGCCGGCTACGTGGCCGCCGAGTTCGAGATGTTCGGTGCCGACATCACCAAGCGGATGACGACCACCGACGCCGTCGCTGCCGAGGTGCGCGACCTGTTGTGGAGCGGGCAGATGAAGCCGCCGGCGGCGCAGCCCCAAGTTCCGATCTGGATCGGCTACCAGGGTCCTCAGGGCGCTGGTCGTGCAGGCCGATTGGGCCTTGGTCTGCTCGCTCCGCGCCCCGATCTGCTTGAGCCGTATCGAGCCGGGCTGGTCGAAGGCGGCCATGACCCAGCGATCGCGCGGATGGGCGGGTTGGTGGATCTGATCATCGCCAGCGATCCCGAGCGCACCGCCCAGCGCATCGCTCCGCACGCCTTCTACCAGCGCGCCACCTACAACGCCGCGGCGACGGCGACGGCGATCAAGCAGCCCGACGACGAGTCGCTCGCCCGCACCGCCGCCGGTCTACGCGCCCGGGACAAGCCGGGCACCAAGGTGGTCACCCCCGACGAGGCTCAGTCGATCCTGCGCCCGATCGTCGACGGCGCGCCCATCCACCACCTGTACATGTGGGCGACGATCGCGGCGATGCCTGCCGACACCGTCGACGAACACATCGACTTGCTCTTCACCCAGGTCGCCCCCGCCTTCACCTGACCGGCGAACGCTACGGAACGCTACATACCCGGCACTGAGCGTTCGGCTGCGGCGGCTCTGGCCCAGTAGTCGGCCCACGATGGGTAGGCGTCGGGCAGCGGGCGATCGCCCATCGGGATCTCTTCGTTGCCGGCCCCGGCCGACGGGCGCTGCAAGGCATCGGCGATGTACCAGCGGTGCACCTTGCGCCGCCGGAAGTACCACACCCCCTCGACCCGCTCGTATGCGTCCCAATACTGGATCCGGCCCATCTGCCACTCGCCAAGGTCGGGTCGTTCCAACTCGTCGGCGCAATAGACGATGCCGGTGGCATGGTCGGCATCGATGAAGTCGATCGTCTGGCTGCCGATCACGTGGACGGAGACTCGAGCAAAGCGCATCAGCTCGTCCATGTAGGTGAACAACGCGTCGCGGCCGTGCTGGTCGCGCCCGACCTGTACGTCGGCCGGAAAGAGCTGCACCAACGCGGCGATGTTGCGCGAATCCAACGCCTGCGCATAGCGCGCCGGCAGCTGGCGAATCATCGCCTCGGATTCCATCCGATCGAGGCGTTCCTCGAGCGTCGTTGGCTGCCACGGACCGAGCCAGCTCATTGGGCCGTCACCCGATCGTCGACCAGCCGCCCGGTCATCGGACGCAGCGTGGCGTAAGTGGCCACACCCGGCGGCGCGGCGCAGACCTGCTCGATGGCGTTCACCGCCGGCATCGCCGTGATGATCATCCCCAGCGACTGGTAATACGCCATGTCCTTGATTGCTGGACCATTGCGCGGCGGGTAGACCTCCAGCTTGGTGCGAATGCGCGGCGTGCCATCCACCTCGACGACGTACCCGTGCTCGGGTTTCAGCGGAGGATCCAAATCCGCGCCCATCGCCCACACCTGGCGGATCTCCACGGCGACACGATCGCCAATCAAACCCTGCCAACGCAGGTCGATCCCGGCCACCGAGCCCGTCTCCATCGGCCGCCCGGGCAGGTCGAGGTCACGCGTCGCGTGGGAGAAGGCGATCTGCGGACGGATGTCGTCGAAGGTCACCCCGAACAGGTCGCCGATCATTTCAACGCCATCAGCAAAAACGCGCGTCGCCTGGGCCAGGTCGGCGGGGTGGTCGGGGTCGCCAGCGGGTCGACCCCAGCCGATCTGATTCATGTTGGCGTCGCCGGCATAGGCCGACACGTCGACCGATTCGGATACGCGGAGACTGGTGAACTCGCTGCACACCTGTGTGCAGGTGGCCGCCAACAGCTGCGCGAAGCCGGGGTTCGCTCCGCTGCCAAAGATCGTCGCCCCGCCCTCGGCAGCGGCCTGCTCGATGCGCTGACGGCCGTCGTCGGCCAGCGATCGACCATTGACGAACTCCGACGTGGTGACCACGTTGATCCCTGCCGACAGCAGGGCGACCACCTGGTCGACGTCGAAGTACAGCGGCGTGTACATCACACAATCGGGCTGCCGGCGATCACCTGGGCGATGTCGTTGGTGGTCGGTGCACCGATTGGCTGGCGCCCGAGCAGCGAACCTGCATCCTGACCGGCCTTGGCTGCGCTGTGCGCGTATGCACCGATCAGCTTGAGGCGGGGATGCTTGGCGATGGCGATTCCCGCTTGACGCCCGACATTGCCGGTGGTCCACTGCACCACACGCAATGGCGCACCGCTCATCGTGGTTCGTCTCCCTGGATCGTTACCCGGTGCATCACCCGCGCGTAGCTGCGGTCGTTGATGATGAAATGTTGCACGGATCGATTGTCCCAGAACGCCACCGATCCTGGCTGCCAACGGAAGCGGACCTGATATTCGGGGAAGCGGGTCTGCCCCAAGAGGAAGGCCATCAGCGCTTCGCCCTCGTCGCGGCGCAGTTCGTTGATGTGCGAGGTGAACGAGCTGTTGACAAACAATGCCTCGCGCCCGCTCACCGGATGGGTGCGCACGACCGGGTGCACCGTCGGCGGAATCTCGGTCTCGGCGTTGTCCATCTTGTTGGTCATCTCGCCGTATTGACCGGCTTTGCGTGTCGACAGCACCGCCGCCGCAGAACGGAATTGCGTGCGCCAGTCGTGGGTCGCGGTGAGGCCACGCAGCAGGGCCTTCATCGGCTCGGAGAAGTCGGCAAACACGGCCTCCATGTCGCACCACATCGTGTCGCGCCCATAGCTGGGGATGTCGACGGCGCGCAGGATGCTGCCCAGCGGCGGACGCTTGGCGAAGGTCACGTCGCTGTGCCAGTTCTTCTCGTGGCTCAATGCCGGCGAACTGCGCAGCGCCTCGGGTGACGAGATGATCGACACCTCTGGGAGGTCGTCGACATGCGGCAGAAATGGATGACACTGGATCTCGCCGAAGCGGCGGGCAAAGGCCACCTGACCGGCGTCGGTCAGCGTGTGTTGGTCGCGAAAAAAGATCACCTTGTGTTCGATCAACGCTTCGTTCAGTTTGGCGATCGTCTCGTCGTCCAGATCGGTGCTGATGTCGATGTTCAGAATTTCTGCACCGAGGGTGCCGGTCAGCGGGGCTACGTCGAACATGGCGCGAACCTAGACGGCCCAACGATCGCTCGACGTACCGGTGCACGGTGATTGCCCGAGCCAGCGGGCAGAATGAAGCCCATGCGGGTCTCGACGATGAACACCATCACCGGCGTGCTGGCGATCATCGCCGCGGTCGTTGCCGTGCTGCTGATTGCGGCCCGGCTGATCAACTCGGCGAGTACTCGTCGGCTGCTCGACCGGATCGTGCCGATTCGCCTGTGGCTGGCGTTCTTGGTCGCCGGCGCGGCGACCGCAGGAAGCCTGTGGTACAGCGAATCCGCCGACTTCGAACCGTGCCGTTTCTGCTGGTTCCAGCGGATCTTCATGTACTCGCTGGCGGTGATCCTGCTGATCGCCGCGTTGCGCAAAGACCACAAGGTCACGTGGTACGCGGTGCCGCTGGGCGGTATCGGGCTGCTGATCAGCGTGTACCACAACCTGCTGGAACACAACCCGCACTGGGAGTCGACCAGCTGCCAGGCGTCCACACCGTGCGCAACTCCGTACTTCAAGCAGTGGGGCTGGCTGACCCTCGCCGGCATGGCTTTGGCAGGCTTCGCCGCCATTCTGGCGATCCTGTTGTCCACCGCCCGCAGCGCCGCATCGGCGCCGATTGACCTGGCGCGCATCGACCGCGCCGTGATCGACACAACGCTCGACGAGGAGGTCCGGTGACGACCAGCGCCAACAACCACGGACATCACGGAATCCGGCGGCTCGCCGTTGGTCTGGTGACGGCTGGGTCGCTCCTGGTGGCGATCACCGGGTGCGCCGACAAGGACAAGCCCAACGAGGGCACGGTCGCCGACGGCCAATCGTCCACTGCCGAAGTGCAGCCGGTGACGGTCACGGGTACGGCGCTGCCCAAGTTCACCGCGGTGCAGGGTGACACGGCGGTCGGCCAAGATGCGCCGAAGCTCGACGGGTTCGACTTTGCCGGCAAGCCGGTGACGATCGATTACAGCCAGGGCCCGACGATGGTGGTATTTCTCGCCCACTGGTGTCCGCATTGCAACGCCGAGATCCCCGTTCTGCTGAAGTGGAAGAACAGCGGGCAGATGCCAGCCAACCTGAAGGTGGTTGGCGTGTCCAGCGACGTGCGACCCACCTCCGCGCACTACCCGCCGTCGAAATGGTTGCCGGGGATGGGCTGGAGCTGGCCGAGCATCGCCGACAGCGCCGAGATGACGGCATTCAAGGCCTTCGGACAGGGTGGATTTCCGTTCTTCGTCGTGGTCGGTACTGACGGCAAGGTGAAACTGCGCAACAGCGGCGAGATCCCGGCCAACCAACTTTCCCCGATGATCAACGCTGCGCTCAACGGTTGACCCTGCGATGTGAATCGCGGGTTTTGCTGCCATCCTTGCGGAGCAGTGCAACCCGAACTCGGAGAAAAACGATGAACCGCACACCCACCGCTTCCCGTCGCACCCGCCGTGTGATGTTTGGTTTGGCCGTCGCCGGATCGCTGATCTTCGCCACCGCAGGGTGCGCATCGAAGGACAAGGCCAACGAGGGCACCGTTGCCGACGGTAAGGCATCGACCGCCGAGAACCAGCCGGTCACCGTCACCGGCGAGGCCCTGGTGGCCGTCAAGTCGTTCAACGGTGACCCGGCGATCGGCAAGGACGTGCCGAAACTGGAGGGCTTCGACTTCCAAGGCAAGCCAGTGAAGTACGACTTCAGCGAGGGCCCGACGATGTTGGTGTTCCTGGCCCACTGGTGCCCACATTGCAACGCCGAGATCCCGGTGCTGTTGAAGTGGAAGAACAGCGGTCAGATGCCAGCCAACCTGAAGGTGCTCGGCGTGTCCACCGGAGTCGACCCGACTCGTTCGAATTACCCGCCGTCGAAGTGGCTGCCGGGGATGGGTTGGCAGTGGCCGATCATGGCCGACAGCAAGGATCAAAAGGCTGGCCAGGCCTTCGGCGTGTCCAGCTACCCGTACTTCGTCATCATCGGCGCCGATGGCAAGGTCAAGCTGCGCAACAGCGGCGAGGTGCCGGCCAACCAGCTGACTCCGATGATCGTCGCTGCGCTGAACGCCGAAACACTTGCGACCACGACGACCGCAGCGTCCGGCGACAGCAGCAGCACCTCGGTCGCCGTCAGCAGCACTTCCACGCCGTAACGGTTCTGGTTCACGGTCGCAGGTAGGGAATTCGCCGCCGAGCGACGATTTCCCTGCCCGCGACGAACGGGCCGACCGTGCCGTGCCGGTAGTCGATTCGGGCTGCGGCCTAGCTCGGCGGCTGATTCTTGGTGCGTTCTTGGTTCAGCATCATCGCCGCGATGATTAAGCCGACCACCCAGGCGATGACGCCAAGGGTCGTGACGATGTGTGGCTTCGAATCCTTGGCCACGAAGTTGACGATGCCGATGCCGACGTTCTTGGCGTTGCCGCCCAACGTGGTGAGCAACTGAATCACTGCGGCGACCACCGAGCCGGTGGCCATCCCCAGACCCCAGCGGCGGCTGTTGAAGAACCCGATCAGCGCGCCGATTACCAACGCAGCAAGAGCCACGAGACGCAGGATCAAGGTGATCGGCGGGATCGCCGAGTTGCTGAAGTTGTCGCCCAGGCTGGCCCCGTGCTGCGGGATCAGCGGACCGACGGCGACGGCGATTGCGCCCAGCCCGCCGATCAGCGCAGCCACTGGCATGAACCGCGGGCCGCCATCCTCACCGGCTTGATTGAGTGACAGCACAAAGACCGCAAGCCCAGCGACGGCGGCGATGGCCAGGACAAAGAAGCCCGGTCCGAACGTCTTGGTGATCGTGATCTCGCCGGTCTGGCTGGGGTCGATCACCAGTCGTTCCATCAGGTCGAGGCGTTGGATCGCGATTCCCAGGTGCAGGGCCGCCCATCCGCCGAGCGCTAGGCCGGCACCGCCAGCCAGCCCGGTGGCGAAGCGCCGACTTCCGGCACCCATCAACGCTGCGCCGAGCAGCACCACGGCGGTCACGATGCCGACCAGCATCGAGTTCTTCCCCAGATCGCCAAGCTTCAACGATCGGGCCTGCCCTTCGGCCTTGAGCTCGACGATCATGAAAGCGAACGCCAGGATTCCGGCCAGCGCGCCGATCAGCGCAGCGATCGTCAACGGGGTGGCCTTCAGCGACAGCGTCGACGAGCGTGGAGCTGGTTGCTGCGCGGGCAGGTACTGGGTTGATGGCGAGGCCGGTGGTTGGTAGGCCGGGGGTTGCAGGCCAGGTTGGTGATAGGGGGGTGGCTGGTAACCGGCCGTGGGCGGCTGAACCTGCGTCGGTGGATATTGCGGCGGCTGGACCTGGGTGGGTGGATACTGCGCTGGCCACTGGTCCGTGGGGTCAGTGGCCCCGGCGGGCGGTGGCAGGGGGTGAGAACCCTGGGCGGCGACAGCGGCGCCGCACGTCGGACAAAAGCTCTGGTGGGCGTCGAGCGGCGCCCCGCATGAACGGCATTGCACGTTTGGCCTCCTCAGCATGGCGAACGGGGCAAGACTAGGCGACATGGTGTGCGGCCGGTTTGCTCCTTCGCCGACTGGCTCGCTGCATTTAGGGAACCTACGCACCGCGCTGCTGTCCTGGCTGCTCGCCGATCCGGGGTGCTGGTTGGTGCGCATAGAGGACTTGGATCGGGTGACATCCTCCGTTGCTCATGAGCATCAACAACTGTCGGATCTGGCGGCGCTTGGGCTGCGGCCCGACGGACCGGTGGTGCGTCAGTCGGAGCGGTTCGATCGCTACCGATCAGCGATCGCCACCCTCGCCGAACTCGATCTGGTGTACCCGTGCTACTGCACCCGGCGTGAGATTCGCGAGGCCGTCTCGGCACCCCATCAACTCCCGGTTGGCGCGGCTCCGGAGGGTGCGTACCCGGGGACGTGTCGGGATCTGGATCGCCGCGGTCGCGGCGCCCGCGAACGTGAAGGCCGTCCCGCCGCGCTGCGTTTCCGATCCGACGGCGCGGCGGTAACGGTCACGGATCTGGTCTGCGGCAGCTACACCGGACTGGTCGACGACGTGGTCCTTCAGCGCGCCGACGGGGTGCCGGCCTACAACCTGGCGGTGGTCGTCGACGACGCGGCCCAGGGTGTCGACATCGTCGTGCGCGGCGATGACCTGCTGTCGTCGACGCCACGACAGGTGGCCCTGCAACGTCACCTCGGCTTGCCGACCCCGATCTATGCCCACGTCGCCTTGGTGGTGGGCGTGGATCGGCAGCGACTGAGCAAGCGTCACGGTGCGGTGACGTTGGCCGATCTGGCCGAGCGCGATATCGGGGTCGAAGCGGTTCGTGCCTGGCTGGCGTCGACCATCGGGGTTCCGGCTGGCGTCGACCTCGATCGGTGGCGTGACCAGTTCGACCTGGCGATGTTGTCACGAGACCCGGTCATCGTCGACCTCGATATGCCACCATTCGGCCCGTGACCGACTTTGACGCCACCACCGACCACATCGACGATCTGTCTCGGATCCTCGGGTACCAGGACGCGGCAGCCGAGATCGGCGACCGCGATGCGCGCCTGATCGGACCGGAGATGATCGCCGTCCCGTTCTGGACGCCATCGTTTTGTGCCGCGGTGATCCGTGCTGCCGAGTTGGTGGGCGGGTTCAGCGAATCCGCTGACGATCCGGTGCCGGGCCAGGAGATTTCCTTGATGGGCATCAGTCAGCGGCTGTTCTACGCGGTCGAGAACGACATCGGCCAGCGGTTGTGGCCGGTGCTCAACGAATGGTGGCCGGCGATCGACTACCACGGCTTGCGTGATGCATTCGTGATCAAGTACTCGATGGCTGCCCAGCGCGAACTACGCCTGCATCACGACGTCGCCCAGGTCAGCGCGTCGATCAAGCTGAACAACGACTACACCGGCGCCGAGCTGCGTTTCCCGCGGCAAGACACGACGAATGCAGGACTTGGCGTCGGTGAATTGCTTGCCTGGCCGTCGTTGGTCACCCATCCCCACGAAACGGCGCCGTTGCTTAGTGGCACCAAGTACGCGCTGACGATCTGGTGCGAGCTGCCGACTTTCGAATGAACACCGCCACTAGCATGTGGCGGACAATTCGGGCTGAGTAGCTGAACGGACGGGTAAGGGAGTACTGGTGATGACCGGGCGACGCAAGGTTGGAGTGGTAGTTGTCGGCGGGTTGCTCACCGTGCTGACGCCGGCGATGGTGACCACCGCGTCGGCCACGGTGCCCCCGCCGCCCGACCCCACCGAAACCAGTGTCGCGGCTCCCACCGAGACGGCCGAGGCCGTGCCCGCCCCCTCCGATACGGCGCCCGCTCAAGCGAACGCTCCCGAAGTCACCACGGTCGAAGCCCCCCAGGTCTATCCGGGGATGACCCCGCTGCCGTCCAACGTGCAGACGATCGGCTCGTCGCCCGTCAAGATTGTTGCCGTTGGCTCGAAGTCCGGCGAGAACACCCGGCTGATGCAGGAACGCCTGAACCAGCTTGGATTCTGGGTTGGGCAGGCCGACGGCAAGTACGGCGTGGCCACCTCGCAGGCGGTGATGGCGTTCCAGAAGTTCCTTGGCCTGAAGCGCACCGGCACGGTGGATTCGGTGACGGCCGAATGGATGGGCACGATGCCGATTCGGGCCCATGGCGTGTCCAACGTCGGCACGTTGGTGGAAATCGACAAGACCCGTCAACTGCTCTTCCTGGTGGTCGACGGCCAGACGCAGTGGACGTTCAACACCTCGACGGGCAGCGGCAAGCCCTACGAGGCGGTCAACAAGAAGGACCCAACGAAGATCGAAAAGGGCGACGCGCAAACCCCCAACGGTCTGTACCGCACCACCCGCGAACGCCCCGAGGGCTGGTGGGAAGGCGATCTCGGCAAGATCTACCGCCCGAAGTACTTCGTCGGCGGGATCGCCATGCACGGGATGACCAGCGTGCCGGGCTACCCGGCGTCGCACGGCTGCGTGCGTCTCAGCCTGCCGGCGATGGACTTCTTGTGGGACACCGGCCTGATCCCCGTTGGCACCCCCGTCTGGGTCCACTCCTAAGCCCGCGTTCGCGGCACGTCGCGTTCGCCGGGCTTAGTCGGCGGGACGGACGCGCAGTTTGCGGTCTCGGGCGGTCAGGCAATCGCCCGTGTTCAAGTCGAATCGCCAGCCGTGCAAGGTGCACAGCAGCGTGCAGTTATTGTCCTCCAGCTCGCCGAACACGGTCAGGTCGGCGTGGCGATGGGGGCAGGTCCGCTCGACGATGTAGTCGCCGATGCGGATCTCTTCGTCGGCGATGTCGCTGCGCAGCGGATCGTTCTTGCGCAGCGCTTCGGCCTCGGCACGGCGCATCCGTTCCTTCGACAGTGACTTGAAGAAGTTGTAGACGTACTCGTTAAACGGACCGTCGCGCCACGCGCTGAATCGACACGACAGGAACAGCGAGTCGCTCCAATCGACAGCCCGTTCGGCGGTGACGGTTTCGACCAGCGACCGTGGGATCGTGAAGCGGAATCCGTGCGCCTCGTCGTCAAAGCGGCGGACTTCGGCGGTGCGAAAGTCGATCACCAGCGACAGCGTGTCGGCTGGCTCGTCGCTGGTCATGTGCACGACGACGTTGTCGTCGACCGAGGCGCACAACGTCGGGGCCATCCGCAGCAGCGGCTCCCACCACGCGGCCAACACATCCAGCAGATCGTCGGTGGGCTGGTACCAGCTGGCCCGCTCGGCGGCCAGATGGTCGGCCCAGTCAGCCTGGTAGGCGCGCAGGTAGTTGGCCTTGTCGGTGAAGATCGACGCCACTTGGTCGTCGGGGATCGGGTGGCGCACGGTGATCTCCCCGTGATCGACAGTGATCTCCGTGCCCGGGATCGCCATGATGCCGCGGTGGCCGGCCTGCTCGAGGCGGCTCAGGAACGAGCGCTGGTCTGGGAAGATGCTCAGCTCGTCGCCGGTAACCATGTTCAGGTGAAACAGCGCCGGATCCAAGAACGCCGGCGGTCCAGCGCTGGGCACCACGGCACCAGCACTGATCGTCTCGACGTAGCGCATCGCCCTGCTGAATTGGTGATCTACCTTGGCGTCGACCAGCTCGCGCATCCGCTCGGGCGTCTCCTCGTAGACCATCGGGTACCAGATCGCCCCGCTGTATTGCAGCCAATGCAGGTCCACCGGGCCATGACCAGCCAACTCGTTTAGGTCGTGCGTGCGGCAGTCGTTCTGGTTGACCAACCGGCCGGTGCCATCGCTTACCACCAGCGCCGAGTCGCCGCCGGGCCCGTCGGTGATGCTCGTTTCAACGTGGATGGCGATGCGCAGGTTGGGCCCGAGGGCCAACTCCTGGCCGTCGACGGTGCGTTCGATCTTGGTGAATCCCAGCGAACGCATCTTGCGTTCCAGCTCGCGGGTTGGGTAGCCGGGGATCAACACGGTCGTGCCGGTATTCATCCGCTGGCGCAGCCACGGCACGTCGAGGTGGTCGGCGTGGAGGTGGGAAATGTACAGGAAATCCGGGTTGGTGATCCGCTCCATCAACTCGTCGTCGAGCTGGTCGTTGCGCGGGAACACGCACCACGAGCCACGGAAGGCGGGGAGAAACCAGGGGTCGCAGACGATCGATCCGTCGACGGTGTCGATCAGGATTCCGGCATGACCAATCGAGGTAGCACGCATCGCCACCTACCGTACCGAGCGCGGCGAGACCACACCGGGTGACGTCGGTCGCCGGCCACCCGGTCGCCGGTCGCTCGGTCGCTCGGTCGCTCGGTCGCTCGCGAGAGCCGGCCCGCCCTGCCCCAGGTTTGGGTGGCCAGATCCCGGCTGGGCGCGGTTTGGCCGCCCGAACGGGTTGTGGGTTGGGTGGTGTGCTCGGGTTTGGGTGGCCAGACCCCTGTGGGGCGCGGTTTGGCCGCCCATACGGGTTGTGAGTTGGGTGAAACGAGGGCCAGGACTGGCTGGCCACTCGAGTTAGGCGACGGGCGGGTCGGTGGACTGCTGGCCGGCGCGGGAGACGTGTTCGGTCCAGGTCGAGCCGTCCCAGTAGCGCAGCTCAAAGCGGCCCGCCGGGTCCGAGTACCAACCAGCCGGCACCGATGACGTCGCCGTCGGCTGCGATGCGCCCTGGCCGTAGCCGCCCGTGCTGGCGGTCTGACCATACGAACCGGTCTGGCCGTAGCCGCCGGGCTGCGTGGTCTGCCCGTAGGAGCCTGGGGTGCCGGCTGCGCCGTAGCCGGCGCTGTATCCGCCAGCGGCAGGTGCGGAGGAGGTGTCGGTGCTGGCCGGGGCGCTGCCCCACCCGCTCGGCTCGCTCGCCGTGCTGGAGGTTCCGCCGCTGCTGGCCGACGTGTCGCTGGACGAGCTGGCCGAGCTGGCCGACGAGGTGTACGGCGCGTTGGAATCGGACGAGCTGGTTGCGCTGGACGACTCGTGGCCGCGGCTGAGGAACGCGGTGATGTTGCCGCCGGTGGGGACGATTGCCACGAGCTGCCAACCTTCGCCGGTCTTCTCGTTCAGCGTGGTCGCCAGCGCCGCCGGGTCGGTTGATGAACTGCTGACCGTTGTGTACTCCATGGGCCAGAGAGTACCCGACGCGTTTCCCCTGGTAATACGCAGGTGGGGATTTCGACGAACGAGCCTGATCTAGCCGCGCACCAGTTCTTCGAGGTCGACGCCGGTGCTTGGGCCATCGAAGGAGATCGCCCCGTCGTGGAGCGCGATGATTCGACCGACGCGGTCGACAAAGCCCAACTCATGGGTGGCGATCATCACGGTCGACGACGCGTCGAGTCGGGTGATCAGGTCGATGAACACTCGTTTGCCGGCCTGGTCGAGGCCGACGAATGGCTCGTCGACCAGCAACACCTTGAATGGGCGGACCAACGCCAGGCAGATCGCCGCCTTCTGACGCAGACCGCGGCTGAAGGTGGTCGGCAGATCGCTGCGCCGTTCCGTCAACCCCACCGCGGCTGCCAGCTCGTCGGCCCGCGGCTGCCAGTCGGCCACACCGTGCAGGCGGGCGACGTATTCCAGATGCTCGTCCAACGACAGGTCGTCGTAGAACGTCGGCGTGTCGCTTAGCCAACTGACCAGCCGGCGGGCGTCGCTGGTCCCGGCCAGGTTGCCGAACACAAAGGCGCTGCCGTCCGTGGCGTCCATCAGCCCGGCGAGCATCTTCATCAGCGTCGTCTTGCCGCTGCCGTTGTGCCCGACGATCGCCACCCGCTCGCCGGCCGCCACGGTCAGCGTGGTTGGCTCGAGCGCCGGTCGGTCGCCGTAGCTCTTGGTCAACCCGTCGGTGCGGATCGCTGGTTTGTCGCTCATCGCTCGGCCCTCGTCGTCTGTGTGGTCATCACGTCGTCATCGCTTCGGTTGATAGTTGCGGCCCTCGTCCAAGAACTTGCGGAACGCCGCGGCCACCTTGTCGCGCTTGCGTACCCAGGTGACCAGCGCGATCACCACGAGCGCGCAGCCCACTGCGGCGCGCGCCGCGGCGGCGGGCAGGTTTTCGCCGTTGATCGCCGCCTGGCGCAGGATCAGCACCGGAGCGCACCCGATGCCGCTGACGATCAGCGGGATCAGGGTGCGCAGCACGGTGCTCATCCCGGCCATCTCGGGCGGCATGAACGCCTGCTGGTTCGATGCCGAGAACGGATCGGGCAGGTCCTTGACGATGCTGATCACCCCGCCGGCCGCACCGGCCAGGAACAGCGGGATGGCCAGGATTGCCGCCGGGGCGACGGCATCGCTGCGCCACAGCGTGACGACTGCTGCCGCGGCGGCGATCACGGCCAGCGGCACCAAGGCGACACCCGCGACAATCAGATGGTGCTGCATCACCTCGCCGCGCTCGATGGGATAACTGTCGGTGTAGTTCGGCTGATCGACCTCTTGCGACAGCGGCTCGTTGACCTCCATCGACAGCAGAAACATGCCGATCGCGGCGATGGCGATCATCGGAATCGCGCCGCGCACGGCCAGCGCCAGGCAGATCCCGATCGTTGCGGCCAGCACCGTCATCCGAATCAGTCGCCCGGCGGGTAGGCGGAGGAGACCGTGAAAACCGCGGCGGGTCACCGTGCGAATTGGTGTGGTGTTGGTGGCCGGAGCCAGGCGGATCCACGGGCGACTGCGCGGGTTCTCGTTGTTCAATTGGCGGCGCAGGAGGATCACGGTGCGCAGGTCCTGCATCGTCACCGCGAAGCGCAGTTGGGCAACCAGACTGCTGCGCCGTGAGAGAGCGTCCAGCGAGGTCCGCCCGAGGCGGGCGATGCCGAGCGCGGCGACGATCACCGCGCCCAGGAGCGCGAGCAGATCGAGCGGGTCGCTGCGTAGGCCCCATAGGGCCAGGCGGCCGACCGGCGTGCCGGGGCCCGGGAACGTGTAGGCCAGCGCCGCGGCCTGCACGGCCACCAGCGCCAGTCCGATCAGCGTCGCCGCGGTCAGCGGCAGCCGCCAGTTGTGCGCGCACAGCGCGGCACCGACCCACAGGATGGCGATCGTCATCCCGGCCATCGCCCCGCCGAACGTCCATGGCCACAGTCCGCCGTGCAGCCGTTGCCCGGTCAGCTGTCCGCCGGCCGCGCCGAGCAGCAGGCCCATCCCGGCAGCGCTGCGCAGGCGTTGCCAGGCGGGGCGCAGCAGGGCGGCGCGGCGGTCGACCGGCGAGAGCATCACCACCGTGACGTCGGCGGCCTCCAGGGCGAGCGGCCCGCCTTGTGCGCCGCCGCGCAGTCCGGCGAGCACGGCCAGGCAAGCGAGCAGCCCGATGATCGGGGGGCCGTATTTGGCGACGTCGGCGATCGTCTGCGCCGACACCGCCTGGTTGCCGAGCGCGTCGCTGAGGTACAGGAAGCCGCCACCACCGAACAGCCCGACCAGGTACACCTTGTACGCCGCGTCGAACCATTCGAAGTCGCCCAGCCGGCGCCGCTGACGGGTACGGCGCAGGTCGCGCAGCGCGCTCAGTTCGGTGGCGCTCATTCGGCAGGTCGATCCGGGTCCGCTGACCAGCCAGACCAGCTAGCGACGTACAGGCGCGGCGGGCGCATGCCAGCATGCTCGGCGGCGATGATGTTCAAGCAAGCGCTGACCCCCGACCCGCAATAGGTGATCGCCTCCCCGCCTGTGTCCCGGTCGTCCCGCTCGTCGTTCGTGGGTTTGGGTGTCACCTGTCCGCCTTGAAACCCACGATCGGGGTCGGTGGCGGCGGTCGGGCCCTCGCCATTGTCCTGACCTTGGCTGTTCGTGGGTTTGGGTGTCACCTGTCCGCCTTGAAACCCACGAACGGGGTCCGGGGTGGGGGTCAGGCCGAGTTGAGTGAACCGGTCGCGCAGGGTGTCGATCGGCAACATTCGGCCCGCGCCGTCGACGTTGGCCATACACGGGGCGCTCGTCGCGCCGGGTATGTGGCCGGGGCGTGGGTCGACGGCGACGGCGCCGTGGTAGCGCTCGGCGGATCGGGCGTCGAGCAGCGGCGTGCCGTCGATGGCTGCGTTGGCCACGTCGTCGACGGTCGCCAGCCGGTCGGTCGGCCACGGCTGGGCGGTGAACGTCGCCGGGGTTGGCGTGGCCCCGTCGCCGGTCTCCAGCGCACCGTCCCAGGCGTTGATCCCGCCGTTGAGGATCGCTGCGTCGCGGCCGAGCATTCGCAGCATCACGGCCAGGCGGCCGGCGGTCATCCCGCCGGTGTCGTCGTAGGCAATCACCGTGGTGTCGTCGCCGATGCCCAGGGCACTCATCGCCGCGGCGAAGTGCTCAGGCGACGGCAGCGGGTGGCGGCCGGCGGTCTTCGGCTGGCTGTGGTCGGACAGCGCCGTCTCCAGATCGACGAACACTGCGCCGGGGATGTGCCCGGCCCGGTAGATCGCCGCGGCGTCGCGCCCGTCGAGGTACCAGCGGACATCGGCGAGCACTGCGTTGGGATGGGCGTCGAGGAAGGCTTGGTCGACCACCGGCGGAATCGTTGGCGTGCGGCTCATCGCAACTCCTGGCTTTCGGCGCGGCGGATCACGTCACGCACGGGCAGGCCCAGCGCGGACGCGGCCGCCGCGGCGTCGTCGAACTCGACCTTTCGGCGTGCGCCGCTGATCTTGACGCGGATCGGGTGACCGTCGACATCGACGGTGTGTTCGCGCCGCTGTTGCGGCCAGCGCTGCAGCGACGTAGCGCGCACGCCCAGCGACCCGCTCTCGGACACCAACAGCTCGCGGAGCGGGGTGACCAAGCGATGGTCGCACAATGCGTGCAGCGTGTAGGCCGGTCGGCCTTTCTTCATCACGATCGGAGTGGCCCAGGCGTCGTAGGCGCCGGCGTCGAGCAGCACCGCGATGGTGTGGGCGATGACTTCGCCGGTGGTGTCGTCGACGTTGACACACAGTTCGGTCACGGGTTGTCCGTCGTCGACATTGCTCGCCGTGTCGCTGTCGCCGATCACCACCTGGACAACATTTGGTCGTCCAGGGGTATCCGCTCGGCCGGCGCCATGGCCGCTGGCCGTGATGGTCATCGATGGCATCGGGCCGAACTCGTCGGCCAGGGCGGTCATCAGCGCAACGCCGGTCGGCGTGGCCAGCTCGCGGTGATCGTCAAGGCCTCGGCTCGGCGCGCTGCGGCGGGCCAACAGGGCGGCGGTGGCCGGTGCAGGGTTGGGCAGGTCGCCGTGCGCGGCGCCGCGGATCGTGCCCATCCCGACGGTGATTGGACTGCAGATGATCCGCTCGATGCCCAGATCTTCCAGCGCCGCGCAGGCCCCGACGATGTCGACGATCGCGTCGGTGGACCCGACCTCGTGAAACTCGACCTGATCGACGGACACGTCATGCATCGCCGCTTCCACCTCGGCCAGCGCCAGGAACACCCGCTGGGCCCGATCCCGAACCCGCCCTGGCAACTCGGCCTGCTCCAACAACCCGCGAATCACCCCATACCCCCGGTGCGTTACATCCGGTGCCGGGTTCCCGATGTAACGCTTATCGCGAACGCTAAGTGCCGGGTACGTAGCGTTCGCCTGGTCGTGGTGATGATGGTCGTGGTGGTCGTGGTCGTGGTCGTGGCCGCCGAGGACGGCGACGGTCGCCAGGGTCGCCGCCAGCCCGCAGCGCTGGACGCGCTCGAACGTCAGCGAGTAGCCGTCGAGGGCAACGCCCGCAACCATCTGGGCCACTGCATCGGGATTGGCGCCGGCGTCGATCAGCGCGGCCATCGTCATGTCGCCCGCAGTGCCAGCAAAGCAGTGAAACCAGGCGGTGCGGGTCATCGCAGCATTCTGGCAACCGCGCAGGCGGCCCCGAAACCGTTGTCGATGCCGACCACGGTGATCCCGCTGGCGCACGACGCGTGCATCGCCAGCAGCGCGGTGACGCCTTCCAGGCTGCTGCCGTAGCCGACGCTGGTGGGCACGGCGACCACCGGCGCTGCGGTCAACCCACCGACCACGCTGGCCAGCGCGCCCTCCATCCCGGCGACGACGATCACGGCCGGCGCCGCGGTGATCGGGTCCAGATGGGCAAGCAGTCGATGCAGTCCGGCGACGCCGACGTCGACGATCGACACCGTCGGGATCGCATACGCGGCGAGGGTCAGCGCCGCTTCTTCGACCACGGACAGGTCGCTGGTCCCAGCGCTGACGACCGCCACCGGGGTCATCGATCGCGGCGCGGGCAGCTGCCAGGCGATGGTCGAGCCGACTTGCGTGGCTCCGGGGTGTGCGGCGTGCAGCGCGGCAGCTTGATCGTCGTTGGTGCGCGTGGCCAACACGGCGCCCGACGTGTCGGCCAGCAGTTGGCCGACGATGGTGACGCATTGGTCGATTCGCTTGCCCGGGGCGTAGACGACCTCGGCCAACCCCTGGCGTACACCACGATGCAGGTCAATCAAGGCGTCGCCGGCATCGACGAACGGCAGTCGGCGCAGCCGCTCGACGGCCTCGTCAGCACTGACCTGACCGGCGCCGATCTGATCGACCAAGGCGCGGAGGTCGGCTTCGTTCACGGCAGCCATTGTGCCGCGGCTGGCGGGCAACGGTGGCAATGCACGGGGGTCCATCGGGGTTGGGCGGCGTATCGTAGACGGGTGACACGAGTTGGCTACCTGGGCCCTGCGGGGACCTTCACCGAGCAGGCGGTGCGCTCGCAGCCCGACCTCGCCGCCGCCGAACATGTGCTGTTTCGAACGATGCCCGACGTGCTCGACGCCGTCGAGGCCGGCGAGGTGGACCTCGGTTTCGTGGCCATCGAGAACTCGATCGAGGGAACGGTCAACCTGACCCAGGATGAGCTGGCCTTCAGCCACCAGCTGCTGATCCAGCGCGAAGTGGTGATGGACATCGAACACTGCCTGCTGGCCAAGCCCGGCACGTCGATCGAGGACGTCAAGGTGATCGTCTCGATCCCCGTTGCTTCGGCGCAGTGCCACGCCTACCTGCGCAAGGCGATGCCAAACGCCGAACTGCGCGCCGCCAACTCGACGGCCGAAGGGGCACGGATTGCCAGCGAGGAATCGGCTGGGTTTGCCGCCGTTGCGCCTCGTGCCTCGGCCGAGCTGTACGGGCTGGACATTCTGGCCGCCGACATCGCCGACCATCCCGGCGACCAGACCCGCTTTGTCGTCGTCGCCAAACAGGGCATCCCCGCGCCCACCGGCCATGACCGCACGGCGCTGGTGGTGTTCCAACGGGCCGATGCGCCGGGCAGCCTGATCTCGATCCTCCAGGAGTTCGCCGCCCGACGGATCAACCTGTCGAACATCTTGTCGCGGCCGACCAAAGCCGGCGGGCTGGGCGACTATTGCTTTGTCGTCTATGCCGATGCCCACATCGCCGACGAGTTGATGGCCGATGCGATGCGCGCCCTGAAGTCCAAGCAGGGCGAGGTCAAGTTCCTGGGCTCCTACCCGGTCAGCGGCGACGATGTGGCCGAAGCCCGTGAACATGCCGATTCGCGCTGGCGTGCTGCCGACGATTGGGTGCGTTCGCTGCGTGAGTCGATCGCGCGGTAGCCGGGCTCACGCTGGCTGCCGGAACCGACCAGGTTGGTCGGTTCCGGCAGCCAGCGTCAGCTAAGAACATCTGCGATGTCCGACGTGTCGATCTGTTGGCTGCGCCGCGATCTGCGTGTCAGCGACCACCCTGCGCTTGCCGCGGCGGCGACGCATCGCTCGCCGTTGGTGCTGTACGTCATCGATCCAGCGTTCGCCGGTGCCGGCGAGGCCCGTCGCCACGCGTTGCGCCAAGCGCTGGCTGCGGTCGATGCGTCGTTGGGTGGTCGCCTTGTCGTGCGTGTCGGCGATCCCGTGGCGGTCGTTCCAGCGTTGGCGGCTGAAGTTGACGCGACCGAGGTTCACGTCAGCCGCGACTACGGCCCGTACGGTCGTCGACGCGATGCCGCGGTGCAGGCTGCCTTGCGTGCCGATGGTCGCCGGCTGGTCGGCGTCGGCTCGCCCTATGCCGTCGATCCGTTCACGGTGACGAAGGCCGATGGATCGTCGTATGCGGTGTTCACGCCGTTCGCCCGTGCGTGGCGGACGCAGCCTGCTGTTCCTCCCACGGGCCCGGTTATGGCCGATTGGTTCGTCGACGCCGCGTTGGAGCGCGTCTCGCTGGCGTCGTTGGGCGAGTTCACCCCCGCACACCTGCCGGTGACCGAGGCGGATGCCGACCAACGCTGGGAGGACTTCCTCGACGGTCCGCTGGCCGACTATTCGAGCGCCCGTGATGTCCCCGGGGTCGACGGTACCAGCCGGATGTCGGCCGCCTTGCGCTGGGGTGCAGTGCATCCTCGGTGTCTGTTGGCCGATCTCGCCGACCGGGGTGATTCGGCGGCGCACGACCGCTTCGCCACCGAACTGACCTGGCGCGAGTTCTACGCCGACGTGCTGGCCCGTCGCCCCGAGACGGCGTGGTCGAACCTGAACGCGGCGATGAACGCGATGCCGGTCGATACCGACGCCGCGGCGCGGGCCCGTTTCCAGCGCTGGGCCGATGGCCAGACCGGCTTCCCGATCGTCGACGCCGGGATGCGTCAGCTGCGGGCGATCGGCTGGATGCACAACCGGGTGCGGATGATCGTCGCCAGCTTCCTGGTCAAGGACCTGCACCTGCCGTGGCAGTGGGGTGCGCGCCACTTCATCCGTCACCTGGTCGACGGCGACCTGGCGTCGAACAGCCACGGCTGGCAGTGGGTCGCCGGCACCGGCACCGACGCCGCCCCGTATTTCCGGATCTTCAACCCGGTGGCGCAGTCGCAACGCTTCGACCCCGACGGGGCGTACGTCCGCCAGTGGGTGCCGGAACTGGCCGACGTCCCCGATCGATCGATCCACGACCCTGGCGAGTCCCGCCCGGCCGCCTACCCGCCGCCGATGGTCGACCACGCGGTAGAGCGCGCCGAGTCGTTGGCCCGCTACGCGATGTGCCGCGCGGCGAGGCCGCCTCGCTGACCAGGCCGCGTCGTCGGCCGATCCGCCGGCCACGCCGTGTGTCGCGCGGCGCGGCCGTCTCGCTGACCGGTCCGCCCGACGCTGGCTATCGAAACCCACCGACTCGGTCGTTTCCGGTAGCCAGCGTCGAGTGGTGTGGCTAGAACTCGGGCTCGATGCGGATCTCGGCGCGCAGCGAGTTGGCGATGAAGCACGCCTTGTGCGCCCGCTCATGGAGGTGTTCGATCGCGGCGCGGTCAGGGATCGAGTCGCCGGAGAAGTCGGCGGCCGGTCGAAGCACGATCTCGGTCATCGACGTCCGGCCGCGATCGTCCTTGCCTAGCGTGCCGACCGGGTCGTCTCGGTAGGAATCGACGGTATGACCGGCCTTGGCCGCGTAGGCCAGGAAGAACAGCATGTGGCAGCTGGCCAGCGCCGCCACCAGCGCCTCCTCCGGGTCGACGGCGGTCTCGTCCGACAGCGGCACCGGCACGCTGTCCGGCGCCGACGATCCGGGCACCACCGCGCCTCCATCGAATCGCCACTGGTGGGCCCGGCTGTAGGAGTTGTCGGTGAAGTTCTGCGTGCCGCGGTTCCATTCCACGGTTGCCGTGTGCTGGCTCATGATGAGTACCTCCACCTTGATGCTCGCGCGCCGGACCGTGGGTTGCCGGATCGGTTGCCGTGACCGACAGAACCGCAGATTCCGCCCGTGCCAGTCAGACGAGCGTGATCAAAGCCAGCAGCTGAGACGAAACCGCCCCGCTATCGTGGCGCCCGGAACGGTGGCAGAGCGGACAAATGCGCGCGCCTTGAAAGCGTGAGGCCCACAAGGCCCGGGGGTTCGAATCCCTCCCGTTCCGCTGATGGGGTTGCTGGGGCTAGGTAACGGCGGCTGCCCACACCGCCGCCCTCTCCGATATTGAAGAATGCGACCGCGCGATCGTCAGGCAATTGACTAAATTTC
>Ga0073899_10000234_pt1 | contig 50936 bp, 48 predicted proteins | sample KloWWTmetaKNB5Ph_FD_88975 | JGI IMG/M metagenome (GOLD analysis project Ga0073899, IMG submission 88975) | Active sludge microbial communities from Klosterneuburg, Austria, studying microevolution and ecology of nitrifiers - Klosterneuburg... | ecosystem: Engineered > WWTP > Aerobic digester >... | reverse complement strand
GCCGAGGGCCTGCTGTTCGAGCGCCGGCTCTTCCACGCGCTGTTCTCCAGCGCCGACCAGAAAGAAGGCATGGGCGCCTTCCTGGAAAAGCGCGCGCCAAACTTCACGCACCGCTGACCCCGGGGGGGCGCCTCGTCGCCCTGCTGGACACACTGGAAGCAAAGAAGCCCGGCCGAGCCGGGCTTCTTCACGTTGGGGCCGGCCGCAGCGTCAGGACTTGGCCGGCGTGCCCAGGCGCTTCTCGATCTCGGCCGGCGACAGTGCGCCCGGTGCGCGGCTGCCGTCCTCGAACACGATGGCCGGCGTGCCGTTGACGCGGTGCTTGCGCGAAAGGTTGAGGTTGCGCTCCAGCGCGGCGCTGTCGCACTGGCCCATCACCCGCGGCGGGCTGGTGCCCTCGATCATCCAGTTGCGCCAGGCGGCGGTGCTGTCCTTGGCGCACCAGATGGCCTTGGACTTCTCGGGCGAGTCGCCGCCCAGGATGGGGATCAGGAAGGTGTAGACGGTCAGGTCCTTGACCGCCTGCAGATCGCGCTCGAATTTCTTGCAGTAGCCGCAGTTCGGGTCGGCGAACACGGCGATGCGGCGCTTGCCGCTGCCGGTCTTCCAGACGATGGCATCCTTCAGCGGCAGGGTGCCGAAATCGATCGCGCTGAGTTTTTCGATGCGCTCCTCGGTGAGGTTGCGCTTGGCCGCGGTGTCGATGATCGCGCCCTGGATCAGGTAGTTGCCCTTGGCGTCGCTGTACATCAGCTCGGTGCCGAAGCGCAGTTCCCACAGGCCGCTGACCGGCGCCGGGCGGATCTCGTCGACCTTGGGCAGGTTCGGATAGCGCTCGGCCAGGGTTTTGCGGATGTCGGCCTCGTCGGCGCGCACGGCGCCGATCGCCAGGGCCGCCAACGCCCCCGCGGCGAGCAGGGATCGGGACAGGAGGGAAGGCTTCATCGGGGGTTCCTGGGATCGGGCGAAAGAGGGGCGGGGCGGGGTCGGATCGGGTCGGGTCGGGCTTGCCAGGGCGCAGGCCCTCAGCCGTGCAGCGCCTGCCGGGTCAGCCAGCGCTTGAGCGGCGGCAGCTGATCCACCAGACTCATGCCGCGGTTGCGGAGTTCCTTCAGCGGGGCCTCCTCGCGCGAGAAAAGCTGCCACAGGCCGTCGACCAGGCCGGACATCGCCAGCGTCGGCGCGGCACGCTCGCGCACGTACTCGCGCAGCGTGCGGGCATCGCCCAGGCTGCGCCAGGGGCGGCGGGCGCGCGCATCGGCCAGCAGCGGCGCCAGGCAGGCCACGTCGGCCAGGCCCAGGTTCAGGCCCTGGCCGGCGAGTGGGTGCATCGCGTGGGCGGCATCGCCCAGCAGCACCCAGCCGTCGCCGCTCCAGCGCTCGGCCCGGCCGGTGACCAGCGGCCAGCCGGCGCGCGCCGAGGCCAGCGTCAGCCGCCCGGCCGCGCCGCCGGTGGCCTCGTTGAGCGCCGCCTCGAACTCGGCAGGCTCGGCCGCCAGCCAGCGGTGCGCGTCCTCCTGGGGCAGCGACCAGACCAGCCCGTGGCCGTGACCCGCCCGCGGGCGGTCGAAGGGCAGCAGCCCGAGGATGCCCGGCTGCTGGAACCACTGCCGCGCCACGCCGTGGTGCGGCTGGTCGCTGACCAGCCGCGCCGCCACCGCGGTGTGGTGGTAGGGCTGCTGGTCAAAGGCCACGCCCAGCGCGGCGCGGGTGGCCGACGCCTTGCCCTCGCAGATGGCCTGCAGCGGCGCCGCCACCGGCGCGGCCACGCGATGCACGTGCGGCGCGTAGCGCAGCGCCTCGGCCAGCACCCGGTCGAGTGCGCCCGCGTCGACGATCCAGGCCAGCTCGGTGACCGCCTGCTGCCAGGCGCTGAAGCCGATGGCGCCACCGGCATCGCCAGCCACGTTCATCTCCAGCACGGGCGTGCGGGCATCGGCGGGCAGCGCATCCCAGACGCGCAGCGCCTTCAGCAGCTGCACCGAGCCGGTGTTGAGGGCGTAGGCACGCACGTCCTCGCGGGCGGCTTCACCCGCAGCGGGGCGGGACAGGCTGGCATCCACCAGCGCCACCGGTATGCCGCGGCGCGACAGGGCCAGCGCCAGGCTGGCGCCCACGGCACCGGCGCCATGGATGCACACCTCGTGCGCGGCGGCACCGGAAGCGGGATCGAAGGCAGGACTCATGGCGGCGGATTGTAGGCAGCGCACCGCCACCGCCCCGGCAGGCCGGCCACCTACAATCCAGGGCTTCCTGCCCGGCACAACGGCCTGCCCTGCGGCGCCGACCCGCCCCCGTCTTTCCGAGTACCCCACCATGAGCCTCAAGTGCGGCATCGTGGGCCTGCCCAATGTCGGCAAGTCCACCCTCTTCAACGCCCTGACCAAGGCCGGCATCGCCGCCGAGAACTACCCGTTCTGCACCATCGAGCCCAACGTCGGCGTGGTGGAGGTGCCCGATCCGCGCCTGGACAAGCTGGCCGAGATCGTCAAGCCCGAGCGCATCCTGCCGGCCATCGTCGAGTTCGTCGACATCGCCGGCCTGGTGGCGGGCGCGAGCAAGGGCGAAGGCCTGGGCAACCAGTTCCTCAGCCACATCCGCGAGACCGACGCGATCGTCAACGTGGTGCGCTGCTTCGAGGACGACAACGTCATCCACGTGGCCGGCAAGGTGGACCCGATCAGCGACATCGAGGTCATCCAGACCGAGCTCTGCCTGGCCGACCTGGGCACGGTGGAAAAGAGCCTGCACCGCTACCTGAAGGCGGCCCGCAGCGGCAACGACAAGGACGCCGCGGCGCTGGTGAAGGTGCTGGAAAAGTGCCAGGCCGCCCTCGACCAGGCCAAGCCAGTGCGCAGCCTGGACTGGAGCAAGGAAGAGCTGGTGCTGCTCAAGCCGCTGTGCCTGATCACCGCCAAGCCGGCGATGTTCGTCGGCAACGTGTCGGAAACCGGCTTCGAGAACAACCCCTTCCTGGACCGCCTGAAGGAGTACGCCGCTGCCCAGAAGAGCGAGGTCGTGGCCATCTGCGCCAAGACCGAGAGCGAGCTGGCCGAGATGGAGGACGAGGACCGCGCGATGTTCCTGGCCGAGATGGGCCAGGATGAGCCGGGCCTGAACCGCCTGATCCGCGCCGGCTTCAAGCTGCTGGGCCTGCAGACCTACTTCACCGCCGGCGTGAAGGAAGTGCGCGCCTGGACCATCCACATCGGCGACACCGCCCCGCAGGCCGCGGGCGTCATCCACGGCGACTTCGAGCGCGGTTTCATCCGCGCCCAGACCATCGCCTACGAGGACTTCATCAAGTTCGGCGGCGAGCAGGGGGCCAAGGACGCCGGCAAGATGCGCGCCGAAGGCAAGGAATACGTCGTCAAGGATGGCGACGTGTTGAACTTCCTGTTCAACGTCTGACCAAGGTCTGACCCTGGTCAGGCCGGCGGCAGGGCCAGGCGGGCGGCAGGCGCTCAACGGACCGGCCGGGGGTGATAGGCTGTGATTTCCGTCACGGCCTGGAGCTTTCACCATGCGGCGCATCCGCTTTGCTTCCCTCGCCCTGTGCACCGCGCTGGGCATTGCCGTCGGCACCCCGGCGGCCGCCCAGGGCAATGACAGCGACATCGGCATCGACCTCACCGTCGGCCGCGCGGTGCAGCGCGATGGCGACCGGCTGCTGGCGCTGGGCGTCAACGTCGCCTACCTGCCGGCCGGCTGGTGGATCCAGCCCGAGGTGGGTTACGAGGCCAAGCTCTTCCCGCTCTTCGGCGGCGAGGACAACGAGGTCACCGCCGGGCTGCGCAGCGAATGGCCGGTGGGCACCGGGCGGATGTGGGTGGGCGGCGGCTACGCCAAGCTGCGCCGCCACTGGGGCTCGGAGGTGGACCACAGCGAAGGCTGGTACGCCCGTGCTGGCGTGATGTGGCCGGTGGGCCGGAGCGGCTTCCACATGGGCTTCGAGGGCAAGCTGCTGCGCGCCCCGAACTTTGGCACCTACTGGGACAGCGAGTCGGCACGCGCGGGCTCGCAGCGCATGGGCCTCTTGCTGGGCTGGCGGATCTGAACCGCCGCCGAGCGCGGCTCTTCCACTGCGCTCAGATCGATGCGGCCGGGTCGTCGCTCTGGCACTCGCGGAACAGCTTGACCAGGCAGGTGGCGCAGACCGCGGGGTCGAGCCGCCGGTGGATCGCGGCGAGCGCGCGGCGCTTGTCCGGGAAGACGTGGTCGGCGCCCAGGCGGTCGAGAAAGCCGCTGCGGCGCCAGATCTCGACCACCTGCGGGCGCGGGCGGTGGAAGTAGAGGTCGCCGCCGCGGGCGCGGCGCTCGCGCAGCTCGTCCTCCCAGACGGCGAGCCCGGCCAGGTCGATCGAGTTCATGCTCTTGGCCATCACCAGCAGGTGACGGGGCGCGTCGCCCGCGCTGCGCAGGCTGTGCAGTTGCTCGCCCACGTGCGCAGCGGCACCGAAGTAGATCGAGCCCTCCATGCGCAGCAGGCGCAGCTGCGGGCATTCGGGCAGCGGCGCGGGGGCATGCTCGCGCACGACGAGGCGGCGGTCAGCGCCCCAGCGGTCGAAGCCCATGATGCGCATCGCCGGGCGCGAGCTGCGCCAGAGGTAGAGCAGCAGCGCCAGCGCGGTGCCGAGCAGGATCGCGCTCTCCAGCCGCAGCGTCAGCGTGGCCACCAGGGTGCTGAGCGCGACGGCCAGCTCCGAGCGATCGATGCGGCGCACCTGCCGCCACTGGTCGAAGTCGATCAGACTCCAGGCCACCAGCAGCAGCAGGCCGGCGATCGCCGCCCGCGGCACCATCGCCAGCGGCTCGGCCAGCAGCGCCACCAGCAGCAGCAGCCACAACGACGAGGCCACCGCCGCCAGCGGCGTGCGCGCGCCCGCCTGCAGGTTGGGCAGCGAACGATTCAGCGACCCGCAGGAGAGGTAGCAGGACCAGAGGCCGCCGACGACGTTCGACAGGCCCTGGCCGACGAACTCGCGGTTCACATCCAGCCGCTGGCCCGAGCGCGCGGCCAGCACCTTGGCGATCGACAGCGACTGGCCCAGCGCGATCACCGCCAGCGCCAGCGCCTTGTCGAACAGCGCCGGCAGCAGCGCCCAGTCGATGTGTGGCGCGTGCAGCGGCGGCAGCACCGCGGGCAGCGCGCCGGTCACCGCCAGCGACCAGCCAACCCCTTCACGCAGGGCCCAGCCCAACGCACTGGCCAGCACGAGGCCGGCCAGCAGGTGCGGCGCACGCGGCCAGACGCGCCGCACCGCCACCGCGCCGCCCAGGGCCGCCAGCGCCACCCCGAGCGCGGCGGGGTGCAGCTGCGGCAGCGACTGGGCCAGCGCCCAGAGCGTGGGCAGCGCGCCCTGGCCGCCGGGCACGCCGGATTCAAAGGCATCGCGCAGTGCGTGGATCGCGATCAGCAGCGCCGCCCCGGTGGTGAAGCCCAGCAGCGCCGAGGGCGAGATGAAGTTCGCCAGCGCGCCCAGGCGCAGCACCCCGACCGCCAGCTGCATCAGCCCGACCAGCAGCGTCACCGCCAGGGCAAGCTCGATGTAGGCGGGGCTGCCGGTGGCCGCCAGCGGCGCCAGCATCGCCGCCAGCGCCAGCGAGTTGGCGTTGGTGGGCCCGGACATCACGTGCCGGCTGGAGCCGCCCAGCGCCGCAACGATGCAGGGCACGATCGCCGAATACAGCCCGTACTGCGGAGGCAGCCCCGCCAGCGCCGCGAAGGCGATGCCCTGCGGCAGCACCAGCAGCGCGCCGAGCAAGCCAGCGACCGCGTCCGCGCGCAGGCTGGTGCGGTCGACCTCGTCGACCCAGTCCCCGAGCAGGGCGCTCAGGCGCTGGCGCCAGGCATGAAGGTCGTCGCGCATGTCGGAGGGCATCATCGGCAACGGATCCTGCCACAGCCCCCGATCAAGCAGCCGCCGCGGATCCGGCTCTGCCAGTCCGCTGGAGGCGCCCCCTTGAGGGGGTTGAGTGTGGACGACAGGCCCTGCCTTCGCAGGAACTGTCGCCTCACGAACCGCCGCAGCTCTGCGCAGGCGTGGACCGCCGTCAGGCGCAACGGGGGTGGGACATCAATCCTCGAACGGCAGGCCGACGTAGTTCTCCGCCAGCGCGGTCATGCCGGCCTCGGAGTGCACCAGCCAGTCCAGCTCGGCGGTCTGCATGCGGTGGCCCACCGCGCCGGTGTCGCCCGCGCCGGGCGGGAACTTGTGCAGCAGGCTGGTCATGTACCAGCTGAAGCGCTCGGCCTTCCAGACCCGGCGCAGCGCCTTGCGGGAGTAGTCGTCGATGCCCGCACGGCTCCGGTCGGCGTAGAACTCGATGAAGGCGCGGCTGAGGTAGCGCACGTCGGCCGCTGCCAGGTTCAGGCCCTTGGCGCCGGTGGGCGGCACGATGTGGGCGGCGTCGCCGGCCAGGAAGAGCGCGCCGAAGCGCATCGGCTCGGCCACGAAGCTGCGCAGCGGCGCAATGCTCTTCTCGATCGAGGGGCCGGTCTGCAGGTTCGCCGCGGCCGCGGGGTCGAGCCGGCTGCGCAGCTCGTCCCAGAAGCGCGCATCGCTCCAGTCTTCCACCCGGTCGTCCAGCGAGCACTGCACATAGTGGCGCACGCGCGTGCGGCTGCGCATGCTGCACAGGGCAAAGCCGCGCTCGTGGTTGGAATAGATCAGCTCGTCAGACACCGGCGGCACGTCGGCCAGGATCCCAAGCCAGCCGAAGGGGTAGACGCGCTCGTGGTGCTGGATGCGCTCGGGCGCCACGCTGGCGCGGCACACGCCGTGGAAGCCATCGCAGCCGGCGATGAAGTCGCAGGCGATCTCGTGGCGCACGCCGTCCAACGTGTAGCTCACGCGGGGTTGCGCGCTGTCGGAGTCGTGCAGCGCCACGTCCAGCGCCTCGTAGACGATGGGCAGTCCGGCGGCGCTGCGGGCGTCCATCAGGTCGCGGGTGACTTCGGTCTGGCCGTAGACCATCACGGTCTTGCCGCCGGTGAGCGCGCTCATGTCGATGCGGTGGCGCGCGCCACCGAAGGCCAGCTCGATGCCGTGGTGCACCAGGCCCTCGCGGTGCATGCGCTCGCCAACGCCGGCCTCGTCGAGCAGGTCGATGCAGACCTGCTCCAGCACGCCGGCGCGGATGCGGCCCAGCACGTACTCGCCGCTGCGCTGTTCGAGGATGACGTTGTCGATACCGGCGCGGGCCAGCAACTGGCCGAGCAACAGGCCGGAGGGGCCGGCGCCGACGATGACAACCTGGGTGCGGATCGGGATGGGAGTGTTCATGGCAGCAAGGGTGAGGTCGTGAAAGGCGATGGCCGCAGCCACTACAGCAGTGGCCGCAGGCGCTGCTGGGCTTCGAGCAGGATGGGCAGGAAGCGCTCGCGCAGCACCTCCAGCGAGACCCGCGCCGCGAGGGCGCTGACGTTGAGCGCGGCCACCACCTCGCCGCGGTGGTTGCGCAGCGGCACTGCCAGGGTGCGCAGGCCGAGTTCCATCTCCTGGTCGACCAGGGCATGGCCCTGGCTGCGCACGCGCACCAGCTCCTCGCGCAGGGCATCCGGCTGGGTCAGCGTGCGCGGGGTGCAGGCGCGCAGGCCCTGCTGCACCTCGCGGCGCGCCAGCCAGGCGTCCAGCGCCTCGGGCGGCCGCGCGGCCAGCAGCACCCGGCCGTTGGCGGTGCAGTAGGCCGGCACGCGGTGGCCCAGTTGCAGCGTGGTGGACACCACCCGCCCGCCGGTGGCCGCGGCGAGGCTGACCACCTCGGTATCGTCGAGCACACCCGCCGAGGTGGCCTCCTGCATCGTGGCAGCCAGGCGCTGCAGCTCGGGCTGCAGCACGCGCGGCAGCCGGGCCGAGTGCACGTAGGACTGGCCCAGGCGCAGCACCCGCGGGCTGAGCGCAAAGCCCTTGCCGTCGTGGTCCACGTAGCCCAGGTGGGCCAGCGTGAGCAGGTAGCGCCGCGCCGCAGCCCGGCTCAGCCCGGCGCGCTGTGCCACCTCGCTGATCGACAGGCGGGCGCGCTCCTGGTCGAAGGCCTCGATGACCAGCAGGCCCTTCTCCAGCCCGCCGACCAGGTCGCGGCGCGACATCGACGCGGCCTCGTCGTCGGCACCGCCCCCGGCAGCGGGCGCCAGCGGCAGATCGGCCGCGCCAAGCGACGCGTCATCGCACGGCAGGGGGTCGGGGGAATGGATGTCAGCCTCTTTATCCATGGCGGTTGGCAGCGTCGCAGGCACGGCGGCAGAAAGGGAAGGCACAGGGAAAGGGGCAGGTCAGGAAGGGAGTCAGACCGAGCTTAGCGAGCGATTGTTCGCCATACAAACGTTTGGGCGCTATGCGCACATGCGCTTCCAGCAGCAAGAGCGGCAATGCCCCCGCCGCCCATGGCTGCGGCAGCATCGGTGCATGACACCCGACACGCCCCTCACCCCCGCACCGTCGCTGCCCACCTACGACCACGACCTGGAGCGCGGCATGCGCAACCGGCGGCAGATCCTGGGCGATGCCTGGGTGGACCGCTCGATCGGCAACGCCACCGCCTTCAGCGCCGACTTCCAGGCCTTCATCACCCGCTACGCCTGGCACGAGGTCTGGGGCCGCCCCGGGCTGGAGCTGCGTACGCGCCGTCTGCTGGTGCTGGTCATCACCACCGCGCTGGGGCGCTGGGAGGAGTTCGAGCTGCACTGCCGCGCCTCGCTGGCCGGTGGCGATGCGGCCACCCGGCTGACGCCCGAGGAGATCAAGGAGGCGCTGATCCAGACCGCCATCTACGCGGGCGTGCCGGCGGCCAACACCGCCCACGCGATCACCGCGAAGCTGCTGCGCGAACTGGGCGCATCCGACCACCCCGATGCCGCCATGTTCGCCGCCCAGGTGGCGCCGCGGACGGCGACCGAGGTGGCCCACACCGGCACGGGCCGGGAAGGCCGCACCACCAGCACAGCAGGTCATCCCGCCATCGCCTACAGCGTGCTGGAGGCCCGCCAGCAGCGCGCCGACGGTGCCGCGCCGCTGACGATCGTGCTCAGCCACGCGCTGGGCTGCGACCGCATGATGTGGGACGGCCTGGCCGCTGAACTCTCCGCCGAGCACCGCGTCATCACCTACGACCACCGCGGTCACGGCGCCAGTGCCGCGCCACCCGGGGCCTACACGCTGGACGAACTGGCCGACGACGCGGCGCGCGTCATCGACGCCACCGTACCGGCGGGCGAGCGCGTCGTCTTCATCGGCCTGTCGATGGGTGGCATGGTCGGCCAGCTGCTCGCGCTGCAGCGGCCGGAGCGCGTGCGCGCCCTGGTGCTGGCCAACACCAGCTCGGGCTACCCGGTGGAGGCGCGCGAGGTCTGGCGCCAGCGCATCGCCACCATCGGGGCGCAGGGGCTGGAGGCCATTGCCGACGGCACGATGCAGCGCTGGTTCACCGAGCCCTTCCGCACCGCCCAGGCCGCCACGGTGGCGCGCGTGCGCCGCCGCGTGGTCAGCCAGGATCCGCTTGGCTACATCGGCTGCTGCCATGCCATCAGCGCGCTGGACCTGACCGACCGCCTGCCAGCCATCGCCTGCCCGGCGCTGGTGATCGCCGGTGCCGAGGATCAGGGCACCCCGCCCGCGATGGCCGAGACGATCGCTCGCCAGATCCCCGGCGCGCAGTACCTGCTGCTGCCGCAGGCGGCGCACCAAAGCGTGATCGAGCAGCCGGTGGCCTTCACGCTGGCGGTGCGGACCTTCCTGGCGGGCCTGGGCAGCCATTGACGGGCGGGCGGTGCGGCTCACCCGTGCGAGGCCACGCCCAGCCAGGGCTCCAGCGGCGCCGGGTCGTCCAGCAGCGCCTGGCTGGCCGCGCGCAGCACGATGCCGCCGCGGTCGAGCACGATGGCCTCGTCGGTGATCGCCAGCACCATCGCCGGGTGCTGCTCGACCACGATGGCGCTCAGACCCTCGTCGCGCACCACGCGGCGCATCGCGTGCAGCAACTCCTCCACGATGATGGGTGCCAGGCCTTCGAGCGGCTCGTCGAGCAGCAGCAGGCGCGGGTTGAGCACCAGCGCGCGGGCCACGGCCAGCATCTGCTGCTCGCCACCAGAGAGCTGGTTGCCCAGGTTGCGGCGCCGCTCGGCCAGGCGCGGGAAAAGCTCGAAGGCGCGCTGCGGCGTCCAGGCCGCTGGTCCCCGGCCCGGGCGGGCCACGGCGGTGAGGTTCTCCTCCACCGTCAGCGACTTGAAGATGTTGCGCTCCTGCGGCACCCAGCCGATGCCGGCGGCGGCGCGCTCCCAGGACGGCAGGCCGTGGATCTCCCGCCCGGCCAGCGTGATGCGCCCGGCGTGCCGGCGCGCCGCGCCGACCAGGGTGTTGATCAGCGTGGTTTTGCCAGTACCGTTGCGCCCCAGCAGCGCCAGCGAGCGGCCAGCGGCGAGCGAGAAGCTCACCTCGCTGAGCACCACCGCCTCGCCGTAGCCGCAGCGCAGGCCGTCCACCTGCAGCAGGGTTTGTGCGTCAGCCATGGGCCGCTCCCGCCAAGGTCGTTGCCGCCGGTGCCTCGTGCCGCGTGCCGGTGAGCGACTCGCCCAGGTAGACCGCGCGCACCTGCGGGTCGGCGGCGATCTGCTCGGGCGTGCCCTCGGTCAGCACCGCGCCGTTGACCAGCACCGTCATGCGGCGCGCAAAGCTGAAGACCAGGTCCATGTCGTGTTCGATCAGCAGCACCGCCACGTCGGCCGGCAGCGCGGCGATGGTGTCCAGGATGTCCTGGCGCTCGCCCGCGGGCACGCCGGCCGCCGGCTCGTCCAGCAGCAGCACCTGCGGGCGCAGCGCCACGGCCAGCGCAATCTCCAGCAGCCGGCGCTTGCCATACGGCAGTTCGGCGGTGGCCCGCTCGGCATGGTCCTCCAGGCGGAACTGGCGCAGCAGCGCCTCGCACTCGCGCGCCACCGCGGCATCCGCGCCCAGCGCCTGCCACCAGCGCCGCGAGGCACCCAGGCGGCTCGACACCGCCAGCGCCAGGCTCTGCAGCGGCGTCAGGGTGGGCCAGAGCTGGTTGATCTGGAAGGTGCGCACCAGCCCCAGCGCGACGCGGCGGTGCGCCGGCAGCGCGGTGATGTCCTGCCCGGCCAGCTCGATGCGGCCCTCGCTGGGCGCCAGCACGCCGGTGAGCTGGTTGATCAGCGTGGTCTTGCCCGCGCCGTTGGGGCCGATCAGCGCATGGCGGGCGCCGCGCTCGACGCTCAGGCTGACATCCTGGGTGGCCACCAGCCCGCCGAAGCGGCGCACCAGGTGGTGGGTCTGCAGCACGATGTCGGTCATGCCCCGCCCCCCCGCTTGAACCAGCGCCGCGGCGAGAACAGCCGCTCGCGCCCGACCAGCATCAGCAGCACCAGGATCAGGCCGATCCAGAAGGTCCAGTACTGCGGCGTGACGGCGGAGATCAGGTCGTGCATCAGCTTGAAGGCGATCGCGCCGATCAGCCCGCCCCAGAGCCAGCCGGCGCCGCCGATCACCAGCGCCAGCATCACGTCGGCACTGCGGTGGAACTCCAGCACGTCCAGCGAGGCGAAGCCGGTGGTCTGCGCCAGCAGCGCCCCGGCCGCGCCGGCCAGGCCAGCAGCCAGCGTGTAGACCACCGCCAGCCGCCCCTGCACCGACAGGCCGATGGCGGCCACGCGCAGGCGGTTGTCGCGCAGCGCCTTGAGCGACATGCCAAACGGCGTGTGCACCAGCCGGCGCAGCACGACGAAGGCGAGGAAGAGCACCGCCAGCGAGTAGACCGAGGCGGTGCGCGCGGCCAGGTCAAACTCGAACAGGCCCAGCACCGGCCCCATCACGACACCCTGCAGGCCGTCGGCGCCGCCGGTGAGGCTGTCGAACTTGTTGGCCAGTTCCAGCAGCACCAGCGCCACGCCCATCGTGACCATCAGCCGGGTCAGGTCGCTGCCACGCACGATCATCGGGCTGGTCAGCGCGCCCAGCGCAGCGCCCACGGCCGCACCGAAGGCCAGGCCCAGCAGCGGGTCCGGGTTCAGGTGCTTGGCCAGCAGCGCCGCGGCGTAGGCGCCGACGCCGAAGAAGGCCGCGTGCCCCAGCGAGACGATGCCGGCGTAGCCCAGGATCAGGTCCAGCGAGACGGCGAACAGCGCGAGGATGGCGATCTCGTTGATCAGCGCGGCGTGCTGCGGCGCGGCAAACGGCGCCGCCCAGACCAGCGCCCACACCACCAGCTCCCAGGGCTTCCAGCGCATCACCCGGGCGCTGTGGGCGGCCAGGGTGGTGGCATCCATCGGGGCCGCAGAACGGGTGGCAGGACGGGCGCTCATCGCGCCTCCCGGGTGAACAGCCCCTGCGGGCGCCAGAGCAGGATCACGATCATCAGCGTGTAGACGATGAAGCCGCCCAGCTTGGGCAGGTAGTACTTGCCGAACACATCGGCGATGCCCAGCAGCAGAGCGGCCAGCAGCGGCCCGGTGATGGACTGCGTGCCGCCCACCGCGCAGACGATCAGGAAATAGACCATGAACTTGAGCGGGAAGCTCGGGTCCAGCCCCAGGATGTCCGCCCCCAGCGCACCGCCCAGCCCGGCCAGCCCCGAGCCCACCGCAAAGGTGAGCAGGAACACCCGGTTGACGGGGATGCCCAGGCCGGCCGCCACCACCGGGTCGTCCACCGCCGCGCGCAACCGGCTGCCGAAGCGCGTGCGCGTCAGCAGCGCCTGCAGCCCCAGCGCCAGCGCGACACAGACCACCACGATGAAGAGCCGGTAGGCGCCCACGCCGAGCATCCACGGGCCGCTGCCGAATTCCCAGCGCTGGCGCAGCCAGTCGGGCAACTGCAGGTTCTGCTGCGACGAGCCCATCGCGTAGTCCACCGCCGCCACCGCCATGAAGGTCAGGCCGATGCTGAACAGCACCTGGTCCAGGTGCGGCTTGCGGTACATCGGCCGGTAGAGCGTGCGCTCCAAGGCTGCGCCCAGCAGCGCCGGCACGACAAAGCAGACCGGCAGCGCGGCCAGGAAGGGCCAGCCGCCGCGCTGCATCAGCAGCACCAGCACGTAGCCGCCGGCCATCGCGAAGGCGCCGTGGGCCAGGTTGATGAAGTTCATCAGGCCCATCGTCACCGCCAGCCCCAGGGCCAGCACGAAGAGCAGCATGCCGTAGGCGATGCCGTCAAACAGCAGGGTCAGCATCGGGCAGCCCGTTCAGCGATCAACGGTTCTTTCCGGGATCCTTCACGCCCTTCATCGCGTCGAACTCGACGTTGTAGAGCGCGCCGTTGACCTTCTCGACCCGGCGGATGTAGATGTCCTGCACGATGTCGCGGGTCTGCGCGTCGATCAGCACCTGGCCGCGCGGGCTCTCGAAGATCTGGCCCTTCATCGCCGCGAGCAGCGCCTCGCCGCCCGCGCCCTTGGTGGTCTCCAGCGCCTTGTAGATCACGCGCATGCCGTCGTAGCCACCCACCGACATGAAGTTGGGGCGCATCTTCGGGTTGGCGGCCTGGAAGGCAGCGACGTACTTCTGGTTGGCCGGTGACTTGTGCGCCGCCGAGTAGTGGTGCGAGGTCACCACGCCCAGCGCCACATCGCCCATGTCGGCCAGGATGTCGTCGTCCACCACGTCGCCGGTGCCGATCAGCTTGATGCCGGCACGGTCGAGCCCGCGCTCGGCGAACTGCTTCATGAAGGCCGCCCCCTGGCCCGAGGGCAGGAAGACGAACACCGCGTCCGGCTGCGCATCGCGCACCTTCTGCAGCACGGGGGCGAAGTCCGGGCTGCGCAGCGGGGTGCGCAGCTTCTCCGGCACCGTGCCGCCGTTGAGCAGGAAGCGGTCGACGAAGAACTTCTCGGCGTCGATGCCCGGGCCGTAGTCGGTCACCATCGTGACGGCCTTCTTGATCTTGTTCTTGGCGGCCCACTCGGCGATGCCGATCGCGGCCTGCGGCAGGGTGAAGCTGGTGCGGATGATGTACGGGCTGGCCTCGGTGATGCTGGAGGTGGCCGCGGCCATCACCACCAGCGGCGTCTTGCCCTGCGTGGCCACGGGCGCCGCGGCCAGCGCCAGCGGCGTCAGGCCGAAGCCGGCCAGCGCCACCACCTTGTCATTGACCACCAGCTCCTGCGCCAGGCGGCGGGTGGTGTCGGCCACACCGGCGTCGTCCTTGACGATCAGCTCCACCGTCTTGCCGGCCACCTTGGCGCCGTTCTGCGCCATCCAGAGCCTGGCCGCCGCCTCGATCTGCCGGCCGGTGGAGGCAAAGGGGCCGGTCATCGGCAGGATCAGGCCAATCTTCAGGGTGTCGGCCTGGGCACCAGCAAATCCGGGGGCGAGCAGCGTGGCGGCCGCAAGCGCCAGGGCGTTGAGCGTGATGCGGCGTGCCGTCAGGCGGGGGGTGGTCATGGCGGTCTCCTCTTTGTGTGGGGAACGGGTCGTCCGGGATCGTCAGGTTCCAAGCGTCAGGCGCATGGCTTCAGGCGTCTTTGGTCAGGCGTCGGGTCGGCGCAGCAGGGCCGCACCGGGCACCAGGCTCCAGCCGGCGTGGTCATCCAAGGCGCGCTCCAGGTTGCGGCGCGCCAAGCGGGCGTGCTCGCGCATCAGCGCCTCGGCCCGAGCGCCCTCGCGCAGCTCGATGGCCTCCAGCACGGCGTGGTGCTGCTGCTGGGCGACGACGAGCATCTCTCGCGCGCCAGGCTGCGAGAGCTGCACGCCCAGGAAGGCGCTGGGCGAGGCGAACGGCAGGCTGCGCGCGCGTTCAACCTCTCGCTTGATGACCTCGCTGCCCGGCAGGTCGGACAGCAGCGCGTGGAAGCGCTCGTTGTGGGCGGCGTAGTCGGCAAACTCGGCCGCCCCGAAGCTGGGGGCCGCCAGTGCCAGGTCGATGGCCTGCAGGTGCTCACGCGCCGCCGCCAGCAGCGGGACCGGCGCGCCTCGTTCGGCCGCCAGGCGGGCAGCCAGGCCTTCCGCGGTGCCACGCAGCTCGATGGCGTCGCGCACGTCGTGGTCGCTGAAGTGGCGCACGCGGTAGCCGCCGTTGGGCAGCCCCTCCAGCAGGCCCTCCTGTTCGAGCCGCACCAGCGCCGTGCGCACCGGCGTGCGCGACACGCCCAGCCGCTCGGCCAGCGGCACCTCCAGGATGCGCGTGCCCGTGGGCAGCTCGCCGGAGAGGACCAGCTCGCGCAGGCGCTGCTGCGCCAGCACGCTCTGGCTGGCACCGGCCTCGCTGGGGCGATCCGCACCGGCGAGCGAGGAAGTGGCGTCATGGGGAACGACCGTCATGTATACATTGTGTCCCCATATTTCGCGGATTTCACCCCTGCCAGGGGTAATCACCAAGCGCCATGTATCCAGCGCAGACATCGACGGACGCATCGCGCAGCACCGCCCAGCGCCCCCACTGAGTGAGCCCCCCCCATTTGGGGGGAGGCACCCGGGAGACACCCCCCAACAAATCCTCCTTTGGGGCGATACAGGCGCGAAGGCAGGCGGGCCAAGATCCGCTCCATGGCAGCAGACCACTGCCACCGACCCGCAGCCCCCCCGCCCTCCCCGCCAACCTTCCAGCCCCTCGGAGCACGCCATGACCCCCTTCACCGGCACCGACCTGACCGCCGAGACCGTGCGCATGGATGCCGCCCTGGCACGCCTGCTGCGGGGCATGCCGACCCGTGCCGCCGAGCCGCGCAGCGAACCGGCCTGGGGCTGGCTGGACGGTGGCCCGAGCGGCGTGGGTCTGGAGATCACCGAGCACACCCTGCCGGACGGGGTGGACTTCTTCTCCTTTCAGACCCTGGTGGGCGAGCTGCACTGAACCGCGCCGGCTGCGCTACGCTGCGGAGATGCCCGAGCGTCCCGTCGCCACCCTTGCACCTCCCGCGGCAGATCCGCCCGGCCCGGCCATCGGCACCACCCACCGGCGGCGGCTGCGCGATGTCTGGCGATCGGCCGGATGGCCCTGCCAGGACGTGATCGAGGCGGAGCTGCTCGCCGCCGGGCTGCTGGAGCGCCGCGAGGATGCGGCCGGGCGGCTGAGCGTGCGTGTCAGCGATGCGGGCATGCAGGTGCTGGCGCAGACGGCCGAGCGAAACCGTGCGGCGCGCAGCGCACACGAGGACTTGGTCGGCCAGGTGGCCACAGCCTTGGCGCGCGACGGCCGCATCGCCTGGCGCGGACTGGCGCTGCGCGCGCGGGTCAGCGACGACACGGGACAGCCGCGCTGGCAGATGGCGATGCCCGACGTCTATTCCGTGCGCCACACCAGCGTGGCAGCCTACCTGCAGCCGGTGGTGCACGAGATCAAGGTGCGCCGCGCCGACCTGCTGGCCGACCTGCGCCGCCCGGCCAAGCGGGCCGCCTACCTGCAGATGGCCGGGGCGCTGTACTACGTGCTGGCCGAGGGCATCGCCGAGGCCGCTGAAATCCCCCCCGAGTGCGGCGTGCTGGTGGCGCGCCGGCCGACCCTGCCGCTGTCAAGGGGTCCGGGCCCGGACGCCGACGAGGCAGACAGCGCGCCGATGCGGCTGGAACTGCTGCGCCCGGCACCGACGCGGGCACTGCCGCACGAGGCCGGCCTGCCCTTTGCGGTCTGGATGGCGCTGGCGCGCGCCACTCCCGTGGCCCAGGCCAGCGACCCCCAGCTCTGGCTGGGCGCCGATGCCGGGCGCGAATCGGGCGCGGCCTGACGGGGGGGGATGGCAGGACAGTCAATCTGCGGGTTTGTGCGGGCCCTCACCCCCGCAAACCATCGGGGATGCCCCGGGGTCGGGGGTAGCGACACCAGCACCGCCACGCTGCACAATTTGCAACGTCATGGCCCGCCTGTCGAACTTCCCTCCCTCTACGCGCCCCGCCACAGCCGCGTGGCGCTTGGGCGCGCTGGCACTCCTGGCCAGCGCGGCCCTGGCGCTGACCAGCGTCGACGCGACCAGCGCCTACACACCCGCCATCGCCTGGCAGCAGGCGCAGCACAGCACCGATGTGGAGGCCGTCTTCGCCCAGGCCCGGCGCGAGGGCAAGCCGGTGTTCCTGTTCTGGGGCGCACAGTGGTGCCCCCCCTGCCAGCAGATCAAGGCCACGGTGTTCCGGCGCGTGGATTTCATCGAACTTTCGCGCGGCTTCATTGCCCTGTACATCGATGGCGACGCCCCCGGCGCCCAGCGGCTGGGCGAGCGCTTCCGGGTGCGGGGCTACCCGAGCATGCTGCTGCTGTCCCCCCAGGGCGAGGAGCTCACCCGCCTGCCCGGCGAACTCGACGCCAGCCTGTACGTGAATGCACTGCGCTCCGCACTGGGCGGGTCGGCCGCACGCGCCGCCACCCGGCCGACGACCGACGTGCTGGCCGCCGCCCTGGCCGGCCAGGACCTCCCGGTGCACGAATGGCGGCAGCTCGCCTGGTATGCCTGGGATGCAGACGACCGCGACGCCCTGCGCCCAGGCGACCGGGCGCGTACCCTCGCCCGCCTGGCCCAGGTCTGCCCGCCGGGCCTGCGGGCCACCCACACCCGGCTGCTGCTCAAGGCGGCCGCGGCGGCGGGTGCCGCCGGCACCGCCGCTGCGCTGGACGCCGATCTGCGCAGCGCCGCCGGGGCAGCCCTGCTGCGCCTGCTGGGCGACGGCAGCAGTGCCCGCGAGCAGCTCGACCTGGTCAGCAATGACGCGACGGCGGTGCTGGCCGCCCTCAGCGTGGCCGGCAGCCGCGAACGCCAGCAACTGCTGCAGACCTGGGACCAGGCAGTGCGCCGCCTCGCCGCCGATGAGAGCCTGCCCCGCGCCGACCGCCTGACGGTGCTGCAGGTGCGGGTGGAGCTGGCCACCCTCGGCCGGCCGCGGGGGGACACCGATGTCCCGGCCGAGCTGCGCAGCGAGATCCGCCAGCTGGTGGAACGCTTCGAGCGGGACACGCCCGACCCTGGCGAGCGCCAGGCCGTCGTGCCCACGGCCGCGCGCCTGCTGGCCGATGCGGGCCTGCCCGCCGAAGCCCGTGCCCTGCTCACCACCAACCTCCCCCGCGCCGCCGCGCCGCACTACCTGATGGGCCAGCTCGCCAGCCTGGCCAGGGCCCAGGGCCAGACGAGCGAGGCGCTGCGCTGGTCCCAGCGCGCCTGGGAAGCCGCCCGCGGCCCGGCGACCCGGCTGCAGTGGGGCGCCAGCCACGTGACTTGGCTGGTACAACTGGCCCCCGAGGACGGCACACGCATCGAGGAAGCCACGGCCAGCGTGCTGGCCGAACTCGCCCAGCAGCACGACGCCTATCACGTGCGCAATGTGCGTGCGCTGCAGCGCATTGCCGAGGCCCTGCAGGATTGGCAACAGACCACCGCCGACGGCCCTGCCCGGCTGCACCGGCTGGCCGAGCGGCTGAGCCCGGTGTGCCGGCAGCAGCGGGCCGGCAGCAGCGCCCGGACCCAGTGCGAGGCACTGCTCGACCCCCGCCCACGCACCTGATGCGCGCCATGTCAGTGCGGCGGGCGTGACCGAAGTCCGCCGGGCCGGGCCCCACAGGAACCGGCCATGGCCGGATCGGTGCCGGAGTCTGCTGCAATCGCGCCAGGCCGGCGCCCTCCGCCGGCCCCGTGCCCGATGAGGACCCCGATGCCCCTGCCCCCCGCCCTGCGCCGACTCGACGCCGACCTGCCCGCCTGCCCGCGCACGCTGGTCCAGATGCTCGCCCTGCTGGAGCGCGAGGACGCCCCGTTGGGCGAGATGGCCGAGCTGATCGAATCGGACCTCGCCCTGGCCGCGGCGGTGGTGCGCACCGTCAACAGCGCCATGTTCGGCCTGCTGCGCCGCGTCGAGACGGTGGGCGAGGCGGTGCGCTACCTCGGCACGCGCGAGGTGGCGGCCATCACCTACGAAACGGCCCTGCGCGCCGCTTTCGCGCCGTCGCCCGCGATGGAGGCGCTGTGGCAGCGCGCCAGCCGCGGCGGGCTGCTGATGGGACGCAGCGCACGCGCCCTCGGGCTGGATGGGCTGCACGCCCACACCGCCGGCCTGTTTGCCCACAGCGGCCAAGCGGTGCTGCTGGCCCATGCACCGCAGCGCTATGGCGCCCTGCTCGCCGGCCTGGGGCACGACCGGGCCGCCCTGGTCGCAGCGGAAACCGAGGCCTTCGGCGTCAGCCATGCCAGCTACGGCAGCGCGCTGTGCGCCGCCTGGGGGCTCGCCAGCGACGTGGTGCACTTCGTGCGCGAGCGCATCCGCCCCACCGACGCCTGGGCCGGGCTCGACCCCCGCCTGCGCCGCCTGCTCGGCCTGGGTGCCGTGGTCGACGCCCTGCTGCAGGAGGAGGACCTGGAGGCCGCCGCTGAGCAACTGGCGCCGGCGGGTGGCTGCCAGCGCGACGAACTGATCGACGCCGTCCAGCCACCCTGGAACCGCCTGCAGGCCGCCCTGGCCTGATACCGCTCCGCCGGCCTGCTCCTGGCGCCCCCGGCCTTGGGGTAGCCATACCCGATTCGGCAAAAGCGTCAACTCCTGCACAGCCCCCAAGCCCCCCCGGCCGCGATACTTTGGCCCACAGGCCACATACAAATAGAAATAGCGCGCGAGCCACTCAAGCGGTGCGCCGCGTCCGAACGAAGATCCACAACGCATCGGGGGATGCCTGCATGACCAGCCTGCTCAGCCTGGATGAGCTCGACACCGCCTGCCAGGCGCAATGGCGCGAGGGCGCCCTCGATGCCTGCCGACTCCTGGCCACCCAGCTGCGCCAGCGCGCCCGCGAGGTCGATGACACCGCACTGGAGGCTCGCGCCCTGCTGCACCTCGCGCGCTGCGACCTGCGGACCTGCAACTACCTACAGGCGCTGGAATTCACCGACCACGCTGCCCTGCTGCTGCGCCAGGACGGCGGTACCGACGCAGAGGTCGAGGCGCTCGCGCTGGGCTGCACGGCGCTCACGGCACTGCAGCGCCTGGATGAGGCGATTGCCACCGGGACGCTGGCACTGACCCTGGCGCGCCAGGCACCGCAGCCGCTGGCCACCGTGATCGCCGCCGACCCGCTCGGGCTGGCGCTGGCCTGGAGCGGACAGGTCGAGGCGGCCGACCAGACCTTTGCCGAGGGCACGGACCGGGCCCGCGAGCTGGGCCGCAGCGACTGGCTGGCCCACCTGGCCATCCACCGCGCCTGCGGCAGGGCGCTGGCCACCGTGTTGACGCTCGACGACGAGCCCCAGGCGCAGCGCGCCAGCCTGCTCGATCGCCTGGGCCAGGGCATCGAGGACGCCCTGAGCCGCTGCGAGCGCAGCCCGGGCGTGCCGAACTCGGTCACCCAGCGCCCGGGCCGCTTCCTGCTCGGCTGGGTGCAGGTGCTGCAGGCCTGCTGGGCCGGCGAGCCCGCCCTGGCGCAGCGGCTGCTCACGCAGATCCGCCCGCTGGTGCACCGGGAGCGCGGCTGGCTTGACCTGCTGGCACTGTGCGCCAGTGCCGAGGTGGCGCGGGCCGACGGCAGGCTGGCGGAGGCCGAAGCCACCGCGCGTGGCGTGATCACCGAGGCGCGCCAGCTCTCCCACCTCGCGCTGGCCGACCTCGCTGCCGGCCTGCTCAGCCGCGTGCTCGCGGCCCAGGGACGCCACGATGCAGCGCTGGAGGTCGAGCGCGAGCGTGCCCGGTCCCGGCGGCAGGCCCGCGCGGCGGGGCTGGCGGCCCAGCGCCGCGGCGCCGAGGTCGACGCCGAGCTGCGCACGCGCGCCCTCACCGCCGCCGCCACCGCGCTGCGCCCCAGCGAGGACAGCCTGACCGGCCTGGCCGACCGGCGCCAGTTCGTCCAACGCACCGAGTCCCTGCTGCTGCGCACCGACGTGGAGCGCGCGCGCTGCTCGGTCCTGCTGGTGGCCTTGGCCGATGCGCAGGCCATGGCCGCGCAGTTCGGCCCGCTGGTGCGCGACCGCGTACTCTGCGCCGTCGCGGCCATGCTGCGCCAGCAGCTGCGCAGCGGTGACCTGCCGGCACGCTGGACGCACGACGAGTTCGCCATCCTGCTGCACCGCTCCGGCCGCGAGGAGAGCAGCCGCATCTGTGAGCGCCTCACCAGCGCGGTCAACGGGCACGACTGGTCGGCCATCGCCCCGGGACTGCAGGTGCGGGTGCACAACGGCCACAGCCTGACCCGCTCGGGCGACACCGTGACGGTGCTGATGCGCCGCTGTGACGACGCCCTGCACGCCAGCCTGCGCAGCCGGCTGCAGGCGGTGGCCTGACGCGGTCCCGGACCAGCCTGGCAACGCGACTGCAGCCACGCAGGCGGCTCGCTAGAATGGTCCTCAACCCTGCCACGCCCCCCGGCCCACCCTGGTCCCTGCATGAGATTGATTGGCTCCCTCACCAGCCCTTACGTACGCAAGGTGCGCGTCGTGTTGGCGGAAAAGAAACTCGAATACAAGCTCGACCTGGATGACCCCTGGTCGGCCCAGCCAAAGGTGGTCGCCAGCAACCCGCTCGGCAAGGTCCCCTGCCTCGTGCTGGAAGGCGGTGAGGCGCTGTTCGACTCGCGGGTGATCGCCGAGTACGTCGATACGCTGTCCCCCGTGGGCAAGCTGATCCCCGAGCGGGGTCGCGAGCGCGCCGAGGTACGCACCTGGGAGGCGCTGGCCGATGGCGTGATGGACGCTGCGATCGCGGCCCGCATGGAGCTGAACTGGCCCGGCCGCCCGGCCGAGCAGCGCTGCCAGGCCTGGGTCGACCGGCAGCTCGACAAGGTCGACACCAGCCTGGCGGCGATGTCGCGCGCGCTGGGCGAGCGCAACTGGTGCGTGGGCCTGTACCTCAGCCTGGCGGACATCGCCTGCGGCTGCGCGCTGGGCTACCTCGACTTCCGCTTCCCGGAAATCGACTGGCGCAGCCGCCACGCCAACCTCGCCCGCCTGGCCGACAAGCTGGCGCAGCGCCCCAGCTTCGTGCAGACCACGCCCCCGACGGCGTGATGGCCTGAGCACCCGAGGCGCCTGACACGGCGCCGTCCCTCCCTGTCCCCGGGTTTGGCTTGGACGCTGGTCCAACGTCTTCTTGGCCCCGTGGTTCGTCCTTCCGTCCTTCAGCGGCCGCTCGGCAACGGCAGCACCAGGTCGACGGTCCAGCCGCGCGCCTGTGCACCCGCGACCAGCTGCGCCCCCAGCTCCGTGGCTTGGCGCTGCAGCCGCGCCCAGCCGAGCCCGCTGCGCAGCGGCGGCTGGGTGGGCGCGAACTCGGTCGGCGCCGGGCCGGGCGGATGGCCGTCGTCGCTGATGGCCATCCGCAGGTGGCGGCCGGTTTCGCCGTCGAGCAGCTCCAGCAGCAGGCGGGCCTCGCTGGCATCACGGGCGTGGCGGGCGATGTTCGACAGCGCCTCCTGGGCGATGCGCTGCAGCTGCAGCGTGGTGTGCGCGCCCAGCATCACCTCCTCCACCGGCCCATGCAGCTCCCAGACCAGGCGGATGCCCGCATCCGCCAGCAGGGGCTCGGCGTGGTCACGCAGGTCGGCCAGGGCCTGCACCAGCGGGGAACCCGCCCCGTCATCGAGGTGGTCCAGCGACAGGCGCAGCTCCAGCAGGCTGGCCTCCACCTGGTGGCGCAGCTCGGCCAGCAGGCCGGGTGCTGCCTCGGGCAGCAGGGCACCGGGCTGGATGGGGATCTGCTGGGCCAGCGCCAGCGCCGCCACCAGCCGGCCGCCAACGCTGTCGTGCAACTCGCGCAGCATCCGGGCGCGCTCGGCCCGCCGCGACACCGCTTGGTCATGCTGGAGCAGCCGTGCCCGGGTGGCCTGCAGCGCCGCCTCGGCCACCCGCAGCCGCTCGGCCTGGCGCCGCCGCCCGTTCGAACGCTGGCGCGCCGACGCCTGCCAGCGCCAAGCCAGGTAGCCCAGCGCCACCAGCCCCGCCAGCCAGACCAGCGCGAAGCTGGAGGTCGACGCCCGGCTCCATGCCGGCCAGGCGGCCACGCCAGCCAGGAAGATCAGCCCGCCGCCGAGCAGCCAACGCCCCAGCCAGGCCACACCGCCGGCCGGACCCGCGGCCTGCACCGCAGCCCCGCCAGCCCAGGCCGTCGCGGTGACACTGTCCTCGTCGTCGGTCGGCAGCGGGGCGACGATGGTCGGCTGCCAGCCAGGAATGGCGCTCATGGTCCGGATCCTTCACCCGTCTTGTCCTCTCTGCCTGTGCGGCTGCCGGTGCTCCGGCGACATCACACCAGCCGCTGACGCGCAGCACCACGGGGACAAGAGCGTGAAAAGTTTGCACCCTCAGCTCGGCCGGGACCATCCCGGGTTCGTGGGGCGCAACCCCTGCCGATTGCCCCGGGCGTGCATCTGCCACCCGCCGGTCTCTGTGGCCAGGGGCTGACCTATACTGCAGACCAGCGCCGATTTGATCCGGCTTGCGGGCGCTCTAGAAATGCCGCTAAAGAGGGGCCAACCGACCCGGTGTCCGCCCTTTGCGATGCCGGGTTGTTTTCTTGGCAGCTGTCCCATGGCATCCCTTGGCCACGTCACCCCGCAGTCCCTGCACTTTGCCGAACCGCTCGCGCTGCAAAGCGGCGCGTCGCTGAGCGACTACACCCTGGTCTACGAGACCTACGGGACGCTCAACGCCGATCGCAGCAACGCCGTGCTGGTCTGCCACGCGCTGAACGCCAGCCACCATGTCGCCGGCACGCACGCCGGCCTGGAGCGCAGCGAGGGCTGGTGGGACAACATGATCGGCCCCGGCAAGCCGCTGGACACCGATCGCTTCTTCGTCATCGGCGTCAACAACCCGGGTTCCTGCTTCGGCTCGACCGGCCCGATGCACCTGAACGCGGCCACCGGCCGGCCCTACGGCGCCGACTTCCCGGTGGTGACGGTGGAGGACTGGGTCAACGCCCAGGCCCGCCTGCTCGACCGCCTGGGCATCGAGCGCCTGGCCGCGGTGATGGGCGGCAGCCTGGGCGGCATGCAGGCACTGAGCTGGACGCTGCAGTACCCCCAGCGCATGGGCCACGCGCTGGTGATCGCCAGCGCCCCCAACCTCTCGGCCCAGAACATCGCCTTCAACGAGGTGGCGCGCCGCGCCATCATCACCGACCCCGACTTCCACGGCGGCGACTTCTACGCCCACGGCGTCGTGCCCAAGCGCGGCCTGCGGGTGGCGCGCATGATCGGCCACATCACCTACCTAAGCGACGACTCGATGGAGGAGAAGTTCGGCCGCGCACTGCGCAGCGCCGAGCTGGTCTACAGCACGCAGGAGATCGAGTTCCAGATCGAGAGCTACCTGCGCTACCAGGGCGACAAGTTCAGCGAGTACTTCGACGCCAACACCTACCTGCTGATCACCCGCGCGCTGGACTACTTCGACCCGGCGCGCGCGCACGGCGGCGACCTGGCCGCCGCGCTGGCCCGGGCACAGGCAAAGTTCCTGGTGGTGAGCTTCACGACCGACTGGCGCTTCTCGCCGCAGCGCTCGCGCGAGCTGGTCAAGGCGCTGGTGGACAACCGGCGCTCGGTCAGCTACGCCGAGATCGACGCGCCGCATGGCCACGACGCCTTCCTGCTGGAAGATCCGCGCTATCACCATGCCGTGCGAGCCTATCTCGAACATGTGGCCCAGGAGGTGCGCGCATGAAGCCCGCCTCGTCGATCGACGCCATCGCGCGTCTGGTGCCGCAGGGCGCCAAGGTGCTGGACCTGGGCTGCGGCGGCGGCGCGCTGCTGGCGCGCCTGGTGCAGCAGCAGGGCTGCAGCGGCTACGGCATCGAGCTCGACGATGCCAAGGTGCTGGAGTGCATCCAGCGCGGCGTCAGCGTGCTGCAGCTCAACCTCGAGGAGGGCCTGGCCATCTTCGAGGACGACAGCTTCGACGTCGTGCTGCAGCTCGACACGCTGCAGAACCTGCGCAACACCGAGGCCATGCTGCGCGAGACCGCGCGCGTGGGCCGCATCGGCATCGTGAGCTTCCCCAACTTCGCCCACTGGCCCAACCGGCTGAGCGTGCTGCGCGGGCGCATGCCGGTGACGAAGGCGCTGCCCTACCAGTGGTTCGACACGCCCAACATCCGCGTGGGCACCTTCGCCGACTTCGAGGTGCTGGCCGGCCAGTGCGGCCTGCGCATCCTCGAAGCCTTCGGCCTGCACGAGGGCCACGTGGTGGAGCGGCTGCCCAACCTGCTCGCCAGCACGGCGGTGTTCAAGTTCGAACGCAGCTGAACCCCTTCAGCCGCCCGAGGCGTCTCGACCACCCGCAATGGCGCCAACGACGGCGCCAGCACCCGTGCCTGGCTGACGCCGTTACGTGACGAGATGTAGGCGGCCCCGCGGCGCGATCTCCGCGGCAGACACTCGCCGGCGTTGGCACCAATGCCCCAGCGGCCTTTCTGCGCCGGCCGATCGCCTGACCCGCAACTTACACACCGATACGCGGGCGTCGTGAAGCCGTCACAGGATCCGCCCATCCTGCTGTGGCCACCCGTGACCGATCGCATCGATCACATGGATCGCGCCACTGCCACAGCCACCACCCGAGGAGTCCGCCGATGCAGCCTGCCGCCCTCCCGCCCGTCACCGCCCGGCTCACGCCGCCGACATTCACCCCACCGCTTGCCGTCCGGCGACCCCTGATCGACCACCGCCCCTTGACCCACCCCCACCCCCATCGCCATGCCGCTCCCTGGCTGTGCTGGCAGACCAGCAGCCTGTCGCTGGTGAGCCTGGCGGCGATGGACGGTGATCCGGTGGGCGACGAGCACCCGGCCCGCCACCTCGCGGTCGACCTGGCCCGGGCCCTGGCCCACCTGCAGGACGCGGCGGCCGCGCTGGCCTGGCCCGTCTTCGCGACCCTGCAGCCGCGCGACGCTGGCCACCTCTGGCTGGTGATGGGCGCGAGCGCCGACACCACCACGGTGCTGCAACGCGACGACCACGCCGCCATCGAGCTGCCGCTGACCCTGCAGCTCAAGCGCCACCGCGACGGCGGCTGTGAAGCACGCTGGCATGCCGCAGGCGCCCTGGCCGGCCATGGCCTGCCGGACGGCCTGATCGCCCAGGTGGCGCGCCTGCCGCGCCTGCTGGAACACGCCTGGCACTGACGAGACATTGGGCATGTCGGCATGCCTGGGCCTGCCGGCCTAAACTGGACGCCCCGTGCGGGCCACGCCGCACCGGTTGCCCAGGAGCCTGCCCGCCATGAACGCCCCCGAACGCCTGAACCTGCCCGCCCTCGACACCGCCGCGCTGGCCGCGCACAGCGCACGCGCCTGGGACGAGCAGATCGTCGCGCAGCTGGTCGACTACATCGCCATCCCGGCCAAGAGCCCGATGTTCGACCCCGACTGGCGGCAGCACGGCCACATCGAGCAGGTGGTGCAGCGCGCCGCCGACTGGGTGCAGGCCCAACAGGTCCGCGGCCTGACGCTGGAGATCGTGCGGCTGAACGACGAGCGCGGCCAGCCGCGCACGCCCCTGCTGTTCTTCGAGATCGCCGCCACCCGCCCCGAGCCGGATGCCGCCAGCGCGCCCACCGTGCTGGTCTACGGCCACCTCGACAAGCAGCCCGAGTTCAGCGGCTGGCGCAGCGACCTCGGCCCCTGGACACCCAAGATCGAGGACGGCAAGCTCTACGGCCGCGGCGGCGCCGACGACGGCTACGCGGTCTACGCCGCCATCGCCGCAGTGCGGGCCCTGCAGGCCCAGGGCGCCACGCACCCGCGCATCGTCGGCCTGATCGAAACCTGCGAGGAAAGCGGCTCGGGCGACCTGCCCCCCTACCTGGACGCGCTGCGTGAACGGCTTGGGCAGGTCAGCCTGGTGGTCTGCCTCGACTCCGGCGCGGGCAACTACGACCAGCTCTGGCTCACCACCTCGCTGCGCGGCAACGTCACCGGCGCTCTCAAGGTGGAGATCCTCGCCGAGGGCGTGCACTCCGGCGACGCCAGCGGCGTGGTGCCGTCGAGCTTCCGCATCCTGCGCCACCTGCTCGACCGGCTGGAGGACAGCGCCACCGGCCGGCTGCTGCCGGCCAGCCTGCACTGCGATATCCCCGCCGACCGGCTCGGCCAGGCGCGTGCCACCGCCGCCATCCTCGGCGAGGCCGCCTGGCGCAGCCAGCCCTGGGCCTGCGGTGCCGACGGCAGCCCGACCCTGCCCACCACCACCGACCCGGTCGAGGCGCTGCTCAACCGCACCTGGCGGCCCACGCTGTCGGTCACCGGTGCGGACGGCCTGCCGGCCATCGGCCAGGCCGGCAACGTGCTGCGCCCCTGGACCGCCTTCAAGCTCAGCCTGCGCCTGCCCCCGCTGGTGGACGGCCCGCGCGCCGCGCTCGAACTGAAGGCGCTGCTGGAGGCCGATGCGCCCTACACGCCCGCGTCACCTTCGAGCCCGACGGTCGCGCCGGCGCCGAGGGCGCCACCGGCTGGAATGCGCCGGCCCTCAGCCCCTGGCTGGAAACCGCGATGCAGGCTGCCTCGCTGGCGCACTGGGACGCTCCGCTGGGCTACGTCGGCCAGGGCGGCACGATCCCGCTGATGAACCTGCTGCAGCAGGGCTTCCCGGCCGCGCAGATGATGGTCTGCGGCGTGCTCGGCCCGAAGAGCAACGCCCACGGGCCCAACGAGTTCCTGCACCTCGACTACGCCCGGCGCCTCACCGCCGCCGTGGCCCAGGTGATTGCGGCCCATCCCTGAACCTCTACCCGCGAGCCGGGACAGGTCGGCGGTTCAATCCAGCCGGATGCCATTGGCGCGCACGAAGGCCACACCCGCCTCCGTGTCGCGACGGATCAGCTCGCGGAACTGGTCGACCGTTCCTGTGGGGATCTCGGCCTGCTGTTTGGTCAGGGCCTCACGGACCTCGGGCATTGCCATCACGGCAGCGATGTCGCGGCTGAGCCGCTCAACCACGTCCTTGGGCGTGTCGGCACGGGCCACCAGCCCCGACCAGGTGCGCGACTGCATCTCCGGAAGCTTCAGTTCGCTCACGGTGGCGACCCCCGGCAGGTTCGGGTTGCGGACTGGTCCGGTGACGGCGAGCGCCTTGAGCTTGCCGCCAAGGACCTGGGGCACGGCCGCGGGTGCGGCGAGGACCATGAAGGTCACCCGGCCGGTGGCCACATCGCCAATGGCTTGACCGAACTGGTTGTAGGGCGTGTGCGTTGCCTGCGTCCCCGTCGCGCGCTGGAACATCACCCCGGTCAGGTGCGCCGGTGACCCGACGCCCGACGAGGCAAAACTGCCCGGCTGTCGCTTCAGGTACTCCACCAGCTCCTGGACCGATCCGACGCCCAGCGACGGACTCACCACCAGCACGTTGTGGCCCCACTCGATCTGCCCGAGGCCCACCAAATCCTTGGTCAGGTCGAGCTTCAACTGCGGGAACAGCGATGCCACGGCGGTGCGCGCGAAGTGCAGTGCGCCCAGGGTGTAGCCGTCCGCGGGCGAGCGGGCGAGTTCACCCAACCCGATGGTGCCCGAGGCGCCCGGCCGGTTCTCCACGACCACCGTTTGCTTGAGCAGCTCCGGCAACTTGCCCGCCACCACCCGCGCCGCCACGTCCGGTGGCGTGCCCGCCGCCCAGGGCACGATGATGCGCACCGTCCGGGTCGGGTATTTCTCCTGTGCCACTGCCGCAGGGCTCCAGGCGCACAGTGACAGGGCGAACAGGCTGCCCAACAACGGCAGGCAGTGGCGGCGCGACAGGCCGGCGTGGAAGCGGATCTTGGCTGGCATGGATGAGTCTCCTGGGGCTGAGAATCGAGTCATTCGCCGGGGTCGGATCCCGAATTGGCGGACGGCTCCTGGGGGCGGGCTCTGTGGACCCGTTGAAAAAAAGCTTGGACTTCCCCGATGAACCGCGCCTGGTCCAGCTCGGGCACTTCCGACTGGTAGCGCTGGAAGAGGCCTTCGACAATCGGCACCGCCGCATCGAACGTGGCACGGCCACTTGGCGTGAGCCGCAGCGCGCTGCGCCGCCGGTCCTGCGGGTGCGATTCGCGCATCACCCACCCGACAGCCTGGAGCCGGTCGGCCATCTTGCTCACAGTCGGGCGTTCGAGTACCGCCAGCTCCGCGAGCTCGCCCACGGTGAGCCCATCGGCGTTCGCCAACATCGCCATCAAGCGGAACTCCCGGTGGTGCAGACCCAGCGGTGCCAGCAGCACCGTGGCGTTGCGCGCGTGCTGGCGTTCGGCCCGGGCCATCCAGGCAATCGGCCAATCATTCGGGTTGAACATCGGTCAGGGGCTGGGGCAAGTTGGATGGACACTCGGTGAAAATTCACCTATCCTGGATCCACTATGACGGATGCACGGCGGTCGCGCAAGTGTCGAAGTCCCGCAGGGGCGGCGCCACCGGCCCATGATCCGCGGCCCGCCTGACCCACTGGAGATGCCATGACCTCTGCCGCAGCACCGACCACGCCGCCCAACATCGTCTTCGTCCTGGCCGATGACATGGGGTACGCCGACCTGGGCTGTTACGGGGGACGGGACGCCGAATTCGGCCCGGTCAGCCCCCACCTGGACCGCATGGCCGCCGAGGGCCTGCAGTTCCTGAACGGCTACTCGAACTCGCCGGTGTGCTCGCCCACGCGCTTCGCCCTCATCACCGGGCGCTACCAGTACCGGCTGCGCGGCGCCGCCGAAGAGCCCCTGACACGGCGCTCCGGCAACAACCCCGAGCTGATCGGCCTCCCGCCCGAGCACCCGACCCTGCCCTCGCTGCTGCGCGGCGCCGGCTACCGGACCGGCCTGATGGGCAAGTGGCACCTGGGCTATCCGCCGCACTTCGGCCCGCTGCTGAGCGGCTATGACGAGTTCTTCGGCCCGATCAGCGGCGCGGTGGACTATTTCTCGTACCTGTCGTTCGAAGGCAAGCGCGACCTGTACGACGGCAACGATCCGGCCCAGGCCCAGGGCTACCTGACCGACGTGATCACCGACCGCGCCTGCGACTTCATCACCCGCCACGGTGGACCAGGGCAGTCCCCCTTCCTGCTGAGCGTGCACTACACCGCCCCGCACTGGCCCTGGGAAACACGCGACGACGAGGCCGAATCCCAACGCATCGGCAGCCTGATCCATCACGTCGATGGCGGCTCGCTGCCGGTCTACCAGCGCATGATCCACCACATGGATGAGGGCATCGGCCGCATCCTCGCGACGCTGCGCGCACGGGGCCTGGACGACAACACCCTGGTGGTGTTCACCAGCGACAACGGCGGTGAGCGCTTCTCCGACAACTGGCCCTTCGTCGGCAAGAAGATGGACCTGCTCGAAGGGGGCCTGCGGGTGCCGCTGATCGCACGCTGGCCGGCACAGATCCGCCCGGGCGGGCAGACGCGCCAGCCCATGATGACGATGGACTGGATGCCCACCCTGCTGGACGCTGCCGGCGTCACCCCCCACCCGGACTACCCGCTGGACGGCCTGAGCATGCTGCAGGTGCTGCAGGACCCGGCGCACCGACGCGATCGCCCGATGTTCTGGCGCATGAAGTACCGCAGCCAGTGGGCCGCGATCGACGGCGCCTGGAAGTACCTCAAGCTCGATGAGCACGAATTCCTGTTCAACCTCGAGGTCGATGCCCGGGAACGGGCCAACCTCGCCGAACGCGAGCCCGGGCGCCTGGCCGACCTGCGTTGCCGCTACCAGGACTGGGCCGCCACCATGCCCGGCATTCCGGCCGACGCCAACTACACGCTGGTGTACGGTCCGGCAACGATGGCCAGCGCATCGGGTTGAGGCGCGTCATGGCCAGGCTGCGGCGCCGCTGGGCCACCCCACCCACTCGTCTACGACCCCCGGGCATCCACCGTGGCGGGACGGCATGTGATTTGCTGAACTTGCCACTTCGTCACGACCTTTGCCGCACACCCATGATCCACCGCATCGCCTTCGCCGCGGCCCTGGCCGCCTGCACCGCCGCCGGCAGCGCCAGCGCCGCCACCTTCAAGTGGGCCAGTGCCAGCGACATCCCGACCTGGGACATCCATTCGCAGAACAACGCGCTGGGCAACGGGGTGCATGCGGCGGTGTACGAGTCGCTGTTCTATTACAACAGCCGCACCTTCGCGCTGGAGCCGATGCTGGCCACCGGCTCGAAGCAGGTCAGCCCCACACAGGTGCGCGTCGCCCTGCGGCCGAACGTGAAGTTCCACGACGGTGCGGCCTTCAACGCCGACGACGTGGTCTTCTCGCTCAACCGCGCGATGGCCAAGACCTCCAACTACGGCGTCTACACCCAGGGCATCGACCGCGTGGTCAAGGTCGACGACCTGACGGTGGACATCTTCACCAAGGCGCCCAACCCGGTGCTGCTGCGCCAGCTCACCGAGCTGCGCATGATGGACCGGGACTGGTCCGAGAAGAACAAGTCGGTCGAGCCCAAGGACGCCAAGACCAAGGACGAGAACTTCGCCCACCGCAATGCCAACGGCACCGGCCCCTTCGTGCTCAAGAGCTGGGAGCAGGACGTCAAGCTGGTGCTGGCGAAGAACCCCAACTGGTGGGGCAAGATGGAAGGCAACGTCACCGAGGTCGTCTACACCCCGATCAAGTCAGAAGCCACCCGCGTGGCCGCACTGCTGTCGGGTGAGGTGGACATGATCCTCGACCCCTCCCCGGCCGACCTGCCGCGCCTGCGCGGCGCGGCCAACCTGAAGGTGCTCGACGGCGCCGAGAACCGCACCATCTTCTTCGGCATGGACCAGTTCCGCGACGAGCTGCCGGGCAGCAACGTCAAGGGCCGGAACCCGCTGAAGGACGTCAAGGTCCGCAAGGCCCTCTACCAGGCCATCGACATCCAGGCGATCGCCAAGACCACGATGCGTGGCCTGGCGCAGCCCACCGGCACGCTGATCGCGCCGCAGGTCAACGGCTGGACCAAGAAGGCCGACGTGCGCTGGCCCTATGACGTCGAGGCGGCCAGGAAGCTGCTGGCCGACGCCGGCTATGCGCAGGGCTTCGAGGTCGACTTCGCCTGCCCGAACAACCGCTACATCAACGACGAGGAGATCTGCCAGGCGGTGGCCGCGATGTGGGCCAAGATCGGCGTGAAGGCCAAGTTGCGCACCCTGCCGCTGACGACCTACTTCCCGATGATCCAGCGCTACGAGGCCAGCATCTACATGCTGGGCTGGGGCGTGCCGACCTTCGACGCGCTGTACTCGCTGCAGTCGCTGGTGCGCTCGCTGGGCGCGCAGGGGGACGGCAACTACAACGTCGGGCGCTACAGCAACCCGCAGATGGACGCGCTGGTCGAGCGCATCAAGAAGGAAGTCGACCAGAAGAACCGCAGCGACCTGATCGAGCAGGCCCTGCTGCTCAGCCACCAGGACGTGTCGCACATCCCGCTGCACAACCAGGTGATCCCCTGGGCGATGAAGAAGAACGTCGAGATGGTGCACCGGGCCGACAACCGCATCGAGATGCGCCTGGTGAAGGTGAACTGACCGCCCCGGCATGCTCGCCTTCATCCTGCGCCGACTGGCGCAAGCGCTGGCAGTGATGCTGGCGGTGGCCTTCATCGCCTTCATGCTGTTCCAGTATGTGGGCGACCCGGTCACCAACCTGCTCGGGCAGGACGCCACCGCCGAGGACCGCGCCGCGCTGCGGGCCAACCTGGGGCTGGACCAGCCGTTCCCGGTGCAGTTCGCTGCCTTCATCGGCAACGCGCTGCAAGGTGAGTTCGGCATGAGCCTGCGCCAGGGGCGCAAGGTGTCGGCACTGATCGCCGAGCGCTTTCCGGCCACGCTGGAGCTGGCGCTCACCGCCGCGGTGATCGCGCTGGTGGTGGGCATCCCGCTGGGCGTCTATGCCGCGCTGCGGCGCGGGCGCTGGCTGGCCCAGCTGGTGATGATGGCCTCGCTGCTGGGTGTGTCGCTGCCCACCTTCCTGATCGGCATCCTGTTGATCCTGGTGTTCGCGGTGACGCTGGGCGTGCTGCCCAGCTTCGGCCGCGGCGAGGTGGTGGCCCTGGGCGGCTGGAGCACCGGCTTCCTGACGGTCGATGGCTGGAAGCACCTGGTGCTGCCGGCGGTGACGCTGTCGATCTTCCAGCTCGCGCTGATCCTGCGGCTGGTGCGCGCCGAGATGCTGGAGGTGCTGCGCAGCGACTACATCAAGTTCGCCCGCGCCCGCGGCCTGAGCGACCGCGCGGTGTACTTCGGCCACGCGCTGAAGAACACCATGGTGCCGGTGATCACCATCACCGGGCTGCAACTGGGCTCGCTGATCGCCTTCGCGATCATCACCGAGACGGTGTTCCAGTGGCCCGGCATGGGGCTGCTGTTCATCCAGGCGGTGCAATTCGCCGACATCCCGGTGATGGCCGCCTACCTCTGCCTGATCGCGCTGATCTTCGTGGTCATCAACCTGGTGGTGGACCTGCTGTACTTCGCGGTCGACCCGCGCCTGCGCATCGAGGGCGGCACCGGAGGCCACGGCTGATGCGCCGCCGACGTCCTGACGCCCCACTGGCTTCGTCCCGCCCATGAAAGCTGCCCTGCAACGCTTCTTCGACGGCGACGTCTGGTACAGCTTCCGCCACTCGCCGGTGGCGATCGGTGCCGCGCTGGTGGCCGCCGTCTGCGTCTTCTGCGCCGTCTTCGCCGGCTGGGTGGCGCCGCACAACCCCTTCGACCTGGCCACGCTGGAGCTGTCGGACGCCCGCCTGCCGCCGGCCTGGGAGGAAGGCGGCCAGGCGCGCTACCTGCTAGGCACCGACGACCAGGGCCGCGACATCCTCTCGGCGCTGATGTACGGCGCGCGCATCTCGCTGTTCGTGGGCGGCGTGTCGGTGCTGCTGTCGGTGGTGGTGGGCGTCGGCCTGGGCCTGCTGGCCGGCTTCGTCGGCGGGCGGGTGGACGCCTTCATCATGCGCGTATGCGACGTGATGCTGTCCTTCCCGCCGATCCTGATCGCGCTGCTGATCGACGGCGCCGGCCGGGCGATGTTCCCCGAGGCGGCCGAGCACCTCGCCTTCGCGGTGCTGATCATCGCCATCTCGCTGAGCTACTGGGTGCAGTACGCCCGCACGGTGCGGGGCTCCACGCTGGTGGAGCGCAACAAGGAGTACGTGCAGGCCGCCCGCGTGATCGGCGTGCACCCGCTGCGCATCATGTTCCGCCACGTGCTGCCCAACGTGACCGGCCCGGTGCTGGTGCTGGCCACCATCCAGGTGGCATTGGCCATCATCACCGAGGCCACGCTGTCCTTCCTCGGCGTGGGCGTGCCGCCCACCCAGCCCTCACTGGGCACGCTGATCCGGGTGGGCAACGACTTCCTCTTCTCCGGCGAGTGGTGGATCACCGTCTTCCCCGGCGTGATGCTGGTGCTGATCGCCCTGTCGGTGAACCTGCTGGGCGACTGGCTGCGCGACGCGCTCAATCCGAGGCTGAGATGAAACCCCCACGCTCACTGCGTTCACTGCCCCCCGAAGGAGCGCCTCAGTGGCTTCGGACGGCCGGGCGCCACTGAGATGAGCTCCTCCGCCCCCCTGCTCGACGTGCGCCACCTGCGCGTGGAGTTCCCGACCCGGCACGGCACGCTGCGCGCGCTCGACGACGTATCCTTCGACATCCGTGCCGGCGAGGTGCTGGGCGTGGTGGGCGAGTCCGGCGCCGGCAAGTCGCTCACCGGCGCCGCGATCATCGGCCTGCTGGAGCCGCCCGGGCGCATCGCCGCGGGCGAGATCCGCCTGGAGGGCGAGCGCATCGACCAGCTGCCGCCCGAGGCGATGCGGCGCATCCGCGGGCGGCGCATCGGTGCCATCTTCCAGGACCCGCTGACCTCGCTGAACCCGCTGTACACGGTCGGCCAGCAGCTGGTCGAGACCATCCGCACGCACCTGCCGCTGTCGGCCGCGCAGGCCCGCGAGCGCGCCATCCGCCTGCTGCAGGACACCGGCATCCCGGCCGCCGAGGCACGCATCGACCACTACCCGCACCAGTTCTCCGGCGGCATGCGCCAGCGGGTGGTGATCGCGCTGGCACTGGCGGCCGAGCCGCGCCTGATCGTCGCCGACGAGCCGACCACGGCGCTGGACGTGTCGATCCAGGCGCAGATCATTGCCCTGCTCAAGCGGCTGTGCCAGGACCACGGCGCCGCGGTGATGCTGGTGACGCACGACATGGGCGTGATCGCCGAGACCAGCGACCGCGTGGCGGTGATGTACGCCGGGCGCATCGTCGAGATCGGCCCGGTGGCGGACATCATCCACCGCCCGGCCCACCCCTACACCGTCGGCCTGATGGGATCGATCCCCGCGATGCACGAGGACCGCGAGCGCCTGCTGCAGATCGACGGCGCCATGCCGCGGCTGAACGCCATCCCGAGCGGCTGCGCCTTCCACCCACGCTGCCACCGGGCGGTGGAGCGCTGCCAGCGCGAGCGTCCGGAACTGGTCGACGTTGGCGCCACCCGCGCCGCCTGCTGGCAGCCGGTCACCGGGGAGGCCGCATGACCCCAGGTTCGACGACGACGGCGGCTTCCGCCTCGGATTCAACGTCGGCGGCCACGCTGGTCGAGGTGCGTGACCTGGCCCGCCGCTTCGACGTTTCCGCCCCCTGGCTGAACCGCGTGCTGGAGCGCCGGCCGCACCAGTTCGTGCACGCCGTCGATGGCGTGAGCTTCACCATCGAGCGGGGGCGCACGCTGGCCCTGGTGGGCGAATCCGGCTGCGGCAAGAGCACGGTGGCCCGGCTGCTGGTGGGGCTGTACCAGCCCAGCGCCGGCTCGGTGCACTTCGACGGCCGGGACACCACCAGCGACTTTGCCGGTGCCGAGGCGCGCACCCTGCGCCGGCGCATGCAGATGATCTTCCAGGACCCCTACGCCAGCCTCAACCCGCGCTGGAAGGTGCTGGACATCGTCGGCGAGCCACTGCTGGAACACCGGCTGGTGACGGACCGCGCCGAACTGGCGCAGCGCGTGGGCGAGTTGCTGCAGTCGGTCGGGCTGGCTGCGGCCGACGTCCAGAAGTTTCCGCACCAGTTCTCGGGCGGCCAGCGCCAGCGCATCTCGATCGCACGGGCGCTGGCCACGCAGCCGGAGTTCCTGGTATGCGACGAGCCCACCTCGGCGCTGGACGTATCGGTGCAGGCCCAGGTCCTCAACATCATGAAGGACCTGCAGCGCGAGCGGGGGCTCACTTACCTGTTCATCTCGCACAACCTGGCGGTGGTGCGTCATGTGGCCGACCAGGTGGGGGTGATGTACCTGGGCCGGCTGGTGGAGCTGGCCGACAAGCGCGCGCTCTTCGAGCAGCCGCGCCACCCCTACACCCGGATGCTGCTGGACGCCATTCCCGACCTGCGGCGCACTGGGCAGACCCGCACCCCCGTACAGGGCGAGGTGCCCAATCCGCTCAACCCGCCCAGCGGCTGCTCCTTCCACCCACGCTGCCCGCTGGCCAACGCGCGCTGCCGGCAGGAGCGCCCGGCGCTGCAGTCCCTCGGAGGCGTGCGCATCGCCTGCCATGCGGTGGAGGAAGGCCGCAGCTGAACGGCGCCCCCGGCCCAGGGCGAATCCTTCAGCGCCCCGGCAGCGACTGCAGCCAGCGCCCGACGATCGCTGCGCTGGCGTGCGAGGCCACCACCTCGATGAAGCGCATGAAATCGATGTGCGCGCTGTCATCGGCGCGGTCGGAGATGGTGCGCAGCACCGCGAAGGGCAGCCCCAGGTCGTGGCAGGCCTGCGCCAGCGCGGCGCCCTCCATCTCCACCGCCAGGGCGGCGGGCAGGGCCGCCTGCAGCGCCTGGCTCTCGCCAGCGGAGGAGACGAAGCGGTCCCCGCTGACGATCAGCCCTCGGTGCAACACCGGCTCATGCACGCCCAGGGCATGAACCTCCTCGACCAGACCGGCCGCGCCGTAGTGCCCGGGCTCGGCCAGCACCTGGGCCGCGGCGGCAGACAGGGCGTCGCTGAGCGCTGCATCGGCAGGGAATTCGCTGCGCCCGGTGAGCGGCACCTCCCAGCGCGGGAACAACGGTGAGGCGTCCATGTCGTGCTGCAGCAGGCTGCCGGCCACGACCACGTCCCCCACCCGCGCGCCGGGCGCCAGGCCCCCCGCCACGCCGGTGAACACCAGCCGCTGCACACCGAAGCGCTCGGCGAGCAGCACCGCGGTGGTGGCCGCCGCCACCTTGCCGATGCCGCAGAGCACCAGCACCACCGGCTCGCCATGCAGCCGGCCGACATGGAAGCGCCGCCCGGCGTGGACCTGAACGGTGAAGTCACCATCGGGGTGGGCCAGCAGCGCGGCCAGCTCCTGCGCCATCGCCGCCACGATGGCCGTGCGCGGCCGCACGGCGGTGGACGCAGCCGCTGTCACCAGGGCAGCAGGGGCAGAGGCAGGAGAGCCAGGATCGGGGGGCGTGGGCGCATGGGCAGACATGCGCGCAGCTTAGCCGCTGCCAAGGCGCAGGGCGCGCTCCACCATGCGCGCGGTGGAATCGCCACGCACGCGCCGCACCTCGATGAGGAAGGCCCCCGCCACCGCCTCCAGCTCGATCACGTTGCGTGCCCGCTCGATGCGCAGGGTATAGCGGTAGCCCTTGAGCAGGCCCAGGGTCTCGCGCACCAGCGCGTTCAGGCTGTCGTAGAGCTCGCTGTAGTCGAGGCCGGTGCGGCCGACCGGGCGGCCACCCGCGTCCAGGGGAACGAAGCCGGCCGAGTCCTCGCCCGGCCAGGTCGAGGGTGGTACCGACAGCACGGCGGCCTCGCTGGCCGCCGCCTTGGCCACCACCGGAGCCCGCGCCACGGTGGGAGGCGGGCTCGCCACCACCGCAGGTGCTGCCCGGCGAGGCGCGCTGCCAGCCATGGTCGGGGCAATACGCAGGCCGGGACGGCCCAGCGGCGTGCCCGGCGTGTCACCCCAGGTGGAATCCCCCCCGAGCGAAGCCGGCATCGTTGGCAGCGACGCCCCGAGCGAGGCCATGTGACGGGGTTCGGCGCCGGGGGAAGGGAGGTCGCCCAGTTCGCTGAGCCGCCCCGGCCGGGTCCAGGCGGCGGGCAGTGCCGACGGGACACCGGACAGGGTGGCGGGCGCCGTCGTCATGTTCAGGCCGGCCAGCTCGCTGTCCCCTGGAGCCCGGCCCAGGCCCGGCTCGATCAGCCCCAGTTCGGCCAGCGCAACGGCATCGGCCAGCGATGCGCCCTGGATCATCCCGACCCAGTCGCGCACACTGCGCGTCCCGTCGATGATCAGCAGCAGGTTGCGGGCCACACGCGGCAAGCCCAACCGGCGTTCGCGCAACTCGCGCCGGCCTGCATCGGTCTTGCGGAAGAACTCAGCCATGGGACGGGATCATGCCTGCAACCGCCTGATCCATGAGCAACATTGCGCAACTGCAAGGCCTCTGGGAGCGCCCCATCGCCCGCCGGCACGCATGGCCGGGTCAGCCCTGACCCGGCCCCCGCAGCTGCCGGCGCAGCACCTTGCCGACGGCCGTCTTGGGCAGCTCGCTGCGGAACTCGATCAGCCGCGGGCGCTTGTAGCCGGTGAGGTTCTGCTCGCAGTAGGCGCGGATGTCCTCCTCGGTGACGCTCTCGTCGCGCCGCACGACCACCGCCTTGACCGTTTCGCCATTGCGCTCGTCAGGCACCCCCACCACGGCACACTCCATGATGCCGGGCATCTGCGTGAGCACGTCCTCGACCTCGTTCGGGTAGACGTTGAAGCCGCCCACCATGATCATGTCCTTCTTGCGATCGACGATGCGCACATAGCCGCGATCGTCGATCACGCCGATGTCGCCGGTGCGGAAGAAACCGTCGGCAGTCATCACCTTGGCGGTCTCGTCCGGGCGCTGCCAGTAGCCGGCCATGACCTGCGGCCCGCGCACGGCGATCTCGCCGGGCTGGCCGGAAGGAACCTCGTTGCCGGCGTCGTCGAGCAGCTTCAGCTCGGTGTCGGGCATCGGCAGGCCGATCGAGCCGGTGAAGGTCGTGCTGTCGGTGGGGTTGCAGGTCACCGTCGGCGAGGTTTCCGACAGGCCGTAGCCCTCGCAGATGGGGCAGCCGGTCTTCTGCAGCCAGAGCTTGGCGGTGGCCTGGTGCACCGACATGCCGCCGCCCACCGAGATCTTCAGGTGGCTCCAGTCCACCGTGCCGAAGTCGGCGTGATGCGCCATCGCGTGGAACAGCGTGTTGACCGCAGGGAAGCTGTGGAACTTCAGCCCGGTCAGCGCCTTGAACATGGCGGGCAGGTCCCGTGCATTCGGGATCAGGATGTTGCAGGCGCCGATGCGCAGGCCCAGCATCATGTTCGTGTTGAAGCCGAAGATGTGATACAGCGGCAGCGCACAGACCTGCACGAGCTGCTCGCCCGGCTGCATCTTCTTCAGGGCGGGCTGGAACCAGGCTTCGGACTGCAGCACGTTGGCCACCAGGTTGCGGTGCAGCAGCACCGCGCCCTTGCTGACGCCGGTGGTGCCGCCGGTGTACTGCAACACCGCAATGTCCTCCGGCCCCGGATTGGCCGGCCGCAGGCTCAGGCGTGCACCCGCGGCCAGCGCATCCCTGAAGCGCACCGCGCCAGGCAGGCTGAAGGGCGGCACCAGCTTCTTGATGTGGCGAACCACGGTGTCGACGAGCAGGCCCTTCGCGAAGCTCAGCATCTCACCCAGCGAGGCCAGCAGCACCGTCTGCACCGGCACCTGGGCGCGGATCTGCTCGAAGGTGTGCGCCACGTTCTCCAGCACGATCAGCGCCTTCGCGCCGGAGTCCTTCAGCTGGTGTTCCAGCTCACGCGGGGTGTAGAGCGGATTGACATTGACGACCACGTACCCGGCGCGCAGCACCGCAGCCACCGCCACCGGGTACTGCGGCATGTTGGGCAGCATGATCGCCACCCGGTCGCCTCGCACCAGCCCCTGTGCCTGCAGCCACGCCCCCAGCGCCCGCGACGCCTCGTCCAGGTGACGGTAGCTGAAGTCCTGCCCCATGTAGCGGCAGGCAACGCGGTCGGCGTACTTCGTGAAGGCCTCGTCCACCAGGGCCACGAGGGAGGGAGCCACACGGGTGTCGATGTGCGCCGGCACCTCGACGGGGTACTGTTTCAGCCAGACGGGTTCCATGGTCGGTTCACTGCTGCGTTGTCGATGATTCTCCCGCAGGGCTGGGCCTTGGATACCCGGGTTTGATCAGGGGAAGACCCTGGGACGATGTCGCCACATCGACAGGTACGAAAGGAAAAGCCGGGCGAGGCCCGGCTTTGGTGGGTAGCACAGGGACGCGACTCAGGCACGCAGCGCCACCAGCACCTCGTCGAGCATCTTCTTGGCGTCGCCGAAGAGCATGCGGTTGTTGTCCTTGTAGAACAGCGGGTTGTCCACCCCGGCGTAGCCCGAGGCCATGCTGCGCTTCATCACGATGGAGGTACGCGCCTTCCACACTTCGAGCACCGGCATGCCGGCGATCGGGCTGGTCGGGTCGTCCTGGGCAGCGGGGTTCACGATGTCGTTGGCACCGATCACCATGGTGACGTCCGTGTCCGGGAAGTCCTCGTTGATCTCGTCCATCTCCAGCACGATGTCGTAGGGCACCTTGGCCTCGGCCAACAGCACGTTCATGTGGCCCGGCATGCGCCCGGCCACCGGGTGGATGCCGAAGCGCACCTTGACGCCCTTCTCGCGCAGCAACTTGGTGATCTCGTAGACGGTGTGCTGGGCCTGCGCCACCGCCATGCCGTAGCCGGGCACGATGATGACGTTCTTGGCCTCGCGCAGCATCTCTGCGGTCTCCACCGCGCTGACCGGCGATACCTCGCCGGCCGGCTGGGCTGCACCACCACCACCTGCGGCCGCCGGGGCCGGGGCACCGCCGCCGAAGCCACCGGCGATCACGCTGATGAAGTTGCGGTTCATCGCCCGGCACATGATGTACGACAGGATCGCACCGGACGAGCCCACCAGCGCGCCCACCACGATCAGCAGGTCGTTGCTGAGCATGAAGCCCGTTGCGGCCGCGGCCCAGCCCGAATAGCTGTTGAGCATCGACACCACCACCGGCATGTCGGCGCCGCCGATGGCCATGACCATGTGGATGCCGAAGAGCAGCGCAATCACCGTCATCACCAGCAGCGGCGTCATGCCGGCCTGGATGTCGTGCGCATGCAGGAACTCGCGCCCAAACCAGACCACCACCAGCAGGCCAGCCAGGTTGAGCCAGTGCCGCGCGGGCAGCAGCAGCGGCTTGCCGCCGATCTTTCCAGACAGCTTGCCGAAGGCAATGATGGAGCCGGAAAAGGTCACGGCGCCGATCAGGATGCCCACGTAGATCTCCACCTCGTGGATGGCCTTCTCGGCCTCGGTCGGGAAGACCGTGGAGGTGTCCACGTAGCTGGCAAAGCCCACCAGGCAGGCCGCCAGGCCCACCAGGCTGTGCATCAGGGCGACCAGCTCGGGCATCTGGGTCATCTGCACCTTCTTCGCCGCGAAGAGGCCGATGGCGCCGCCGACAGCCAGCGCGCCGATGATCCAGGTGATGCCGGCCGGCGTGACGCGCGGCCCCAGCACCGTGGCCAGCACGGCGATGGTCATGCCGATGATGCCGAACAGGTTGCCGCGGCGCGCGGTCTCGGGGTTGGCCAGCCCGCCCAGGCTGAGGATGAAGAGGATGGTGGCGCCGATGTAGGAAACGGTGGCCAGGCTTGACGTCATGGTCGTCTCCTTACTTGCGGAACATCGCCAGCATGCGACGCGTCACCGCGAAGCCGCCGAACATGTTGACGGCGGTGAGCGCGAGCGCAAACACGGCCAAGCCCAGGATCAGCGCGTTGGGCCGGTCCACCCCACCTCCGGCCAGCGGCGGCGCCACCTGCACCAGCGCGCCGATCGCGATGATCGACGAGATGGCGTTGGTGACGCTCATCAGCGGCGTGTGCAGCGAGGGCGTCACGTTCCAGACCACCATGTAGCCGATGAAGCAGGCCAGCACGAACACGGTGAAGTGCGACAGGAAGCTGGCCGGTGCATACAGCCCGACGAGCAGGAAGGCCAGCGCGCCGATGCCGAACACCGTGGCCAGGCTCTTGCCGGACATCGGCTCGCCCGCACCATGGCCGTGCCCCTTCGGCGCAGCGGCCACCGCGGCGGCAGCCTTGGGCGGCGGCGCGGGCAGCTTCAGCGGCGGCGCCGGCCAAGTGACGCTGCCGTCCTTGATGACCGTGAGACCGCGGATGGCGTCGTCCTCCATGTTGACGTTGATCACGCCATCCTTGCGGCCTTCCTTGTTCTTGCACAGCTCCTCGGTCACGCGCAGCAGGTTGGTCGCGTACAGCGTCGATGACTGCTTGGCCAGGCGGCTGACCAGGTCGGTGTAGCCGATGATCGTCACGCCGTGGCGCACCACCGCCTCGCCCGGCACGGTGAGCTCGCAGTTACCGCCCTGTTCACCCGCCATGTCGACGATGACGCTGCCGGGCTTCATGCTCTGCACCATCTCGGCGGTGATCAGCTTGGGCGCCGGCTTGCCCGGGATCAGCGCGGTGGTGATGATGATGTCGGCGTCCTTGGCCTGCTGTGCGTACATCGCACGCTGGGCGGCCTGGAAGCCCTCGCTCATCACCTTGGCGTAGCCGCCGCCGCCCGAGCCCTCTTCCTCGTAGTCGACCTTGACGAACTCGCCACCCAGCGAGACGACCTGGTCGGCCACCTCGGCGCGGGTGTCGTTGGCGCGCACGATGGCGCCCAGGTTGGCCGCGGTACCGATCGCCGCCAGACCGGCCACGCCCGCACCGGCGTTGAAGACCTTGGCCGGCGGGATCTTGCCCGCAGCGGTGATCTGGCCGTTGAAGAAGCGCCCGAACGCATTGGCCGCCTCGATGACCGCGCGGTAGCCGCTGATGCCGGCCATGGAGGTCAGCGCGTCCATCTTCTGCGCGCGCGACAGCTGACGCGGCAGCGCGTCGATGGCCAGCACGGTGGCTTGACGGGCGGCCAGCAGTTGCATCAGCTCAGCGTTCTGCGCCGGCCAGATGAAGCTGATCAGCGTGGCGCCTTCGCGCAGCGTGGCCACTTCGTCCGGGCTGGGTGCCCGCACCTTGAAGACGATGTCGCTTCGGGCCCAGATGTCGGCCGCCGTCGGCACCACCGTGGCGCCGGCCGTGCGGTAGGTCTCATCGGCGAAATTCGCGGCATCGCCCGCACCGCTTTCCACCGCCACCGCAAAGCCCAGCTTGACGAGCTTTTCCACCACGTCCGGCACAGTGGCCACGCGCTTCTCGCCTGGCGCTGTTTCCTTCGGAACTCCGATCAGCATGTCGTCTCCTCCTCGTGGGCAAAACTCCACGGACCGGGCAGCTTACACGGGTTCCTGGTGCAGAACCAACGCGCCCGCCCCTGGGATCACCCCGGGGTTGCGGCGTGTCAACCCTTACGATCCGGCCATGTCCAAGCCCCGCTGGAAGCCCCATGTCACCGTTGCAGCCATCGTCCAGGACGCCGGCCGCTATCTGCTGGTTGAAGAAGAGACACCCGACGGCCTGAGACTGAACAACCCGGCCGGCCACCTCGACCCTGGCGAGTCGCCCGTGGACGCGGTGATCCGCGAGACGCTGGAGGAAACGGCGCGCGCCTTCACGCCCACCCACCTGGTCGGCATCTACCTGTCACGCATGCGCCGGCCGGATCGTTGCGAGGATCTGACATTCCTGCGCTTTGCCTTTGCCGGCCGCGTGGGCGAACACCAGGCGCTGCGGACCCTCGACACCGGCATCGTGCGCACCCTCTGGCTGACGCCCGACGAGATCCGGGCCCAGCACGCCAGGCTGCGCAGCCCCCTGGTGCTGCAGTGCCTGGAGGACCACCTGGCCGGGCAGCGGCTGCCGCTCACCGCGATCCACACCCACGCGTCGGTGTACGGCGACATGGATGCGCGGCAGCGGGGACAATCGGGCGGATGAAACCCTCCCGCGTGGTCGTCGGCCTGTCCGGCGGCGTCGACTCGGCCGTCAGCGCCTACCTGCTCAAGCAGCAGGGGCACGAGGTCGTCGGCATCTTCATGAAGAACTGGGAAGACGATGACGACAGCGAGTTCTGCTCGTCGCGCCAGGACTTCCTCGACGCCGCGGCCGTGGCCGACGTGCTCGGCATCGAGATCGAGCACGTCAACTTCGCGGCCGAGTACCGCGACCGGGTCTTCGCCGAGTTCCTGCGCGAGTACCAGGCCGGGCGCACGCCGAATCCGGACGTGCTGTGCAACGCCGAGATCAAGTTCAAGGCCTTTCTCGACCACGCCATGCGCCTGGGCGCCGAGAAGATCGCCACCGGCCACTATGCCCGGGCGCGCTTCAACGCCGAGCGCGGCCGGCACGAGCTGCTCAAGGGGCTGGACCCCTCCAAGGACCAGAGCTACTTCCTGCACCGCCTGAACCAGGCCCAGATCGCCACCACGCTGTTCCCGGTCGGTGAACTGCACAAGACCGAGGTGCGCCGCATCGCCGAGGACATCGGCCTGCCGAACGCGAAGAAGAAGGACTCGACCGGCATCTGCTTCATCGGCGAGCGGCCGTTCCGCGAGTTCCTGAACCGCTACCTGGCACAGGCCCCGGGACCGATCCGCGACGACCGCCACCGCCTGCTCGGCGAGCACGTCGGCCTGAGTTTCTACACGCTGGGCCAGCGCAAGGGCATCGGCATCGGCGGCATCAAGGAAAAGGGCGCCCGGCGCGGCGGCGGCGAGCACGAGCCCTGGTTCGTCGCCCGCAAGGACCTGGCGACCAACACGCTCTACATCGTGCAGGGGCACGATCACCCCTGGCTGCTCAGCCGCTCGCTGCTGGCCGATGGCGCGCACTGGTGCGCGGGCGAGCCCTACCCCCACCTCGCCATCAGCGCCAAGACCCGCTACCGGCAGGCCGACGAGGCCTGCACGCTCACGCTGGGCAGCGACCCCGATCGGCTGCGCCTGGATTTCGACGCCCCCCAGTGGGCCGTCACCCCTGGCCAGTCGGCCGTGCTGTACGACGGCGAGGTCTGCCTGGGCGGCGGCTTCATCGCGTCGGTGGATTGAGCTGCGGGCAGGTCCGGGCCCCGCCTGGGCAGGCCTTGCGGCCCGGGTTCACTTGAAATAGCGCAGCCAGTAGCGCGGTGCACCGGGGCCGTCGCCGTTGGGGGTCGTGGCACTGGGCAGGTCGGTGTAGGTGTTGATCGAGGCCCAGACGGCGATTCCGCTGCTCGACAAGGCCAGGCTGCCATTCAGGTAGCCCGGCGCCCCCAGGACATAGCCCGCGCCCGAGGTGGCACTGGTGTAGTCATTGACCAGCGCGCCGCGGTCAGCATCGTAAGTGGCCCAGCGACCCGCCGTGGTGCCGGTGAGCGTCTGCACCTGCATCAGGTGGCCGGGGCGGGAGATCGCGGTGCTGCGGTCGGTCATCAGGCCGCAGAGCGTGCGCGGCAACGCCGTTTCGGCCAGCCAGGCCCCGGCCCGGCGCTTCAGGCTGCTGCAACGGCTGAATGAATACCAGATGAAGTCACCGCCGTCGGTGACGGTCGCCAGGATGTGGTCGGCCTGCTGCGCCGGCACGCCGGTGTCGGTGACTCGCCAGGATCCGCTCGCCGTGTCGCGGGTGGCGGCATAGGTGGTGGCCCGGTTGCCGTTGTCCTGCGTCCATGTGACGACGGCCGCTCCTGCGGCATTGCCCCACAGCCCCTGGTAGGTGGGCGCATTCACGCGCTGGTCGATCACCGCCGCAGAAGTTGTGCCACGTTGTACGTCGCCGCTCAGGACCGACACATCCCGGTTGCCCGCTGCCAGCTGGCCCGCCAGGATGAAGCTTCCATCCGCTGCCAGGGCCACGTTGCGGGGAAGGAATGAGTCTGCCGGAGGGGAGTTCAGAAGATCGAAACTCCAGCGGTGCGTAGAGAACGCCGTGGCATTCCACGCGCGCCAGACGACAGCGGCGAAATAGCCCAGGGTGACCCCGGGATCGCTCCCCATGTAGGTGCCAACGATGTCGCCACGGTCATTGATCGTCGCGTCAAACGCAGGGACTTCCATGGCCGTCAGGACGACAGGGGTCTCCCACGCCGCCGCGCCAGCCATCCGGCGGGAGCTGACGATGTAGTTGCAGTTGCCACTGGTCTTGTAGGTCTGCGCCGTGCAAGGTGCGTTGCGTGCCCACCAAGCCAGCAGGTTGCCGCTCGGGGAAGCGCGCAGCAGGGCGTACAGGATGCCGCCGCCAGGTTCAGCCGCCTCGATCAACTCAGCACTGCCTATGACGGGCGCACTGGACGCACTGCCCGGCTGTGCCCGGATGGCCACGAGGCGGGCACGGCGATCGCTCGCCAGCACGCCGGTCTGGTCGAGCACCAGGTGGGTGGCATTGCCCTGGTCGTCGATGGCGCTGGCAGCCAGTCCGGCCACGGCAGGCAGCGCCGGATTGCCCGCCGCGGTGACCCAACCCCGCCCCTGCAGCGGACTGGCCGGGAGGCTCACGGCCAGCACGGCGGCCCGACTGGTCGTGCTGCCCTGGGAGTTGCGCACCACGACGCGATAGAGGCGCCCGTTGTCGGCTGCGGTGGCCGTGAAGCTCAACACCGGCAACGTCGCACCATTGATGCTCGTGAAACTGGTGCCACCGTCGGTGGACACCTGCCATTGGAAGTCCGGCGCCGGGTTGCCGCTGGCGGCCACGCTGAAGCTGACGGCCTGCGCAGCGCTCACACTGACGTCCGCAGGCTGCGCGGTGAGCACAGGTGCCGTCGCGGCCGCTGCCACGCGCAGGGCGACCGCCTCGCTGAGGGTGCTGCCAGCGCTGTTGCGGGCCACCACCCGCAGCAGGCTGCCATCGTCCGCCAGCGCAGGGCTGGTGATGACGAGGCTCGCGGAGGTCGCTCCATCGATGTCGGCAAAGCTGGCGCCGCCGTCCCGGCTTCGTTGCCACTGCAAGCTGGGCGTGGGTTGGCCCGTGACCTGCACGGTGAAGCGCGCAGGTGTGCCCGTGGTCACTGAGACCGCTGAGGGCTGGGAGGCGATCACCGGCTGCGCGGCAGCATCCGTGACGCGCAGGGAGGCCGGTTCGCTGGCGGCACTTCCGGCACCATTGCCGACGATGACGCGCAGCAGTCGACCGTCCATGTCCAGCGTGGCAAAGGCCACGCTGAGGTTGGCGCTGGCCGCCCCGCTGACGCCGTTTCCATCGGCCCAGTCGGTCCAGGCCGTCCCATCGTCGCTCCACTGCCAGCGATAGACCAGGTCGGTACCGCTGGCGGTGACGCTGAAGCGCGCTTCGCTGCCAGCACTGACCTGTGTGGAGGTGGGTGCCACCGTGATCTGCGCAGCGACAGCGGCGGCCTGAACGGTCAAGGTCGCCGCATGGCTGAAGGTCACGGCGCCGCCGGAGGACACCTTGGCACGAAACTGCGCACCGTCATCGCTGGCCGTGACGCGGGGCAGGTTCAACGTGGCTGCCGAAGCTCCAGCGAGGTCTTGCCAGCTGGTGCCGCGGTCGCTGCTGCGCTGCCATTGGTAGCGCAGCTCATCCCCACCAGCGCTGACCTGGAAGCTCGCGACACCGCCTGACGTGACCTGCACGTCGGCCGGCTGGCTGGAGATCGTCGGCGCGGCCCGGGGAGCGGTCGGACTGCCGCCGGTGCCGTCCGTGCCGGTTTCTTCACTCCCGCCACTGCATGCGGTCAATGCCGTTGCGACGATCAGCAGGGTCAACAGGCCCGGTCCCTTTCGGTACGGGCGGTGACTCGTGTTGTTGCTCCGCTGCGCAGGGCCGGAGTGTGCGGGCAAGGGTGCGAAGTGCGGCATCGTGATAGCTCCTCGGTGGCGGGGCTGGCTGGCCCATACCCAGAGGAGGACGAAGATGGCGCCGATCTGTCAGGCCATGCCTTCGTGGTGCACCGCGAGCGTCGCTGGGCCCGGACCCGGTGCCGGCCGCCGCTGCCATCACCCCAAAAATGCAAAGAGGCGCCCCGCGGGCGCCTCTTTGCATGAGCAGCAGAGCGCCTGGACGTTCAGCCCTTGGCTTGCTGCAGCATCGTTGCCGCGTCACTGACCTCGAACTTGCCGGGGCCCTCGACGTTCAGCGTCTGCACCACGCCATCCTTGACCAGCGCGGAGTAGCGCTGCGAGCGCAGGCCCAGGCCCTTCGTGGTCAGGTCCAGCGTCAGGCCGGCCGCCTTGGCAAAGTCGGCGCTGCCGTCACCCAGCATGCGCACCTTGCCAGCGGTGCCAAGCTCGCGGCCCCAGGCGCCCATCACGAAGGCGTCGTTCACCGACAGGCACCAGATCTCGTCCACGCCTGCGGCCTTCAGTGCCTCGGCGTTTTGCACGTAGCCCGGCACATGCTGGGCCGAGCAGGTCGGCGTGTAGGCCCCCGGCAGCGCGAACACGGCGATGGTCTTGCCCGCGGCAGCCTTGGCCACCTCCACCGGGTTCGGACCGAGCGAGCAGCCCTCGGTGGGCACGTCAATGAATTCGTACAGCGTGACTTGGGGCAGCTTGTCGCCGATCTTCAGCATGTTGGGGCTCTCCTCTTGGTGGCGGGGTTGGCCAGATGGGACGAACTGGCCGCAGAAAAAACAAAACCGGCCACCAGTATCCCAGCGAGCCGGTTTTCACAGAGGCCAAGGTCTGGATGACCCCGGCGCGCAGCGTGCTTTCAGTGCAGCGTCAGACCACGCGGGCCTTCTCGACCATCCGGGTCACGACCCAGTTCTTGGTCTTGGACAGCGGACGGCTTTCGGTGATCTCGACCAAGTCGCCCATCTTGTACTCGCCCTTTTCGTCGTGGGCGTGGTACTTGCGCGAGCGGGCCACGATCTTGCCGTAGAGCTCGTGCTTGACACGGCGCTCGACCAGCACGGTGACGGTCTTGGCGCGCTTGTCGCTCACGACCTTGCCGACCAGGGTACGGACGACCTTGGCGCGGGCCGGTGCAGTGGCTTGCGTTTCTTGAACCTGGGCTTCGCTCATCACGCAGCTCCCTTCTTCTTCTCGGCGAGGATGGTGCGCGCACGGGCGATGTCACGGCGCGTGTTCTTCAGCACCGCGTTGTTGCCCAGTTGCTGGGTCGCCTTCTGCATACGCAGGCCGAAATGGGCCTTCAGCAGATCGCTGATTTCCTTTTCGAGCGCGGCGACGTCCTTGGCGCGGAGTTCGGAGGCTTTCATTGCATTACTCCTTGGGCTCAGGCGCCGAAGCCACGCGTCACGAAAGTGCAGCGCAGCGGCAGCTTGGCAGCAGCCAGGGTGAAGGCTTCGCGGGCGAGCGCTTCAGGCACACCGTTGATCTCGTACAGGACCTTGCCCGGCTGGATCTCGGCCACGTAGTACTCGGGGTTGCCCTTGCCGTTACCCATCCGGACTTCGGCCGGCTTCTGGGAGATCGGCTTGTCCGGGAAGATACGGATGAAGATGCGGCCACCGCGCTTGATGTGGCGCGAGATGGCACGACGGGCCGCTTCGATCTGGCGGGCCGTGATGCGACCACGCTCGGTCGCCTTCAGGCCGAATTCGCCGAAAGACACGTCGGCGCCACGGGTGGCGACGCCGGTGTTGCGGCCCTTCTGTTCCTTGCGGAACTTGCGACGGGACGGTTGCAACATTCCTTATTCTCCTTTCGCTGCCGCGCCGGGGGCGGGCGCGCGCACCACGCGCTTCACGCCGGTGCGGTCACCCGCCGGGGCAGCGCCTTCGGCCGGAGCACCTTCACCGCGGGGACCACGGCCGGCACCAGGGCCGCCCGGGCCACGCGGGCCACGGCGGTCACCGGGGCGATCGCTGCGCGGACCGCGGCGGCGACGATCGTCTTCCGGACGGTCCTCGCCACGCATCACCGGCGCTTCGCCATTGGCCAGGCGGTCACCGCGGTAGACCCACACCTTGACGCCGATGACGCCATAGGTGGTCTTGGCCTCCGAGAAGCCGTAGTCGATGTCGGCCCGCAGGGTGTGCAGGGGCACGCGGCCTTCGCGATACCACTCGGTGCGAGCGATTTCGATGCCGTTCAGACGGCCCGAGGACATGATCTTGATGCCCTGGGCGCCCAGGCGCATGGCGTTCTGCATCGCGCGCTTCATCGCGCGGCGGAACATGATGCGCTTTTCGAGCTGCTGGGTGATCGACTCCGAGATCAGCTGGGCATCGACTTCGGGCTTGCGCACTTCCTCGATGTTCACAGCGACCGGAACGCCCAGCATCTTGGCGAGCTGCAGCTTCAGGTTCTCGATGTCCTCACCCTTCTTGCCGATCACCACGCCCGGACGAGCCGAGAAGATGGTGATGCGCGCGTTCTTGGCGGGGCGCTCGATCTGGATGCGCGACACGGCGGCGTTCTTGAGCTTCTTCTTCAGGAACTCACGAACCTCGATGTCCTCGGCCAGCATGGCAGCGAACTGGCGGTTGCCGGCGTACCAGCGCGACGACCAATTGCGCGTGACCGGCAGGCGGAACCCGGTCGGATGGATTTTCTGTCCCATGACTTTCTACCTGCCTTCTCAGTTGCCGACCGTCACGTAGATGTGCGCGGTGGGCTTGCTGATGCGGTTGCCACGGCCCTTGGCGCGGGCGGCAAAACGCTTCAGCGTGGCACCTTGCTCCACGTAGATCGAGGTGACGCGAAGTTCGTCGATGTCCGCGCCGTCGTTGTGCTCGGCGTTGGCGATCGCGCTCTCCAGCGCCTTCTTGATGATGCCGGCGGCCTTCTTGGGCGTGAACGTCAGGATGCTCAGGGCCTGATCGACCGGCTTGCCGCGGATCATGTCGGCCACCAGGCGACCCTTGTCGCAGGACAGACGCACACCACGGACGATTGCTTTGGTTTCCATTGCGTCGGGCTCCTCAGCGCTTGGCCTTCTTGTCCGCGGGGTGACCCTTGAACGTGCGGGTCAGCGCGAACTCGCCGAGCTTGTGACCGACCATCTGGTCGGTCACGTACACCGGCACGTGTTGCTTGCCGTTGTGCACCGCGATCGTGATACCGATGAACTCGGGCATGATGGTCGAACGACGCGACCAGGTCTTGACCGGCTTCTTGTCCTTGGTGGCCACGGCCTT
>Ga0073899_10000232_pt1 | contig 51134 bp, 60 predicted proteins | sample KloWWTmetaKNB5Ph_FD_88975 | JGI IMG/M metagenome (GOLD analysis project Ga0073899, IMG submission 88975) | Active sludge microbial communities from Klosterneuburg, Austria, studying microevolution and ecology of nitrifiers - Klosterneuburg... | ecosystem: Engineered > WWTP > Aerobic digester >... | reverse complement strand
GCCAACGCTGCAACGACAGGCAACCATGCCAACGCTGCAACGACAGGCTACCGTGCCAACGCTGCAACGACAGGCAAAGGGGCCAACGCTGCAACGACAGGCAACCATGCCAACGCTGCAACAACAGGCTACCGTGCCAACGCTGCAACGACAGGCGAAGGGGCCAACGCTGCAACGACAGGCGAAGGGGCCGTCGCTGCTGCGCTGGGTGTCAAGGCTCGCGCGAAAGCCGGGGCTGGCGGTGCCATCGTGCTTGCACATCGCTCTGACGATGGCGCATTGCTCGGAGTAGTCGCAGCAATGGTGGAAGTAGATATCAGGCCTGACATCTGGTATGTGCTGGACGCAGACGGACGATTGACTGAAGACGCCACCCAATAACCAACAACCCGCAGCAAGCGGGCTTTTTTCTGGACTGGAGAAAGTCATGCCATCCATAACCGCAAGCTTGAATGAAGGGTTTGATGTACGCATTGAGTACACATCAGATGATCTTTTCGTTGAAAGCATTAATGTTTTCGACCCCGACACTGGCAAAAACCTCAACAAGCTGATTGAGTACAGCTCAACAGCTTGGAATCAAGCGTGGAACGCAGCAGAGCGCCACATGCTGGACCAGCCGGTCACGCGCAAAACACGCCGCGCCATGGCAGCGAATGTCGCATCAATGTGCCACGACACGCCATACGCATGCGGGGTGGCGGCATGACCAGACACCCACTCGCCAATGCTGCCCTGTTCATGTTGGCACTCATCGCCTTGTTGTTTGTGATGAACGACGACTTCGAGCAAGACATGGAATCCGAGCGCCGCGAATGGGCCGCTGCTGTGACGTTTTGCCATCGCAGTTTTGGACCCCAGACCCAGCCTGAATACGACCACCAAAACAGACTGATTTGCGTGGGCCGCAATGGGCAGCGTTATGCGAAAGCTAATTGAAGCAATCAACCTGTACCGGCTGTTTCGTCGGGCAGGAAACCCCATCAACTGGTCACTCAAGACCACCCTCAACCTGACATGGAGCAATCATGGAAATCCTGGACATTGAAGAGGTGCAGGCAGCACCAAAAACAGAGCTGGCACCAATCGAGCGAGCAGCCATTGCGCTGGAGAGCAGCAAGACCGAGCAGCACCTGATGGCCTTGGCCACCAAACACCAGTCGATCACGGTAGTGAAAGACAAGGCAGGCCGCGAACAGGCACACGGCGCGTACATCGAAGTGATGCGTGCACGCACGGCGGTCGAGAAGGCCGCAAAAGATGCCCGCGAGGACGCCACCAAGTTCAGCAAGGCCGTGATTGCCGAGGCTGCGCGACTGGTGGCCATCGTTGAGCCAGAAGAGGCCCGGCTGAAAGAAGCGCGCGATGCATGGGACGCTGAACAGGCCCGCATCAAAGCTGAGGCAGAAGCCCGTGAGCGCGCCCGTGTGTTGGCCATCACTGAGCGCATTGCCGCGATCAAGTCGTATGTGGTGATGGCAAACAACTGCCGCACCAGTGCACGAGTGGCTGAGCTTCAGGTCAAGCTTTGCGACACAGAAATGACCGGCTTTGAAGAGTTCGAGGCAGAAGCCGTGATGGCGTTGGCTGATACCGAGGCGCACTTGAATCGTGTGCTGGCGAACATCCGCGAACAAGAGTCCGATGCCGCGCGCATCAAGGCAGAGCAGGAGCGCATCAAGGAGGGGCAAAAAGCTGAAGCGGAAAAGCTGGCTTACGAGCGAAAGCTGATGGAAGAAGAGCGTGCAGCGATTCAGGCGGACCTTGACGCCAAGGCCGCAAAGCAGCGCGAAGAGATGGCGGCACAACGTGCAGCAGCCCAGGCCGAAGCCAAGCGCGTTGCCGACGAAGCCCGCGCCCAGGCCGAGGCAGCAGAAGCCAAGGTTCGGGCAGCAGCAGAGGAAATGGCAGCGCAGCGTGCGGAGCTGGAGCGCATGCGGGCAGAGCTTGAGGCCAAGAGCAAGCCAGCCGAGATTGTCATCGTCTCGCCAGAGCCAGACCAGTACGAGCAGCTTTCTAAGCCCGTCGAGGTGCCACAAGGAGTAACGCTCATCAAAGGCGAAGTCGGCACGGTTGACGCCGGCATCACCATAGTCGAAGCCCCACGCGCACCAGTCGCCAGTGCAATCGTGCTGGCCGTGGCCGAGTTCTTCTGCACCGACACCAAAACCGCCGCGCGCTGGATCACCGAGCGTGCAGCGGAAATCGAAACTTTGAAAGGTTGATCATGAATGCCCTAGTCAAAGCAGAAACCCGCGCGCTGTCAGCGATGACAGAGCCAGAGTTAATAGATGTGTTGCAGTCCAGCCTGTACCCTGGCGCAAACCCCAACTCAATCAAGATGGTGATGGGCTACTGCCGGGCCGCTGGCCTTGACCCCATGCAAAAGCCGGTGCACATCGTTCCAATGTGGGACAAGAACACCAAGAGCATGCGAGACGTGGTGATGCCTGGTGTAAACCTGTACCGCACCCAGGCCATGCGCAGCGGTGAGTGCGCTGGTGTGTCTGAGCCAGAGTTTGGGGACGATGTTGTGGGAAAAGTGGGTGGGGTGGACATAACCTACCCGCGCTGGTGCCGGGTGATGGTGAAGCGCCGCCTCCCAACCGGTGAAATTGTGGAGTTCACGGCCCGCGAGTTCTGGCTGGAGAACTACGCCACGGCTGGCAAGGACAGCAGCGCACCGAACGCGATGTGGAAAAAGCGCCCATACGGCCAGATCGCCAAGTGTGCAGAGGCCCAGGCACTTCGCAAAGCATTCCCAGAGATTGCCGCCCAGCCCACCGCCGAGGAAATGGAAGGCAAGTCAATGCATGTGCAGGATGGCCCCGAACTCGTTGATGGCGCAGCATGGACAGACGCACTGCGCGCGCAAGCCGAGACGGCAGCAGCAGGCGGTTCTCACGCCTACGCAGCGTTCTGGAAAGGTCTGGCAGCCAGTGTGCGCAACGAGTTGGTGAAAACAGCAGAGCATGCCGGGTTCAAGGCCGCGTCACTACAGGCCGACGAAGCCCGCACCGTGGACGCACCGGCCAAGCCTGCCGCCCAGCCGCAGCCCGCCACCAAGACGTTTGAAGAGGTCATGACCATGCTGTGTCAGGCCACCACCGAGGATGCGCTGTACGTGGCCGGTGACTGGGTGAACGCTATCACCGACAACGAACAGGTGGACATGCTCAACCAGAAATTCGACGAGCGATTGGCAGAAATGCGAGGTGTCCAGTGATACACCACCAATTCGAGCAGGGGAGCGAGGAATGGCTCGCCGTCAGGCGTGGCCTAATCACCGGCAGCATGTTCAAGGTTGCCCGCGACAAGCTGAAGAACGGCAGCCCGTCAAAGCAGTGCCAGCAGTACGCCATGGACCTGGCCCGCGAACGCTGCGGGGGCAAGTCGCCCGACAAGTTCCAGAGCTATCACATGCGCGTTGGGACTGAGCAAGAGGCAGTGGCCCGCGCCGCATACGAAGCAGCGACTGGCAACCTGGTGGAAGAAGTCGGGTTCTTTGCAGATGAGTCTGGCCTTTGGGGGCTATCTCCCGATGGCCTCATTTCCACGGATGGCGTTCTCGAAATAAAAACTCTAGTTTCCAGCGACACCCTGTTCACTGTGCTGTCTGACGACGACGTGAGCGAGTACATGGACCAGTGCCTTGGCTACCTGTGGATGCTTGGCCGCGAATGGGTGGACCTTGTGGCATGGGTTCCTGACTTGGAGCACATCGCCATCAAGCGAATCACCAAGGCTGACTACACCGGACACATCGAGGCGCTGGAAAAAGACCTGCTGGAGTTCGCTAAGACCGTGCGCCTGTACGAATCAAAGCTTCGCAAAGTGCTGGCAGCCTGATAGTTTTGGCCGAAAGCGGATTCTGACAGCGGGCAATTGCCTTTTCGCGGTGCGCCGGTACCCAAGTCAGTGCAGCGAGTAGGCCACCCATTCAACACACACGAAAGACACACGAAATGAAAGCAATTGGGATTTGTAGGCTGGGCCGCGAAGCAGAAATGCGCTACCTGACAGACGGTACACCCGTGCTGAACCTGGCGCTGGCCGTCAACTACGGCAAGAAGGGTCAGGACGGCAACCGCCCCACACAATGGATTGAGGCTGCGATGTTCGGCCAGCGTGCGGAAACATTGGCACCGTTCATGCTGAAGGGTTCCGCGCACTGCTTCACCCTGAGTGACATGCACATTGAAACCTATACCAAGAGCGATGGTAGCCAAGGCGTGAAGCTGGCCGCCCGAGTGGACGATGTGGAGCTGGGACCAAGGCAAGACGGAGCAGCACCACAGCAGCAGCGCCAAGCACCAGCCCAGCAGCAAGGAGGGTACCGCGCCAGCGCACCACGTCAGGCACCGGCACCACGACCAGCTATGCCGCCCGCTGCGTCAAGCGGATTTGATGACATGGACGACGACATCCCATTCTAAAATGATAGCAAACAACACACGCTAATAAAGCGGTAGAGGACAAAAACATGCAAAAGCTAGCAGTTGTCGGGCGAATCATTGAAACAGCCGACATACCCGGTGCCGACTTAATCATCCAAGCCACAGTTGTTTGCGGTGACGCTGGAAAATGGTCAGGCGTTGTCAGCAAAGAAACCCAGGTAGGCGACAAAGTAACCGTGTTTCTTCAGGATGCCGTCCTACCACCAAGCGACCGCTGGGCATTTATGAAAAAGCACAAATGGCGCGTGCGCATGGCCCGGTTCAAAGGCGTGCCCAGCGAGTGCCTGATTGTCTCTGGCGCTCCCGACATGCCACCCGGCACAGACTTGACCGAGGCCCTGGGCGTCACCAAGTACGAAAAGCCAATCCCAGCAGGTATGGGCGGCGATGCCGTCGGTGCATTCCCGTCATTCCTGCCCAAGACCGACGAGCCCAACTTCCAGACTGTGGACTTTGAGCAACTGATGACGCAGCCGTTTTACGTGACAGAAAAAGCCGATGGCTCAAGCTGCACAGCATGGGTTGATGAAAGCGGCTTACATGTCGCCTCTCGAAATTGGGAGTTGCGAGAGCTTACAAAGACCGGGGCACACAACGTCTACTGGACAACTGCGCGCAAGTACAAGTTAGAAGGAATGCCGTTTGGCACTGCTGTGCAATTTGAAGTCGTCGGCCCCGGCGTGCAAGGCAACCCAATGGGCCTGACAAACCTGCAAGGCCGCTTGTTTGGGGCATTCGTGCGACTCAATGGTCAGTGGACAAGGCTGTCACGCAAGCAATTCCCGGCAACCGAAATGCCACTTGCGCGCGAAATACCTGTTGAGCAACGCCCACACACCGCCGACGAACTGCGCAAACTTGCTGCCATCCAGTACCCCAACGGATGGCACGGCGAAGGAGTCGTTGTCCGCGCGGTAGATCAAACGTGGTCATTCAAGGTAATCAATCTGGACTACAAAGATTGACCCGCTTCAACCCCACACACAGCCCGCCCAGTGCGGGTTTTTTACGAGCAAAACATGGAATACCAAGACTCCCACATGAGCCGCGTGCATGCGGCGCTCAAGCGCCAGCCAAAGCGAACAGTCGGCGAGATAGCCGCATCCCTGAGCGGAATGGTGCAACACGAAGTGCGCCGTGCGCTTGGGCGCTTGAAAGATGCTGGACTGGTCGACCGCGAAGGTGCCCCCAATCTCTGGTACGCCACCGACGCCCAGGAGCAGCCAACACCGACACGCACAAGCAACTTCAAAAGTGGGGTGCACACCCTGCCGTCAATGCAGCCTGCGCGCTCCGATGCGCTTGACCACACGCTGGTGTGCAGCCGACGCGGCGACAAGTTCGTTGAGCACTCCGCGCCGATGGGGATTGAGGGCGTACCCCCCAAGACACAGCAGGCCGTCATCAAGAAGGTAAGCCCGATCAACAGCGCGACTTTCTGCAAACGCGACCCGCGCCAGGCTATCAGCGGGATGTCGGCATGACGTTTCAAGTCCCCAACAAGTACCGCATCAGAACTGGCCGATTGGCCAGCAGTGAAATCAACGGAAACAACGGCGCATTCGATTTGCCCCTGAAGCACAGCCAAGTGGTGTTCGTCATCGCCTCGGATGGCATGGGCTGGGAGCATGTCAGCGTCAGCCGCTCTGACCGTTGCCCGACGTGGGATGAAATGTGCCAAGTGAAGGCCATGTTCTGGGGTGAGGACGATTGCGTTGTGCAGTATCACCCGCCTCGCAGCGAGTATGTCAACAACCATCCGAGGTGCCTGCACCTGTGGAGGCAAGTCGATGTTGAGTTTGCGCTGCCACCCAGCTACATGGTGGGCGACAAAGAGCGCGGGGTGTTGGCATGAAAGCGAAAACCACTTTCGTCGGCGGCATCAACCCCTTTATCGGCCAGCCAGTGGCCGCACCAGAAAAAGCCATGAACACACGTATTCGACCAAAGCCAGCCACCCCAACTGTCGATCTTGGCGGGCTGTCCATTTGTGACGACCCTATCCCTGAACACAAGGCGTCTCCAGAGGGTAAGTACGACGCGCTGCTGTCCAAGCTCAAGCCTGGCCAGTGCATCAAGTGCCCCAGCGCAGACGTGAATCGACTCGCCAACGCAATCAAGAAGCACGTCGAGCGCAAGCACCCGACATGCATGGTCCGCAGCATGCAGGACTACGGCGACGGCCTTGGCCGGGTGTGGATGCTGCCACGGCCTGAGAAGGTGAAGGCATGACATGGATTTTCATACCATCGAACTGTTTGCCGGCGTCGGCCAGCTTGGCGAAGGATTGCGAGCCGGGCTCGCTTACCTGGGCCGAACGGCTCGCCCCGTCGCTTACGTTGAACGGGAAGCTTACGCGGCCAGCGTCCTGGCGGCTCGCATGCAAGAAGGCAGCCTGGATGCAGCACCTATCTGGAGCGACGTCACCACCTTTGACGCACACCAGTGGGCTGGGGCCGTGGATTGCGTCGTTGCGGGATTCCCGTGCCAAGACTTGTCTCTTGCAGGCCGACGCGCTGGGCTTGACGGAAAGCGCAGCGGGTTGTTTTTTGAAGTCACCCGCATTGCCCGTGATTGCGGTGCGCGATACCTCTTTTTGGAGAACGTTGGGGGCATCGCTTCTGCCACCGCCACCGTTGTGGACGAAGCCGAAGGCACTCTTGACGAACGCGCAGCCGCCCGCGTCCTGGGAGAACTGGCCGACCTCGGGTGGCATGCGGAATGGGCAACTCTTTCAGCGTCCGACGTTGGAGCCAGCCACGGGCGTGCGCGGTGGTTTTGCTGGGCATGGCGAAACGTGGCTGACACCACGGGCGACAGATACGAACAACAGCGAGTCATCGGAGACTTTTGTCAAGCGGATGGGCGACCGGGGCAGCCATTGCAGCGGGTCGCTGGCGGCACAGGCATCACGCTACTGGACAACCCCGGACGTATGCAGCGGCGCACGGGACATGAGCAAGATCGACCCGGAAGCACAGAAGCGGGCGAACACGAAGCGCACGACCGGGCTGCCAACGGAGGCGCAGAACTGGGCCACACCACAGGCACGCGACCACAAGAACCCGGACAAGCCAGAGAGCGGGAACTTCCAGCGCAAGTTGCAACAGGGCTACACCATCGATCTGAACAGCCAGACGGCGGCGTGGGAATCTTCGCACCAGGCCCAGCCGACCCAGCCTGGCCCGGAATCATCCAGCAATGGCCCCACCTCGCCCCGGCGCTTGAACCCAGCTTTCACAGAATGGTTGATGGGCTGGCCCACCGGATGGACGATTGCCGCCCCCAGCGCCTCAAGTGCTGCGGCAACGGAGTCGTGGCGGCACAAGCTGGCTTTGCACTTGTCGGACTTGTGCGGAGAATGACTGAAATTTAAGCAACCCAAACACAGCCCGCCCAGTGCGGGGTTTTTTACGAGCAAAACATGGAATACCAAGACTCCCACATGAGCCGCGTGCATGCGGCGCTCAAGCGCCAGCCCTTATGCAAGTGGCCTACCTGCCAGACGGAGAAGTACCAACAGGACTTGGCAGATCAGATTGCCAAGGAGTTGGTTGGCGAACCCCGCAAGGCTGTGAAGCTGAGTGACAGCGAAATACTTACAGCACTGGACGTTGAGTACGTGTCAAGCGCACAGAACAGAGAGTTGTTTTTGTCTGACGCAAGAACGATTGAGCAGGCTGTGTGGGCAAAGTTGGGAGTTGAGCCATGCCAATGATTTTTTACAGCAAAGATGAGTTCAAGCAAATGCAAGATCAACTCAACGTGAAAGCCATGTCTCTAGCCCAACGCTTGGCTGAAGCCAAGGGGTTCCCCTGCATCAGGAAACCCAATAACGCTGGGCCATCTGATCGAAATGACTATTGTTGCGGCTGCGAGGCCGCGCTTGAACAGCCAGCACCAGTGCAGGAGCCAATCGGGTATCTGGCATTCAGAGACGGCAAGCCATCATGGGATGAAGATTGCGTTTGCGAGGATGCCGTATACCCGGTTGACGCAGATGATGACCGTGTTTCGGTTGCCATCTACACAGCACCCCAACCTGACCGCATAGCCCAACTGGAAGCAGCAAATACCAACCTGTTTGAGCAAGGCCAGAAGATGCACAAGCGCATTCAGGAGCCATCTGACAGTGACTACGCAACCATCGCTGGATTGGACGCATCAATAGGACACCTGAGCAGACTGGTTGACGAGCAGAGGAAACTGCTTGTAAGGTGCGCTGATGTTTTTGGAGTCGATAGGTTCGGCATACCATTTGAAGATGGTGATTCCGAGCTTATTGACAGGGTACGTGAGATGGTTGCCACCACTACAAGCCCAACTGCGATTCAATGGCCGAAGGCCAGGGACGTTGGCCGCTATGGAGACATGAGCCAAGAAGCACACATGCGCGTTGGCCTTGACTCTGATAACGATGTTTTCGTCAGCGTGTGGGATGGCGCAGGCGGTGCAACTGTTGAGTTTTGCACTCCCGGCGCAGGCGGCGGCAAATCCAGTGAGACACGAATGGCCCTTATTGCTCTCATGGTCGCCATGGAAAAAGATAACGCAAGGACGCCGCGCCTTGACTGGTGGGCCCAAAGAATGGGTGCTGCGGTGATTGACGCTGCTATGGAGGCCAAATGAACGACACCGTAACGAAGCTGATGTGGATGGTTGATGAACTGACATTCTTGGCAGAGCGAGTTATTGACGAGCGCGACAACGCCGACATATGCCTTGCCTCTATCAACGCCAGAAACAAACAACGCCAAGCCCTGCAAGACGAGTTGGTGCGGCTGTTCACGCCTTTGACGGATGAGCAGATCAGCAATGTCTTTCGCAATGCCAGCCCCGGCTGGCTTGAGGAAACAGACACTTGGTCCTTCAAGTGCGGGATCAAATTTGCAGAAAGTCGGCACGGCATCACAGGAGAAAAGAATGAACCTGCCTGACCCCGACACCCATTGCTTTGACGATGACACACAGCAAGATGTGTGGAGCTACTCGAAAGAGTTGGTCGAGCAGATTCTGGCCCAAGCGGACGATGACTTCAGTGCTGGGATGACAGTCGTGCATTTGCAGGTTGCTGACCAGATGCGGAGGAAGTACGAGCCTGTGCTGCGGCTGGCGTTGGAATCGCTTGACCAAACCTGCGGTGACAGGTGCAACGCTGAGTACAACCCATGCCATGCGCGGCTGGCAGCGGACGCAATCAGAAAGGTTCTGGGATGAGCAAACCCGCCAGCAACCAGACCCGCTTGCATGCAGCGAAGGCAATTGCTAGGCATATGCAGCATACATCTCCGCAAAAAATGATGCTCACCCTAGACACCCGTTCCATCCTATCTAGGCCACGACTCCAACAACATCACTGAGTCAGCGGAGTGGCTGTCAGCCGCTTCTGCCAATCTTCCAACCTCTGCCGTGCATTCACCAAATACGGAGTTGAGGGTTGCGGCGTGCTGACGGACGGAAGTGCAGGTAGCGTTGGGCAAGGCGCTACGGGCGGTGGTGAGGTCGTCGCGCAGCCCGTCAGCAATGCTACGAGTACGAGCAAGATCGCGGCCAAGATTAGCGATCCGACTTTGATGTTTTCGTTCTGCTGCATTTTGGATTTCCTGTAGGCGCTCGGTTTCCCGTTTCGCATTGGCATAGGCATCAACCAGTAGGGCCGACTGCGCTGCCCGTTGTTCTGCAATGACTCGTTCATATCTCATCCCCTGTATCTGCCACGCGCCAGCAAAGCTGACAGCAGCGATTGCGCCAGCGACGATCAACTGAACTGGGATCATTGCGCCACCATACATGCGCGTGAACGCTCTTGACTGCGGAGCCACACCCCATAGCAGCCATTGGTTCTGATGCTGCAATCACGTCCAGCTACAAAGCGGAAACGCTCATAGGCTTTGCACGACCCGGCATAGTCGCCAGCGTTCGCCAGCTTGACGATGCTGCTGTTGCACAGCGTAGATGGGCCATACTGGTAGGCAAAGTCCACCATCAGGTCGTACTCTGTCTGCGACAGTGGAGCAGTGACGCAACGCTTTACGCCAGTCTCATCTTTTTGGATGTGCGCCAAACTGCGCTGGATACCTTCGATTGGTTTAATGGTGTCACCCATCTGAACGGGACTGCCGTCTGGGCGCTTTGTCAGGCCGGGGCCAACAGTCGGCACATCGCCCTTGACAGGAATGACTGCCTTATCAGTCCATCCCTCATGCGAGATAAGCGCAACCATTGCAGCAGCAGACAGGCTGAGTGCGCCTATGGCTGTGCGTGGGTGCTTCATGTCAAGTCCTTTTGCGCAATCAGCCGACTGACGAACGCCCCGGCCACGGCCAGGCCAGACAGGACGGCGAACAGCTTGGGTGGCACGGCGTCACTGAAGAACGGCAACATCACCTCGGCCATCGTCAACAGGAACGCCAGCACCATGAACTTCACAGACCATGCCTTGCGCATTACGTCTTTCCAGTCTGCTTTAAAGGTCATCTTTGCTGCCTTGTTCGTTGTTGTAGTCGTTGTCATCGTTGCATTGCCCAATGTGATCGGCCACTTCGATCAGCACGACTACGACCAGTGCGCACAGCACCAGAAACAGCACGTCTATGGGGCTCATCAGTACACCTTGAATAAGTTCGACGTGGCGCTGATGGTCTTGGCTGGGAGAATCCCACTGCCGTGAACCTGCCACATGGTTTGAACGATGTAGACCCCCACGGGCAATGTGTTGCACTGGCCGTTTGTCCATCATGAAAGCGTCAGCGTGTTGGGAAGGTCAGCACCCTTTTGGTAACCACTGACTGCGCTCTCAGAACACACTACGTGGCCTTTGCCTGCGTCCACCACGCGAACGCTCACGCCCCATGTGCCGCTGAAGTCGCGGTGAATGTCGCGCTGTACGTGCATCAGAATCGGCTCACCAACCTTGGTGTCTTTGACGTGTACGGACTGCACATCCATCCACCAGCTTGCAGGCCACATATGGACGATGGCAAGCGCGGTTATCCACAGCACGCTCAGAGCGAATGCCGCTTTGCCGAAAACCACGTCTTTGACTTTTGCGATCATTCCAGCCACGCTTTCAGCACCGCTTTGATGTGCCCAGATGCGACCACAGTTGCAGAAATGCCAGCAAGCAAAACGATCAAGAGCTTCAAAGCCTTGCCGAGCACAAGCCAGCCGCGATAGGCTTCAAGCACTTCACGCACCAGCGTCTGTTCCTCGGCAGAAAACTGGGGCATCCCTTTGACAAGAGCCTCTAGCTTTTCGATTGCGTCGTTTTGATCTGCCATCCATCCCTCACCTGAAGTTTTTAAATCTGATCCCACACAAAGCCGTCCCAGGCCAAGCCAGGGTTTTCGTCTTTGAAATCACGCACACTGCGGCGCGGCCAGCCTGCCAGGGCTTCCAGGTGCTTGTCGCTGACGCCCCAGGCTTTGCACTCGGCAATGAGGCCGGGTACGCCGCCGGTGCTGAAGGCGGCCATCAGGTGGTTAAGCAGCGCTGGCCCTGCCCGCTCGGCAAAGGCTGCGCGGTCGGCGGTGAGCATGACGGGAATAGGCACGGTGTAGCCCTCTACTGGCTTGGGGTTGATGGGGGCAATGTCGATATGCTGCAGGCCTTCGTTAAGTGGCAGCAGGCTTGTGTATGGCAGGCCGAAAAAACCACCGTCGCCCCACTCAGAGCCCCAGCTGTTTTCGACCAAAAATCGACCAGCTGCGTCATCAAAACCCACAATGCACACGTAGTGCATGCCCAGGGTGCTGATGGTGTCTGGCGGCAGGTTGTGGGTGCGCCAGGTGCGTTTGTCGGCCAGGCTAAACAGCGCCTGCGTCACGCGCATGCACCACACCACGGGCACGCCCATGCACAGCAGGCGCTTGACGGCTGCCACGGCATCCGTGCCAAGGTTGGTGCGCACCAGGCGGTAACCCAGCTCGCCAAACTGCGGCACGGCAGCGGGCGGGTTGTCCCACGGGCAGGCGTGCTCGGGCAGAGTGCCATTGATGCGCAGGGCGCGCTCCAGCGTTTCAAACGTGCTGCCCACGTTTTGACCAGGCATGCCCGCCCACATGCGCACCCACCACCACAGGTGAAAACGGCTGAAGCGCTTGGGGTGGCCAGCGTGGTCGTGCATAGCATCGAGCGCATTCACCACCGCATGCGGGCCGCATGCATTGGTGGCCGACTGGTTGTAAACCGCGTCGATGTTGGAGCGCAGGTCTACATTCACAGCGCAGCCAGTTCTGCCCTCAAGGCAATGGCCTGCGCCTCCAGCTCGGCGATGCGCGTGGTGTTGCTCTCGCGCAGTGCGCGGATGCTTTTTGTGTCGATGGTGGCAAGGTCTGCCAGCACATCGAAGCGTGTGCGGGTTGGCTCGACAGGCACAGGTGCTGCCCACTGGTCACCGCTGACAGTCCACCCGGCCTCAACGTCATCAGGGCACGGCACAAACTGCGATGCGTAGGCTGGCTGGAAGATGGCGAACGGGTCAACACGGGCCACTTCTTTGACCAGCCCGTTTTCGATGTATGCGTGTTTCATGGTGTGGCCTTTCATGCGTAGATGAGAACGATTGCTGCGCCGCCTGTGCCGCCTTCGCCACCAACTGAGCTACCTGCGCCACCACCGCCGCCGCCGTTACCGCCGCTACCGCCAAATGCGTATGTATTTCCGCCAGAGCCAGACTGCCATGCACCGCCGCCGCCGCCCAAGAAGCCGCCTTTCCCTCCGGTTACCCGACCACCACTTGTCGCACCATAAGCCCCACCCCCACCGCCACCGTCTCCACCGTCTCCAGCGGTAAGTAATCTGGTCGCGTTGTTTTGCAAACCACTGCCACCAGCGCCAGCGCCGATTGCGTGTGACGCGCTTACACCGTTTTCGTCAATGTAGCGAGGTGCATTTCCTGGGCTTGTCATGTGCTTAAGCAGCACATCCGTGAACGTGTTGAAGCCTGATCGTCCTACGCCACCCAGCCCATTGAACGTGTGGTCAACAGCAGCACCACCGGCACCACCGCTGCCACTGTTCCACCCTGTGGATGAATAGTTGCCGCCAGCCCCACCGGCACCACCGCCACCGCCACCTTGGTTGCCGCCGCGCCCACCGATACCGGAGCCGCCACCGCCAGAGCCAGAGCCGCCCATGTAGCCGTTGCCAAGCGGTGAGCCAGCAGAACCGCCACCGCCGCCGCCAGTGCTGCCGCCGCCACCCGCACCGCCGGAGTAGTTGCCACCGTTGGTCACACTGACATGCTTGGATGCTGTGCCTGCCGTGCCACCTGACGCACCACCATTGCCACCGGGGTTTGCCGTGAGGTAGGTTGTGCCGCCAATTGCAAGGGTTGCCACGCCAGCACTGATGGTGATGTTGACGGTCTGTCCAGCAGTTACGGCAATGTCTCCGTATGCCATGCCGCCGCCGCCGCCGCCAGAGGTGTCGGTAGAAGATGTGGATAAACCACCATCCCCACCCTTACCCACGGCATACCCGCGAATGCTTGTGACACCAGACGGCACGGTGTATGTGCCTGTGGCTGTGATAGCTGTCCAGACGGGTGTGCGGGACGAGACTGATATGTCGCCGCTGCCCAGCAGGCTTGTGCCGCCGACTGTTTTTATGTTGGTGCCGCTGACCAGTGTGGCCTGAACGCCAGTTAGCGTGTTGTTGGCAATGTTGATGGTTTTATTGGTCAGCGTAGCGGTGGCGCTGCGCTCCGACGTGATGTCGGATGCCGTAGCCATCCCGGTGACAATGCCGGTCATGCCGTTGACACTGGTCACAGGCCCACCCGCAATGGATGCTGCGCTTGCTGCGGCCGCAATGGCGCTGTTGTTGGCGTTGGTGGCACTGGTGGCCGCACCGCTTGCGCTACTTGCTGCGTTCGTTGCCTGAGTCGATGCTGTACTTGCAGACGCTGCTGCGTTTGTCGCCTGAGTGCTGGCTGTAGAGGCAGAACCCGATGCCGCTGTAGCACTTGATGCAGCACTTGTCGCACTCAATGCTGCTGCTGTGGCTGACGTAGCAGCATTGCCTGCTTGTGTCGTTGCCAGAGCTACCTGTGCCGCACCATTCGTTGTCGCATCTGTAGCGGAGTTGGCCGCATTGGTTGCTTGAGTCGTTGCGGTACTTGCAGATGTTGCTGCGTTGGTTGCTGACGTACTTGCTGCACTGGCACTAGATGCTGCTGCCGTAGCTGAAGTCGATGCGTTGCTTGCCTGAGTAGAGGCTGTCGTTGCTGAACCTGCCGCTGCTGTGGCTGAACCACTCGCCGCGGTTGCACTGGTTGCTGCGTTGCTTGCCGCTGTCACCGCAGCAGCCAGGTCCACCGTCGCAATGGATGTGATGGGATGGCCTGATGCGTCAAAGCTCAACACCTTCAGCGCACGGCTGATGGCATTGGGCAGTGCGTTTACCGCAGAGCCACCTGTCTGTCGCAGTGTGCGCTCAGCCTCACTTGCTTCAGCATTGAAGGCGGTTTCAATCGCCGCAAACTCTCCTTTGAGTTCAGCAGAGCCGACTCGCTGCGTAGGCTGCGGGTTGTATGTGCGTGTGTAGTTTCCCATTACCTGTCCAATCTGCGTGGGGTGAACACAGTGCTGATGCTCTGCAATGTGTGTGGCATCTCTTTTGCTGATTGCGAAATCAGAGAAACGCTCAAGTCAGTACCGACACCATCCAGCCGCACTTTGTTTACTGCGGACCGTGGGGTGTCGAAGAAAGATTCATCGAAGTTGGTGAGTTCAAAATACGCACCGATGCCCAGGCGCTCGATGTCGGTCACATCGGTCAGGCCAATCTCAGGGTTGCCCAGTCCGTACTCGCCAAGCACCTTCAGCGAACATGCGCTTTCGGTCTTGCTCTCGATGTCCACACGGCGAAACCGCTTCTTGTGCATCGGAGACTTGGCGTGGTTGAAAGCCAACTTCAGGTAGCTAAAAATCTCGCCACCATCGAAGGACCGCCCACGGTCAGCCTCATAGACGTAACCATCGTCTGACCCAAAGAAGTTGCGGTGTTCGCCGTTGATCACAGCGTCTGCTGTGGCGTACACCAACTTGCCGTAGTTGATCGGCATGAACGCCAACACCTCACCGTTTTGGGTGGGGATGGCTGTGATGCTCAAGCTGTCGCCAGCGGAGAAGAAAATCCGCATCCTGGCCGTGGCGCGGTTGACCACAGATGCCAGCGTGGTCCTGCTCTTGAGCAGTCGCTGAATGCGTGCCGACAGTGGCAGGCGTGCGAAGTTGCCAAAGTTCTGAGAAGCCTCAACCGTGGCAACCCCCAGTGTGTCGAACACCACAACCCGGCCAAGGTTCTGCGTGCTCCAAGGCTGTGCACCAACGTCATCCGCAAAGTTGACGAATCGCCAATCTGCTGAACTGGAGCCGTACAGCACCCATGTCCTGCGCTCGGTCAGCACCATCAAAGCACCTCCGTCAGAACCGGAAGGCAGCACCTGAAAGCCCGTGACCGCATCACCCGCTGCAATCTCACCAGCACCCAGCACAGCGGACCATGAATAGGGATCGCCAATGGCAGAGTGCTGCACAGAGCCAGCAAAGCTGAAGAACAGGTGGTTGCGGTGTGCGGCCACATGCGTGGGTGTGTCAGTCGCCATGCCAGTGCTGATGGGCACCAGCACGTCACCGTCGAAGTCAAAGCCTCGGTTGACACCATCAGCACCGTAGATGCGCTGCTTGCCTGCCGTGCCTGTGAAGTTGTAGACAACAGAGTCAAGCCGTCCACCTGGCGCAAGCGTGATCTCGGTGCTTGCACCTGAACAGGTCGCAGTCACACCAGCGGTAAACGCGCCAGCGGTGAACTCGTTTGTCGGTGTGGTGATGATGAAGCGGCCAGCAGCAGTGCCTGCCGCCCATGATCCAGACTGCAACACCACACGCTTGACGGTGGTGGTGGCCGTACCCTTGGTGATGACAGAGGCTTCTGCTGGTGGTGTACCAGAGCCAGCGGTGAACGCCAACTCCCGGTAGAACGGCACCAAGGTCCAGCCGCTTGCGCTGCTTTTGTAGATGGCTTGTGCCGTGCCGCCTGCGTTGTCGCGCCAGGCGTAAAGCGTTGTGCCCAGCACCTCAAGTCCACGGATGCGGCCAGAGCCTGGCACCACGGCAATGTCTGCGCGGTAGTCCGCAGCAGCCAGTGTCAGGAAGTCGTTCTCATCAAACCCGTCAATGTCGCTGCCGTCTTGAGTGAACACACCGACAACGGTTGTTGCCACACGGATGTTCTCGCCATAGGTCCATGTGCCTGTCTGACGGGTCACAACAATCTGGTTCGTGCTGCGCAGAGCCAGCACCTTGGCAGTGGCACCAGACGTTTGTCCGTTGACGGTATCGCCAACGATCACACCAGTGAATCCAGACGCAGACTGCATCAGCCTGTACACGGAATCGCTTGGGCGTGGCCTGCCGTCGAATCGCTCGTAACCGCCGATGCGCTCATAGCCATCGAGTGCAGATGACTCGTAATTGAGCGCACCCAGCACAGCGCCTGGCTTCAGGGTCAGTTGTGCTGACTCAGCATCCAGCCCACCTACAAGTGGGAAGTACTGCGTCTGAAGCGGTGTCTGCTGCGCCTTGCTCATGCAAGCGGCCTCGCAGAGATGAAGCGCATGGGCAGCTGAGCCTGCAACAATGCAGGCAAGCCCGTGCTGTAGTTCTGTGTGGCACGTTGCGCCACTTCATTGGCAGCGTCATAGCCACCGTACTCGGCCAGTGCGCGCCACACGATCAGCATCTGAAAGCGTGCAGGCAGCAGTGGTGCGTCAGTGTCGGCGCTCATGTCAACAACATCTTTGATGTAGTCGGCACGGACCTTGTGTGCAGCGTCAGGCGTTGGCCCAACGTACAGCACACCAGCCGGGTCTGTTGACCAGAACTGCAATGCGCCAGCGTTGTGTGTGCCCTGCACAAACATCTTGCGGAACTGGTCCCACTGGAGGTACGTCAGTTCTTGCTCGTTCTGCTGACCGTCAGAGACGCGCCAGGCAGAGGGTTTGTATTCGGGGTTCGCTGCTTTCCAGCTTGCGAAGTCTGACAGTCCAAAACCCGGCGAAGCCGGGTCGTGTGGAAGTGTCATGGCGGTTGTCTCAGCAAGGCCAGCGCCCCGCCGAAACAGCCACGATTCATGCATCAGACAGATGTCACGATGCGCCCAATTGACCCACTGGAAAATGCGTGCGTCATCACCAGTCGCTGTGGTCACTGAGAGTGGACCACCACCGGAGATGCCTGATTCACGCTTGACAGCCTGGGCCAGTTGGAGAAAGTTCACGATTTAGTCCTTGCGTTGCAGGGGGAAGCGTTGCTTCTGCACCCACTTCATCTTTGCCAAGTTGTCAGGGTCATCGATGTCCTCTTCCTGAATGGTGTACAGGATCGACTCGATGTGGTCTGCCATCTCGACTGGCACTCGAATCCACTTTTCGCGCTGAAGCGTGATCTGGTAGGAGTTGATGCCGAAGTACGGTTCTTTTGGCTCACCAGCCTCTGCCTTGAACAGTTTGATTTCGCAGGTTTCCCCACAAAAACCATGCTGCTGTACAGCGACGGCGATGTTGGTTGTGGAATCGTTCGGCTGCACGTCAGCAGCGGGTTTACGAGTTGCCATGTCTTGAAGTCCTAGTGAAGAGGACCAGGCTTGTAACCACCCGGTCCTCTGAGTCACTGCGCTGGTTAAGCGGTTACACAGTGTTCGATGCGGGTCATCCAAGCGTCATTCAGGATGGCAGCGGCGCTGTACATCTTGAAAGCAACGTGACCGCGCTGACCCATTGGGTCGGAGTCGCTTGGCTTGGGGTTGACCACGATTGGAGTCAGGCCAGAACCGGATGCGGCCAGGTTGACGGTGGCGTAGGAATCCTTGCCAACGATCACAGACTGGTACACATCGGTGTTGGTGCCGCCGAGCATGCTGTTCAGCGTGGCAGAACCTGCGTTCGCCAGAGGCGAGTACAGAGTGCTGGACACAAAACGGATGTTCTCGAAAGAACCGACTTCGCTGTCGCACAGAGGCTTGAACGTGCCGTAGTTCTGCACACGGGTGTAGCCGCTTGCGAAGTTGCTGGTGTTCTGCAAGTCCATTTCCACGTTGGGGTGGATGAAGCAGACATAGCAAGGAGGAATGGGTGTAGTACCCACGCCATCGGTTGCGTTCAGCATCGATGTCAGTGGCTTGGCATCTTGTGCCTTCAACTGACGAATCGCCTTGCGTGCAGTGGTTGCATTGATGGCGGTGTTCAGCGTGTTGCGTGCGCTGCCGTTGGAGTACTGCACTTGCGTACCAGCGATGATGGTGTTGTACACAATCATTTCCTGGGTGTCGCCAGCGGTTTCGCCCAGTGATTGAGCAAACTCGTTCAACACGGGGTCCTCGTGCGTGTCTTGGATCACGTCGGTGATCTGGACACGTTGACCGTACTGAGCCAGGGTGGCTGTCACGTCAGTGCTGGTGATGTTGCCAGCGGAGGGTGTTACGCCTTCAGACAGGGGAGTGGTGGAGGCAGCAAGCTTGCTGTAACGACGCCACTTGACTACTTTTGTTTTGCCTTTGGGCACGGCTGTGACCACGGCAAACTTAGCCATGTTGAGGGAGGGCATTGCTCGTTCGAGCATTTTGTCCACAGCGTAGGCTGCGGTACGGGGGGTGATGTCACCATAAACGGCCATGATTAAGGCTCCTTACAAGTTGTGGTTCAGGCAGCAGCCTTCAAACGCTTGTTCCGAAAGAACGCCAACGAAGCCTCAAAGTCATCCTCTGCTGGCATGCCACCCTTTGCACCGCTTGCGCGGGAAGGAAGGCCAGCCGCAGCTTGGAGACGCTGGGTGTTGCTGGTGGTCTTGGGAGCAGCGGGTGTCGGCTGCGATTGAGTGGGGTACTGAGCGACGGGTTGCTTTCCGCTGCGCCGCAAGTGCGCGTCGTAGGCATCCATCACGGCAAGTGCTTCGTCCGGGGTTTGCCCCTTGGCGAATGCCTCTTGCACTGGCTTCGGTGCAGCGTTGATCCAGGCGTTGAAGTCCTGGCTCTTCACCACATCCACAGCGGTCGGGTAGGTGGACTGGAACGTTGTCAGTGCGGCCTGATAGGCGGCTTGGTGTTCCTGTTGCCTCCGCTGCTCTGCCTCAGTCCGCAGCCCCTCAAGCGGTTGAATCGCTTGTGCGGCGGCCTGTGTGGCAACTTGCGCAGCCTTGGTATCCACCGACTTCAGGGCCGCGCCAACCGCCGCGACAAGTCCTGAAAGCTCGGGGAAGTCCTTGACCTTTTCGGCCACTTCTGCCAACTGGCGTGCTGCGTCATCGCTCAACTCTTCTGGCACAACTGGCTTGCTCGATTGCTTCAGGCTGGCGTTCTCACGCTCAAGCTGTTCTGCTTTCGTTTTCGTTTCGTTGTACAGACGGTTCAAGGCGTTGACACGGCCAATCTCGCTACGGGCTTTTTGCAATTCCGCTTGGGTCTTGCGTAGCTCATCAGCAGGATCGGCTTGCACGGTAGTGGTTTCCGTGGCCTTGGGTTCGGTGCTGGTATCGTTTTCAGCCGTGGCAATGGCAGGCGCAGGCGCTTCTGCAACGGGTGCAGGCTCCTGTGTTTCTACGGTTTCAGTGCGTTCAGATCGCAGTTCAGCCAAGGCCTCTGCCATCTGCGTTTCATCGTCCATAACCTGTTCAGTGCTCATCGTTTCTCGGCGTAACCCTTTCGGGCCAGAGGCGGTTGACACCGGGCAAATTCACCCGTAGCGCAACTTTCGCGGCGATGGTCTAAATCAGGAATGGCTGGCATATATGCCAAGGCCAGAAATGAAAAACCCGGCGCTGTGGCCGGGTCTGTTTTGGGTGGTGTAGGTCAGTCTCGCTTGAACAACTCGCTGCGCTTCTCTAGCTTGCGGACAGAGTCATTCAGTTCGCGCATCAACTTCACGCGCTCGGTGTCCAGTTCTTTCAACTGCGCCACATCATTGATGTTCTCGGTTGCCAGTTTGTTCAACTCGGTGATGTCACGCCGAATGCTCTTGTAGTCAGACAGCAGAGCCACCTCATCCTTGCGCTCAGTCTCAATGCGCTTGATCTCTGCCTCGTTATCAGCCTTCTCAAAGCCTTTCAGTTCAGCCTCAAGTTCAGACAGGCGTTCAGAGTTGCGGTAGTACCGTGACCGCTGAGTGTCTTGCTCATCAGCCTCCCCAGCGAAGCGCCCGCCCAGCGGGATCATGCGTGGCTTGATGTCCATGCCGTCAGCCTTCAGGCCAGCGATGTTCAACGTCTTTTCCAGTTCGCGGTACAGGCCACCACCCGCAGTGGTGAACACATACTGGACCTGCTCCGGTGTTGGGCTGGCGAGTCCTTTCTTGAACTCGTTGCCACCTGATGCAGCGTTGATTGCCTTGCTGATGCCAATGTACGCCTGGCCAGTCAGACTGCGCTGGGTGCTTTCTCGTGCCAGCTTTGCGCCTGGCCGGGTATCCCAGTCTGCGCGGTCCTTGCCAATCGGTGTGCCAGCGAAGTTGGTGTTCGTTGCCAGATCGATCAATGGGTCCACAACAGTCGGCGAGATGGTGGTCAGCGCACCGTGTGCCGTGAAGATGTTGCCGCCACCCAGTGGGTTGAACGACCCCATGATCTCGCCAATGGCGTTGAAGGTCTTTTTGCCTGCGTCCTTGCCACCTGTCAGCAGCAGGTCGGTGATCACGCGCCCGGTGTTGGGCAGTGCGTTCAGACCGAACTGAAGCGGGATGGCGATGTAACGCTTGTCGCCCATTGGGATGATGAACGCCCTGGCCTTCACGAACTCTGGTGGCTCATCGTCATCGAACCCGGCAGCAGCCAGCATCAGCGACTGGATCACGCCCAGCATCAAACCGCCTGCGATGATCTTCTTGCCTGCTGGGCCTTTGAGCGATTCAACCGTGCGTGCTGTACCTTGTACCGATGCGTTGAAGAAGGCATACAGCGGCCCCATCTCGCGGCCAGTGCGCCCTTTGCGGTTGAAGTCCACCGTCAGTTCACGCGCCATCTTGGCTGCGGCTGGACGGCTCATGCCTTTGTCCAACGCGGCCTTGTACGCCGACAACCGCACACCGTTCTCCAGTGTGGTGTTGAAGTCATCCAGCAGATCAAGGATCGAGTGCGCCACCCGGCCAGCAGAAGCTGTGCCGTCACGCTGCATGGCATCGAGGTCCTTCTGCACAGCCTCGGCACGCTTGAACGGGTCAATGAACAGGTCACGGTATCCCGTGCGTCCACCATCCTCTTGGAACTGCACCCACAGATCAGACCACGGTGTACGCTTCTGGTCGCCACGCACATCACGGGCGATGCCCTTCATGGCGGCTGGAATGTCACCCAGCACCTTGGCCTTCTGGTCCGCAATATCAGTGGTGGACAGGTTGACCAGTGCGCCACCAACGTCACGCACCACGTTGACCATGCCGAAAGCTGGGTTGTACTGCGTGTTGATGCTGGCAAAGTACCGTGTGGCTGTGCCAACCATTGAGCCTGCCAGATCGAAGTTGGTCAGGCCATCCTGGTTCTTGAGCGCACGCGCCATACGCATCGCGTCAGCGTTCTTGGCATTGAACAGGACAACCCGGTCCTCGCCATCCACCTTCACCACCAGCGCATTCTCCAGCCGCTTGTACATTGGGTTTGGCGTTTCCTGCACCAATCCGGTCACAGAATTGATGGTGCGGATTGTGGGCACACCCTGCATGCCTTGCTCGGCCTCAACAGGATCGACGCCCATCGCAGCCAACTCGGCACCGATCTTGTCGGCACGCATGTTGGGTCGAATGGTGGTCCACACCTCTTGGTTCGGGTTGCTCAGTGCCAGGCCATACAGGCTCATCGCCACCCGGTTCTTCTCTGCACGGGTGATTGCTGCCTCGCGCTGCATGAGGATGTGGGCAACCATGTTTGTCACATCACCTTCTGACCCCATCGCACGCTTGGATGCGCTGCCAGTCACGCTCATGCCTGACCCGATAGGGTGAGCAGGCGACTCCACAGCCTCATCCTTGAACAGTGGCACATAGTGCTTGTATGCACCTGTCCATGCATCCATCGTTGACTGCTTTTCCAGACCCTCGCGCACCAGCAAGTCGCGCGTGCTGGCCGTGATCGCATCGATCTTGTTTGCCAGCAACTGCAGCACCATGCGCTTGCCAGTGGTCAGTGCAGCGATGTGGTCCTGCGCTGCCTGTGTTGTCATCAGCACGCCTTGGCTATTTGTACCCGCACCGCCATCTGGCATCTCCGGGTTGACCTTGGCAATCTGTGCATTGCGCTCGGGTGCGTGGCGTGCCAGCAGGTAGTCGCTCAACTCGTTCTGTGTGACGTTGTTCTTCGCCATCGCTTCCATGAGGGGAGCGACTTCTGTTTTCAGGAATGTCTCTGTGCGGTAGGCCACACGGCCAGGCATCAGCGTCTCAGCCATGCGTGCGTCAAACGGCTCGGTGATCGTGCGCCCTGCGGCCTTGATGGCATCCTGCGTGCGCTTCAGGTCCACCTTCTGGTCCTGAATCTCGTACACCAGTGCATCAGTCTTGGTGGATGCAGGCAGCATCCACGCTGGCGAAGGTGTGTTCAGTGCCAGGTTCTGTTGTGCCTGTTGCCCACCACCGCGCACGCTGCGACGGATGTCAGGGTTGTTGCCGTCGAAGTCGCCGTTGTTGTCCGTCGAACTCTTGATTTGTTCTGGCTTAAAAACAACGTACACGTTGCCATCGCCTTTGTCATCAACAAGACCGGGAGCCAGCCAACCCGAATCCACCACATTCTCAACAATCAATCCATCATAACCAGCACGCTTGGCGCGATTTGCCACATCATCCAGCTTCAGTCCATCAGGGCCATTACCCCAATCCATCCCACCCCAATCGACAACCATTGGGTTTTTGATTTGCAGGTATGTGCTGTAAACACCTTGGTTCTCGTCATAGGTATCTTCGTTCAGACCAGCCATTTCCACATCATCGTAGCGGCCAGCGTATGAGGCGGCAATGTCATAACGGCTGGAGAAAAACGCGCCAACATTGCCGACATCAAATGTGTCGAAGCCACCTTGTGGTGAACCGTGGAACACTACTAATGGTCTGCCAGCAGCATCAACAACTTGGCTGTCACCAAACCCTCGTAAAATAGAAAGGTCTTCATTTACGGAGTTGCGAACATGAGCGCCAAGAACCGGATCATTTGCGTCTGCAAGAATTGCAGCGTTTCGTTTGAAAGGCCCGTCAGTCAGGTCGGTGATTTTTGCAGCCGCATTTGCTATCACTCGCACCGTCAACAGAGGCAAGCTAGATGGATCGACCCCAAGGGCTACGTCAGACTTTGGGTTGATGGTAAGCACATCTTTGAGCATCGCCACATCATGCAGAACGTCCTTAGCAGGGCGCTGCTTCCGTCCGAGGAAGTTCACCACATCAACGGGGATCGCTCCGACAATCGCATCGAGAACCTTCTCATTGCTGACCATTTCGACCATATGCAAGAGCACAGGTCCTGGGACATTGAAAGCGCCGCCGCGATGCGATGTGACGGTCTCACTTTCAAGGAAATCGGCAATCGCCTTGGCGTGAGTCTGCAAGCCATTTACCAAGGACTCAGGCAGTCCGGCCACCACGTCCCTAGGGCTAGGTGAAAACCACCGCTTGAACTCAGCAGTCTGCGTCTGGTCGGTGGGGGCTGATTTGCTGTACCGCACATCACCCTGACCACCCCCCCTTGCCATCCGGTTCGCATTCGCCCGAGCCACAGCAGCAATATCAGCCACAGTCAACTGGCCAGCCTTCAGCAGCACACCCTTGTTGAACAGCCAGGCGCGGACATCAGCGATGAAGTCCTTGATCCACTGCTTGACCGATGCGGGTGCGTTCGTCCGGTCCTTTTCGTACTCGGTGACGATGTACGCAGCGGCCTCTTCGTTGCTGGTTTCGCCTGCCTCGTCCATGCGGGACTGCACACGCTGAACAAACTCGTTGTTGCGCTCGATGCGGAGAATGCCGCCTGCACGCTCGATCACAGCACCCATCTTGCCGCCACCTTCAGCAGCACGGTGAATGCCCACCTCATGCATGAGGGTGGCTGGGGCGCTCTCGGCGGTGAGGTTGTCGGCAATCAGGAATGACTTGCCGGTGGCCGGGTCAAAGAAGCCTTCGAGGTTGCCGTCCTTGCTGTACTTGACATCGACAATCTGAACGTCATCGCCGCTGAACACCACGTAGTTGTACGAGCCTTCGCCAGCGTTTCGGCTGGTTCCATCGAGGTATTTGATGCCTTTGATGCCAAGGCTGGCCAAGTATTCGCTGGCTTGTCGGTCGTCTTGTATTTGAGGGAAACCAGAAGAATTGCCACGCGCCATCGACTGGTAAAACTGAGCGCCAGTCAGCTTCCACGGAGCTTTTGCACCACCGAGAGGCGTATTGCGCTTGAGAGCATTCTGCACACTCTCAGGCTGCTCACTCAGCGGCTTGTCCCACAGCAGCATGTCGCTGTCGTTGGGGATGTCTACTTCGTAGAGTTGGCCTTGTGCCTTCTTTACGCCTTTCAGCGCACCCATCGCGGATTTGTAGCCGGGCTCCAAAGTTGATGTAACCGAGTAGCTGCGCAGGTAAGTACCGGCCTGCCGACCTTCATCAATCCACTGAGTCACGTCATTGGCGATGCGCCGCGCAATGTCGTTTGATATGCCGCCAGTTTGATAGGCAGCATCGAAAGCAGACTGCCACACCTCGCCGTGTTTTTTGTTTCCAGTCGGCGTGTCATATGTGGCTGCGGACAGTTTCTTTCTGTACCCTTCAGCAAGTTCTTGCCTGTCTGCGTAGTAAAGCCCATACCCAAACGCCTGCGCACCCTCACCAGTGCCGATCTTGTCCGTGCTGAACTTCTCAATCCCACGGTGCGGTGTTCCGTGCCATGCACGCTGGCTCGCCAACACAGACTTGCGCAGCGACTCCTTGATCACCTCAACATCACCACCGTTCTGGTCAGCACGCGCCTGGGCAGCGGCTGCAATGGCCTCTTCCTCGGTCTGAGTGAGTGTCACCAAGCCCTTGCCCTCAAGGCGGGTCAGGAGGTTGCCGTAGGCTTTGGCGATGGCCTGGCGGATGGTGGATACGGGTGTGGATGGGGATTGCGTTGCCCGACTGAACAGCGGTGTTGTCGCGGTGATACCGCCAGCAGGGCGAATCATCCCGAACATCACATTGGGCATCCGGTCGGCCCGCTCTTGCAATCCGTTGTACAACTCAAAGCCAAAGCCATCCAGGCGGTTGACGAGTTGCTTAGTTGCCGCCCCGCCACGCACACCGATTGGCGCGTCGTACTTGTCGGCCAGCTTTGTCAGTTTGTCGATGTTTTGGGCGGTGAACCCATCCCAGTCGGAATAGACGCTGATGATCCCTTGGTCGTTAAGCGTTGGGGCTTTCCAGTCACTTCCGGGGAAGGCTTGCTGCAACTCGCCGCGTAGGGCGGTGGCGGACTCCATGTCCCCAGCAATGGTGCTTTTTGCCCACTTTGAATAACCAGGCACTCGGAGCAAGGCTCGTAGATCATCTGGCGATGTTACGCCGTCTCGCATGATCTTTTCAAGAGCTGTGCGGGCAGCTTGAACATCCGCTTTTTTGCTGAACCTCAACCCCTCCTGCCCACTCAAGTTGTCCTCGGCATTCCCGCCAAGTTCAAACGTATCGGCAGCGGCCACACTGCGCTGTGCAATCTCGCTGGCCTGCTTCGCAGCAGCCTCAGCACGGGCAGCAGCGTCCTCTGCACGCCTGGTTGCAGCTTCAGCCTCGGTTGCTGCGTCCTGGCGTGCTGTGACTTCTGCGGGTGTGTAGGTGGTTAGGGCTTTGGATGTGTCTGTCCAACCAAGTTTCTCCATTCTGGAAATGGTGCCAACGTCATCCACAGTGGTCGCGTAGAAACCACCATCTTTTTCCATGAACGCCAGTGCTGGTCCACCAGATAGGTCATCCTGCACACTGGGGTTGCGCTGGTAGAACGATATTGCAGCAGCCTGCCTTGTCGGCTTGGTATTCCTGGCAACACGATCTTCAAGCGACTTTATGTTTTCGGCTTCACGCTTCTCTGCGTTGGCCCGGCGTTCCATCTCTGACTTGATGTCGCTGTCCGTGTAGTCAGGGAACAACTCAGTTGGGTGCGCAATGCGCCCATCAGGCAGGGTGACGTAGTAGCGCACCATCGCGCCAGTGATGTCTGACTTCTCAAACAGTTCTGGCGAATACGCATATCCCGTGCGCTCATTGCCGTCGCGGCCTTGGCCTTTGAACTCCTTTGGTGCGCCCTTGGCAACGTAGACATCAGTCAGCGACTTCAGGACATCACGGCGCTGCGCACGGTTGAGCGAATTGCCGACTTCGTAGCGTGCCGCTGGGGCTACGCTGCGCCTTATGCCTTCTTCGCCTGCGCCTGCTTCTGTGCGATTTGCTTCAGGATTTCCAGAGCCTGCTCGCGCTCCTTGGGCGACAGGTCGGCCAACTTCTCCCGAATCTTCTCTGCTGTTACGACCTTCGTCGTAGGCTTCGCCTGCTGTGCTTTCATAGATGACCTCAATGTTTCCGTCCTCATCCGTCATCACGTCAAGGACTCGTTCTTGCACACGGTCGTTCGCTTCAGCAAACGCCTGAATATCCGCATCGTACTGCGCACGGGCACGCTCAACACGGTCAGCCATCAGAATAGCTTGGCGCTCCGCCATTGCATCTGTGCGGCTCATCTTGCGCGTGGCAAAGTCAGTATTCACTGGCTTGCCCAACTTGCGCTCAATGCGGTTGATGACACCGTTCAGGCGCTCGGTTGACATCTCGTTTGTCACCTTCATCGGCAACCCAAGTGCAAACGCCTTGCTGTCCAGTTCTGAGCGCATCGCGGCTTCAGCGTCTGACTCATAGCCAGCAGTGGAATCCACTGTCTGCGCACGGTCGCCGGACAACTCAGCCTGAAGAATCTCGGCCAGCTTGTTCACGCCACCGTTGTCTTTGATGCTGTCCTCATCGGCCTGCGTTAGGTAGCCTCGCTCCTTCAGGAACGGGACCAACAGGTCCAGATTCATGCCACCCTTGGTGAACAGGCCCGGCAGGATGCGGTTTGCATCCATTGCGCTGCCACCCATCAGGTCGCCTGCATTGGTGGACTTGATGCCACCCGCACGCTTGATTGCGGCCAACAACTCAGACGGCTTGCGCTTCTCTGCTGGTGCTGTGGCCTCGTCCTGACGTGCAGGAATCAGGCCCAGGCGGGTTTTGATCTCACCCTTCACATCGGACTGATACATGCGCTCGAAGTCGGCCAGCATTGCTGCTTCGGTGTCGTTCAGCAGTGGCTGTGGCTTGGTGCGTGGCTTCTTGGCTGGTGCTGGCGCTGCCGTCTGTTGTGCAGGTTGCGCCTGCGTCTGACTCCGCGTCTTCAGTGCTGCCATCTCTGCTGCGATGCCTGTGGCCGTGAAGCCAGGACCAGCCTGCACGTTGGTCTGTGTGCCGACTGTTGCTGTGGGCGTGGCGCTGAAGTTGCTGGGTTGCGTTGGCTGGGTGCTTTCTACAGAAAGCTTTTGCTCCAAAACTTTCTCAGGAACGCTCAGTGCGCCAGCTTGCTGGGACTTCAGCCGTGCGCGTATTGCGTCAGCGGTTAAACCTTTGCTTTCCCTCCTTGCGCGCAAATTGGCGGCAATAGTCTCGTACTTTGGGTTGTCCGTAGCAACTCCTGGCGTAACGCTATCAGTTACGCTTTCAGCCTCCAGTTTGTCGGCCAACTCCGTCAACCGCAACTTGACTTCTTGTGCGATGTCAGTGCGATTGGTTTGTTCGCTGTACGTCAGTGCTTCAAGCAACCAATCTGCGTCCCGTGTTGCCAACGGGCTGGTTGCTGCTTGGATGGCCTTCCCCAACGGGTCGTCACCAATACTTTGCCCCTGCGCCTCAAGCTGACGAGCAATCGCGGAACGCTCCGTGTTCAACGCTTCAATGCGACGGAGCCTGCTAGGCGCGTCCGTCAGTGACTGAGCCGACTCGGACTGTCCTGAACCATCAGACAGTGCATTGATTTCAGCCAGTGTTTGATCCCAATCATCCACTGGTGATGCACCATCGATGTTCTCCTCTGTCTGACGCAACAGTGCTGCGATGTTGTCAACCGCTTGGGTTGCGTCGGCAGCGGGTGCAGTCGGTGCAGAGGGCGGCACTGTTGGGGTTGTGGGCTGGGATTCGACTGTGGGTGGTGCAGCACGCTCAATGGCCTGCTGTGCCATGTTGGTTCCACCGCCAACGATTGAGCCCATCGTTCCAGCAACAGCCAGTTGTTTGCCAACGCTCTGCATCGTGGGTGTCTTGCCAGTGCCGACAGCCTCACCAGTGATCTGGCCTGCCTCTTCGCCAATCTCCTGACCACCTTCGCGCAGCATGGCCTTGGGCACCTCGATTGCGCCACGCTTGATGGCTTCGGCAACGCCGTTCTTGCCCATGCCTTTGATCAGAGCGCCTTCAGCCCCGCCGCCTGTCAACTTGCCAGCGAGCAGTGAGAACGGGACCGTGATGCCTGCTGCTGTGTACGCATCGCCCAGGCTTGCGCCCTTGCCTACCAACTCGGCAAACGTAGAAGCTGCGTTCTGCGCCACGGTTGCGCCAACACCAGCAGCTTGCTGTGCGGATGCAACACGAGCAACCAGTGCTGCCTTATCCAGACCTTGTGCAGCCTTGCCAAGTGTTGCGGCCTTACCAGCCACGCCTGCTGCGCCAACTGGCAGGAGCATGCTGCCCAACGATGGCAGAGCCATGTCCAGCATCGCGCCCTTGTTGTTCAGCAGTGCGTCACCGATGCTGACCGAATCGTCAGCCATGTCACGCTGGAAGTTCTTTTTCTGTGCAGCGCCACGCTCAGACCCGACCATGCCAGTCACGGTGTCGATGCGGCTCTGCATGTCTTTGGCAAACTCCTGACCGACTCGGCCACCAGTTGCCAAACTTGCTAACTCTCCCACACCTTTGAGTGCAGTTGGACCCACTGCCAGGGCGCTCGCCAATGCATCCTGTGCCACGCTACCAGCGGTCATGTCGGGCACAGTCTCGCGTGGAGCCTTGTACCGTGCAGCCAGGCGTGCAGTCTCGTCGCCTGTGTCGGGCACTTTCTCTGCCACATTGGCAGGCTTCGTGCCAGTATTCCCCTGCTTCAGTTGGTCAGCAGTAGTGAACACCGTGCGCAGATAACCCTGCGTTTCGGCTGGCATGCGTGCATCCCAGTCCTCGGCATCAAAGTCTTTGCGGTTCGGGCCAGCGTTGTAGCTGGCAACTGCCTTGCCGTAGTCACCGTCGAAGCGGTCCAGGCTCTTGCGCAGGTAGGCAGCAGCACCAAAGATTGACTGCACTGGATCGAGTGGGTCAATGCCGTACTCTTGTGCAGTCTTGGGCATGAACTGCATCAGTCCAGTTGCACCCGTCTTGCTCTTGACCTTGCCACTCACCACATCGGGGTTGAAGCGACTCTCTGCGTACGCTACCGCACGCAGCACATCGGGGTCGATGTCATAGTCACGGGCAGCGAACTCAAACGCATCGTTCAGGTCGCTGGGGACCGAGAACTTCCCACCGTTTGATGATGGTTCAAACGCAACGCTCTGGCGTGGCGCTTCCTCGTCTGGCAAGTTGTCGAGGTCAATGCCTCGCGTGGCGAGTGAAAACAGATTCATGCTTGACCTTCAGGCACAGTGGGAGACATACCCCGACTGTCCTGAAAGTCACGCCATCAGCATAGGCTTGGCATATATGCCTAGCGCTTCTGTAGCTGGCTGAAACGGGCCAATGAGTCCTGCACTTTGGGTGCTGTTGTGCCAGATGCCGTCCAGTTGGATGACTGTTTTGCTGGTGTCGCCACGACTGGATCGAGTGCTGCGCGGCGTGCCTTCAGGTCCAAGATCACAGCGTCATACACGTCACGGTCCTTGGGACGTGCGTCTTTTTTCAGCTTCTCATAGGACAGGATGGCCTGATCGAACTGCGATGCCGACTTGGCTTCGGCCTTGGCGACGTCAGCCTGGCGCTTGGCCTCGGCTGCTGTGACCTTGGCATCAGCGTTCTTCTCGCTCACGGCCACTCGATCAGCGTTGGTCTTGTTCTTGTCATAGGTGGCAGGGTCGCTGACCTGTGACGCATAAGCTGAAGCCTCAGCCAGTGGCTTACCACCCTGCAATGCCTGCTGCAAACCTGCTGTGCGCAGATCGTTGCTCATGTACTGGTCCTCACCTTGAGCATTGCCTTTGGTGTCGCCCTTGTTGGCAAACAATGCGTACAGGCGCTGCAACTCTTGAGCGCCCTTCTCTGCAATGTAGGTGGATTTTTCGCGCACAGACGTTATGCCTGCACCCGTACCGTCGCCCAGTGCGTCAATCGTCTCGTAGCTGCGTTCCTGCATCATGGGTGCGCCATACACCTTGTCAGCCACAGCCTTGGCTGCGTTCACGCCACCGAAAGCCTCAACCAGCCCGAGTGCCTGCTGGCGCTTCTCAGGTGTGTCGGCTGCAAAGATGCGGTCAACGATGTTGTCGCCACCGGAGCCACGGCCATTGGATGCTTTGGCATCAGCGGCCAGTTGAATCTGAAACGCTTTGTCCTCGGCACGCTGGCGCTGCATCTCAAGTGCAGCCTGCTGCTTCTCCTGCAACAACGCACGCTGCGCCTCCAACTTGTCGTTGTAGTCAGCCTGGTCAACGATGCCCTTGCCCAAGCCACTGGTGGCCCCGGCCAGAAGTTCTGCAAAAAAGCTCATTGCACCATCTCCTGTTGTGGTTGCTCTTCAGGCATCAAGCCGTCCTCGGCATCCATACGCATGTATTCAGCAATGGACTGCTGCATGACCTCTTGCAGGTACTGTTCCAGCTTGTCATCAGGAACCAGACCAGCCTCGTTGACCACGCCTGCGATGTCCTTGACCACAGTCACGCCAACATGGATGACCACTGCCGGGTCAAATGGTTTGCCTGCCTTCTCGTACTGCTGCACGAAGTAGCGCACGGTCTGTGTGCCCATCTTCACCGCAGCGGCTACAGGGTCCACCTTGAGTGCAGACATCCACTCTTCAGCGGTCCCGCCGATCACCTGGCGGCAACTGCCCAGCAGCGTGTCGAACTGAGCCTGCATCTCAGGTGATGCCTGCTGTGCTTTGCTGGTAGGTTGCTCCGGTGCGGGAGCTTGTGACATTTCTTGCAAGTTCATCGGGAATCCTTATGCGTAACGGATGCGTGACATCGAGTCGCGGCGTGCCTGCTGTTCGTCTGCGATCTTCTGCTGCGCACTGCGCTGCAAGTAACTGGCTGCAACCTGCCCACCACCTTGAAGCACGCCACCGATCAGTCGCTCGTTCAGTTCGCCCTTGTTGTTGTACATGAGCTTGTCGATGAGCTTGCTGAAGTTGTTGCCACCAGCGACAGGCGCGGTGACGGGTGCCGTAGGTGTCACGGCTGCTGTTGGTGTGACAGCCTTGGTTGCGTTGGCTGCTGTGGCAGTTGGCTTCACCGATGCCGTTGCGGTGGGTGTAGTGGCCGATTCAACAGGTGGTTGCGTCACTGCATCAACCACGTTGGCCGTGGCCTTCGGACTTTGGTCTGTCATGCCAGGCTTTGCCTTGAGCATGTCGAATGTCTCGGTGTCGCTGATGGCATCTTTGCCAGCCATCATGTCAGCCATATCCTGCTCAAACGGGTCTGCTGCCAGGTCTACGCTCTGCTTGCCCATAAATGAGCCATCGTCGTAGCTTGCCATGTCGGACAGGTTCATAGGCTCGACACCAGCAGATGCTGCTGTGATCGCGTCCATGTTGGCAGCACCTGTGGCATCCCACGCTGCGCTGCTGATCTCAGGCGCAGGAATCAGGTTGCCTGCTGCATCAGTGGCTGCACCAACTGCATCAGCGCCCCCGCCCATGTCAAACCCACCATTCCACATGGAATAGGCAGCGCCTGCGATGTTGGCAATCTGCACCAAGTCCTCACCAAACACCTTGGATGCGGCCTTGTTGATCTTGTCGTTGACACCTGTGACCTGAAAGACCACAGAGGTGGCAACGGATGCGATGGTGGCGGCAGCGCCTGTAATGCCAGCCATTCCGAGGCCAGCATTGACTAAAAATGGTACGACGATAGCGATGATAGTTCTCCTTACAGCACCGTCACAAATGACGTGCCGAGTTGGTCAAAGCCCTTGCGCGCCATGACTTTGTTGAAACTCGCAGGGCACTTGATGCCTGCATAGTTGTGAACCACGAACTCGATGCATCGCATCTTGTTGGCCCAGTCCTTGAGTGCAGCCAGTAGGTGCATGCCAGACCCGTCAACCGAGAACCACAGTAGCTCGTAGGCTGTTAGGAACTTGTTGAACAGGTTGACCTGAACCATACCTGCAATCAGTCCAGTCACCTGACCGTCAGTCTCGGACACGAACACCGCCGAACCCATGCCACCGATGGCCCCAGTGAACGACTGACGCACACGCGCCTCATCGAATGGGTACTTGCTCATGCGACTCGCGGCATGCTCCAGACGGGCCAGGTTGACCAGTTTGTCCAAGTCATCAACGGTGGCGCGTCGGATGATCATCAGCCGCCATCCCCGCCTTGGGTGACGTTGGTCACCACGTTGGCTGCTGGCGCTGCTGTAACCTGAACTGGTATGTAGTCAGTCGGGTTCAGTCCAGCAGTGGTCGCCAGTGAATTGATCACAGGTGTGTATGCACTTGCCAGTGTCTTGACTGCCTCGGTCTTTTGATCCTCGGTCATGTTGCTACCGTTGATCTCGTTGATGCGAGTGGCCCAGTTGACACGTTGCTCCAGCAGATTTGTCTTTGCGTTCTCTACTTTGGTGGTGTTGTACTTGGCCGTGTCCGCATCAATCTGCATCTGCGTGCGCAGGACCGAGGTGTCAGGGTTGGGTGCCTGAATACCCATTGCAGTGCGGCGCTCTGCGGCCACACGGTCAAGCTCGGCCTGGTTGGCGGTGAATGCGTTTTGATTGGTGTCGCGCTGCAACGTGAAAGCGTTGGTCTTGTCATCACGGGCGACGGTGTACCCATTCAGGATGGCATCGCGTGCGCCCTGGTAGCCGTTCTGCACAGCATCGCGGTCCAGAGTCTGCTTTTGTGTGTAGTCCAACTGGTCATAAAGACGGTACTGGTCCTGCTGCTTGGCCCACTCGTTTGCCTTCAAATTGAAGTCAGCCATGAACGCATCGCGGGTGAATGCGTTGTTGTCGCGGCTGAACGTGTTGAGTTCGCCTGTGTTGAACTTGGCTGCATCAGCGTAGGTCGATGCGTCCTGCTGCGCAATCGGCATCGCTGCGTCATACAGGGCAGAGTCCCCAGCGGTGATCGCCATGCTGCTGTTGAGCAGGCCACGGCTGTTGGCAGACTGCAAGGCACGCGCACGGGCTTGCTGCATCAGCGGAGAGTCGTTGGCAATGATCTGCTGCAACTGGTCCTGCACCGTCTGGTTTGGCTTGACCTCCCACATCGAGGCGTTCTGTAGCTGGCTCAGATTGATGCCAGTGGTGGGCATGTCCATTGCACCTTGCGCCCCGGTAGGACGTGCAGCAGGAGCCTTCTTGACCCAGCCTTTGGTGCTGTCGAATGCCCAATCGCCCGGGTTGCTGCCGTCTGCCAACTTGCCACCAGCGAACGAGGTGTTGTACTTCAGTGAGCCGTCAGCGTTGAAGCCTGTAGCTCCAGTGCCATACCCAGTCATGTCGGCCACTTGCTGACCGGAGCCACCAAAGTTACCGAACACCTTACCCATTTCTGCTGATGTCAGGCCAAGCTCAGAGCCTTTGGCGCTGATCGTGCCCCAATCCTTGCCACTTGCCCAGTCACGGGCTGCGCTGTACTGCGCGTCGGTGAATCGGTCTGCTGTTGGCGCTGGCGCTGCGGTCACTGCGCTCACCACATTGGGTGCTGGCGCAGGTGTTGAGCTGCCCAGCATGGTGTTGCGTGCAGAGGCCAACTGGTCGTTGGAAATGCCCATCGACTGAGCTTTGGAAACGAAGTCAGCTTCGCTTGCGCCACCCGTCATCGCCTGGTTGTAAGCGTCGATGATGTTCTGGTCTGTGTAAGCCATCAGTAACCTCTTGATTTGTCAGCCTGGTTGCGCTGGGCAACTGTCGAGGCGATCATTTGTGGCAGGCGCAACATGCGCTGCAACTCGGCAATGCCAGCTTGTGCGGCGCGAACGTCCTTATCAGACATCTCCTGTGAGCAGCACACCTCAGTCAGGTCACCAATGCGCTCATTCAGGTAGTCCTCGACGCCGTGCCACACGGATGTGTCGGGCTTGATCTGGTCCTGCCAACTCATACACCGCTCCCCAGTTGAGCTTTGAGCGCCATCTCAGCGTTCAGCATCTGTGACTTGTGGTCGCGGGTGGCCTGGCGGTCAGCCAGTTCAGCCTGAGTGACCTGCATCTCAAAGCCGTACTTCTGCATGGCATCGCGCTGGGTGATCTCCTGCTTGGCTGCGGTGTCGGCAATCTCCAACTGCATGCGGGACTGCATGATCTGTTGATTGGCTGCGATCTCTTCGCGGCGCAGTTGCATCTTGGCCTGCTCCATCTGCATGTCAGCCTGCATCTGCTCTCGGGCCAGCGTCAGCTTCATCATGTCAGGGTCTTGCTTCGGACCTTGAGCCTGCTCTGCTGCCTTCATCTTCTCGATCTCTGCCTCAGTGGGCAACACCAAGTCAGGGTCCAGCTTGAATGCCCGAGCGAACTCACGCATCAAGCGCATTTGGTTGGAAGGCGGCAGACCCATCTGAGAAGATGTTTGCATGAATTGACTCAGACGTTGGGCCTGGCCTTCCAACTCGACCAGTGAAGCAATGCCCAATGCACGGACACGGCTGTCACCCTTGATGTCCTCTTTGTCGCTGTACTGCATGTTGAAGTCGTAGTACCGGGTGATCTGGCTTGTGATCACGTCATCGTCCCAGTTGCGCACAGCACGACGAACCCACAGGTTTGCCGCGGTGTACGCAATGCTGGCCCCGGTGGCAGACTGCATGTAGCTCGGTGCGTCCTGACCCTGAAGGAACGCAGGCATCGTGCCCACTTCCTCGATCAGTTGCTTGGACATCGTGAACACGCCCTGCAACTCAGGGAACCGTGCATTGATCTCGACAAACTGGATGCCCTGACGTGCGTCAGAGCCTGGTCGCTTGTTGCGCCAGAACTTGCCGGGAGCCAAGCCCCATGAGCCATCAACTGGCTCGATGGCTGCGTCATCCACGATGGTCTGTGGCAACACGCACAGACCCATGTTGTCGAGCATCGCCCTGAATGAACTGTTGGCCGACTCTTGGTTGTCCCTGACTTCGTAGGGCATCCCAAAACCAAAGATCGAGCTTTCATCCATCTGCCAGGTGAACACGCTGTACGGGTGTTCGTTGCTGTCCAGTGGGTTCAGCGCAGCCTTCAAGACCGTGCCGCCGTCACCGAACCAGACGATTCCGGTATAGGTGCGCAGTGGATCGTCCTCGACATCACAGCCACAGTCGATCAGGTCTTGCGCGTCGATGGGACCGTGATATTCCCAAATCTCATAACGCTTGTCCTTCGCACCAGACGCACCATTGATCGCCCTCAAGCGTTCACGGTAGTTGTTGCTCGGTGTGCCGGGGTCAGCCTCCAGCATCGTGCGCAGAGCTTCCACGTCCACATCAGGCAAGTCCTGCAAGCTGGCTGCTTGCTGCTTGGTCAGGTAGTGGCGCTCAAAGACAAACTCAGCCTCGCGGATATGCGTTGCCGACATATCAGGAAAGAAATTCCACAGGTCCACACGCTCAGAAACGGGCAGCGCCTTGCGCTCCAGATTCATCGTGTACGCACCCTGCTCGTCCCTGGCCCACCGTTTGGTGGTCTTGAACATGGGCACCGGGCCTTTGATCACGCCAGTGCCGTACAGCACAGCGTCATGGATCGCGTCACGGGCATGTCGGGCAAAGCCACACTCGGCAAGCTGGTCATCAATCTCGCGCTGCATGGCATCACAACGCTTCTTGGCTTCGTCAATCAGCGCACCGATGGCTTCTTTGATCGCACCAGCGGGGACCATCGGACCCTCGGGTGACTGCATCGGTGTGTCAGGTGGCAACTTGTCTGCCAACTGCATAGCCTGGTCCAGATCAGGCACAGGTGTTGGCTCGATGCTGTAGAAACGTTCGTCGCTGGGAAACAGCATGTCGAACAGCCGCGCCTCGACCAAGCCACACAGGCGACGGGTCAAAGGAACGAACACCCGTGAGCCGTACTGCGTGCCATCACCGAACGTGCCAGGATCGTATTGACCGTTGAACTGGCGCACGTCCTTGTACCAGCGCTCTTCGATCTGCTGGCGTTGCTGCACCTGCTCTTGAGCCAGTGAGTACAGGCGTGAGCCAAGCGCTTGTACGCGCACCTTGCGGTTCTCGGCCTCGCGCTTTTCCTCTTCAGGGTCAACCATGTCCTCAACCATGTCAACCAGCTCGTCAGCGCCCACAGCGCCAGAAGCCAGCGCATCGGTCAGGCTGTCGATCAGGTCATTTTCGTCAAGCATGTGCGGCCCAATAAGTCATTGGGCAGCAGTCTCAAAGAACCTGACTTATTCGGGTAGGGCTGGCATATATGCCGTGGGGTCAGTGGGTGTAGCCACACTCACCTGCCCACAAAACACCACACACTCCCCCAGCGTAGGTGGCACCAGATCACCCCACCGTGCGGCGTAGTCCTGACTCACCACATGGCACAGCACAGCCGGGTCTTGCAGCATCTGCAACGCCTGCGCCTTGAACTCGCTGCTGCATGGCGTGCTTGTCGTGTAGCTCTCTGCGCCTGTCTTTGGCCCGAAACTATCAGCCCCTCCGGCATCGCTGTCAAGCGCCCTTGCTATGGCACATGCCGTGTCGTACAGCGCAGCAGGCACGGTGATGGTTTTCAGTGATGGCCATGGCTTACAACCCCAGCTTTGCACGCTCGCCCCGACCCCACTGGCGCACGCTCTCAACGTGCTCGCCGAAAACTGTCATTTCTTGCAGCTCGCCTGACGTGGGGCTGTACATGCCAGTGGCTGCGCCCACGCCAATACGAGCGAAATACATTTCATCGTCCAGGCTGTAGGCGTCTCGAATCATCTGAACCATTCGCTGCGCAATCAGCGCAACATGCGGGCTGGCGGCTTTGATTTGCTCGCGCACGTCTGCGGCCAGTGGGCCCAGGTGCTCAATGGTGCTAGCCACTTCTGCGGGCTGGTCGGCGGGCAAGGTCAGGCCATCTGGAAGCATGACCACCGTGCGGCCATCGGCCAATGTGGCCAGCTCTTGCGCGGTAGGCTGGCCTTGGGTGGCATCAAGCGGCAGGCGAAGCGCAATGGTTGTGTCGCGGGAAATGACTTTTCGGTAGGCAATCAAAGATGGCATGGTGGTGCTCCTGTATGTAAAGGACGAGTGGTGTGTGCGAGCAGGTGCGCAGCGCGCACCCCAGGCGGGAAACAAGTGGTGCCAGACGCCCGTGTCGGGCGTCTGAGCGAATGGCGCTGACCAGTGACTGGCGCACAAACCGGGCGCTGGCCCATGTGCGGTAGCCAACGAAGTTGATGCCCCGTTTGATGGGTTGCAAGCTGTGGTGGCTGATGGATAAGCCCAGTGCAACCAGGTGGGCGTTGATTTGGGTCAGCACCTCAAGCCCGTGCAGGCGGCTGCTCACCAGCATCACCGAGTCGTCCATGTAGCGGCCATACCACTTCAGCGCCAGGCTGCGCTTGCAAAACTGGTCAAGGCTGTTGAGGTACACATTTGCAAATGTCTGGCTCAACAAATTGCCAATGGGTATGCCGGTGGACTCGGGTCGGTGGGAGAAAAGCGCCAACAGACCCAATGTGCGCTGGCACTTGATGTGCCTGGCCAGCAGGGCCCGAAGGGTCTGGCGGTCAATGCTGTAGAAGAATTTGCGCACATCAACGTGCAGCGTCCAGGCTGTACGGGGGGCAAAGCGCATCATCTGTTGCGCCCAGTCGGCGGCTTTGTGCGTACCTTTGCCAATGCGGCAAGCAAAGCTGGTGTCGATGTATTTGCGCTCAAGCACTGGCGCAATGGCCGCGTACACGGCGTGCTGCACCACCAGGTCGCGAAAGGCGGGGGCTTCAATCAACCTGGCTTTTTTGCGCTCGTTCACCCAAAAGCGGTTGCACGGCTTTGGTGTGTAGCTGCCTGTTCGCAGCTCTGCAAGCAAGTTGGCGATGTTGCCGCCCAGGTTTTTGTAAAACTCAAACGCGGCCCGGTGTGAGCGCTTGCCAATGCAGGCTTGCTTGTAAGCGGCCAACAGGCTGGCTTCGTTGGCAATCAGGGTATACAGCTGGCCAGCGCGCTTCATGCTGCGCCCCTTGTCAGGTGCTGAGCGCCGGTTTTCGCTGGGAATTGGCCAACATGGGCCGTGCCAGCTACCAAAAGGCGCGCAAGCAAAACATTTCGGCACAAGCCGCGACGGTGGCCCCCTCTTTGCCCAACGGCCATTGCCGCTTGAGGCGTGGCAGGCAGAGAGTCGGCGCGCAACCCTACATTGCTGTTCGAGTTGCTGCGAACGTTGTTCAGATTCAGCGCCCAGGCCCCGGCGCCCGAGCCGTTGTCCCAGTTGCCGCCAGAAATCACACAGAGCATGTCAAGCCCCCACCGCACTGGCGTTGCCGCCAGATTCTTTTTGCAGCCAGCCGCCAATCATTCGGCCCAGCTCGTCAACCATGCGGCTGAGAACCAGGTGCCGACGGTCGCCGGGGGCTGCTGCATCGCGCTTGCCGCCACTGTGGGCAAACAAGCCCATTTCGTGCGCCAGGTTGACCAGCATGCGCAGTTGCTCATGCCGAATGTCAAGCTGGGTCAGCGCTGTTTTTTTGTGATACCGCTTTTGGGCCTCTGTCACCAGGTTGTACACATCCAGATACGCTTGGCGTATTTGCAGCGTGAGCGTGTAGCGGTGGCACGCCGGGAAGTGCGCCAGGTACGTTTCAAGCTGCACGCCAAACAGGACCAGCTTGCGGTGCAAGCCAGCCTCTGCGTGAATGCTGGTGGTCAGGTGTGCCATGGTGGTGCAGCCCAGTCGCTGTCGCTCAGGGCATCAGAGATACGAGGCGGCGCGCAACCCTACATTGCTGTACGAGTAGCTGCGAACGTTGCTCAGAAACAGCGCCCAGGCCCCGGCGCCCGAGCCGTCGGCCCAGTAGCCGCCAGAAATCACACAGAGCTCATTGGGCCGGTAGTCCCACAGGCCGTCATTGCCGAAAGCGTTTGAGCCTGTTGTGCCACCAGCAAGGGGCACCCCAGCGCCCGCTGCGGTCCACGCTGTGCCGGTTGTGGCCGCCGAAAACACTTGGGTGGCTGAGCCGTAAGTTACGACGGCGCTTCGGGCTTGCAGCGATTCGTAAGTTGCGCCCAGGCTGTCGTAATTTGCAGTGATGCCTGTTGCGCCCCATGCGTCGGTGCCAAGTGTGTTGCTGCCCGTTAATGCAGCGGCGTTTGCCGACGTTTTGAGCAAATAGAAGTTGGTGCCGTCGCTGGTCAGGCCGGTGTTGACTTCCCACATGTTGCCGTTCAGGTCGGCCACGCCGCTGGCTTGCCCGTTGTGGGTGGTGCGCGCAAAGAAGTTGGCAGAGCCTGTTTTGCCGCAGTTGCCGTAGCCGTCTGACACATAGGCTATTGCCGCGTCATTGACGTCACCCAGGGCGTTGTTGTTGCAGCCTTTGGGGAAGTTGGCAACGCCCGTTGCGTCGTACCACGCGCAGTGTGTGGTGCTTGTGGCGGCGGCTGCGTGGGCGCGGGCCAGCAGCGCAAGGGCTGCAAAAATGAACCTGGTGTTGCAAAAGAACTGGCTGCCGCGTGTTTTGGCTGCGGCCAGTGCCCCGCCGTAGTTGTTGGCGGGCGCGCCGGTCAGTGCGCTGAATGGGTTGTGGTCTGCAGCGCTTGAAAGCGGGTTGCCGTTTTTGATGGAGCTGGCCACGCCGCCGTTATTGCTGCACTGGTATTTGTCAACAAATACGCCGGGGCGGATGGAGCCTGCGTTGTAAAACGCTCGGTGCAGCGCGTAGCCTGCTGCCTCTGCTGAGGCAACTTCAACAAAGTGGCTGAAGGGCTTGATGTCTACGGCGTTGACAGCCAGCCCGTTCGAGCCCGTGCCCCATTTGTAAAAAAATGCAGGCACATAGCACATGACCGAACCATCGGAAAACTGGTAGTTGCCATAGTTCTGGCTGGTGACGTCGGCAGAGCCTGTCATAGCAGCAAAGCCGCCAGGCAACGTGCCGGGTATGCCCACACCAAAACCCTGTTGGCCAGGTATGCCGATGTTGTTGACGACGCCATCAGGCAGCACCAGGCCGCCGTTTGGCAGCACGGCAAGCACCCCCAACGCGCCAGCTGCGCGTTGTGCGTCGGTCAGCATGGCAAAGCGATCCGTCGTAACTTTCTTCGTCACCCCGCCTTGAACGATAGGCAGTGTCTCTGCACCGGTTAGAGTGCTTGCTGCGGGCAGTTCAGAGATTTTTGTGGTTGCCATGTTTTATTGCTCCAATGTGAGGATTAGGTTGGATTCAGTGGCAAGCTCATCGCCAGCCTCAGTCAGGATGTTGATGGCGCGTTGTATCGGGTTAGCCCGTGGCGCATGCAGCGCCATGATCATGCCCACGATCATCAGACATACCCCAGGATGTCAGTGGCCGTCGAGCCTGTTGACAGCACACGGTCAACCGCAAATGGCCCGAGGTACGTGCCGCCTGCGACATTCTTGTGAATGACTGTCGTACCAAACAGATCACGCACTGCGACATCGCCACCTGTGCCGACATAGAGCATGCGGCACACATGAGACAGATCAGCATCTGCCGGGGTGATGGCGATGATGCGGATTGCGGGTGTGATCAGAGAGGGATGCTGGGCAGAGAGAGGATTGATAGCAGTCATGGTGAAGCACCTCGATGAATTTGAGATGCCTCACTTTGGACTCTGATGGCAACAATTGCCAGCGTGGCATATATGCCTGAGGGTCAGTAGCCTGCGCGGCGTGAACCAAAGTCCGTTCGTGCCGCACGAAACGCTGGTCTGGACGAGGCAACTTCCTGCATTGACAGCGCCATATACCTGGCGGCATCCGCAAAATGGCTAGACCAGTCATGCACTGGCCTTGGCTTCAGTTCGCCCGACTTGTTGTCCATGTCCCACCTGTAATGGTGCAGCGCCTCGGTCAGTGTCTCGCACTTCTTTGCATCGAACCAGCACCGAGGCAGCAGCATCCTGACCGCATGAATGCCATCCTCCAGGCTTTGCTTTGGAGCCATCACAAAGTCAATGCCCCACTCACGGGCAACATCAATGCGGCTCTTACCTGACCCGAACTCACGCACAGCGATGTCATGCGGTGCGAAGTGCGTGCCGTAGTTGTACGGCTTGGCCTTGATCACAGACGCATAGTGCGGCAAACCTTCACCGCTGGCCTCATAGCAGTCGATCACCCGCACCTCGCGGCCTATCTGTTGCCAGAACACGATGGCCGTCGCATCACCCACGCCCAAGTCCCAGGCAGTGTGGACGGGCAAAGATGGGTCATACGGCACCCTGCTAATCTGGTCAGCGTCACGGACCATCGCCATTTCCTTGCTGTACACAGCACCGACCACAGCAGCATCGAACGAGCATTCATACTCTTGGCTGTACTGGTCCTCGGTCATAGAGCGCCTGGCATCGGCCAGTTCTTCAGTGTCCAGAATGCCTGACTCGCTGGCTTTGATCTTGGCCTGAAACCAGCCCTGCTCTTCAGCCTCGCACCACAGGTCATAGAACGAGTTTTTCCCGCGAGGTGTACCGATGAACACAGCCCAGCCTTTGCGGTCACTCAGCGCGGGTCTGATGACCGTGCTGTACACACCAGCACGCCAGTCACCGTACTCGTCCAGCACAACGCCGTCGAAGTACAGGCCACGCAGTGCATCTGCATTGTCAGCCCCGAACAGACGAATGCGTGCGCCATTGCCAAGCTCAACCCACAGTTCGCTGATGTTCTGGTTTACCCGACAGGTTTCGGTGAAACGCATCAGGTAATCCCATGCCACCGACTTGGCCTGGTTGTAGTACGGCGCGATGTAGGCGTATCTGCCGTCCTTCTTTCCGTCCTGAATCGCACGCTTGATCATGTCGTTGATGCACGAAACTGTTTTTCCAGCGCGTCTATGGGCAAGCACAATGGACCAGCGTGCAGTGCGTTTGTGAAACGCCTTGAACGCATCGCGTGGTGAGTAGTCGATAGTGATCACTCGCGCCATCTGTACTCGACCTCTTGTGGTCCACCGTCCTTGCCAGTGATCTCAGACCTGGCGAGTCTGGGCACATGGAACTCCACCACTTTCTGAAACAGATCAAACGCTTTCGCCGGGTCAGGCGCACGGTCATGGGCAGGGTCACCGTCAGCTACAGCGTCAAGCCACTCAACCAGTCTGTGAGCATTCCCATCCACAAACTCAGCAATTGCTTTACGAGCATCTGCTGTCACTTTGTTTGGCACGCCCTTAACACGACCTGCGCCAGGTGGTCGCGGGGTTCCTTTTGGCACACCTTTTCCAGCCATATCAGTCACCTTTTCTTACAGTTTGTAATATCAAATGTATTTCACATTGCACATTTTGTATATCAGCCAACGGTGTTGTAGCGGCGTATTGGTTGATATCACGCTCATCACACACCCATGTGATCGGTGCATCAAGCAATTCAGGTGTTGGCACAACGCCTTCAACAAGTGGAGTCATCCCTTCTTCTCCCAATGAATGCACCCAAACTTCGGGCCAACGTAAACCCACGCGCCACCAGCTTCGCAGCCAGCCTCAAGCATGTCAGCAGGAAGCACTCTGCTTCGGTTGTTGTTGATCACGTCGCAATCCCCGCAATTGGGCCAGTGGATCTCATTGTTTGTCGGTGTGTAGTGCTTGCAAGCGTCACAGGTGTTCATACCCCACCCCTACGAATCAGGTTCTCAATGTTCTCCAGCACCCGCTGCCGATCAGGATCGTGAAGCGTCTCAGCTTTGATCCAATCAGCCGGGACCAAAACCGTCACAGCGTTGTAAGCCACAAAAGGGATGTGCATCACATCGCACAGAGCCAGTGCTTTGGCAGCACCCAGTGGGTGAAGCTCTGCACTCACGAACACATCACCGCCCGTGGTCACACCAACAGGCGCATCGCCAAATTGGGTCTTCAGACCAAACAGGCTGATGTCCTCGACCTCATCAAATCCAAACTCATAAGCCATCATTCACCTCGTAAATGCAAGTTGTCTGCGAACGTCCATCTCAAGGACCACAACGGGCCTAGGAGCCTCTTTAACGACCACTTGGTACCTCTTCACATAGCGACGGCCACGAGGCGCTGTAGCAGGCCCTACAGAGGCTTTAATCAGCCCTGCATTGCGCAACTTGATCAAAACGCTGTTCACGTCTGGGTTGTCCACCTTGGTCAAGCCCAGTGCCAGGACCAACTCACTCAGCGTCCATTGCTTGGTCGGCTGGTAGGTCAGCAGCATCTGGACCCGAGCTTTCAACCCGAGTGGGCGCATGGGTTTCAGTTCTATGGGTTCACTCATGCGCGTCCTTTCTGTGTTTGCATCCAACGCAGTTTTTGTCTTGTTGTCCGAGGGTGCTATGGGTGTACTGGCAGTCTGGATTCATGCGGAATGGGATAGACACCAGCTTTGGGATGCGTTGAGGGCCGTCATCCCAGTAGCCGTCTTGGACCTTCATGCTTGCCCGATACAGTGGGCGGTTGAAACATCCGTATGCTTTTGCCTTCATTGGTAAATTTCCCCTGTATCTGGATCAACTTCTTGGTTTCTGTATTCGATCTGTGATTTTTCCGGGATATGGAAGCCTTGCATTGATCCCCATGCAAAAATGAACTCGATCAGTTCGGCGCACTCCGATCGTGTCAATTCGCTTGTCCGACGAAACACAATGTCCACCCCGTGGCCGTCCAGTGCTGGCAATATCTCGACGTGCTCATTTCTTGCTCGGCACCATGAGGCGACCATCAGGCGCTTCCACGTCTCAACGTCGCGCTTCTTCCCGGCCCACTCCAGGTGCTTGCTGATGTAGGTCAGCATCGCGTGCAGCATTGCGTTTTCTTTCAGGCTGCGCTTCTGCGGCTTGACCTCAAGCTCCAGCCTGTGTCCGGCAACGATCATGGGTTTGATGCACTCGCTCCAAGCCTTTGCAAGCGCAGCGTGCGCCTGGACAGCCTGGTATAGCTGGATGGTCATGCGCTCAGCCATTGGCGTTACTCAACAATCGACCAGTCATCAGCTAGCATGTCGGTCTGGCTGGCGAGCCAAGGCACGCGCGCATTGATGTAATTTGCAGGTGCTGTTTCGCTGGCTGGTGTTGATGGGTAGCTCATGAAGACGTAAGGCTGGGTCAGAAACTCAAGGCACAAGCCCTTGCCATTCCAGCCAGCCCGCGCAACGCGCTTGCCAGCCTTCAGCGCCTCGATGGCCAGGCCAAAGCTCATGCCGGTGGTGGGCCGGTATGCCGCATCAAACTGAGCCTTGGGGCTCCAACTGATGTACCCGGCGTGCTTCGGGTGGTTTGGTGTGCCGCCATCCAGATACTCGACCAGATAGCCATCGTCCGCGCCGTTTTCATCAGCGGGCAAAGTCCATCCACGGTATTCGTTGTAGGCCTGCCGGGTCATGGGCGTAGCGGTCACTTGCTTGGTTCCAATGTGCAATTGCATGTCGTCGTCTTTCGGTTTCGCCGGGTCGTCCCTCCCGGCATAGGGTTACCCGGTGATCAGCCTCTCGACCGTCACAGCCAAGGCATCCTGTTCATCCATCTTTCTCACCAGCCACGCCCTGCGCTGCCCATGGATTCCCATCAGCGGGCCACGGTGGCAGCTCTCGCACAGGGCAATGCACAGGTACTGGCTGTGCTGCTTGAGATGGTGCGCTTCGCTTGGTCCGGGCTGGTCGCAGACTGAGCAAGCCAGCGCCTTAACGTTCGCAAGATGCGCACGCTCTTTTGCTGTCAGGCGGTTGTTCATGCGATCTCAACTTTCACAAACCCGCCAACGGTGTCGGCCTTGCGGATCGTCAGTGACCACTTGCTGTCGTCCACACCCAGCACATCACAGAGCCCATCTAATCCGGCCTTGCACCGGGCCAGAGCGTTGTCCAGATCAAATGCCCTGCGTGTGGGCGCGTAAAACGTCAGTGTCAGGTGCAGCCGGTCAGCCGAGACCGGCTTCGCGCCCTGAGCTTTCGCCTGCCAAGCGCACGCTGCCCGGTAGGCCTTCTTGGCTTTGGCCAGTCGTGCCCAGTGCATGCGAGCGTTGGGGCTCAATTCTTTTGGTGGCCAAGGCAGCGTGATGATCATGCCGCACCTCGCAACACAAACCCATCGCACCGTTGCAGGATGAACCGCAGGGGTGGAATCGACTGGGCCGCACAAGAACGGCCACGCAGGTGCTTGCACTCGAAGCACACGCGCCTGTTGTCCTGTGGGTCACGATCTCTGTTCAACATCTGTTCTGCCAACCGTTCTGAAAACTTGAAACCTTCTTTTGCGAAAACCGCTTCTCGCCTGATGAATCTCTGAATCTCTTTCTCTGTCCAATCACCTACTGTTGTCATCCCTGTATCCGTTACTGCTATGGTTGAAGTCCTGTGGATTGCGCATACCACCCCTACCCACAGCCATAGCCATGGGGGCGTGGATAGCGCTTCTGCTACGGCAGTTAGCCCCGCTTCATACGCGTCGTAGTGGCCGGTACGCCCCACAACTAACCCAGACTTACAGCCGCCATACCGCGACCCTGCGCACGCTCTAGGTAATCCACCCACGTTCCCCCTTTGCACACACCGGGTAGGGGACTTCTTGACCAATGCCCCCGCGTATCGAGCCGCTGGCATTGGCTGCTTTGCTGACATTCAACTTCAGGTGCTCGGATTACCTGATTTACCCCGCTCTGGCTTTGGGCGTTTACATCGTGTCGCAGAAAAACAAAAAGCCGGTTACTGCTGCACTTGGGTCGCTGCCCCTCTGTGAAGGGCCAAGTGCATGAGTAACCGGCTTTTCCGTTCTGTCAGCGACGACAGTGCATGAATTATACACCATCTTCCACCCAAGCCGCGACTATTTTTTCATCCCCGCTAGCCAGCACCGCAGCTCCTGCGAAGCCCTGAACCTGCCCTGTGCCTTGTGCATGTCATTTAGGTCGCCAGGCGGTGGGAGGAAGTATGGCAGGCCCGTCTTTTGCGCCGCGCGCTCACCCGTCCCGCTTTCGTCATTGTCCGCCACCACCACCCCATCCCCGTACAGCTCAGCCACCCGGGCAAGGTTTCCAGCGCTGAAAGTGATGTGGATGATGTACCGCAGATTGAGGGATTGTAGGCAGTCACGCAGGCTCAGGCCGGTAGCGTAACCCTCGGCGTAAAAATGCCGCGCGCCCCTACCCGGGTTGCTTATGACGTACTCCGCTCCGCTTGTCCTTTGGCCTTGCAGGTACTTTTTCGAGCCGTTTCGGTCGATCATTTGGACCCCGACAAGATGCTTCCCGACACGCATTGGTATGCAGAGCAGGTTATTTTCAGCATCCGGCCACCACACCTGACCAAGCGCATCCGGCCACCCCTTTGATTGCAGGTATGCGTGCTTTTCCGGCTTGCACTGCCCAAGTATCCATGCGGCTTTGCTTGCGGCCTGCTGGCGCTCTTTTTCGCGGGCTTGACCCTCTACTGTAGCCCTGGCCTCTGCGGCCCTCCTGCGTGCCTGTAGTAGCTCCGCGCTTGGCCTCTCACTGTCTGACGTATCACGCCACCCATGCGCCCTGGCCTCATGAAATAGCGTCCCAGCCGTTATGCCCCCAACAGGCCGGAAGCTGCGCCACGATGCGCGTGATGACCTGGGGTTGTAGTTGCCAGCGGCGCGGCTCCATTCGTCCCAAACATCAAAGCCAGCGTCCCCAAGCTCCGACTTGACAGCCATTCCCATTGCGATCCACGTTTCACGGTCATCCGCCGGGATAAACGAAAGCGCTGATTCAATCCTTGCCGTCATCTTGCGCCTCTGGACATTGATTTTGATTTCCTGATGTTTTGGGACGTGATCCAGCTACGGACCTCGGGGCCACAGTAAACCGGCTCAGGCTTCGCCATAGATGGGCCTACGCCGAATTTTTCCCGATACCGGTGGTACGCACTGCCCGGATTGTGGCCGCGCTCCTGAGCGTAGCCCAGAAGCTGAGCGTAGAAGTCGGCTTTGTACTCTGGCGTGTGCTTCTCTTTTTTTGCCCGCTCCGACGCGGTGATTTCCTGCATCTGACCTGGCACAGCGACTACATCATTCCGCTTGGTGCGCTGGTGTCCACAGTTCAGGCAGGTGTCACCACCAGCCCATACAACGCTGCATTTTGGGCACTTCGCGGATTCCTTCTGTTCCTTGGTCGGCTCTTTCTTCGGCTTCTTGTCCTGCCCGCCTTGCAGGTCCGTCACGCCATCGTTGTAGAGCGTTTCCCAGTCATCCGCGAATCGCAACCAGTTGCCAGAATTGTCCTGGACAACACACATTTGCTTCCCGGGATGAATTCGCGCACCACGCCCGACCATCTGCACATGCTCAGAAAAACTCTTTTTCAACGGTCTGGCAAGGATGACGTGATCCACGTCAGACTGGTCAAAGCCACGGCTCAGAATCGCAACGCTGATAAGCATCTTGATCGTGCTGTCAGGATTTGCAAACTCTTTGAGCACTTCCTCCCGGTATTCTTCATCGTCCTCGCTGCTGATCTGAACAGCGTTCACGCCCACTTCGTTAAATTTTTGCGCCAGCTCTGCGCCGTGGGCAATGCCGCACGAAAAGCAAATAGTCTTGCGGTAGCCCCCGAAAACATCGTTGGAAATGCGAACGTAGTCGGCAACCACGTCGCCCACAATCTGCTGCCCGCGCTTTTCCAAATCGTCTTTTTTCCATTCGCCTGCGACGACTTTTAGGCCGGTGGTGTCGATTTCCTTGGCGACAAAAACACGGAACGGAACGAGGAAATTATCGGCCACGAGCTGGCGCATGGTGGTCACTGAAACCACGTTCGTGAAGTGCGCGCCAATGGCTGGGTTGAACGGGGTGGCAGTTGCCCCAATAACGCGCAGGTTTGGCCGGGTTTTGAGCATGTTGATTACCGAACGCCGCATGCATGCGTGTAGCTCGTCGATAAAAACCACGTCGACCGCTGGCCATGATTCCATGCGCTCCAATGTCTGAGCGCTGGCAATTTGCACAAGGCAGTGCGGCCTGAATCGCCAGTGACCGGCCATCAAAATTCCATGGTCAATACCTGCGCGGTCAAGGTGGGCGCTGAATTGCTCAACAAGAATGCGGCGCTCACAAATGAAAATGATGCGCGATCCCTTGTCCATTGCCCCGCGAATCATGTGCTCCATAATTCGGCTTTTACCGGCCCCTGTTGGGGCTGCCAGCACCTGGCGGGTGTGTTTTTGGCGGAATCCTTCGCGCAGGGACTCCACAGAATCCGCTTGATACGGACGTAGCTCTAAGCTCATTTTTGATCCTTACAACTGCCACACGTCTGAGCCGGTGGCGTAGCTCTCGAAAATCAGGGTTTTCCCAGCTTGTCCAGCTTGTTGCGGTACATCTGGCACTGGCGCTTGAGCTGGGCGTTTTCTTCTTGCAGCGTATCGCGGGAAATCGTCACAGCCTCTAGGTGTGAGGTCAAGGTTTTCACCTCTGTGCGCAGGGCTGCGATTGTTTCGCTTGCCGCTGTTTTTTCTTCCTCGCTGGCATCGATGGCCTCCACGGCCAGCCGGTCACTCAGGCGCTCCACCTCATGCTGAAGGTCGCTGATCTGATCGCGTGCCGCATCAAGGTCGGTGTATTCTGGCTCTTGCGGCCCTGGCGCTGGCCTCGGTATCGGCTTCGCAATGGCTGCCGCCTGCTCTTCCTTTGGCAACTTTGCAATGGCTGCGGCCTTTGGCAGGCCAATCTCGCCAGACTTAACGGCGGCGATTACTTCAGGCGCTGCATTGGTTTGCACGGCCTTTGCTTGGCGAATTGATCGCTCTGAAACGCCAGCAATCGCTGCCATTTCAGCAGTTGTCTTTTGTGGGGCGGCACTGAGTGCCGGGGCAGATTTCGTGTGCTGATTCACGCCAACGATTGGGAGCCACGCATAAACCGATGTTGTTGCCGATGCCAACTGGGCCTGCGTAATGTGACGGCGTGCTTTGTTCTGGGCCAGCACAAAATCGCGTGGGTCTACATCACCCAGCTCAACCGTTGGGCAATCCATGCCCAGCTCCATTGCGGCGGTGTACCGGTGCCATCCATCAATCACCATGCCATCGAACAAGGTGATGGGGTTCTGAACCCCGATGTTTTCAATGCTGTCTTTCAGCGCTTGAAAGTCGTCAGCGCCCATTGCTGGGAATGTGGCGCTCAGTTCGTGTTGTGTGAATTTCATTTGCCGTCGCCAGACAGTTGCGGTTTATTTTGGCCACCCATCCTAGCAGCCGCCCTTGCTAATCGCCGCTCAGTCTTGATTCGTAGCAGTGCGCCGTGAACGCGGTCAACCATGCCAAGAGGCAGGGTGTCAGGCCACATGTATATAGCATGCACTGTTTGATAGCCCATTGCGGTCGCCGCTTTCGCAGGCGTGCCGCCCAATAATTTGATAGCGTCTTGTTTGTCCATGCAGCACATTGTAACGGGCGTTAGCGCAAAATGGGAGTAGCCCGGAGAAACTTTTCCGCCAGGTGTAAAAGTATTTTTGTTTTTTTTGCGCTATGCGCGTTAAATACTGTTACACTACATCCAACGCGGCAAACAACGCAGCGGCGGTGGATCGACACCAGACAGACGGGTCTTTAACAACAAGCGGGATACCCAAGGCAGCGCGAGAAGCCCACCTCCCTTACCGCCCAGGTGATGCCAGAAATGGTCAGAAGTGGCGAAAACAGCACCTCCCTGCACTGAGTCATTCGCGTGGGTGGCATAGACAGTTACAGGTGCTTATTCCAGAAATGGACGCGAGGGGCTTAGCGGCTCCGAACAGGTTGATCGCGCGGTAATCGACCTACGGCCCTTCAAACGAGGAGCAAAACCAAAGCATCTGACGGGTGTTTCGGTTTTCAACAGGAGGTCTTATGGACTTGATCGGCAAAGTCTGCATGGTGCGGACGTATTCAGCGGGTGTTTTCTTGGGCGAAGTCGTCAGCAAAGACGGCAAAGAGGTGCATCTAAAAAATGCACGTCGCATGTGGTACTGGGATGGCGCAGCAAGCCTTTCGCAGCTTGCAACTGAGGGCACATCAGCGCCAAAAAAATGCAAGTTTCCGGCAGCAGTGCCCGATGTTGTGCTGACAGAAGCCATCGAAATCATCCCGGCCAGCGAGGCAGCAATCGCGTCAATCGCTGCTGTTCCAGTATGGAAGATGTAACAAGCGGCTACGGCTCCGGCGACGGCTCCGGCGACGGTTCTGGTTTCGGTTCCGGTGACGGTTCTGGTGACGGCTCCGGTTATGGTTATGGTTACGGTTACGGTTATGGTTCCGGTGATGGTTCTGGTGACGGCTCCGGTTATGGTTCTGGTTTCGGTTACGGTTATGGTTCCGGTGATGGTTCCGGTTATGGTTAT